>Ga0209008_1000018_pt1 | contig 108137 bp, 92 predicted proteins | sample JacPin_JW_Ref_O3_FD_187963 | JGI IMG/M metagenome (GOLD analysis project Ga0209008, IMG submission 187963) | Forest soil microbial communities from Algoma, Ontario, Canada - Jack Pine, Ontario site 1_JW_Ref_O3 (SPAdes) (version 2) | ecosystem: Environmental > Terrestrial > Soil > Boreal... | reverse complement strand
CCAGCCCGCCGGTCTCGATCGCAAGTTCTGGATTACCGCCGACGCGCGGATCGACTGCCGCCCAGAGCTCACGTCGGAGCTCGCGCAGGCCGGCCGGATGGTTCGGCAGGCAGCACCTGATTCCGAGCTGATCCTGCACTCCTACGCCGCGTGGGGCGAACGGTGCGTGCAGCACTTGCGCGGCGATTATGCGTTCGCCATCTGGGACGCGCCTCACAAGACTCTGTTCTGCGCGCGCGACCATTTTGGCGTCAAGCCCTTCTACTACGCCGAACTCGACGGCGTGTTTATTTTCAGCAACACACTCGATTGCATGCGGCTCCATCCGGATGTCTCAGGCGAACTGAATGAATCCGCGGTTGCCGATTTTCTGCTTTTCGGGCTGAACTACGACGATGCGACCACCACGTTTCAAGATATTCGCCGCCTGGCCCCCGCGCACATCTTGAGTGTTTCGCCCACCGGTCTTCGCACCGAGCGGTATTGGTCCGCGCCAACCGATGGTCGAATTCGCTACCACCGGCCCGATGACTACGTCGAGCATTTCCAGACCCTGATGCAGGCCGCTGTCGCGGACCGCCTCCGTATCAGCCGCGCCGGCATTTGGCTTAGCGGCGGTCTGGATTCTGCCTCTATTGCTGCGACGGCCCGGGAACTTTCGGGCAAGTCGGGCGGAACGACCGACCTCCGCGCGTATACGGCTGTGTATGATTCGTTGATTTCCGACCACGAAGGCGAAAACGCCCGGATGGTTGCGGAGTTCCTCGGGATACCCATCCGCTGTCTCGCGATGGACGGGCTGCAACTCTTCGAGCGCTGGGATGATCCGGCGTTCGTTTTCCCAGAGCCGGTCGAGGATCCCTTCGCCGCCGCGCTGTTTGATCATCACGGCGCCGTCGCCGCCGATTGCCGCGTGGTGCTGGCCGGCGATGGCGGCGATGAAGTGATGTTTTTCCAAATGTGGCCGTACACCCGCGATTTGCTGCGGAGGCGTGAATGGCGGCGACTGATCACCGACGTGCGGCATTTCTTGCGTGTGCGGCAATTTCCATCAAAAGGGATTCGCAGCCGGGCTCAAAAGCTACTGGGCGCTAGGCCGGCCTTCCCTGCCTGGTTTGAGCCAGACCTTGCGCGGCGCCTTCGCCTCGAAGAACGGTGGGCCGCACGAAGCACCCATACGTGGGAACATCCGATCGTTCCGAAGGCTCATGTGTCGCTCTCCACGCCGCGATGGTCCCGTTTGTTCGAGCTCGCAGACCCCGGCCTCACTCGCTCCGCGGTCGAGGTGCGCTATCCGTTCCTTGACCTCCGAGTCGTAAATTACCTGTTGGCCATTCCGCCGTTTCCGTGGACGTTTAAGAAACACTTGGTGCGCCTGGCCATGTCCGGCCATCTGCCTGAAAGCATTCGGCAAAGGCCCAAAACCCCTCTGGAAGGCGATCCTCTAATGAAAGTGCTGGGCCGCCCCGATGCGGCATGGGTCGATCGCGCTCGTTGGACCGAGCAAATTGAACACTACATAAATCTCGCGGCTTTGCCGATATTAAATAAGCAAAAGGATCCCGAGTGTGCCAGCATGGCCGTACGGGCCCACTGTCTGAACTTTTGGTTGCAGTCAGCAACGGGAGTCCGGTATAACAACTATGCGGAGGCTCGTAATGGCTAAAGAGGTAAAGGGGGAGCCGAGGAAGCCGTATGCTACCCCGGTCCTTACCATCCACGGTACAGTGCGCGAGCTCACGCAGGCGAATCAGACCGGTACCAAGACGGATAAGGGGACGAAGGGTTTCCGAGTAAGGACGGCTTTTTAGCAGCTCTCTTGGTGATTTCATTCGTCTCAACGTCGCTTAGGTTGGGGCTTGGTAGAAAATCAGTCGTAGGGCAACCACGAATCTGGGCCATCAAAGTTCGTATTTCGCATTCCACTTTTTAAGTCAAATGAAGTGAACGTCTTTCACACCGTTTTCGGTTTACTCCTGCGATCCAACCTAAGCATTCCTGGTCTGACTCCTGAGCGCGCGTCCGCCAAATCCCCCGATGTAGAAGTCCATTTCGGCGTGTTGCCTGGCGCGATCTGTGAATCACAGAATGCAGTCGAGGAACTCATCTATGCCAGCTCCTACCTGGCGGAGTCCGGAGAGCCCGCACTGAAAACCTGGAAGATCGCAAGTGGGGCATTTCTGCGCTTGGATTATTTCGATGGGACCCAATTCTGGCTCGATCCGGAAGGAACTGCTGTCTGGGCAGTGTGGCCGGCCACGCAATCGCTCGAAGACGTTGCGACCTATCTATTGGGGCCTGTTTTGGGCCTGCTGTTGCGATTGCGAGGGGTTCCCTGTCTGCACGCGAGCGCGGTGGCGTTCGGCGAATTGACGGTGGCTTTTGCCGGCTCAGAGGGCAAAGGAAAATCCACGACCGCTGCGGCGCTGGCCGGCCGGGGCCACGCCGTTATTTCCGACGACATCGTCGCACTCACCGAACGCGAGGGATCGTTCTTTGCGCTTCCCGCCTACCCGTACCTTTCCCTGTGGCCGGAATCGGTGGCAATGCTGTATGGACCCAACAAAGAACTACCGAGTTTTTCTCCCAACTACGACAAGCGGCAACTGCTTCTTGCGGAAAATCGCCTGCGATTCCAGGACAAGCAGATCCAGCTCGGCGCAGTGTTTCTGCTGGGTGAGAGGGTTGCGGATTCCGCGGCGCCGTTTGTAGAGAAGCTGCCAGCGCGAGAAGTTCTCGTCGCGCTGGTTGCGAATTCCTACGCGACGAATATGCTCGACAAGAACATGCGCGCCCAGGAGTTCGAGTTATTCGGCCGTCTGGTGACGAGCGTTCCGGTCTGGCGATTGAGGCCTCACGAAGACGGTTCGCGGATCGGTCTGCTTTGCGACGTGATCCGCGAAAAATGCCACGAGTTGGGACTAACCATCTAGCGCTGAGTAGCCAACTCAGTGATTTGCGGTCCGGATGATGAGTACATTTCTCGGACATTATTCTAATGTTAAATCCAGGGTGCTGGAGGTATCGCGCCAGACCGTGCTTGGTTCGGCACGCACGCAAAGGAATTCCACTTTGGACCGTCGTCGTACGTGCCACAATTGGGCGGTTGACCCCCAGCCCCGCTGTTTAGGGTGTCAACGTAGAACGCGTTGGATCACCGGCATTCTGGGGGAATGTAGCACGTGAAATACGTCCCGTGCCTTTCTGCATTGTTCGCGCTCTCCATCCTGACCGCCTTGCTGCGGGAGAAGGTGGGAGCGCAATTGACCTCTCGCTCATTACAATTTTTGTTCCTCACCCGTCAAAACATTCACCGCTATCACCTTCAGCCGCCTCGCTCGTGCCGTTCGCAACGGCAAGCGACATTCAGTAAGGAGACGAAAATGAGAAAGATCGCAGGGTTGTTGGGCCTTCTGATGGCACTAGCCATCTCGTTGCTCTCCGGACCGCTGTATGCCAACGAGTCCGGAACGGTGAAGCGAACGGTGATGGCGTCGAAATATAACGTGGCGAAGGAAGTGACGGTAGAAGGAACCATTCAGAGCGTTGTCAGGAAGCCTGCGCCCGGGGCGATCATGGGCGCGCACCTGATGGTTTCAACTGCACATGGCACCGTTGACGCTCACATCGGCAACTATCTTGTGGTGGGTAAATACGCCATGCCACTAGCTGCTGGCCAGTCCGTAAAGCTCGTGGGCATGATGACGACCTTCAACCACCAAGATGTGTTCCTGGTCCGCACGATGCAATCGGGAAGCCGCACAATCACGGTGAGAACTGATCATGGCTTTCTGGTGTATCCCGGCGCGAAAACCCTCGCGGCCACCTCTTCGACGGGAGGCGCGCGATGAATTACAAAACACTCCTCGCAATCGTCGCCATTGCAATTCCTATGTTGATTGTAGGCTGCAGCAGCAACCCGCGCCATCATAGTGGGACCATCTCGATCACAACAGCGCCGCCCGCGACCTTGGGAGAGAACCAGACCGCAACAATCGCCGCGACGGCTACAGGTGGCCTTGCGGCTGCTGGCGTGGACTGGAGCTGCACTCCGGTCGGGGCGTGCGGAACGTTCAATCCGGCCCATACGGCTAGCGGCGCCACAACGGTTTACACCGCCCCGGGAGCGACAGGCCCCGTGACGATTATTGCCGCATCGACAGAAACACCCACGACAACCGCTATGGCATCAGTCACCATAACCGCTGCCACCGGCACCATCACCATCTCAACTGAACCGCCGGCCAGCATGGAGGTAAATCAGTCCGCAACAATCGCCGCCACTGCCACAGGTGGCCTTACGGCTGCTGGTGTGGACTGGAGCTGCACCCCAGTGGGCACATGCGGAACGTTCAATCCGGCCCATACGGCTAGCGGCGGCACAACCGTTTACACCGCCCCGCGAACAGCCGGTCCCGTGACGATCATCGCAGCGGCCACAGCGGCGCCCACGACAACCGCCATGGCATCGGTGACCATTACAGCTGTTGCGACGGCCACAAATCTCACAGGTACGTACACCTTTTTTGCAAATGGCGAAGACGCGAGCCAGAACCCAACCAGCGTAGCTGGAAACATCGTGATCAACGGTACAACGGGAATGGTGACCGGAGGGGAGCAGGATTACTTCGATCTAACCTCAATGGATATTTTTCCATCCGATCCTATTACGGGGGGAACAATTGTTGTAGGAAGCGACGGACGCGGTACGCTGACGCTGACTCCAACATCCGCCCCCGCGGAAACTTTCAGCATTGCGGTAGTCAACAACAAACACATCCTCATCACGGAGTTTGACGCGCAGGTAACCTCCGACGGATCGCTCGATCTCCAGACGGCAGCGACTTCAGTACCGACCGGCGGCAACGCCTACGCGCTGCTCGATACAACGGACGGAAACTCCTTCGGGGGGGTCCTGACGTCGAACGGTACGGTCACCACTGCTACCGAATCGGACGATGATCTCACGGGCGCTGTGGATTTCGATTTCACCACGATGACCGCTGCGTTCAGCCCGCCTGACGCCAATGGTCGGGGGACAGTCACTTTTGTTGACCCTAACTTCAACACCGGTATTCCGTTTACCCTTGCATACTACGTGGTCGGTCCAGAGGCTTTTCGCCTGATCGAATTTGATGGCATCGGTTTTGCGACCGGCTCGATGTATGGACAGGGAACGGGGACTTTCTCGGCAGCCTCGCTGGGCTCGAAGTTCGTGTTTGGTCAGGCTGGTATAGAAGCTCCCGGGACGGGCATCGGTATCTATTCCGCGGCCGGCCAGTTTGCCGGTAACGGGACGTCAGCTTTTACAAGCGGCGTCGCTGACGTTAACCTCGGCGACGGCTCCCCAGTACTCGCGGGCTCTCTGACGACGGGAACTAGCTATTTCGTCAACGCCAACGGATACTCAGGAGTCGTGCTAAGCGGTGCAAACACCGACGGCCTCGCAAACTTCGGTTTTTATCTGACTGATCCTGCGATCAACGTAGCCGATCCCAATAGCACATCCGGCGGGGGGGGCGCGGTGATGCTCGATCTGGATGTCGATGACATAGGCGTCGGTATCGTGGCGCCCCAGGCCACGACACCAACGTTCTCGGGCAACTTTGCTATTAGCCTGGACGGCAACTTCGCAACCACCACGACCGCTTCCTGGTACAGCCTTCTCGGCGAGGTAACCTCGGACGGTACGTCGAAGGTGGCTGGCCTGGGTGACTACAATGAAGGGGAGATTGCCTTAAATCCCGGTGTCACGCTCGCCGGAACCTATACGGCGGACGCGGCAAATGCCGGACGATCCACAATGCAGCTGACGATCAACGGTGCAGCGACTCCGAATAACCTAACCCTCTATCAGGCGAGCAGTTCGCTGGTACTGCAGATCGACGTAGATTCGCCGTCTGACGGGGTCGGTAACATCGGGTTCGGCGTTTTCGAACAACAGCAGTAACGCTGACCAAAGCGCTGGAGGCGCGACCGGGGGACCGGCCGCGCCTCTTTCGACTCGTCAAGCGACAACGAATCGAACCTCAACAGGCCGGGCACGCATGTGCCCGGCCTTTTCTCTTTCATCGAAGCCTCGCTTCTGCGATATTCCCTTCCGGCGAAATCTCCGCGTGCCCGTTTGTGAAAATGAACGATCCGGTAGGCCAACCCGGAGCGTAGAGCATGCCTCCAAGCAGAGGCGCTTGGCGTAACCATTCCCGAGGAGGATTCGGTAGATGAAGAAGCTAGTGGGAGTGTTCGGTCTGTTGGCGCTTTTCATATTGCCGGTGGCAGCGCAGGACACGCCGGCCCCACCTCAGGACCAAGAGCCCACAGCGCCGACGGCGCCTTCCGAGCCCGTGAAGGTGAAGCACACATATCCCACACCCAAGGAGGAGATCTCCCTGGGATTTACCTACCGCCCGTTTTATGGACCTAGCGCGACGAACGTCGCCATGTTCGGCGGTTATGCGTCCTACGACTACAACCTCTTTCGGTGGCTGGGTATCGAGGGCGAACTGGTGGGCGTTACCGGGAGGCTCAAAATTCCCATGCTGCCTCCGGACCAAATAGCTATCTTCACAGCGATGGCCGGTCCCAGGCTTTATCCTTTCGGCCATCATAAGCTCACCCCATTCGGGCACTTTTTGTACGGAGCAGGAATCGATGCAACCGCAGTCCCGGCGTTCGGAGGGTACCCGGGAAACACGAACGCGGTATACGTTCGCGCCTGGCAGGTCGGAGGCGGCCTGGATTACAACCGTTGGGCCCACTTGGGCATTCGCCTGATTCAATTCGACTATGTAGATGCCAAGTTCTTGGGCAATGGGATCCCGGGGCAGGCCAGTAAGCGAATTTCGGTCGGATTCGTATACCACATCGGCGAAAAGTGACGACCCGACCCAGAAGCTGCAGTGGACCTGACCCGCGCAACCGGAAAAACCTCAGGTTCGATGCCTTAACCTAGACCTTCTCAGCAAGTAGGCCCTCTGCTTCGCACTAGCAGCAAGAGGGCTTGAAATTCGGCCTAGGCAATTTTTCAAATTATCCTTGCCGAGGAGCCAAGGGTCATAGCAGATTACCGCTCGATGGAAATCCCTCTTGAAGCCCTGGGACGGCGGCGAATGGTGCTTGCCGTGTCGCTGGTTATCGCCACGGCATTGACTTTTCAAGCGGGTAAACTCTGGCTCGCAAGTCACTGGCTCGATTCTGAAAAAGTCGCTCTTATGGAACGAGGTGCCGCTCTGGTGCCTGGGGATGGTTCGGCTTGGGACCGCCTGGGACGCCTGCATCAGTGGGACTTCATGGACTCCGATCTTCCCGGCGCGATTGCGGATTATTCAAAGGCTCTCCAAGAGGACCCTCGCTCTGCGCATTTCTGGATGGACCTGGCGAGTGCGTACGAATCGTCGGGCGACGGGGGTCGAGCGCGCGATGCCTACCTTCACGCCAAGTCAGTCTATCCGGCTTCTGCGGAGGTCGCGTTTCACTACGGCAACTTTCTGCTCCGCGAACAGCAGTGCCCCGAGGCATACGTCGAGCTTCGACGGGCCGTTCAATCCGATCCAACGCTTCTCCCGCTCGCGATTTCACGCACATGGCGTTCGAGCGAGGATATTCAGGAGCTCCTTAACAACGTACTTCCCGCCAACGCGGAGGCGTATCTGCAGGCACTTGATTTCTTCGCGTCCATCCACAGGGCGGAACCTGCTGTCGCAGTATGGCAGCGCCTCATAGCTCTCGGGAAACCGTTCCCGCTGCCGGGTGTGTTTCCGTTTTTCGAGGAGCTGATTCGCGAGGATCGCGCCGATGACGCACGTCGTGCATGGCGTGAAGCACTTGCCGCAGGCGGTCTGCCCCATGACGAACCTCCCAGCCAAAATCTGATGTGGAATGGAAGCTTCGCGCAGGATTTCCTGAACGGCGGCCTCGATTGGCGCTGGACTCCGCTCGTCGGAGTCGCAACGGACGTTGATTCCGCGACCGCACCGAACGGCTCGCGCGCGATTTGCCTTGAATTCAACGGTGGCAGCAACCTCACCGTCTTGGACCCCTCCGAATACGTTCCGGTCGAACCGAACGGCAATTATCACTTTCACGGGTACATGCGCACGGAGGGAATCACGACCGAAAGCGGGATGCGATTCTTGATCACGGACCCGAACCACAATGCCGCGCTCGATGTGCGTACTGACAATCTTACTGGCTCGCATGTGTGGGCGTCCGAAGACGCCGATCTCGCCACAGGACCTGCGACTCACTTCTTGCTCGTTCGGCTGTTTCGCGAACCAAGCAGGCTTTTCGAGAACAAGCTCGAGGGATCGGTTTGTATCGCAGATGTTTCCTTGGTGGTCTCGGGCGCGCGGGCCGGGCCCGCAACTCGATGAAACCGCTGCGCATCGGACTTTGTATTCTGTTTGCATTCAGCGTACTGGCGTTGGGGACCGTCGAGGTGTGGTCGGAATCGCTGCTCGAGATCAGTGCATCAGCACTGTTTCTGTGGTGGGCGGTCGTTGTCTGTCGAGACTCAAGCGCCAAGGTCTACTGGAATCCCCTGAATGGCCCTCTGCTTGGGCTGGTAGGTATCGGCTTGCTGCAACTGATGCTCCACGGAACCGCGTATCCGTTCCTGACGCGCACGATGGTGCTGAAGCTGGCGGCATATTTTATCGTCCTGTTTCTGACAGCGCAGGCCTTCCGCGACCGTAAGGACTTGGAAAAAATCGCGTGGTTCATAATCGCGTTCTGCTTCGCAATATCGTTGTTCGCTATCATTCAGCATTTCACTTCCGGAGCTGAGATCTATTGGTTGAGCGACCTAAAAATAGAAGGTGAGCCGTGGGGACCGTACGTCAACCGTAATCACTTCGCCGGATTCGTCGAGCTGACACTTCCGATGGGATTGGCGCTAATGGCGTTCCACGGGGTGCGGCGAGATCTCGTCCCGCTGGCGACCTTGCTGACGATTGTTCCCATCAGTGCGCTTATTCTTTCCGCCTCTCGGGGGGGCATCATCGGATTCGGATTCGAGGTTGGGGTTCTGGTGTTGCTAGCGCGCAACCGAAAAGCGTGGCAGGGCAGCAGAACTACGGCAGTCGCAATCGTGACGATCGCAGGTCTGGCAATCGTTGCATGGGTGGGCGCGGGCAGGACGATCGAGCGGTTCTCAGGCTCAAGCGTCCGCGATGTTACGGTGAGCCGGCGAGCCTCCATGTTTCGCGGAGCGGCGCATATTTTCATCGACCATCCGATCAAAGGGTGCGGCTTAGGAACGCTGGTGGACGTTTTCCCGGCCTATGAAAACGCTTACGACGGCAGACTGGTTGACCACGCCCACAACGATTACATCGAGGGCCTGGCCGAAACAGGTTTGCTCGGAGGACTCTGCGGCGGTGTCTTCCTCTGGAGACTGTATCGTGAGGGGCGAAAAAACTTCCTCGCCGAGCAGGGGCATTTTTCGCGCGGCCTCCACGGGGCAGCGATCATGGCCGTCTGCGGCTTGCTGCTTCACAGCTTTGTGGATTTTAACCTGCAGATTCCCGCGAACGCGCTGTTTTTTCTCCTCCAAGCCTATCTTGTGACCTCGCCTCCACTGCCTTCTGATGCCGCCGCACCGCGGGTGCGGCGGCGCGTCAAGGATCGAGCGACAGTCGGACCGGAAGTAGAAAACGGTGCGGTATTATGAGGCGAAAATGGGGAAAGGCTGCCTTGGCACATGGGAATCCGTCTGTTGACAGCGATGGTTCCGCTAAGCCATAGTTCTTGAGGGGTCGTAAACTAGCAATGATTTTTTCGGTCCGCGGGGCCTCGGACTGGCAGTGGGCGAAGCCTTTCTTGCTATTGACGGTGCTGGTGTTGGGCACTTGGCAAGCGGCTCACGGACAGGCGACGGAAGAAACCCCGCAACAGACGAACGAAAAGATTCAGCAACTCGCCACTCTGGCGCGCTCTCACCCGGCAGATTCCCCTATCGGCAGCGGTGACCTGCTCCATATTGACGTCTTCGATGTCCCGGAGCTGTCCCGAGATGTTCGCGTGGGCGACGGCGGCGACATTAGCTATCCCCTTGTTCCGGGAAAAATCCAAGCAGCTGGTCTGACTCCGTTCGAACTGGAAGGAAAAATCGAACAACTTCTCATCGAGAACGGTCTGGTGTCGCATCCCCAAGTTTCTGTATTTGTTAAGGAACAGAACAGCCAGCCCGTCTCCGTCGTAGGAGCTGTGCAGCATACGATGGTTTACCAGGTGATACGGCCTACGACTTTGCTTGAGGTGCTCTCGGCGGCAGGTGGTGTCAGCGATGATGCCGGGAGCGTGGTTGTGATCACGCGTCCGTCCCATGCGGACGCGCCAAGGACTCAAGCGATCAGCGCCACCGACGATCCCGACAAGGATCAGCAAATTATCACCATTCGATTACAGGACCTGCTGGAGTCGGGGAATTCGGTCTTCAATATTCCGATTTATGGCGGTGACGTGGTGAGCGTTCCTCGTGCTGGCATCGTCTACGTGCTTGGTTTCGGTGTGGCGCAACCGGGAGGGTATGTTTTGCAGAGTCATGGGGAACAGGTCACTGTGCTGAAGGCCCTGGCTCTGGCGCATGGCTTAACCGGGTTCGCAAAGGCCGATTCGGCTGTAATCATGCGCACGAACCCTGCCACTGGGAACCGGGACCAGATTCCGGTCCACATTAAAGCGATCGAGAATCACAAGAGCGATGACGTGCCGATGAAGTCGAACGACATACTTTACATTCCGGATAGCCAGGGGCTGAAGGTTCTGGCCAGGGGCGCTGAGGCGGCTCTGAGCGTCGGAAGCGGAATTGCGGTTTATCGCTCTGCGCCGTAGTTCGTCGCCCGTGCCGGCACACATAAAGAGTTTGATTGCGGGGTGAGCAAGTGGGACCGATGGAAGACGCATCCAGATTTGCTATTCGCGAGCGGAAGGCAGCCGAATCGCTCGCCGTAATTCCGGCGCCCTCCGTCCTCCCGTGGGACCAGATGCCCAGAGAACCACACCTTCTGGACTATCTGGTGATTCTGCGGAAACATCAGTGGCTAATACTGACCTTCCTTCTCACGGTAGTGACTGTCGTTACTATCGCTTCGTTCAAAATGAAGCCAATCTATGAAGCGGCGGCGCGGGTGGAAGTTGATAAGGAATCTTCTCAAAGTACGCTCCCGTTCCAGGACGAGAACGCGTATGACGAATACGTTGACATGGACAGCTACCTCGAGACCCAGACGAAGATCCTGGAGAGCGAGACGCTTGCTTTTCAGACGATCAAGACGCTGGATCTGGGGAGATATCCCGAGTTCGGAGGATCGTCAACCGGACTGACTTTCGGACAAGGGGGCGTCGGGGCCAAGCGGCCAGCAATTTTAGGCGAGTTTCTGGGAGGCCTGAGCGTAAAGCGCGTGCCCAACAGTCGCCTAATTGAAGTGAGATTCGAAGCCCAAGACCCACGGCTTGCGGCCCAAGTAGTAAACGCGCATTTGCAGAACTACATCGAGCAGAATTTTCGCAGCAAGTATGACGCTACAATTCAAGCTTCGAATTGGCTGTCTTCGGAGCTCGAAGAGCTTCGCATCAAGGTTGAGAAATCCGAAGACGCCCGTCTGGCATACGAGCGCCAGAATCAAATCTGGCAAATCGACGAAAAACAGGACATTACGACGCAGAAGCTTGCGGACTTGAGCAAAGTGGTGACGGAAGCCCAGACGGGATTGGCGGAGAAAGAGGCGCTGTACCGGATGGCCCAGACGGGAAATGTGGACGCCCTGCCCGCTGCCCGCGAAAATCCCGTGATCCAGGACTTGCTCAAGCGGAAATCCGAAACCGACGACGCGTACGCGGACGCGCTGAACCAGTACGGCCCCAACTACCCGAAGGTGCAGCGCCTGGCGGGCCAACAGAAGGAAGTGGCCGAAGATCTGGCCAATGCGCAGAAGACGATGGTCGACAGCATTCAGGAGGAATACAACACCGCCCGCAGCCGCGTGGAGATCCTGCAAGCGTCACTCGACAAGCAGAAAGCAGAAGCAAACGACCTGGCGGAAAAACTCGTGCAGTACCACATTCTGCAGCACGATGCTGAAGCCAATAAGCAGTTGTACGACGGCTTGCTGCAAAAATTGAAAGAGGCCACGATTTCGGTGGGGCTAAGGTCGAGCAACATCCGGGTCGTGGACCCGGCGCTGGTGCCTCCTAGCCCTTCGCGGCCGCAAAAGGCGCGGAATATCCTGCTGGCATTTCTGGTCGGGCTTGTGGGAGGAGTTGGCCTCGCGATTTTTCGCGAATACCTCGACAATACGGTCAAGTCGCCGGATGACATCGAGGCGCTAACCGGTCTTCCGTCGCTGGCTGTAGTTCCTTCGCTACCAGGGATGGCGGGCCAACACAGCAGGCTAGCATGGCCTTCTCGCGACACGGCTCAGCAAGCTAGCACCGGCCCGCGCGTGGAGTTGCTTTCCTACCTCCAGCCGAAATCGCAAATTTCGGAGGCCTTCCGAGCCCTGCGGACCTCGCTGCTGCTCTCGCAGGCAGAACATCCTCCACAGGTGATCCTGGTGACAAGCGCGTTGCCGCGAGAAGGGAAAACAACTGCTGCAGTGAATCTGGCGATGACGCTCGCGCAACTGGGCGATCGCACGCTCCTGATGGATTCCGACCTGCGCAAACCCGGGATTCGTCGCGCGATGAATCTGACGATAGGCAAAGAGCTGGGCTTGAGTTCCTATCTCGCGGGCGTTTGTACACTCGACCAGGCGATACTTCCACATCCCACGATCAGCAACCTTTCGGCCCTGACGACAGGCCCCGTGCCGCCGAGTCCGGCGGACTTGCTCTCTTCCCACAGGATGCGTGATGCAATTGAGGAAGTGAGAGGGCGCTTTAAGTTCATTGTAATCGACTCGCCACCGATCATGGCGGCGACAGATGCAGTGATACTTTCGGCGTTAACCGACGGAGTGCTGCTTGTTGTACGGAGCGGCGAAACGCCGAAAGAGGCTTTCACGCGCAGCCGCGATTTGCTTGCGGCGGTGAAGAGTCGCCTGTTGGGCGTCGTCCTGAACGCAGTGGACTCGAGCGCACCTGATTATTACTACTCTTATCGCTACTACCCGTATGCGTACGGGTACGGCTATGGAGAAGACGTCGCAAAGTCACCACAATTTCCCGCCGGACCGGACGAAAATGGCAGGTCATCAAGCTAGGAGGCAATTTTGCGTCACCTAATCACTGGCGGTGCGGGTTTTATCGGGTCTCACCTGGCAGAAGCGCTGCTCAAGCGCGGCGATGAAGTGTTCGTCCTCGACGATCTTTCCACGGGAAGTGTCGAAAATATTCGCCATTTGAAGTCGCACGGACGCTTCCATTATTTCTTCGATTCCATCACCAACAAACAGATGCTGGCCGAACTCGTGGATGAATCCGACGTGGTGTTCCATCTGGCGGCCGCCGTCGGCGTGCGCCTGATTGTCGAGAGCCCGGTGCGGACGCTTGAAACCAACGTCTACGGGACGCAACTCGTACTCGACGCGGCATCCAAAAAGAAAAAGCTGGTTGTGACAGCGTCGACTTCAGAAGTTTACGGCAAGAGCGACAAGGTGCCTTTTCACGAAGACGCCGACTTGGTCCTAGGTGCTACGACCATGAGCCGTTGGAGCTATGCGGCGTCGAAAGCGCTCGATGAGTTTCTTGCGCTGTCGTATTGGAAGGAGCGAAAGCAACCGGTGATCGTACTCCGGTTGTTCAATACGGTGGGCCCCCGTCAGGTCGGCCGGTACGGAATGGTTCTACCGAACTTCGTGCGGCAGGCGCTTGATGGCGCGCCGATTACGATTTTCGGCACGGGCCGGCAATCGCGCTGCTTCTGCGACGTGCGCGACACGATCGAATCGATTCTCCGGTTGGTCGCGAACGAAAGAGCCGTCGGCGAAGTCGTCAACGTTGGGAGCGATGAAGAGATTTCGATTGAAGGTCTGGCGCGAGTCGTAAAGACGCGGACCAAAAGTGAATCGACGATCTCGTATATTCCCTACGACCAGGCGTATGAGCCCGGTTTTGAGGACATGCAGCGCCGCGTGCCGGCGCTGGCCAAGCTCCAAAAGCTCACTGGTTTTCGCCCGGCGACTTCGCTGACGGAAATCGTCGATCGTGTGGTTGCGCACTTCCAGGAAAAAGCGGGCGAGGAACTGCCGGCGGCCTCTACCCGTAGCTCGTCGGCTACCGCGTCCGCTTAGGAAACGACCAGCTGCCGCGATTGCCTTTCGCGTTCCACTGGCGCAAGCCGCAAAGTGCTGCACGAGTTCGGTGCGCCGAGCTGGCTTGCGGATTGATCCTGGCGCGTCGGCCGGCTAATCACCGCCAGTTCCAACGTCGGCCCTATGCCCTTTCCGTCTAGGCCACTGCTTTTGCTATCTTGGATGGACCATGAGCAGTACCTCAGCGACAAATCGAGTTGTACGTGCCGAATCGGACCGGTTTGCAGGAGCGGCAGCACCGGCGGCGGGCCGGGATCTGGAACGGCAGCGAAGAAGTACTACTCTCTCCGTCATCGTCCCCGCGTACAACGAGCAGTTCTTGATCGAAGCGAGCCTCGCGCGGCTCGAGGTGTTGGGTGAGTCGCCCCTGCTGGAACAGATTAAGGTAATCGTCGTAGACGACGGTTCGTCGGACGGCACGGCAGATGCCATAGCGCGCTTCCGCGAGTCCCGAGATTTGCTCGGGGAGTCGAAATTGTCCTGGATCTGGCTGCGCCACGAGAAGAACCGCGGAAAGGGCGGGGCCATTCGCACCGGGCTTACGCATGTGGATACCGAACTGGTGGTTATACACGATGCCGATCTGGAGTATCACCCGGCTGATCTGCTGAAGATGGTGGAAGTGTTTTTGTACGAGGATGCCGATGCGGTCTTTGGTTCGCGTTTTATGTCCGGTGGGTACAAGCGCGCACTTTTTTTCCGGCATGCACTCGGTAATAAGTTGCTGACTTTTCTGTGCGATTTGGTCTGCGATCTCAACCTTACGGACATGGAGACTTGCTACAAGATGGTGCGGGCCAAGCTACTTAAGAGTATTCCTCTCGAGAGCTCTACGTTTGACGTCGAGCCCGAACTGGCCATCAAACTGGCGAAACGCGGGAGCCGGCTCTTCGAAGTTCCGATCAGTTACTCGGGCCGTACCTATGGCGAGGGCAAGAAGATCAAATGGACCGACGGCGTACGCGCCTTGTGGGCCATCTTGCATTACGCGGCTTCGGATCGCATTTTTGTCGAGGACGAAAGCGGTGGCGAAATTCTCGAGCGGCTGAACCGTGCTCCGCGATTTACGCGCTGGATGGCCGATGTGATTCGGCCGTACATCGGTGATCGCGTCCTCGAAGTGGGTGCCGGCACCGGCAATATGTCCGTTCACCTGATGCCTCGATCGGTCTATTGGGCCACCGACGTAAACTCTCACTATCTTGACTATCTCGTAACGCTCCGTGCGACGCGCCCTTACATGCGCGTGGCCTATACGGACGCAATGGATGGAGCAACCTTTCCCAAGGGGCAGTCCTTCGACACCGTCGTTTGCCTCAACGTAGTCGAGCACGTCGAGGACGATCTTGGGGCGCTGCGAAATGTGTGGAATGCGCTGAGCAATGGCGGCCGCGCCATTATTTTGGTTCCGTGCGGGCCGAAGCTCTATGGCACTCTTGACGAAGTGCTTGGGCATTTTCGGCGCTACACGCATGAGCAGCTGGTGGGCGTGGCTGAGCAAGCCGGTTTCCGCGTCGAGCACGTGCTAAATTTCAACCGGCCCGGGGTGCCCGCGTGGTGGCTAAACGGACGCTTCCTGCATCGAAAGACATTTGGGCTGGGGCAGATACGGATTTTGAATATTCTGACGCCTGTCTTCCGGGTAGTGGACCCCTGGCTGCCGCTCCCGCCGCTGTCCATCATCGCGATACTGCGGAAGGAAAACGAAGAGGGGCGCGCGAACCCAGAAGCGCCTTCGGCGCCGTAACCAATGCGACGAAAGCCTCGAAACGTAACCGCAAAAGCCGGGATGCATACCCGTTGAGGAAGCGGAACTCGCTTGCGTAGGTTCACGAAATACGAATCGCTTCTAGCGATCATATTCCTGCTGACACTACCGCTCAGTAATCCCTGGGTCCGGGGCGATGGTGTGGGCTATTACGCGTTCGCGCGGTCCATGCTGATAGAACACCGCCTGGACTTCACGAAAGATTGGCTGGCTGCCAACACCAGTTTTCGAATGGGTCGCACGGACGCGCAAGGAAATATCGTACCGGCCGAATACACGGCAACGGGCCGCCTGGACAATCACTTTTCGGTGGGGCCAGCAATTCTGTGGTTTCCATTTCTGGCGGTGGCGCACGGTGGCGTGCTCATGTGGGATCGGCTCGGAGGCCGGGTTCCTGCCGACGGATTCTCCAAACCATACATGGTGGCGATGGCTGTGGGAACGGCGTTGTATGGGTTTCTTGCGCTCATGATTTCGTTTGCACTGTCGCGAAAATACTTTGCCGAGCGGTGGGCGTTTCTTGCCACTCTTGGCATCTGGTTCGCGAGTTCGTTGCCGGTGTACATGTATTTCAATCCGTCGTGGTCCCACGCGCATTCGGCGTTCACGGTGGCGCTGTTCCTCTGGTACTGGATTCGGACACGCGCCTCGCGGACATGCCTGCAGTGGTTCCTGCTCGGTGCCATCGGTGGCCTGATGCTGGATGTATATTACGTAAGTGGTGTCCTGCTGTTGCTGCCGTTGCTCGAGTCGCTACAAACCTATTGGCGTGCGCGCAGGGGCTACGCGGTCGCAACAATCGGATACCTTTTCATGGGGAATCTCGCGTTCGCGGCCGCCCTCGTTACGGCTTTTCTCCCGACACTGATAACGAAGAGGATCATCTACGGAAGTTACGTAAAATCGGGCTACGAAAATCTCTGGGTATGGACGTCCCCATCGCTGTTGAAAGTGTGCGTATCGGCCGACCATGGTCTTTTCAGCTGGACCCCGATTTTGATTGCGGCAGTGGTCGGGCTTTTCGTTTTGTGGAGATCCGACCGAGATCTCGCGGTGTACTCGATCCTGGTCTTTGCGGCAGTTCTCTACACGATAGGATGTTACCAAGATTGGGATGGGCTTTCTTCGTTTGGCAATCGGTTCTTCGTCTCGTTGACATCGATATTCGTGATAGGTCTGGCAGCGTTCCTCGATTCGCTTGAGCGCGCTTGGAACGAAAAGGGAGCTTTGATTGTTTCTGCGAGCGCGACGGCTGCCCTCATTCTCTGGAACCTTGGGCTCATCTTCCAATGGGGAACGCATTTGATTCCCGCGCGCGGCCCCATATCGTGGCGCGACGCAGCGTATAACCAGTTTGCCGTGGTACCCGCGGAGGCATCACAGAGTTTGAAAAATTATCTGACACACCGATCGCAAATGATGAATCGTATTGAACAAGAAGACGTAAGGCAGCTTCGGAATCAATGACGGACAGAAGAACAGCAAAATCTCTCGAAGGGATGCCGATCGCTTCTGGACCCGCGAGTGTCCTTGAGCCGTCGCCGATTGCTGCTGCACAGTCCCGCGGGTTCGGACCCCTGATTTTTCGAAATGTGCTTGCGTTAATTGGAGGGCAAGGTCTCAACCTTGCACTTTCCGGGGCCGCGACGATCCTGCTCGCTCGCTATCTTGGAGCCGCGCAATTGGGTGAGTTCGGAGGGCTTTACGCCTACCTTGGACTTTACGGGTGGCTTACGACTTTTGGTCTCGACATAATCCTAGCGCGGCAAGTGGCGCAGAATCGGGACCAAGCCGGAAGCATCCTACTGACAGGTGTTTTCCTTAGTGCAGGTCTGGCGGTGGTCGCCACCTTGATTGCCCTTGTTCTCGCGCCTACTTTTGGCTTCCCGGCACTGCTGCGTCCGCTGCTGATTTTTGCGTCTGTTGACATTCTCTTGTTGACTCCACTTCGGCTGCCCGGAATCGTCTTTCAGGTGGACTTGCGGCAGTGGTATGGCGTTGGAATCAGCGTCGTGCGGCAGTTCGTCTGGCTTCTCTCGCTGATTATGTTGGCCGCCGCACACGCCAGTCTTCTATGGATTATCGCGGGACGTTCCTGTTGCGCGGTACTCGAAGTGGGCCTTATTTACTTAGCCATCCACAGCAAGAATTTCCTGGCCGGACCTTGGCGCCTGCTGTCTGGTGAGGCCAGAAGCTATCTGACGTTCGGATTTCCAGTAGCGATGAGCACTCTTGCGGTGGGGATCTACCATCGAATCGACCAGGTAATGCTGCACGCGATGGCAAGCGACTCGGTACTTGGCAACTACGTCGCGTCAGTCCGCTTGACGGAGCTCGTAAGCCTATTCCCAATTGCAGTGATGACGTCCATGTTTCCGGTTCTCGCACAGACAGCTAGCGAACAAGACCGTTTTCGCCAGTACCTCCGTCTCAGCTTCCGGTCTCTGATGGCGATCGCATTCGGTGTATGCGTATTTGTGACGCTGTTCTCAAGTTTAATTGTGCGACTGGCATATGGAGTGAAGTTTGCGCCGGCCGCGCCGCTGCTGGCGGCACTGGTATGGTCGGAGGTTCCAGTATTCTTCGGCGTTGTGATGTCGAACGGCTTGGTTGCGGCGAATCTGCAGAATTACCTGCCTCTTTCTACGGGAATCGGCGCCGCGGCAAACATTGTACTAAACCTCTACGCGATTCCCCGCTGGGGCGCGGCCGGTTCTGCATGGGCAACAAACATCAGCTATACGCTCGCTGCGATTCTTCTTTTCTTTGCGTTCCGGCCAACTCGTTCCATGGCTTGGCTCGGATTCCGCATTCTCGCGCCTCCTTGTTTGCTCGCGTTCTTCATCACGGCAGTACTGAAAATGATTCCGTTGCCCGGATTCCTCACCTTCGTCGCGGCGCTGGCAATGAGCGCGACCGGCGCGTGGGCATTGGGCATCGTACGAAAGAGCGATTTGGAACAGCTTATCCGGCTGATCACGACAAATGTGGGATCCGCGAAGACCCATGCGACCTGAGGAAATCGTCAAGGAAGAACATCGCGACTACTATGCAGCTGGAGGATTCGACGAAGGTCGGTTGCGCTGGACTGTCGACACGTTTCTTCCCGCCTGTCAGGGAAAGCAGATACTTGAAATTGGCTGCGGCGACGGCAAGTTGCTTGCTCTTCTGCAGGCAAGGAACGAAGTTTATGGTATTGAGGCCTCAGCAACAGGGGTCGACAAATGCACAGCACAGGGGATTCGAGTCTCTTGCTTGGATGCCAGTAGCCAGCCTCTCCCGTTTCCGGACGATCACTTCGATTTTGTAATTATCCTCGAAACGCTCGAGCATTTGATGAATCCTTATTACGCGATGGTCGAAATCCGCCGGGTTCTGAAAGAAAACGCCAAGCTGATTTGCAGCGTGCCAAACCCGAAAACCGGACATCACTTTCTATACCCAGGACTTTTTGAGTTTCCGAACTTTACGCGTTTCCTAAGGCAGTCCGGATTCCGCATCGACAAAGTCGACCGCTGGGAATGGGCGCCGCGCGACGCAATTCTTCCAGTTGCTCTGAGGGCGAATCGCTTATTCGCAAGCCGGTATGTTGCAGGCGTGGCTCGAAGAGTGATCGAGCGAGCCTGGCGAATAGTTGGGAAATTTCCGTGGTTCTGCTATTGGCTCTGGACTTTTGAGTGCGTCAACGTAGACAAATCTTCTTCAACTTTGCTCCAGCGACAGGCGAAGCAGACAAAGCCAAAAACTCGAGGAGCCCAAGCGTAGGACCCGGATTCAAAATCATGAACATCTTGTTCTTGTGCCGCAGGAAAGACCTGGGATTCGGCCAAGCGAGCCTGGCCCGGGCGCTAGAAAAGAGAGGCGCCTGTGTCACTTGCGTCGAGGACGACACCGAGCCGGATGAGGACATCACAAAATTGCTGGCGCGGATTAGGGAACGGCCGTCTATGATCCTGCAGCCCGAACTTGAGTTTCCCTTGTTGCCCCGGGGATTGACAGACATTGATATTCCGACGGTCTGCCTGCAAATCGACACCTACGCATACACAGAGCGCCGTATCCGGTGGTCAATGCTGTTCGATCACCCAATTGTTTATCATCCAGGATATCAGGCACTGTTCGAGCAGGCGGGTCACCCGGGTGTCACGACGTTCTTTCACGCCGCATGCCGGGAGCTCTTTGATAAACCGCCGGTAGATCGCATATTCGACGTCGGTTCGGTCGGGCGTACGCATAACAGTGTCCAAAGTACTCGACGGCGTGTCATGACGGCCCTGGAGGGAAGATTTCGACTAAATGAATGGAAGAAGTGGTACAGCTACGAAGAAATGGCCGAAGTGTATCGGCATTCCAAAATCGTAGTGAACATAGCACGTGACGATTTTCCTCAGGACGCCAATATGCGGGCATTTGAGGCCATGGCTGCCGGATGCCTTCTAATCAGCCGCGTTCCGACTGAACTTACGGCGATCGGATTTGAGGAAGACGTCCATTTTGTTGCGTACCGGGGAGAAGACGAAATAATGAATCTGGCGGAAAGTTACCTCCTCGACGACGCGAAGAGAGCACGGGTCGCAGACGCAGGAAGGCTAAAGGTGTTGATGCAGCACACCTACGACTGCCGAGCCGAGCAATTGTTGCGGATTCTGGAAGAACCCGACGGCAGACTATTTGCTCCAGCACGCGGCTGGTCCGAGGATCAGGTTCGGCTCGTTCGACTCGACTACTTTGCCGCCAACTCCAGACTGGACTGTGCGAGCCGCGAGCTTCGTCAGATCGCGAGACGCGACGTTCGAAGCGCAGCTGCCGGATCGGCACTGGTCGGTCGAGCGCTCGCAAACAGGGTCCGCAGCCGGGTGCGCTCTTGGTTTCGGCGGGGCCATTGAATGAAGGGAACAGTCTTTATGTTGACGCCCGAGTCACCGGAAAAGGGCGGAGGCATGGAGCACTTCGTTCGCGAAGCGCTGAGAGTCTTGGAAGCACGCGGGTATCAAACTGAGGTTTTCTGCCGAGGAAACTCCGAACCATCGTGGTTTGCCAAGCGAACCGGCCGCTTGGGGAAGAAACTGGCGGGGACACTACGCGGATATTGGATTGGCCGGAACGCGCAAGTACACATGACCGAGGACGTGGCCGCAGTGATATCTAACAGCGACGTCGGCTACTATCCACTGCGTAGAGCATCGCCAATTAAGAAGATTCACTTCCACCATGGGACCTATCGCGGCCAAAGCGAAGCGATACGTCCGTTCATCAAATACAGCGGTTATCTTTACCTCAAGTGGTGGGGCTCGATGGCGCTGGAGCGCTTGAGCGGAAGGGGCAAGGTCGTTCTGGTAGGCTCGGATCAGGTGTCGAGCGAAGTGTTGCGGTTTTTCGGCCATAACTCAACCGTTGTATGGTTGCCCATCAACACCAGGCACTTTAGACCCCACAACATGAATGAATGCCGGGCCAACATTGGTTTGCCGGCCGGAAAGCCGATTGGACTATTCGTCGGCAGCCTGCATCCCATGAAGGGTTTCCTTCTCGTAAAGAAACTCATTGAGCGACTGCCCAAGATTCACTGGGTGCTTGCGTTGAGAGGGGACTTGCCAAATAAACAAATCTGGGGTGCAAACGTGACGATCCTGCACAACGTCACACATGATCAAATCCCGTTGCTGTACGGCGCCGCCGATTTCTCGTTGTGTCCGTCGCTCTATGAGCCATTCGGCTACGTTGTCGCGGAATCCCTGGCATGTGGAACACCCGTCATCGCTGCGCCGGGCGGGGCAAGCCGACTGTTGCTTAGCGATCCGCCGATGAATCGCCTTTTGATCTCCGATAGCACCTCCGAGGATGCGTTCTTGGCCGCCGTGCAAGAAGTCGTGCGGGAGCCTGACCGTTATCGAAAAGCGGCGATCGAACAAGTCCGGCCGAAAATCGAGGAACTAATGGCTCCGGAAAACTGGTCTAGGCGCTTCTTTGAGGCGACGGGCCTGTGAAAGAGAAACTCTGGCTTGTTTTGAGAAGATCCGCCTTACTGCGCAGGCTGTACGCTCTGCGACCGTTCACTCATCCGATGCGGGCAGCAGCGTTTCTTCTGGTTCCATCGTCGAGTCGAAAACGCGTGAGTGTACAGAAAGGGCCGGCCAAGGGACTGGTGTTGGAGGTCGATCCGCGCTGGCAACATACCGCGTGGGACGGAAGCTACGAGCCAGAGGCTATGGAAGCTTACCTGAAGTGCGTCAAATCAGGCATGTTGGTTCTCGACATCGGAGGAGGTTTCGGCTTCTACGCTTTACTCGCCGCACGAGCTGGAGCAAACGTAATTGCGTTTGAACCCGATCCCGAGAATGCACGGAGCCTCGCCGATCATGCAACGATAAATCACTTGGAAAATCGGATCCGCATCGTTCACCAGGCGGTGTATTCGCACACGGGTCACGTCACGATGGCGGCATCGGAAGCTGTGTCCGCGCATCGAAATTCGAGCGTGCTTGGCAACGGACCCGGGACAGCTTCCGGGTTCGAGGTCGTCTGTACGACGCTCGACGATTACTTGGGCTCGGATGCCGAACCCGGCATGCTTAAGATGGATGTCGAAGGGGCAGAGTCACACGTCTTGCGTGGTGCTGATCGAACGATTCGAGCATTTCGCCCGATTCTTTTGTGTGAGATACATGATGGTGAAAATGCCACATTCGCACACGATTGGTTGCGTGAACGAAACTACAGCTGTCTGTGGCTTGAAGCTGAAACAGGTTTCCCCAGGCACCTGCTGGCAACCCCTGGAAAATGATCCTTTTCGTCAGCTGATGAGAAGGATTCGTGAGGCGCTCATCCATCGTCATCTGGACTCCGATAGAAATTCCAAGCGGCGAATGCTTGTCGAAAGCCGGTCGAGGCGATCCTTAGAGGTGACAGGACTGTGACGGCGACATCTCGGGCGATCCCATCACTCGATGGGCTGAGAGCTGTATCGGTAGCGATGGTAATTCTCGCGCATGCCGTCGGCCTCCAGCCTTGGCGGGGAGCCGTCTTCCCTTTTCCGCAACTTAGTTGGCTCGGACAATCAGGAGTAGATGTTTTCTTTGTGATCAGCGGTTTCCTCATCACCTATCTCCTGCTGAAGGAGAATGAAGACAAGGGCACAATCCGGCTAAAGAAATTCTATTTTCGACGTTTCTTCCGAATCTTCCCACCGTTTTATGCGTATCTGGCCGTCGTGGTAATCCTCTGGATCCTGGGCCGCGTTGCTGAAGATTCTCGGGACCTCATTAGCGCGGCGACTTACACCTGGGACTATCGACGGAACGGGGAGAATTGGCTGCTAGGCCATATCTGGTCCCTGAGCGTTGAAGAACAGTTTTACTTGCTGTGGCCGCCATGTCTTCTGCTTCTCGGCAAAAAGAAAAGCACTTATGTGGCGTCCGGCGTCATTTTGCTTTCTCCTGCCTCGCGGATCCTCACGTACGTGTGGGTGCCATCATGGCGCGGCGCGGAAGGCATCATGCTTCACACGCGTCTGGATATGATCATGTTCGGATGCGCCATGGCCCTTGTTTGGGAGGAAGACCGATTCAATCGATGGGCAACCAAGTTGCTCCATCCCCTGCTGTTCGCATCGTCGGTCCTCTACATTGTGATACTCGCACCGTGTCTGTCCGCCCGTTTTGCGGCCCGGTACGATTGGCCGGTTGGCTATACCCTGCGGGGGGCCTTAATTTCGATCGTGCTGCTTTACGTGGTGAGGAAACCGCTTTCCTTTTCCGGACGCGTCCTCAACGTCGGGGTTCTTCGCCATGTGGGGATCATTTCCTACAGCCTGTACCTGTGGCAACAGATGTTCACCGGACCGTATTCTTTTTTGTTCCCTCTAAATATCGTCATCGTTTTCGCCTGTGCGGAACTTTCATACTTCTTTATTGAACGTCCCTCGTTGCGTTTGCGCGACTTGATTGGAGCGCGTTTGATGACGGCGACACCGAGCCGGAGTCGCGAGGCCGGCGTGACGTAAGCTGCCCGTCGAACAATTGGCGATGCTTTCTTTACCCGGCTCGAGCACGTGGGCCTCTTCGAAGTACAATTGAAACGCGACTGCGGCGTCAACGTCGCCGAAGGCCGACGTGCCAACTAAAATGTGGATTGCGCTCCTTGGGCGGAGGGACACGCCCGTTGACGGCGTGGAAGACTACTGCAGGTTCCTGGGCGATGCGCTGGGCGCGAGCGGGATCGAGCTGAAACGCGTGCGAGTACCCTGGCTCGAAAATGGATGGATAAGGGGCTTGTATTGGCTCGCACAAGAGAGCACCGCGTGGCGCGGCAAATGGGTCGTCGTTCAATACACGGCGCTCAGTTGGTCGCGGCGCGGATTCCCTTTCGCAGCACTCGCTGTGCTTGCAATTCTTCGTCGAAGTGGTGCGTGCGTGGCAGTTATGTTCCACGAGCCATACCGGCAAGGCGGGTCGCGTTGGGTTGACCTTGTCCGGGGCGCATGCCAGGACTGGGTTATTCGAAGATTGTACCGGGGGGCGACGAAAGCCATTTTCGCCGACCCGCTGGAGAGAATCAGCTGGCTGCCGAAGAACGATGCGAAGGCGACGATCATTCCCATTGGTGCGAATATTCCAGAGCCCGCAACGCGCGCGGAATTCTCTGGCGGGCCGGATGAGAAGACGAAGAACGTCGCGGTCTTCTGTTTGACCGAGCCTCCAAAACAGCAACTTGAGGTCGCCGACATCTGCCAAGCTGTTCAGTCCGCTGTGGCAAACGGCTCGAAAGTTCGCGTGGTGTTTCTTGGGCGGGGTACCCGAGAGGCGACTGAAGAAATCGCGAAGGCATTTTCGAACGTTCCCGTCGAAGTCTCCGTGTTGGGAGTTATCGGGGATGGCGAGGTGAGCGAGACCCTTGCGCGATCCGACGCGATGCTTTGCGTTCGGGGAGAAATCACTCCGAGGCGCGGAAGCGTGATCGCAGGAATTGCCTGCGGTCTGCCGATCGTTGGTTATGAGGGCGCCGCGGGAGGCACTCCACTCACAGAGGCTGGCATTGAGTTCGTTCCGTATCGTGATCGTGAAGCCTTAGGTAGAGCTTTGAGCCGTGTCCTGACCGACCGTGATCTGCAAAACCGCCTCCGTAAGAAAAGTCTCTACGCCCAGGAGAGATTTTTCTCATGGCATCAAATCGCAGCCTCTTATTTCGATTTTCTCGAGTGTGGCAAGAGTTGAAATCCCCGCTAAATGTTGAACCGCGCGCACTTACGCCGGCAGCGTCGGCGCATCTGGATCTGATTCGCGGGCTCGCAGCTTGGGCTGTGATGTGGGACCACTTGCGAGGCCTCTTTTTTGTCGATTTCCGGCTAGTAAACCGTTCCAGCTCCCTGTTGAAGGTCATCTATTTCTTCACCGGTTTTGGAAACGAGGCGGTACTGGTCTTTTTTGTATTGAGTGGGTTCCTCATATCTTCGGCAATCCTCGGTAGACGTGCATCGGGGACTTGGTCGTGGCGCGGTTATGTGATTGACCGCGCGTCCCGGCTATACGTCGTCTTGATTCCGGGCCTGTTGTTCGGACTATCGTGGGATAAACTCGGTAGCTCCATTTTTGTTTCGACCGGTATTTATTCGCATCCCCTTGAGAACTTTGGTTCCGCCATAGTCCAAGCGCGAATGGGGATCGGGACTTTCCTCGGAAACTTGTTTTTTCTGCAAACCATCATTGTCCCCACGTTCGGGTCCAATGGACCACTCTGGAGCTTGGCCAACGAATTCTGGTACTACATCCTGTTTCCTGTGGGACTGGCGGCCGTAATCGCCTGGAAAAAGCGTTCCATCCGGAGCGCGGTCGCGTTTACGTTTCTCGGGGCGTTAGTGGCGGTTTTCGTGGGATGGCAGATACTAGCGGGCTTCATCATCTGGTTGGCGGGAACCGTGCTAGTCGTCGCATATTCCAAATGGCCATTGCGGTCAAAAGGCTGGCTGACGCTCTATGCCCTCGTTTCGTTGCTTGTGCTGTCGGCGTGTCTCGCAGCCTCGCGAACCGGGAAGTTGGTCGCACCCGGCTGCAATCTTGCGGTGGGTATTGGGTTTGCTCTGTTTTTGTTCGGAGTGCTACACATGAAACTGGGAACTACTGGCACGAGCTATCCACGGATAGCCCACGTTCTAGCCGGATTCTCGTACAGTTTGTATGTGCTGCATTTCCCATTTTTGCTTTTTCTTAGGGCTTGGATCGTCCCCTCGCAGAAATGGCAGCCGGACACGGCACACCTGGCCCTCGGCTTCGTGATAGGCGTTGCAACTCTGGCCTTCGCCTGGCTCGTCTCGTTGTTCACGGAGAATAAGACTCGCGTTGCGCGGGATTGGCTGAGGCACGTGATCCCCGTCCTCGGCAGCCAGTCCCAATGATGATCCGTGCGGTTCCAGGGCCTGAAGGCGCGCCGCTGATATAGAATGCTGTTGTGCTTGCCGAAACGCGAAATCGAACTCAAGTCTGCAGACCGAAGGTCATAAGAGCTTGCTGAGCCCGCGTATCCCCGCCATTCGGAACCAGGCCTTGATTGGCATGAGCCTGTTTGTCCTAGCGCTCTGGCTAGCATGGATAGTCGGCGGGAAGATTGTCGCTCAGGACATGCGGTCCATACTGTATGCCGTACTGATGTTTGCAGGCTGTGTGGTGGTCGTCACGGTGTTGCGCAACTGGCGCACAGGCTTCTATCTCTTTTTTGTCTGGATGCTGTTCGAGGACCTCGTGCGGAAGTTCATGGGCAACAGCCTGGAGCTCTTTTTCGGCAAGGACGTTTTACTGATGTTCGTGTACATCGCGCTCTTCGTGGAGATTCGGCGTGGCCACGAAAAATCCTTCCGTCCGCCGTTTCTCATATTTCTGAGCCTGTTCGTGTGGCTCGGCGTCATTCAAGTGTTTAATCAGAATTCGCCAAGCATTCTGTATGGCTTACTCGGCTTCAAGGTCTATTTCTACTACATACCTCTTTTATTCGTCGGATATGCGCTGATGCGCAACGACGCGGACCTGCGGAAGTTCCTGGTTATCAGCGCGGTCCTGGCAGGAGTGATTTCAGTTTTGGGAATCATTCAAGCGATCGTCGGGAACAGTTTCCTGAACCCGGAGGTCTTGGCGCCGGAACTTCAGGACTTAGGGAATTTGACCAAAATAACCCCGATGTCGAATCGAGCGCTCTCTCTTCCAGACTCGGTTTTCGTAAGTTCGGGGCGTTTCGACGAATATATCGTCTGGATGTTTATCCTGGTTATTGGCACGGCTGCTTATTTCCTTCTTCACACGTCGCGCTATCGCAGGCTTATCTTCGGGGTCGCCGGTATGCTCGGCGTCGCAACACTATTGAGCGGGTCCCGGAGCACCGTGGTTGGCGTCGTGATGACCGCTGTGGTACTTCCCCTCGTATTTCTATGGGGAGCTCCCTGGCGATGGGGACAGGCGCACCGGTTAGTTAAAGCAATCCGCCGTACTGCCATCGTGACGGCGCTGGCGCTTACGGCACTGATTCTGGTGTTTCCGGAAGATGCTGGCTCGCGCATCGCCTTTTATGCAGAGACGCTTGATCCACGGAGCGCAGCATATGAAGGCGGCACTCGCAGTTGGGACTACCCCATCGAAAATTTTCTACTCGCTTTTGATCAGCCTAACTGGTTAGTCGGGAATGGCATCGGCACCGCGTCGTTGGGCGGGCAGTATGTTGCCAAGGTACTCGGAACCCGCCCGCTGAACCTTGCCGTCGAAGAAGGCTATGGTCAATTGATCGTCGAAATGGGAATTGTTGCACCTTTTCTTTGGATTCTGTGGACCGCCTCGGTCTTGTATTACTCATGGAAGGTCACGCGTCGGTTGCGCGACACACGCCTGTTTCCAATTGCATTTGCGATCACCTGGTATGCGTTCATGCTGCTCTACGTCTTCACCTATTCGGGCTTGCCCGCCTACCAGAATTTTATTTCAAATGCATACTTATGGTTGCTGCTGGGAATTCTCTTCCGATTGCCGGATCTGTTAGTCAGCGTACAGCCTCCAGGCCTGGTTCCGCCAAGAAGATCGATCCTGCGTGGATTCCAATTTTGACGGCTAGGAACCAGCGCCCGCAGGATCAACAGTCCCGGACGCGAAGGTTCCGAATTGCGTTTGTTTCCCCGTTCCTTGACAAGCGCCACGGCAGCGAGCGAATCATGACCGAATGGCTGTCCCACTTGCCGGACGGTTTCGAGATGGATATCTACAGCCAGCGTGTTGAGGACATGGATCTCTCGAAGTGCACTTGGCATCGCATACCGAAATTGCCCGGACCTCATCTTTTTAACTTTTTGTGGTGGCTTGCCGCGATTCGCCTCTGGGTTTATTGGAACCGCTATTTCCACAATCTGCGGTACGATCTCCTGTTCAGCTCCGGCGCGAATTGGCCAGGAGCCGACGTCATTTGCGTTCATATCGTTTTTTCAGAATACCGTCGGCAGGTTAAGGGCGAAATGAGCCTTTTGCGTCATCCACTGCGGCATTGGCCGACGCTCGTTCACCGCCATATCTATTACGCCGTCTCCAATTGGCTCGAGCGTCGTGCCTACACCAATCCGGACACAACCCTGGTGGCGTACTCGCAGAAGAGCGCTTGCGAACTTGAGCGGGTGTACCGCCGGAGCGATCGAATCCCAGTAATTTACCTTGGGCTGGATCATTCCGTCTTTAATACTGCAAGACGAGCTGCCTTGCGCGGCGAAGCGCGCAAGGAGCTCGAACTCACGGAGGATGAGCTTGCAGTTATTTTGGTCGGCAACGATTGGCGCAACAAGGGAGTTCCTGTCCTATTGGAAGCGTTGGAACGGTTGCGCGAGTTGCCGATCCGTTTATTCGTAGTCAGCCGCGAAGATCCCTCTGCATGTTGGAGCCTCGTCAAAGAAAAAAGACTGGAGGACCGGGTCCGATTCCTGGCGCCGCGCGACGACGTTGAATTCTATTACGCGGCGGCGGATGCATATGCCGGCCCGTCGCTCCAGGATTCCTATGCAATGCCGCCAGCAGAGGCTATGGCCTGTGGATTGCCCGTGATCGTTTCCGCAGCCGCCGGCGTTTCTGAAATCATCACGAATGGTGAAGATGGTTTGATTCTGAATGATCCAAAGGATGCGGCAGCGCTTGCAGCGATGGTTCGCCGCTTATACGAAGACGAAGCGTTCCGGAAGCAGCTAGGCGAAAGATCTGCGCTGACAACGCTGAAATATACTTGGGAGCTCAATGGCCAGGAATTGGCTGCGGTGTTCGAGGATGCCCTGCGCAGAAAAACTTCGCGCGCACCTACAGAAAAAGCTACGAATGCGCGCGGTGCCTCCCGAAGATCATGAGCGCTTACTCCCCAAAGGAATACTGGACCAGTGTCGCGGATAAATTTCGTTCTGCGGACGCTGGAGGACTTAGCCCAGTCCTGCATTTCGGCGCGCCAACATGGTTCAACCGGGTGATCGACGATTTGCAGTTTCGGGCCGTCCGGCGGGCTCTCGCACTGGCGGAAATTCCGCCTAATGCACTTGTGCTGGATGTCGGGTGCGGTACGGGACGGTGGCTCCGTCGCTATCAGGCGCTCGGATTTCGGGCCACTGGCGTGGATGCCACTCACGGGATGTTGGGCCGTGCGATCGAATGCGGAACGACCTCGCCCCTCATCGCGGGGGAAGCTTGCCATCTGCCGTTCGCCGATGCGAGTTTCGATTACGTGTCTGACATCACAGTGGTGCAACACATTCCTCGGCCGCTGCAACCCACAGCCCTGCGCGAAATGGTGCGCGTCCTCAAGCCTGGGGGCCGACTCATTCTCATGGAACTGCTTCGGGGCGAGAATGCACACATCTTCCCTCGGAGTCCGCTGGACTGGATCCAACAGGTTGTTTCCTGCGGAGCGAAACCAATCGGGTGGTTTGGCCAGGAATACCTGCTGTTCGATCGACTCTTTGTCCGCGTGGCTCAAGCGCTTACGGGCGGCGCTTCCGGGCAAGCGAGCGTAGATGACGAACCTTTACATCCAAGGTCCACGCATTCCGTCAGCGCTCGCCGTATCTTCTGGACAATTCGGCGCGTGACCGCTCAGCTTTCGGCATGGACGGATCCGCTGGCCGACAAGATTTGCCCCGCTCGCATTGCGACACACGGTGTCTTCGTGTTCCGAAAATGAGCGAGCCTGAATGCACGTCGACACGCATTCGAATTGTCGGTTTGTTCCCCGAATTACTCGGCGTCGGCGGCGTGCAGGAAGCCGGGCGCCTAACCGCCGCGGCTCTGAGCGAAATCGCCCTTCGCCGAGGATGGTCCGCGGACTTCCTGAGCATCAACGATCCTCCCGGCCCGCACTCTGTCGCGGTAGCAGGACGTGCAATTTCCTTTCGCGGTTTCGGCCGCGCCAAAATCTCATTCGTTCTTTCCGCGATCCGCTGCGGTCGTTCGGCGGCAAAAGATGGCACGCCGATCATCGTCGCAGGCCACCCTAATCTCGCGGTACCCGCCGACTGGATGCGACGAGTATCCCCGCGCGCCAAAACGATCGTGATGGCGCATGGCGTGGAAGTGTGGAAGCCCCTGCCATTGTTTCGGCGGCGCGCGCTCTTGCGCGCGGACCTCGTGCTTGCCCCGAGCCGCGATACCGTAAGGAGACTAATCGATGCGCAAGGGGTGGCGCGGGGAAAGGCCCGCAGACTCCCTTGGCCGCTGAGCGCCGGTTTTCTCCGCATGGCGGATGCACCTACTGGGCTTCCCGTGCCGCCGGCCTTTCCGCAGGTGGGTCCGGTAATCCTGACCGTCGGCCGGTGGGCGTCCGCGGAGCAATATAAGGGCGCGGACGAATTGATCCGAACCATCCCTCAACTCCAAACCGCCGCTCCGGGCTTACATTTAGTGGCTGTAGGCGCGGGTGACGATCTTCCGCGTCTACAGCAGCTCGCAACTGACCTGGGCATTGCCGACCGCGTGCACTTCCTTCAAAATCTCTCGCGCGAGGAAGTCGCGGCCTGCTATGCGAGCGCCGATCTGTTCGCGCTGCCGAGCACCGGAGAGGGTTTCGGATTGGTTTATCTCGAAGCAATGGCCTTCTCGAAAGCAGTCGTCGGAGTGGCCTGTGGAGGCACGACCGATGTTGTCGAAGACGGTGTCAACGGCCTACTAGTGCCTCCCCACGATGCGGGCGCACTTTCCCACGCTCTCGGCCGATTGCTCAGCGATGAACCACTTCGCGAGCAACTCGGTCGGCGCGGAGCCGAAATCGTCCGGCGGAAATACGAATTCGGCGTGTTTCGAGGTGAACTGGAAAGCATTCTGAACGATTCCAGTCTGCGGGCGCAGGCTATGGCTTGAGAAACTTGTGCGTAGTATTCTGAATTGCACACCCCATGAACCAGACGAATTTCGAGTGGACTCCGGAGTTTTGGCAGGGTTGGCGTGAATCGACCAACCCCTATCGTCAATACAAGTCCGAGAGGGACCGGCACCTGGTCATCGAGCTTCTCGAGCCTTGTGCACACGACCGCGTGCTCGAAGTCGGCTGTGGTTACGGCTGGATCTCTCAAGCTTTGTGGAATGCCGCAAATATCGAATGGACGGGAGTAGACCTCTCGGTCGAGATGGTAGGGCGGTTGCGGGCAGCCTATCCCCGACGCGGAGATCGGACGCTGCTCGTTGATGCCCGCAAGCTGCCGTTCAGAGACGCCGAGTTCGACAAAGTTCTCTGTACGGGCGTCTTGATGCATATCACCGAGAATGAACTTGCGGTCCGGGAACTTTTACGCGTGCTTCGTCCGGGCGGCCGCTTACTTTGCAGCATCAATAACGCTTTGTCTCCGTTCTCGATCCCCGTGCGGTTGTGGAACTGGCGAAAAAAAGGCTTCGTCCAGAAGTTCCAGCTTCCTCGATCGTTCCGACGGCTCCTTCAGGACGGGGGATTGCAACTGGATGGCACGGCAGGGGACGGGATTATCGCCACCGTTCCGCTTTCGATCGGTAAATTTCACTTTCCACCGGTCAGCGTCAGTTCAGCGGTTTGCAAAAGCGATGAATGGGTAGCCAATCGCTTTCCCCTGCTGGCCTACGAAGTGTGGTTTCATGGCCTGAAGGCAGCCTAGCTGTGCGTATCTTAAAAGTCGTGCAGGCGTATTACCCCTTTCAGGAAAAAGGAGGGCCAGTCGTCAAGGTGCGCGCGCTCGCGCGCGGGCTGGCCCAACGTGGGCATCATGTAACGGTCCTGACGGCCGACCTGGGACTTGCCGGCCACGACGGGCCTGGCATGAATTTTGAGCGCGGCAAATGGGGCTGGCGATCCGAACAGGATGGCGTCGAAGCCATTTATCTCTCTACGTTCGGCCATTATCGCGCCCTTACTATTAATCCCCGTGTGATAGGATTCTGCCGGGCCTCCCTCACGGGTTTCGACCTCGTCCATTTCTACGGTCTATACGATTTACTTGGGCCGGCGGCGAGTTCGTCTTGCAGGAGTCAGGGAATTCCATACGTGATCGAGCCGATGGGGATGTACCGTCCAATCGACCGCGCGTTTCGATTGAAACAAGCTTGGCATCGCCTCCTGGGCGGAGCGTTCTGGGAGAATGCCTCACGGATTATCGCCACATCCGAGATGGAACAACAGGAGTTGCTGGCCGATGGCGTTCCGCCCAGCAAGGTCTTAATTCGCTACAACGGGATTGATGGAGGCACGCAGACTTCGCTTTCGGCCAGTGGCGTCTTTCGCGCGAAATGGAGTATCCGGCCTGAGGAACCGCTGATCCTGTTTCTCAGCCGGTTGATTCCCCGCAAGGGTGCCGACATTCTCATCGAAGCATTTGCCAAGGTTTGCCCGGAATCGGGCCGCTTGGTGATCGCTGGGCCGGAAGGAGAGCCGGGATACCGCGCGTATCTTGAAAAGTGCGCGAAAGAGTCGGGCACGGCAGCGCGCGTTATCTTCACAGGTCCGTTGTACGACGAGGAAAAGAAGGCATTGTTCAGAGACGCGGATCTCTTCGTTCTTCCCTCGCGCTATGAGAATTTCGCAAACGCGCCCGCGGAAGCGATGTCGTGCGGCATTCCAGTCATCATCACAAATGCTTGTGGCATCCGCTCGTTGGTCGATGGGCGGGCCGGACTGGTGATCGCCCCTGAGAGGGACGCGCTCATTGAGGCGCTCAGTTCCCTGATCCACGACAAGGCCCTTTACGCGCGGTTCAAAGACGGCTGCCGTTGGGTGGTCGAGCAATTAAGTTGGAACCGTCTGACCGAAAAAATGGAAGGGTACTACGACGACGTGCTGGCAGAGACACATGCAGTCCACTGAGCCCGTCACTTTTTACGATCGGCACCCGTTCGATTGGCTTCCCTCGGGCGGCTCTGAGGAAATTGATGCCGTCGTTTCACCGCCCTTGGCGCAATTGATTCGGAGCTTGGATCCGAATACGCTGGTTCTCGATATTGGGTGCGGGGCGGGTCGCGTGCTTGGCGTTTTGGCGCGGCGGGCGATTCGCTGCATCGGTCTCGACCGCAGTCGCGTGTCAGTGGGTATCGTCGTTGAGCGTTATCAAAGGCCGGGCGTTGTGGGAGACAACTTGAGTCTCCCTTTCGCCGATGGGACAGCCGACGTGGTAATCTCCGACGGCGTGATCCATCACACAGAAGACCCCGCGGCAGCGTTCGCAGAAAACTGCCGCATTCTAAGAGCGGCGGGCCAAATGTACTTGGCGGTATATAAGCCTTACGGGCGGTACCCCTGGCTCTACAAGTATCCGGGGGCCGTTATCCGGAGCGGGCTGCGTCACAGGTGGGCCGGGCCGTTCGTCGCGCTCTTTGCGCAGGTGCCCTACTTCGTCGTCCATTTTGTCCGGGCGAAGGGTCGGCAAACATGGTCGGGTGCTCGGAATCTATTTTTCGATTATTTTGTGACACCGCGCGTCGCATTCTTGACGCGGGCGGTGGTCGAGGAATGGTGCGCAAAACACGGAGTCCGCGTCGTTCTATATGATGAGAATCGTGGAGGCAACGTCCATTGCTTTTGCCTCACTAAGGAAGACCGCCCTTCGCTGGCCCCTGATCCGCAGAAATCTCTCGGAACCGAAATGACCATGGTGGAGCAGAGGCAGACCGCATGAGCGAGCGTGGCACGCTTCGCACCGCTCGCGCTGAGGATCGACTCATCCGGCGAAACTCGCCTGGCCCGACAAATGCCACGGGCGAGCTATCCGAGATGGAATTCCCCGAACCGACCCACTCGCTTTTTCGCGCAGTCTGGTACGCCGGGAATATTTTGCTAGTCCTTGCAATTCTGTTGGCCGGATACTCGGCAGTCTGGGAATATTCGACCCGCAAATACCTCAAGGGTTTCTCAGATGCAGTCGTTCCGTTGTCATCATCGGCCGAAGAAAAGGCGGAAGCAATTCTGCAGTGGATGTCGAACGGTCCTTCGCGGCAAGTAGCCGGCCCGGACGCTTCTTCTCCCGATCGCGATCCGGCCGATACGCTCAATTACGCGTCGCTGTTGCGAGTTTGCGGTTCGGCTACAAATGCGTTCATTAATCTGGGCGATAGCGCCGGACTCGTGGTCCGCCGCCTTCTGCTGCTCGATTCCCGCCGACTGACCAAGCACGTGGTGGCGGAAATTTTGATCGATGGGCGCTGGATCGTTGTCGATCCCGCATTTCGAACGGTAATGCGCGGCACTGATGGCGGCCTGCTGACGAGTGAGCAACTCAGCAATTCCGCCGTCTTGTCTGCCGCGACGTCCGGTATCAAAGGATACGATCCTACGGATACGTACGAAAATACCGCTCACGTCCGCATATCTCGCCTTGGTTTTGCCGGCCTGCCGCTGCGAGGCATTCTCAATCGCCTTCTGCCGGGCTGGGAGGATTCCACCGCGATCAGTTTACTCCTGGAGCGCGAATCCCTCGCCACCATGGTCGCCGCGCTCATATTGGTATTTCTTCTGGGTCTCCTCCGTGTGGGATTGCGCTGGTACGGAGAAAGGCGCCTTGGAATCCGGCCAGTGCGCGTTCGTCAGCAAATCCGGCGCGCGTTTCACGCCTTTGTAGACACGGCGGGCTGAATCCGAACGAATTCTACGGAGCCGTCCAACACAAGGTGGTTCGTGAAGCCGCCCGTTGCCAAAGTTGCCGGCCAACCGTGCCACAAAACATTTACCCTTCCGGATTATAGTGACCGCGTTTGTTAATGATCTCTAGGGCCGGAGGAATATCCGGCTCTTCGTCTCCGGGAGTCTTCGAACGCTTCACGACAGATAATCAATTCGGAGTTTGAGCACAGTGTTATAAACACCAAGTTCTATTCGCAGTTCTGGAGGGTGATGTGCGCACGCTGCGCTTGGCGACGCTAATCCTGTCTATATCGTCAACCGTTTTGGCCCAACAACACGCGGTGGGAGCACCACCACGCGGAGACGGAAGCACGCAGGGAGCCGCAGTCATGGGTACCGGTATCGCATTCGGTGGCCCGGTCGGCGTTGCCGGACCTCACCCCTACTTAGACGTGACGGCTTATGGTGCCAAGGGCGTCAGCACAGACGATACCGCCGCAATTCAGGCTGCGATCACAGCCGCATGCGCGACGAGGATCGGCGGGTTGGGCCTGATCCCGCAAATCTACTTCCCCCCAGGGAGCTATGGCGTTCGGCAGCCTCAGCTACCATCGACAAGCGCGCCGCTGATCGTTCCGTGCTCGATCGAGTTTGTGGGCGGCGGCGGCACCACGCCCCAGTTCGAAACTCAGCCCGTCCCTGACATATCCGTGATGCCCGGAGCCGCACCGAATGCGGCGCCACTCTTCCAAGTTGTTGCTTCAGGCGTAACTTTCACTCATCTTCTGATAGACGGCTACAACCAAGCCGTGCAACTCAAGCAGACCGGCAACACACGATTCCAAGACACTTTTCTGCGGGCGCAAGTCACAGGTAAATCAGATAATTCCCCGCTGGTAGAGATAAACTCCCTGTGGAATTTCTACAACGGCGGCGGACTGGGATTTAGCAACCCCAACCCTTCCACGTTTAAGAATCTCTATGACGTAGAGTTTCTTGGCGAGGCGAATCCGTCGGGCCAAATCACATATCTTCAATTCTTCACGAACGTCACCGGGTTTGGCGGCGGATTCCTCTACGACCAACGTACAGCAGCGCTGAACGGTGTTCCCAGCCAGTTCTATTGCAGCAATGTGAGCTTCGAAGACAATGCAAATTCTCTGTTCACCGTGAAATCAAGCACCCACAATCCAATAGGGATGTCCGCAGTCAGCTTCGATCACTGCCAGAATCAAGACCCACTTAATGCAACGCCACAAGCCGTATTCAATATGGATCAGTCGGGAGGGACAGCCTCCGGTATTACCGTCAATCAATCAGGTGGTACGGTATACGCCATCATAGCGACGAATGGATCGGTGAATACCTACTCAGTGTCAGGCTGTAACGTCGGGTGCGGTAATCAGGCGGTAGATGCTAAAGGAAACCCTCTCGGAAGTGGGTACGCTCAGACTTCTGGCGGAATAGATTTTGTCTCTAACCTTAACGACCCGTTCCGCTTAGTTAGCAATTTCGATCAGCTGACACGCGCACAGCCCGACGGGACTGCCATTCGCGTGTTCGCGAATGACGGCAAGTTTGCAACTCTCGGTCTTGACGGTTCTCTAGGATGGCTTTTCGGAAACGGCGCAAATAACGGATGGACGGCGCAACTCCTGCAGTCAACGCAGAACACACTCGACGTTGGCTTCTCGACGACCCTCCCGCCGACGGGAGTTACCGCAGTCCCGGCCCCGGGCGGAACTCTGACCAACGGCACGTACTACTATTTCGTATCACCGGCGTTTGGTGGAGGTACCTGTGCGGAGGCATTCGTCGGAGCGCCGTCTCTTGTTTCCAATGTAGCGAGAACGACCACTGGGAAGAATCAAGTAAAGGTCTCTTGGTCGCTCCCTCCGGCCGCGTCGGCTTCACTCACAGGCTTCTGTGTCTTTCGCAGCCCTTCGCCAACATATATTGGCGAGCAAACTGCCCAATACGTTGCCGGATCGACTTCGACAAGCGTGACCGATACCGGGTCGAACTTCAGCCCGTCGGCGGGGAGCGGCGTCGAGATCAACCACATGCAGGCGTTTCATCGATTCACGCCGACGTCGCTCGGCATTGGAACTCTCAATCCACTCTTCAATGCCGATATACGGGGCAGCATCGGGGGAGCCACCTACAATACGCAGACTAATTGCTCATCGAGCTCGTCCCCGGCGGCATGCGTCTCTGCGGCGGCGGGGAGCGTGACGGTACCCGCCTCCGCCACCACCGAGGTCGTGAATACAACGGCAATCACGGCCAACAGTCAAGTGCTCCTGACGTTCGATTCGTCCCTGGGAGCGAAGCTTGGCGTGACATGTAACACCAGTGCGGTGCAGGGCACGATCAGTGCACGTACGGCCGGAACCAGCTTCACGATAAAGCTACCAAGTGCGCCGAGCGTAAACCCTGCGTGTTTCAGCTATGAAATTGTCAACTAAGCTGCACCCGCGACTGTCGGAAACGAGCCATCGACACGACAAATTTCACGTGCGCGGCCGATTCATCTTCGCGAGAAAAAAAAAGGCAAAACAAACCCAAATACGAGGCTTGAATTTTAGTGACTAGGAGATTTGAGCTAGACATCTTTTCCTGTTCCTATCCCTGGCTTTCCTCAGGGATTCCGTCAAACCAATTTCAGGCTTACCATAGCTTGACTAGCTCCCTGCAAGGAGTTCTGGGATCGAGCCCAACGGCATGCAAAAACTGCTGATCCAGAATGCCACCGTAATCACCATGGATATCCGTTCAGGAGATCTGCGTCCCGGCGACATTCTGATCGAAGGCGATCTCATCAAGGCTGTCGGCTCGCACCTAGCGCCAGTCGATGTGGAAATATTCGACGGCCGTTCGTTCATCGTTATCCCCGGCTTGGTGAACGCTCACATGCATACCTGGCAAACGGGGCTTCGAGCCATCTCATCGAACTGGACGCTGCTCGAATATTTTCGGTGGGTCCACGCGGGCCTTGCAACACGGTTCAAACCTGACGATATCCGCATCGCGACGCTTGCCGGCGCTTTGAATCAGCTGAATTGCGGAACAACTACCTTGGTTGATTGGTGCCACAACAATCCGACCCCGGCGCACACCGACGCTGCGATCGAGGGCCTGCACGAATCCAGGATTCGCGCCGCCTTTTTCCATGGTTCACCGAAACCCGATCCCAGACCTGGTGAGCCGCACTTTTCCGAGATTCCTCATCCCAGAAGTGAAGTCGAACGGTTGTTGCGGGGCCCGTTTGCGACGCGGGACCAACTGCTCACCCTCGGCCTTGCAATTCTCGGTCCGCATTATTCGACACTCGACGTCACGCTTCACGATTTTCGACTGGCACGAGAATTTGGCCTGGTCGCGTCGATGCATCAAGGCGGCGGACCCGCGAAGACTCCGAATGGTTGGGACACGCTTGAACAGGAAGACATGGTCGGCGACCTCGTCAACATCGTTCATGGCAACGACCTGTCCGACGATCGACTGGCGCGGTTTGTCGATCGCGGCGTCACGTTCTCAATCGCACCCGAGAATGAGATGGCGCAGGGTCACGGACATCCCATCACTGGACGCCTGCGGAAGCTGGGCGCGGCGCCATCGCTCGGCGTGGATCTTGAGAGCGTGATCTCGGGAGACATGTTGACCGTTTCCCGAATCGCGCTGGCTCATCAGCGCGCCCTGGACAACGCCGCATGCCGTGCTGCAACCGGAGCCATTCCCGAAACGTCAACCATTCCCGTCCGAGAGGCACTCTCCTGGATCACTGTCGAGGGCGCGCGAATGCTTGGTATGCAGGATCGCCTCGGGACAATCAGTCCTGGCAAGCAGGCGGACCTCGTGTTCATTCGCGCCGACGCACTGAATCTAGCTCCGGTCCACGATCCCGTGGCCACGGTTGTTATGCAGGCCAACTTGGCGAACATTGACTCGGTGATGGTCGCTGGCGAATGGCGCAAACGTGACGGCAAATTGATGTTTCACGATCTTGATCGTGTGAAGTCCGAACTTTCCGTTTCCGGTAGCCGGATTCTCGCTGAACTTGGATGGCGCCAGGAATCGCAACGAGCAAAGAGCGGCTCGCGAATCGCCACGCACTGAAGAAAGCAGAGGAATAGCCGAAATGAGAGTCGGTTTCGTTGGCCTTGGGAACATGGGCACAGTGATGGCTCGCAACCTGATCAAGGCGGGCCACACGCTTACCGTTTACAACAGAACGCGAAGCCGCGCCGAGCACTTGCAGTCGCTGGGCGCAACGGTCGCCCGGACACCCGGCGAAGCCGCGGCCGGAGCAGACGCACTCATCACAATGGTGGCTAATGACGCCGCGGTGGAAGATGTGATTTTCGGACCGGGGAATGTGATTGAGTCCCTACCCACCGGAGCCACCCACATATCGATGAGCACAATGGGTGTGGCGCTCTCGCATCGGCTCGTGAGGGCGCATCGGGAGAAACAACAGCATTACGTCGCGGCGCCTGTTTTCGGTCGCCCGGACGCCGCTGCTGCGGCCAAAGTCTTCATCGTGGTCGCGGGGCCCGCAGAGCAGATTGCGCACTGCCAATGCCTATTCGACGCGATGGGACAGAAGACGTTTGTGGTTGGTGCGCAGGCGCCTGCTGCAAACCTGGTTAAGGTCGCCGGGAATTTCCTGATAACAGCTACCATTGAAAGCCTGGCGGAGGCCTTTGCGCTAATCCGAAAATCGGGAGTCGATTCTCAACAGTTTCTTGAGGTTCTGACTGGGTCCTTGTTTGCGGCGCCCGTCTATCGAACCTATGGCACGATGATCGCCTCTGATAATTTCGAGCCTGTCGGTTTCCGGATGGAGCTCGGAATGAAAGACAATCGCCTGGTTCTTGCCGCCGCCGAAGAAGCTGTTGTTCCCATGCCGATCGCGAGCCTTATTCGGGACCGGATGCTGGCCGCGACGGCTCAGGGAATGGCCGACGCGGATTGGTCAGCGATCGCCCGCATTTCGTTCCGGGAAGCAGGCCTCTGATGTGCGGAATTTGCGGCGTGGTCGGGATCGAATCGCGGGAAGCAGGCGAACCCATCGTTCGCCGCATGATGGCCGCCATGATCCATCGCGGCCCCGACGAGGAAGGCATCCTGCTCGCTTCCCCCGTAGCCGTCGGTATGCGCCGGCTCAGCATTGTGGACTTGCCCGGCGGCAGCCAGCCTGTCTGGAACGAAACCGAGACAATCGCGGTCGTTTACAACGGAGAAATCTACAATTTCCGCGAGCTTCGCGCGGAGCTAGAAGCCCTTGGCCACCGGTTCCGCACACGCTCCGATACCGAAGTCGTCGTCCACGCTTACGAATCCTGGGGCGAGCGCTGTGTCGAGCACCTGCACGGCATGTTTGCCTTCGCGGTGGTCGACCTGCCCCAGGGCCGCAACGGACGCGCGACACGCGTCTTTCTGGCCCGGGACCAGATGGGCATCAAACCGCTCTATTACGCGGTGGTCGACGGCAAGTTACTTTTTGCCTCGGAAGTGCGCGCGCTCATTGCAAGCGGCTGTGTTCCAGCGCGAATTTCCTCCGCGGCAATTCCCGCCTATTTGCTTTTTGGCTCCGTTTGCGAGCCAGTCACCTTGATCGAAGGCGTTCAATCTCTTCCACCAGCCCATTCGATGGTCGTGCCCGCCGCAGCGCCGGCCATAGCTCCCGAGCCCCTGCGCTACTGGGACGCTCCCGGCGTTGTGCCGAAACAGGCGCAGGAATCGGTAGCGAATCCCGCACAGCACGTTCGCAAGCTGCTTGAGGCGGCGGTCGCCTCCCATCTTGTGGCCGATGTTCCTGTCGGCGTGTTTTTGAGTAGCGGACTTGATTCCACTGCAATTGCCGCCCTCGCTAGCCGCGCCCGCGCGGGAATCCACACGTTCACGGTCGCGTTTGCCGACGCGGAATTCAGTGAAGCCGAAATTGCCCGCCGCACCGCCAGCCGCCTCGGAACGGCCCACAGCGAATTGACCCTCTCCCACGACGAAATGATCGCGCGGCTCGACGAAGCGATAGCAGCGTTCGACCAGCCCAGCATGGACGGCATCAACACTTACTTCGTCTCCTGGGCAGCGCGGCAGGCGGGCTTGAAAGTTGCGCTTTCGGGCCTGGGAAGCGACGAAATTTTCGGGGGCTACAGTCCGTTTCGCTCGACCTCCAAGGTTGCACGGACAGCTACGGCAGCGCGGATGTTGCCCAGGCCCCTGCGCGCGTTGCTTGCCAGACAGCTCGCTCGCACGAGCACTTTCGGCTCCTCGCTTGATTCGTCGCGCAAAGCCTCGGCCGCGTTTCTCGATCCGGACTCGTTGCCGCATCCGTATTTTTTCACGCGCCTACTGTTCACACCGGAGGCGGTCGCCCCCGCGCTGCGCGAGAATTCGTCTTCATGGAGCGGTTCGCTCTGGTGGCAGTGGCTTTCTGCCTCTGCCCGTCGCACGAAATCGATGGATGCGTTCACTGGTGTTTCTTGGCTCGAGCTACGCTCCTATATGCTGAATACGCTCCTGCGCGACACCGATGCAATGAGCATGGGCAATTCGCTCGAGGTTCGCGTGCCGTTCCTGGATGCACCGCTCGTCGAATACGTCTTATCGCTTCCGGAGGACGCTAAAAATCGCTCCGCGAGCCCCAAGGCGCTGCTGATCGAGGCAGTTGGCGATCTTTTGCCCCAAGAGATTCTGACCCAGCGAAAACGCACGTTCACTTTTCCGTGGGAAAACTGGCTTCGCGGACCTCTTGGCAAACGGGTCGCGGCGGGACTGGCCGAGTGGTCGCCCGCCATTGAACCGCAACTCGGGGGAGACCTCGCGCAGACCGTATGGAAAGACTTTCTCGCAGGCCGCACGACCTGGTCGCGCCCCTGGAGCCTTTACGTTCTCAATGAATGGGTAAAGCGGAATGTCACTGCCGGAAGTACGAGCAGCGTTAGTTGCCATAAGTCCGCGGCCGTGGCTATATCTTAAGAGCGGGAAACGACGCGCAACATATGAGCGCGGCATCCAATCGACGATGATCATCCTGGGGATCAATGCCTACCACGCAAACGCCGCCGCGGCGATCATGGTAGACGGCCGCCTGATCGCGGCTGTGGAGGAAGAGCGGCTTAATCGTGTGAAGTACGCTGCAGGATTGCCCGCTCGCGCGATTCAATTTTGTCTCGATCAAGCTGGTGCGAAATTGACGGAGGTGGACCACATCGCCATTCCGCGCGACCCCTGGGCACGGATGGGGACCAAGCTTCGCTTCGCCGTGCGCATGCCCCGGTTCGCACTCGATCGCATGCGCGTCATGACACGCTTTGCGGGCGTTCGCGAAGATCTGGCCGCGGCGTTCGACCTCGCGCCCGATGCCATTCGTGGCCAATTCCATCGCATTGAGCACCATAGAGCGCACCTTGCGAGCGCTTTTTTTGTTTCGCCGTTCGAAAGTGCGGCGGTGCTCTCAGCAGACGGTCTAGGCGATTTCGCGAGCTTCATGTGCGCGGTGGGCGAAGGACCGTCAATGCGCGTACTCGGAGAGGTTGCGTTTCCCCATTCGCTCGGCATGTACTACACCGCGCTCACGCAATACCTTGGTTTCTGGAAGTTCGGCGACGAATACAAGGTCATGGGGCTGGCGGCGTATGGAAAGCCTGAATTCCTCGATGAGTTTCGCCGTATCGTGCACGCCAAGGGCGACCTTTCGTTCCGATTGGGGCTCGATTATTTCACGCACCAGACTCAGGGCCCCGAGATGACCTGGCGCGATGCGAACAGTACTCCGGTCCTTGGCCGGATTTTCTCGCCATACCTCGAGAAGCGCCTTGGGCCGGCTCGCAGCCCCGATGAACCGCTTACCCCGAGGCATCACAATGTCGCAGCGAGCATGCAAGCGGCTCTCGAGGAGGTTCTCGGTTCTTGCTGGAAAGGGCTTGCCCGGGCGAGCGGACAAAAAGCATTGTGCCTCGCCGGAGGGGTAGCCTTCAATTGCCTCGCCAACGGAAAGATTTTCGACGCCTCTGCCTTCGAGCGCGTATATGTCCAACCCGCGGCCGGCGACGCGGGTCTCTCCGTCGGCGCCGCCTTCGCCGTCAACCACCAGGTTTTGGGCCGCCCTCGCGAGTTCACCATGGACCACGCGTATTGGGGCCCGCAATATTCGCAGTCGGAAATTCGCAAGGCGGTTGACGGCGTTGCCACTTCCCATGGCGCCGAAATAGCGGTGCTTGACGAGACTGCGCTCGTCGCTGCGTGCGCGCAGCATATCGCCGCCGGAAAAATCGTCGGCTGGTTTCAGGGGGCGGCGGAATGGGGACCCCGCGCGCTGGGTAATCGCAGTATCCTGGCTGACCCGCGCCGACCCGAAATGAAGGAAATTCTCAATCGCCGCATCAAGCACCGTGAGATTTTTCGTCCATTCGCACCGTCCATTACTGAAGAAGCTGTTGGCGAATTTTTCGAGAGGACAAACCCTTCGCCATTCATGACGTTTGCCTACCCGGTGCGCTCGGACAAACGCACGGTAATTCCAGCGCCCACTCATGTGGACGGCACCGCGCGCCTTCAAACGGTCAGCCGCGCGGCCAATCCGCTTTATTGGAGACTCCTGAACGAAGTTGGCCTTCGTACGGGAGTGCCGGTGGTATTGAATACCTCTTTCAATGACAACGAGCCGATTGTCTGCCGCCCCGAAGAGGCTCTCGATTGCTTTCGCCGCACGCAGATGGACGTCCTCGTGATGGGCAATTTCATCTTGCAGAAGCGAGCTTCGGCCATAGCCCGCGAAGAACCCGGCGAGAGATTCGCCAGGCCCGCAAAATAAGAGAGCATGCACATCCTGCTTTTCAACGAATACTACCCACCAGACACTTCTGCCACGGCAAAGATGGCAGCGCGTGTAGCCGAGACCCTAGCTCGGCGTCACAAAGTGACGGTCGTCGCAGGACGCCCTTCATACGACCCGGATGAGTTTTACCCTTTTACCTTTCTCCGCCGCGACACGCGAAATGGTGTCGTCGTAGAGCGTGTCGGTTCTACCGCCTATCCGCGCCATCAGATGATCCGGCGCGTGTCGAATTACTTGACCTACCTCGCTCTGGCAGTTCCCCGAGCCATTGCGTTGCGTCCCGATATAGTCCTCGCGATGACAGACCCTCCTGTTGCCGGCATCGCAGGCGCCTTCGTGGCGCGCAGGCTCGGCAGGCCGATCGTTTACAACATTCGGGACATGTATCCCGACATGGCGGTCGGCGGGGACATCGTCCGTCCGGGCGTGTGGGTCAATCGCTGGGAGAAGATGCATCGACGCGCGCTTAAGCAGGCAGCCCGGGTGATCGTGTTGGGCGATGACATGCGTGACCGCATCCTCGCAAAGGGCGTCGCGCCGGAACGCGTGATCGTGGTGCGCGACGGGACTTCGTTTCCCGCTTCGATGCCTGAACGGAATGATCCAGTCGTGCAGGAACTCCGATGCGGCTTCCAGTTCGTTGTCCTGCACGCTGGAAATCTGGGCTTTTATGGCGCCTGGGGCACGCTGCTCAAGGCAGCCGAGATTCTACGCAACGAAAATACGGGCCTGGTGTTCATCGGAGGTGGCGCAAACCGTGCGGCGCTAGGAGCATCCGCTGCGAATTTGGCTAATGTTCGCTTTTTCCCGTTCCGGCCCGTGGAGCAGGTGCCTCACGTGATGATGGCCGGCGACCTGCACATCGTCACGGTGCGCCGCGGCCTCGAGGGTGTGGTAGTTCCGAGCAAGCTCTATTCGATTCTCGCGGCGGGTCGTCCTGTGCTCGCCGTCGCGGCGGCAACGAGTGATGCGGCGCGCATTGTCGTTGAATCCGGATGTGGTCTGGCAGCCGATCCGGACGATCCGAACGCCGTGGCGGCCGCAATTCGCGAGCTCCGCAGCCATCCTTCGAGGCTTGCCGAAATGGGGCGCCGGGCACAGGAAACCGCAAAAAAATATGCTACAGTGAATGAGCTCGAACGCTTCACCGAAATTATCGAAGAGGCTGCAGGCGAGAGGAATGGGGGTCGCCATCTGGGATCGTAAAAAAGTACTTGTGACGGGCGGTGCATCGTTTATCGGTTCGCATCTTGTGGATGCGCTGCTTGAGCGTGGAGCGCGCGTGCACGTGGTCGACGATCTCACCAGCGGCAGGCTCGAGAACATCGAGTCGCATCTCAAGAACGGCCGCATTACCTTCACGGAAGCGGATTTGCGCGAGCCAGGAGTAACGCGCTCCGCGATGAAGGGGATCGAAGTCGTATTCCACCTCGCCGCTGATCATGGCGGCCGCGGTTACGTAGATTTGCATCAGGCAGGGCCTGCCTCAAATCTTTTTCTCGATGGGCTCGTTTTCTGGGAAGCCGTCAAGGCGGGCGTCGAAAAAGTCGTTTACGCCTCCTCGGGCTGTGTTTACCCCAACTACATGCAGACCGATCCGCAGAAGGAAATTTATCTCGTCGAAGACGATGTCAAGCCTCCGCATGACGCGGACAATATGTACGGCTGGGCAAAATTGATGGCGGAATTGACGCTGCAGGCCTATCACCGGGAGAACAAACTCGGCGCGGCTTCACTCCGCTACTTCACCGTGTACGGCCCTCGCGGAGTCGAAAATCACGCCGTCATTGCCATGATCGCCCGCGCGTTTATCGGCCAGAATCCGTTCGACGTCTGGGGAAATGGGATGCAGATTCGTAACTGGACCTACGTGGACGACATTGTCAGCGGAACGATCCTGGCCGCCGAAAAAATAGATGACGGCACGGCAGTCAATTTGGGGACCATGGAACGTGTCCGTGTGATCGACGCCGCCCGGATGGTGCTCGAATTCTCCGGTCACAAAGCCGAGATTCGCCTCCGGCCCGACATGCCGACCGGCCCGGTGAATCGCGTGGCCGATAATAAACTCGCGAAAAAGCTCCTTGGTTGGGAACCCAAGATGGCCTTCCGAGATGGCTTGAGGAAGACGATGAACTGGTATGCGGCCACCCACCAGCAGGAAAAGGTGAGGGGTGTACTCGAGAAAATGCTCACCGCGCGATAATGGCAGCACCATCGCCGCAATTGCCCCGATGACGAGACGAGCAGTCGCCAAATGACTCTCCCCTCCGACCTGATCGCCTTCGCAGTTGCCCTCGTGGGGTCGCTACTATTGACAGTGCCGGTTCGCCGCCTCGCGCTGCATTACGGGATGGTAGACCTTCCGGGTCCGCGCAAAGTTCACGTCAGCCCCATTCCGCTACTGGGTGGCATCGCCATCTATCTTGGATTCGTACTCGCGATTCTATTCACGCTGCACGGCGTTCCGCATCAGCAGATGGTGGCCATTCTCGCAGGCGCCACGCTACTCGCCTTGGTTGGCTTGCTCGACGACGGAGGGCTGCTACATCATCAGGTAAAACTCTTTGTCGGGATGCCCCTTGCCGCGCTTTTCTTGTACGCTTCCGGAATTCGAGCGCAGTTTTTCTCTGAATTCGTTCCCGGAACTGCGGGCATCGTGCTCGACGCTTGCCTCACGTTTGTCTGGGTCGTGGGTATCACCGCTTCGTTTAGCATTCTCGACCACATGGACGGGCTGTGCGCAGGAATTGCCGCTGTCGCCGCCGGCTTTTTCACCCTTTCCGCCACCCTTAATGGGCAGACCATGGTTCGCACGCTCGGCGCCGCCACGTTTGGAGCCGCTCTGGGCTTTCTGAGGTGGAATTTCAATCCTGCGAAAATTTTCATGGGCGATGGCGGGGCAATGTTCCTCGGATTCCTGATGGCCACGCTCGGCCTGAAGATCCGTCCCGAGGAATCCCACTTCCCGGCAACGTGGCTGGTTCCGGTGCTGATCCTCGGCGTGCCGATATTCGATACCACTCTCGTTTCGATTTCTCGCGCGCGACGCGGACTTCTGCCGTTCACCTCGCCTGGCAAGGACCATACGGCGCATCGTCTCTCCAACATCGGTCTGGGCCATCGCGGCGCCGTGCTGGCGCTTTACGGTCTGGCCGCACTGTTCGGCGGCCTCGGAGTCCTCATCCCGTTTCTCTCGTTCACATTGGACTCCGTGCTCGCCGGAATTCTGGTGGTTGCAGGGCTGATTGCGATCTTGCTGCTCGAAAGCGCACCGTATGAGCGCCAGACGAAACCTCAAGGGTCGTCCTCCACGCACTGAGTTACGCCGACGCACACTTGGCCTGTTTTGCCGCCCGGCTGCTTACCATGTATGTTAGATTGAAATTTCCTAGAGATTAATAAAACAAGATGAATCGATTTCATTTCCGCTCCGTCGTTTGCGCTGTTTTGCTCCTGTGCGGCATTCCTTTAGCGGCGCTGTCGTCACCGCCGCGTCCCGATGTATTGCTCCAGGCGATGCAGCACGAGTTAAAGCGGGCATCGACATCGCTCGCGAAATCTGATCCCGCTCCGTATTACCTGAGTTACTCGGTAACAGATGCAGACGGCACGACGATCGCCGGCACCGGGGGAGGTCTAATCGTGTCGACGAGCCTCCACCGCCGCGTGGCGGACGTCATGATGCGCGTTGGCTCTTCTGCACTGGACAACACGCACTCGCAAAGCCGCCCTTCCGGCATTATTTCCGGTACGCTTCCGCTGCGCGATGACCCCGATGCAATTGCGCGCGTTCTCTGGCTGCTTACCGATCGCGAATACGAACAAGCCTCGGCAGCCTTCCTGCGGGTGAAGACGAATCAGGCCGTGCAATCGGCAGAGGAAGACAAGTCCCCGGATTTCTCCGAAGAGAGGCCGCAGACCTACGCCGGACCATCTTCGCTGAATGCCGCGCGTGACGTGAAGCCTTGGGAAGATCGCATCCGTAGAGTCTCGGCGGGTTTCCTGAAATACCCCGACGTGTATTCGTCGGTTGCGCTCCTGCAGGATGGCTCGAGCCGTTCTTATCTCGCAACGAGCGAAGGCGCATCTCTTGAGCAATCCTCGGCAACCGCTCGCCTGGTGATACAGGGCGAAACTCGCTCCGACGATGGAATGGACCTGCTGCGCGTCGAAACATTCCAGGCCGCCTCACCCGATCAACTTCCGTCGGAATCGGAGCTGTTGGCGAAGGTAGACAAAATCGCGGCCGATTTGAAAGCACTTCGCGCAGCGCCCGCCGCGGAGCCCTACGCCGGTCCGGCCATGCTCTCCGGCAGAGCGGCAGCCGTGTTCTTCCACGAAGTGCTCGGGCACAGACTCGAAGGCCACCGCCAGCGCGACGAAAAAGAGGGACAGACGTTCACGAAAAAAGTGAATCAGCAGGTGCTACCCTCGTTTCTGAGTGTTGTGGACGATCCAACGATGAAGGAATTGAACGGTGTCAAGCTGGCCGGCTCCTACGATTACGATGACGAAGGCGTTCCGGCACAACGCGTAGACGCGGTGGACAACGGCATTCTGAAGAATTTCCTGATGTCGCGCATGCCCATCACAAACTTCGATCATTCCAACGGGCACGGCCGCCGCCAGCCTGGACTGATGCCTACCGGCCGGCAGGGTAATCTGATCGTCACGTCGACAAAGACGGTGAAGGATTCCGAATTGCGGCAGAGGTTCATCGACGAGATCAAAAAGCAGGGCAAGCCTTATGGGCTCTACTTCGAGGATATTCAGGGCGGCTTCACACTGACCACCCGGGCGCTACCCCAGGCATTTCAGGTGGTCCCGGTGATGGTTTGGCGGGTATACCCGGACGGACGGCCAGACGAACTCGTGCGCGGCGTGGACATCGTCGGCACACCACTGCTTTCACTGAATACGATCATGCTGACCGGAGACACGCTTCAGGTGTTCAACGGAATCTGCGGCGCAGAATCGGGGCAAATCCCGGTCGCCGCCGCAGCCCCGGCCATGCTCTTTTCCGAAATCGAAGTCCAGAAGCGCGCCAAGGGCACGCAACGGCCGCCGATCCTGGCTCCTCCGGGATTTGAAACCGCGGCGCCCCCTGCCGCGAGTAAGGATGCGCCTGCAACGGCGCCCAAGCCATGAGCGCGCCCAGGATCAGGGCGCAAATCCTGCCGCTGCGATGGATTCTGATGCTGCTGGCACTTTGCTCTGCCGTTCCCGGCCACGGGCAGCAGAGCGTGACGACCGCAGGCTCTTCGTCAAAGCTGGCGTCCACCGATCCTGTGCTGCAGGCCATGCGTGAAGAGCTTGATCGCTCGAAAGCGCACCTGAAAATGGACAATATGCCTGCGCCGTACTACATCGAATATCGAGTCTCGGACGTCGAGCAGTACGACGCCGAGGCCGCGTTCGGCGCCTTACGCGAGGAGGAACGCGCCCACCAGCGCATCGTGCGGGTGATCGTGCGCGTGGGAGACTACAAGCAGGATAGCTACTACGGACCGGGTGTCGGCGTCGCGACTCTTGGTCCGATCGACAACGACGCCACTACCTTGCGCTGGCAGTTGTGGACCGCAACCGATTCGGCCTATAAAGCTGCAAGCGAAGCGCTGGCGATGAAGCGAGCGGCCCTTCGGCAATACACTGCTGATCAGCCTTTCGATGATTTCGCACATGCAGCTTCTTTGGAGTCCATCTCACCGCTGGTGAAGCTGGAATACGATCCCAAGCTGTGGCGGGAATCGCTGGAAAAAGCCACCGCTCTTTTCCGCAACGATCTGAAGCTTGAGTCGCTCACCGCCTCGGTTCGTTTTCGCGCGGTGAATCAATATTTCATCAACAGCGAAGGAACGGTTACGCGGGATGGTTACGCAGTCTATTTGCTGACCGAAGACGGCTCCACGCAAGCAGCGGATGGAATGCGCCTGGAACGCTCGCCTTATTTCACCGCTGCGACTCTGAAGGAATTGCCGACACCGGAAGAGTTTCAGACAAGTACAGCGAAGATGGTTGATACGCTAAAGGCCCTGCGCGATGCGCCGGTCGTAGATGAGGACTATCGCGGGCCGGTTCTGTTTTCCGCCGATGCGGCCGGCGATCTTTTCGACGGCATGGTCGGCGGAAATGTCCTGGGGAAGCGCCCCCGCCCGGGAGAGTCTGCGCGGACCACCGGGGACTACGCCTCGAATTACAAGAGCCGCGTCCTGCCGGTGTTTCTGTCCGTGGAGGATGACCCCACGCTGAAAACCTTCGCCGGCAAGACACTGATCGGAAGCTACGACGCGGACGACGAGGGCGTTCGCTCCAAGAAGGTCCCTGTGATCCAGGATGGTCTGCTCGTCAACTACTTGCTCGGACGTGAGCCGATTCGCGATTTCCCGGAATCGAATGGCCATGGCCGCGCCGCGCCAGGACAGTCTGCATCACCCAATATCGGGAATTTGATCGTGGAATCGAAACAGGCTCTCTCACCCGAACAACTGAAACAGAAGCTGATCGACATTTGCCACGAGGAAAATAAGGAGTTCGGCTACTACGTTGAAACGCTTGGTGGCGCCGATTACGAGCCGCGCCTGCTCTATCGCGTATATGCAAATGACGGCCACCAGGAACTCGTCCGTGGCGCGGTATTCGATGAGCTCGACACGCGCGCTCTCCGCAACGAACTGGTCGCCGCCGGTAACGATCCTCTGGTAGGAAACCGTGAAGGTGCCGTCCCGACTACGATCATCGCCCCGTCCGTCCTGTTCGACGACCTGGAAGTGAAGCGCAACGACGCCAAGAACGCCAAGCTGCCGGAATATCCGTCACCCGACCTTACTTCCTCGCGCTGAACGACTGCTCGTCCCGCGCGTCTACAACTTTCCTGGCTATCGCTTGGCCGGAAAATCGAAGCGCGCCCCCACGCGTCCCGCAATCGGCAGGCCTCTTTGAGCGGGAGAGAGAGTCGTAGCCGCCGTCGAAACATATTCCTCGTTGAAAAGGTTTTCTACCGCGCCGAAAACCTGGACACCGTGGCTCATATCGCGCGATGCCATCACATCCAGCACGAAAAAGTTTCCCATCGGCAGCTGGTTTGTATCGAACTGCATTCCCACCATGCGGCCCTCTGCCGATAGCGAGATACGCGAGGGGTTGGTGTAGCGAGCCTGAAAGGTCAGCACATTGTGAGGCACCTGTTGTACCCACGTGTTCACGAGCGACGGCTGTCCTGGCGCGCTGATCACCTTCGCGTCCACGTATTGATATCCGCCCGACAGTTGAAAACGATCGGTGATCCGCGCGGTCCAGTCGAGTTCAAAACCAGGTGCGCTTGTGCGGCCCAGATTTTCCCGCACGAAGGTAAGAGTGTTCGCAGTAGGCGCCGGGCAAATGGCTGGAACGGGCGTGACCTGGCAGTTCACGCTCGAAATCGGATCAATGATCTCATTGAAAAAAAACGTTCCGCGAAATTGCAGCCGCTGATTCAAAGCCTGCACGGCAACTCCCGCTTCGCCGCCCGTCAGCCGCTCGGCTCTCAGGCTCGCGTTCGCATCTGTCAGGTTATTCGCCTGCCGGAACGACCGGTAGAGTTCGTTCAGCGTCGGAGCGCGAAACGCCCGATATACCGAAGCCGACCAGGAGACATGGGAATTCATCTCGTGGACCAGACTCGCCCTCGGGTCGAACGCGGTGTAGGAGCGGCTAGTGTAAGAAAGATCTGAGGTCGAGCCGGGTGGAGTAATCGGATCGGTTACCAGAAAAGCATCGAAGTTGCGCCAGTCGTCGAATCGCGCGCTGACCGCGAGAGTCCATCCCGGCGCGATTTGAACGATGTCCTCACCAAACAGCCCCGCGGTCCTCTGATGGCCGCCTGTCGCGGTGTCCCTTAAATTGTTACCGGTAGTGGCTGAAAAAATCTGCTCGTTGCTATGGCCGAGCTCCACGTGATCGTCGTACCCCGCCACAAGGGTCTGACGCTTTCCCAATTGGCGCGACCACACGGCCGATCCGCCGATTCCCTGTGCGGGGACCGTCTGCAAATCCGTCAGGTGCTGGCTGTTTTGATTCAGAGCAACAGAGAAAAAACTCTGGTGGTAGGTCTCAAAGTCTCCATAGGAACGCAACTGGAGCGAACCGAAGGTGCCAAGATCCAGATCTGCGCCCAGTGCTCCCTGTCCGAGCCGAATGCTGTTCGTCTGTCCGATCGTTCCGTTGTTGCGCGAGTCATCGAAGTACCATCCGCGCGCAAAAACTTCGCTGTCCTTGCCGATTTTGCGAGCAATCGTCAGGTCGCCAGTGCCGTGCTGTGAATACGCGTTGGTGTCCACGCTTCCCTGGTCGGCCGGCAGAACCAGCGTGTAGCCGTCCGTATGAAACGCTTCGCCTGCAAAAGTGGCTTCCCAACGTCCGATCCCTCCGCTCGCCGCAAGCGACACCTGCTGCGTGTTCTGGTTTCCGTAGGAAGTCTCCAGTGACACACCGCCGTACTCCGCAGGCCGCGTGAGAAACTGCACCACCCCGCCCAGAGCTTCGCTCCCATACAGGCTCGATGCGCCTTCCTGCGCCACTTCCACGCTCGTTACTGACAGGGCCGGGACGCGGTCCCAGTAAACCCATGATCCAAACGGATCGTTCAGCGGGATGCCGTCCTCAATCACGAGCGCGCGGCTGGCGCCGTTGGCTCCAAGCCCACGCAGCGAGACTCCGAGAGTCGTCGGATTGGCGGTGCGGCTGCTGTTCCGCCGGAAGAGACTGAAACCCGGGACCTGGCGCAGCGTATCGTCAAGCGTGAGAGCGGGCGTCGCTTGCAGGTTGTCTTGCGAAAGCTGGATATCACTGATCGGCGAAGCTCCCATCGGCGTAGCCGTCCGCGCCGCCGTCACCGTGACCTGTTGGCTCACAGCCATCGGCTGCAGAACGATGGTGATTTGTGGGGGTGCGCCGGATGCGGCAGTCCAGTTCTGTTGCACCGGTTGAAAGCCCTTAGCCGTAACCGTCACTGCTCCGGTATCTGAGGGCACGCCATCAAACGCGAATGCGCCTGAGGAGTCCGTCGACGTCTCCGCTGAGTACGCACCGGCCCTGAGCCTCACCTGCGCCCCTGGCACCGACGCACCGCTTGAATCGCGCACTATTCCAGCGATACGTACCCCCTGCGCAAACGCGGGTCGCACAGACGCAAGGCTCAGCAGGAGACCGAGCGCCAACAATCGGCTCAATCCAGAAGAGACCAGGAAGGGTCGATTTAGTATTGAGTACATGGCCGTAGATTGTAGCCTGACCGCTCATTAATTCTAGAGGGTTTACAGACCTCCGGGGGGCTCCAAATTCGAGGTTGCCGGTTGCCACTCTATTCCGCTATACTTCGGGTGTTAGACGGAACCCTTTTGGTAGCAGGACTTTAGGTTCTAATCCGGGGAGGAATAGCCATGGAATGGACTACACCTCAGCACGAAGTAGTCGACCTGAACTGCGAAGTCAGCTCGTACGCAAACGCTGAACTCTAGTTCTTGAATGCGAATAAAGGTCCTCGGCTCAGCCGCGGGCGGTGGGTTTCCGCAATGGAATTGCGGATGCTCCAATTGCAACTGCGCGCGCCGAGGACTTTCTAATTTCCGCCCTCGAAGTCAGGCCCAAGTTGCCGTTTCCCCGGCACCTTCTACGTGGTTTCTCCTTAATGCGTCGCCCGACCTGCGGCAACAGCTCCTGACCAATCCTGAATTCGCCCCGGTTGAAAATACCCGTGGTACGCCCATCTCCGCTATCGTCCTGATGAGTGCGGACGTGGACGGCGTGATGGGCCTCCTCCATTTGCGCGAGTTCCAGCCTCTGCGAATCTATGCCACGCAATCTGTACTTCGCGTGCTGACGGAGGAAAACACTATCTTCCGCAGCCTTGAGCGATCGTTGCCGCCGGTGCAGTGGGAGGTGCTGGCGCTGGATCGGTCGACCGCAATGCACCAGCGCGCCGACGATTCAAAATCCACCCTCAGCTGCAAACCTGTGCCACTCGGCGGTGAATATCCGGATTTCGTGAGCGACAGTCTTCGAAAAAAACTGGCGACGGAAGAAGCTGTAATCGGGCTGGAGTTTGTGCAGGACGACAAACATTTCTTCTATGCCCCGGGCCTTTCGGGCCACAACGAAGAATGGAAGTGCCGCGCGCTCCAAAGCGATCTCGCCCTTCTGGACGGAACCTTCTGGACCGACAGGGAACTGATCGACGTACGGGGCAACGGAAAGACCGCACGGCAGATCGGGCACCTGCCCCTGTCCGGGCCGGGCGGATTGCTCGAACAACTGCCGCCCGCTACCAAAGGCCGGCGCGTGTTGATCCATCTCAACAATACGAATCCGGTGCTCGATGACGAAAGTCCCGCAAACCAGGCCGTCCGGGATGCCGGCTGGGAAGTCGCTTATGATGGAATGGAGTTTGAGTTATGAGCGACGATCGATCAACGACGATGCTAGCCGAAGCTGACTTTGTGGCACGGTTTCACGCCATCGGCAGGGAACGCTATCATCACCAGCACCCGTTTCACCTCCTCATGCACGAGGGGAAGCTGACACGCGGGCAGTTGCAGGCCTGGGCGCTGAATCGCTATTCCTATCAAAGCAGCATTCCTATCAAGGACGCCGCCATTCTCGCACGTACCGTGGATCCTGCGTTTCGGCTGGCGTGGCGCAAGCGAATCATTGACCACGATGGCGACGGCATCCGACCCGGCGGGATCGAGAAATGGCTGAAACTTGTCGAAGCTACGGGGCTTTCGCGCGAACAGGCGATTTGCGGGGATGGTATTCTGCCCGCCACGCGCTATGCCGTCGGCGCCTATGTAGATTTCGTCAGCTCGCGTACGCATCTGGAAGCTGTCGCGTCGTCCCTGACCGAGCTTTTCTCGAAAGATCTCATCACCCTGCGCGTGGACCGGCTGCGGGAACATTACCCGTGGCTTTCGAGCGGGCTTGAATACTTTCAGGGGCGCATGACGCAGGCGCCGGATGACGCGAATTTCGCGCTCGCCTGGGTGGTGCGCCACGCGCGAAACCGCGAGGAGCAGGAATTGGCGCTCGGCGCCCTGCGCGCAAAGTGCGACATTTTGTGGGCCATGCTCGATGCCCTATATTTTGCGTACGTCGCGCCGGGCTGGCCCCCACCGGGCGCATTTCAACCCGGGAAGGCATCTGCGTGACGCCCGAGCTCACCAAACGGCCGCGGCTCGCCCCAGGGTGCCGCCTGAACGACAAGACCCAGCCTGGACGCGTATTGCTGATGCCGGAGCGGGCGCTGCGGCTCAATGGGCCAAGCCTGGAAATCGTCGAACGCTGCGACGGCAACCACACGGTCCAGGAAATCGTTGCGGATCTGCAGAAATTGTATTCCAAGGCGGAGCCGCAAAAAGTCGAGCAGGATATCCTGGGATATCTGGAGCGCTTGCAGGAACAGCGAGCCCTTGATTTTGAGTAACGCTGGCGATCTGGAACTGCGGTGATTTGCCCCCGAGGTCCCCGGCGCGACCGTTTCGAGCGCTCATGAGATATCAATGAGTACGGCAATTCCCAATCCGCTGGCTCTTGTCGCTGAGCTGACTCATCGCTGCCCGTTGCACTGTGTCTATTGTTCGAATCCTGTGGAATTGACAGCGCGAGGCCGGGAACTTTCTACCGCCTCCTGGGCGCGGGTATTGCGCGAAGCTGCCGAACTCGGTGTGTTGCAGGCCGACTTCACCGGGGGCGAGCCGCTCGCCCGCCCCGATCTGACCGAGATTATCCTCGCCGCGCGCGCCGCCGGCCTGTACGCGAGCATGATCACTTCGGGTCTTCCGCTGGATGAAAAGCGCCTCGAAGAACTCGTCGCAGCCGGGCTCGATCACTTCCAACTGAGTTTTCAGGGCGCCGAAGAAGATGCCGCGCGCGAGTTTTCCGGAACGCGAACCCACGCCCAAAAGCTGCGCGTCGCCGGGTGGGTGAAGCGCCACCGCATCGCGCTGACCCTCAATTTCGTGATTCATCGCCAGAATCTGCATCAGCTCGAGGACATGCTCGAGCTGACGGAAAGGATTGCTCCAGGACGCGTGGAATTCGCACACGTCCAGTATTACGGCTGGGCGTTTGCCAATCGCGACCGCCTGCTGCCCACGCGGGATCTACTCGACCGTTCGCTCGAGATTCTGAAGAAGGCCGAACAGCGTCTGCGCGGGCGCATCAAAGTCGAGTACGTCGTGCCGGACTATTACGCGAAGTATCCGAAGCCCTGCATGGGCGGGTGGGGGCGCAAGGTAATCCTGGTCAAGCCGGATGGGGATGTACTGCCGTGCCACGCCGCGAACGTACTGCCGGGAATGACCTTTGAGAACGTGGAGAATCGATCGCTGAGGCAAATTTGGGACGGATCGGACGCCTTTCAGAAATTCCGCGGCGTGGACTGGATGCCTGCTCTCTGCCGGACCTGCGATCGCCGCGAACAGGATTTCGGCGGCTGCCGATGCCAGGCGTTCTTGCTGACGCATGACTCGGCGGCGACCGACCCGGTGTGTTCGCTTTCGGCGCAGCGCGGCATCGTGGACGCGATCCTCCGCGACGTGAATGACGTGAGTAAGGCCATCCCCGAAACTACGGCTAAACCGGAATCGGAATGGCTCTACCGCCCCAATCCTGCGTGATTCAGGCGTACCGGGGAAGTGGCCGGAAAACGGAAGGCGCGAGTCAATATGCTATCTTGTGACCGATGGAGTCCGTACCGCTGAGGAGGACCGAATGGATTCGGCGTCGCTGCGCCGCACCGATCGCGTCTCGCTGACGTTGTTGCTTGAAGTTTCCGGCACGAACGGCAAAGGCCAGGAATTCAAGGCACCCGCTCGCACGCTCCTGATCAATCGGGGCGGCGCGGTGATTATTCTGGACCAGGAATTGAAGCCCGAACAGTTCGTGCACCTGCAGCGCAGGGCGCCGCACGAATCCCATCGCCGAGGGCAGGTGCGCGTAGTCGGCGAATTCGGCCGGCAAAAGGACGGCTTCCTCTACGGGGTCGAGATTCCTGATCCATCCATGGACCTGTGGGGGGTCGAGTTCCCGGCGATTGCCGAATCCACCGAAGCCGTCGCGCGCATGCTACTTGAATGCAGCTATTGCAGGAGCCGCGAGGTGGTGCACCTCAACGAGCTCGAGCTTCGGGGGTTTGAAGCCAACCGCGGCATCGCACGCCATTGCAAGACCTGCGGAGTGCCCAGCATTTGGACGCAGGCGCCACACGAGGACGAGGATAAACTGACGCCCCGCAAGCGACGCGCAAGCGAACCGCCGGGTGTCGTTCCCCCGACCGGTGAACAGCGCGACCGGCAGCGCCTGCGGCTGAAGACACGGCTCACCGCCTGCATTCGTCAGGGCGGAGCCGATGACGAATTGGCTGTTTGCGAGGATATCTCTCCGGTCGGCATGTGCTTTCGCAGCAAGCGCCGCTACGCGACCGACGCCGCGATCGACGTGGCTGTTCCGTACTCGCCCGATGCCGCGAATATTTTCCTTCCCGCGCGGGTCGTCTATTCCGAAGAAATGCCGAAGGCTGGTTTGTTCCGCCACGGCACCGAATACCGCCGCATCGGCGCCCGCACCCGCTAATTTCTCCCCGGGGCACATCACTATACTCGCCACCCGACTCGCCGCAGCCGGCCGGGGACTTCGTCGTGCACTGGTTCTGGGGCCGGATTTGTGCCCAATCAGTACAGTTTTCTATAGAAAGCAAGATGCCGTCCCCCAAAAAGCACCCCGGCTTTCCTCACTAGAATTTTCCCATGCGGCACAGAACCAGACACGGGCGCCGTGCGAACCACTTCAATGCGCCAGATCTTTCGGTGTATGTGCTGGATCGGCCGAAACCGCGCCTTCGGCTTGAGAAGTGGTTCGCGCTTGCAATCTTGATAGCGTCGATCCTGGCCATAGCGTTGCTGGCGCTAGCAAACTGATATCCGGTGCGGCGCTCCTGGAAAACACCTCCAAAGGTCCTGTCGTCATCACGATTCGCGCATGACTCCTGAACGATTTAGAACCTTCTGGACCTCGTGTGAGTCTTGTTGTGCAACCGTACCGGAGATATGGAGCGGGCGTGGCGATCGGGTTCGCGGCCGTGGCGGTAATCAAGATAGATTCGGCGGGCAGGTCGACCGTGCACCCGCCAATCTCAGAATTGAGGAGCGAGAAACCGGGAACGTCTATCCGACGGGCATCGGGGCGCGCTCCCGGGAGCGGCGCGCGTGGTAGTGCATGGCGATGTTGAGGTAGACATTCCCGCAGGGAGTCTCAAAGCACAATACGGTGGCCTCGGAATCGTGGCCAGCCTTGGCGCACTGTTCGGCCGTCAGCAGGGCGGGAGGAAATACCTTGAACTGGAAGCCTCGATCATTGAGTTGAGTGACCGCATTGCCGATGACCATGTTCGCCAGTTCGCAGACCGCTTCAGGGACCATGGCTTCACCGGGATCGACCTCCGCTCCTGCGAGGTAGCTTGCGACCTTCGCAGCCGCCTGCGGTTCCATATCCAGAACGATGCGCCCCTCGATTTGTCCCTTGAACATGACCTCGGCCGCGAGACCCTTTTTCCGATAGCCGTCCTCTTCCATCGCCAGGTCGGCGATCTTCGCTGGCTGCCGCATCATTTCCGCAAGGACGGTATCGAGCGAGCCGATAAACGGCTGGATCAAATCCATCTTCATCGGGATTTCTCCTCCACGGCGATGACAGGAGGGGCGGTTACTCCGTCGTCGTTGAGCACGTAACGGATAATTTCGTACAGAGCGTCGGGCTTGACCGGCTTCTGTACGAAATGGCGCGCGCCCTTCTGCAGTGCGGCCAGGATATTGTCCTGGTAGCCGACAGACGACACCATTACAACTCGCGCATCGGGATGTTCCTGCACGATGCGCTCGACCGCCTCGATGCCCTCCATCTGCGGCATGGTGATGTCCATCAGGACGATGTCCGGCTTCGTGCGAGCGTATTCGGTGATGGCCGTGCAGCCGTCGCCGGCTTCGCCCGCCAGTCGCCCGCCGAAAGATTCCACCATCTTCGCAAGACTCTTCCTAGCGAAGACAGAGTCGTCCACGATGAGGTAGCGCACCGGCTGGCTATCTTTTCTGGTTAAGGCTTCAAACTGTTTCATGACGATCTCCTTCGCGAAACGATATCTGCGGCGGCCGCTCCGCCCGGTACAGCTGCCGGCTCGGCCGGAGGCCGGTCGGAAAAACATTTGGCTTGCAGAGTGTTTGCAAGACCGGAAAGCGAAACCACGCGGCTGGCAAATCCGCGCGTAATTGCCGATCGAGGCATGCTGTCGACGACGCATGTATCGGGACTCTGCGCGAGAGTAACCCCTCCGGCGGCTTGTATTGCGCCCATGCCTGCGGCGCCGTCCTCGCCCATGCCCGTCATCAGAACCGCCACGGCTTTGTTACCGAACGTGTTCGCCACGGAATGAAACAGCACATCCACCGACGGTCGGTGACCGTTGACGCGCGGCTGATCCACAAGAATTGCCACGTCTCCATGCTCCATGTGGCAAACCTTCATATGACGGTTGCCAGGGCAGATCAGGGCGCGTCCGGCGAGCAATAAGTCTCCGGACTGCGCCTCCTTCACTTCGAGGCCTGAGGACTCGTCCAGGCGCCGCGCAAACATTTCCGTAAATCCTTCCGGCATGTGCTGCACGACCAACAGACATCCCGGAAAATCCTCCGGCAGCTGGGAGAACAGATACTGAAGTGCGTTTGGACCGCCGGTGGAAATTCCGATCGCCACAATGCACGACGGCCACCGCGGCTGCGTGGGAAAGCTGCGCGGTTCCTTCCGTACCGTCGGCGGCAAGGTGATGATCATCTTCGGCGGCCCGGAAGAAGCCGCGACCTTGATCTTGAGTGCGAGCTCGGACGCGATCTGCGCCAGGCGGCCGGAAGCCGCGTCCTGCGGCTTGGTCACGAAATCGAATGCGCCGAGGGCCAGCGCTTTGAGCGTGAGAGAAGCCCCCTCCTCGGTGTGCGCGCTGACAACGATGACGGGAACTCGATGTTTGCGCGTGATCTGCCGAAGCATTTCGATCCCGTCCATGCGGGGCATTTCAAGGTCAAGGGTGACGACATGAGGTCGAAGTTCCTGGATCTTGCGCAGCCCGATCAAACCATCCATGGCCGTGCCCACGACCTCGATCGAGGGGTCGTTCAACAGCGTCTGGGGAATGAGCTTCCGCATCAGCGCGGAATCGTCCACCACGAGCACGCGGATTTTTTCGCTCATGCTGTCGCCCCCACTGCTGGAATACGGGAAAGATGCGCAACCACCGCCGGAACATTCAGGATCAGCACGACGGTTCCGTCGCCAAGGATCGAGGCGCCGCTCACAATCGGAGATGTAACCAGCTGGTCTTCAAGGGCCTTTATGACAAGCTCCTCCTCGCCCATCAGGCTATCGACGGCGAGGCCGAACCTGCGCCCGCCGGTGCCGATCACGATCACGAAAAGACGCTTGGCGCGGTCGCCCACCGTACGCGGTCCGAGCCGGTCCAGCCGAACCAATGTGAGAACCTGTTCGCGCAACTGAAATACTTCGTGGTCATCAATGCGGTGAATGCCCTGATCGGTGATCCGTGTGATTTCCGCGACCGAAGCCAGCGGAACGGCGTAGAGACGTCCGTTGACGCGAAACAGCAGCGCCCGAATACTCGCGAGCGTCAGCGGCACCAGGAGCCGGAACGTGGTGCCCCGCCCCGGCACGCTTTCAAGGTCCACAGAACCCTTCAGGGCTGCAAGCGAGGATTTGACAACATCGAGACCGACGCCGCGTCCGGAGATCTCCGTAACTTCGTCCGCGGTGCTCAAGCCCGGCGCGAAAATCAGCTGAAGACCTTCAAGCTCGTTGAGCTGAGCGGCTTCTGCGGGCGAAAGGATTCCATGCTCGATGGCGCGACGGACGATTTTTGCGCGGTCCAGGCCGCGACCGTCATCGGACACTTCGATTACGACCTGATCGCCGTCGTGATAGGCGTTCAGACGGATCGTGCCGTGCCGAGGTTTTCCCGATGACTCCCGTTCCGCGGCCGTTTCGATGCCGTGATCGGCGGCATTGCGAACCAGGTGCGCCATGGGATCGGCGAGCGCATCGAGGATGCTTTTATCGAGGTCGGTTGCCTGTCCGGCCACTTCGAGCGAGATATCCTTGTTGCGCAGGCGGGCGACGTCTCGAACGATTCGCGGAAAGCGCCGGAAAAGCTGCTCCACGGGAACCATGCGAATCTTCATCACTGACTTCTGCAGCTCCCCGAGCACGCGGGACTGAAATGCGAGCGCGTCGGTAAGCTTTGCGCGCAGCGGGTCTTTGGAATGGCGGCGTTCAAATTCCACCATGGCCCGCTGGAGCATGGATTTTCCGATGATCATTTCGCCGACCAGGTTCATGACCGTGTCGATCCTGGTGGCATCGACCCGCAGCATGTTTTCCGAAACCGCGTGCGCCGGACCGCCGGGCACCGCAGGTTCGTGTGCTTCCTCATCCTCGAGCGGAATCGGTACGGGACCGGCTGGCTTCACGCCAGCAGAAACTGCGGCGGCTTCCGACTCGATCAAGATTTCCAACAAGTCGCGCGGCGCGGATTCCAGCACAGGTGCTCGCTCGACGGAAATACCGGTGACGACGGACGGGACGTGGCAGTGTTTTTGGATCCATTCGGCCGGTTTCGTGGTTGATAGCGCGGCCTGGATCAATCGGCATTCGTCGACGGGCGCGCCCGCTTCCGGACGCAGCGCCAAAACGTTGCCAGCACCCTCCAGCGATTTTCGAGCCAGCTCGAACCCGGCTGCGGGGAGCAGCGCCTCGGGATCGAGCTCCAGTGCGATGTTGTAAACGATTTCGCCGCGACGCAGCGCCTCCACAATCATCAGACGCTCGTATTCGGTCCATTCAAACCGGACGTCGGAGGGTTGATTTTGCGCCTGGGCTGCGGGCTTGTTCAGAAGCCGCCGGATGTGTTCGTGCAGGGCGCCTCCGGCGGGAGGCTGAAGATTGTTCCTGTAAGCCGCGAGCATGGTGTGAAACGTATCGGCGGCCGTGAGAATCACTTCCGCGATCAGGCCCGCGTTCTGCTGGGCGAGCTCTGGTGTGAGCACGTCTTCCAGATCGTGAGCAAGCTCGCTCAGCTCACGATAGCCGCAGGCTGCCGAATCGCCCTTGAGTGTGTGCACGGCGCGGCGGACGTGGCGGAGCTGTTCCACGTCGCCGGGACGATCTTCGAGCGCAAGACCCGCTTCGTTCATGCCCTGGAGGATTTCCTGGGCACCCTCGAAGAAGAGCTCGCGGAGCTCGGAGGCCTGTTCGTCGGACGGAAAACTCACTGCGCCCCCTCAAGTCGCTGGTAGACGGTCGCGTTGTTCTCGTGAATCATGTGGAACTTTGTTGTCAGGCCAAAAAGACTCTCGGCGTGGCCGACGAACAGATAGCCATCCTGGTTAAGACAGCGGTGGAACTTTTCAATCAGGCGCTTCTGTTCGGCTTCGTCAAAATAGATCATCACGTTGCGGCAGAAGATAGCGTCATTGTGCTGCGGCAGGTACTCGGTTTTCAGATTGTGGAAATCGAACTGCACGAGACTCTTGAGCGCTGCCTTGATCGCGTACTTGTCGCCGACCCTGTCGAAGTAGCGCAGGCGCATGGTGTAGTCCACATTCTCCATTTGATTTTCGGTGTACACACCCTGCTGAGCTGCGAGCAGCGCAGAGTAGCTGATGTCGGAGGCGATGATTTCCACCTTCCAGGGAGGCGGAATCAGCGGTTTGGGCGTCGGCATGTCGAATGGCAGTGGATTCCGGAGGTAGTAATAGGCCAGCGCGTCGCAGACCATAATCGCAAGCGTATAGGGCTCCTGGCCAGTCGAGCAGCCGGCGCTCCAAATGCGCAACGACCAGTCACGGCGCTCCTGCTTTCTTTTCAGGATTTCCTCGAGTATGACTTTCTGGAAAAGATCAAGCTGGGGACGAATGCGGAAAAAGCTCGTTTCATTTACTGTCAGATTTTCAAGCAGAGCCGTCAGCTCTTTCTTTCCGTCCCGGCTGGTCAGCAGGCGGTAGTAACTGTAAAACGAATCCAGGTGGCAGGCCTTCAGGCGGCGCTGCAGTCGATCGCGGAGGAAATGCGTGCGGCGCTCGTCGAAATACATCCCGCACTCCTGGTAGACAAGCGTCTGCAAGAGCTTCAACTCGGGTTCCGTCAGAGGGACCTGCGTCGTGAGTGTCGTCGTGGACATGCGTTCCTCGGTAATCGTGCTGGGCCCGGCCTAGAAGCCTCGCTCGGCGCTGCCTACAGGGACGGCGGCGGAATCCGCGACGTCCTCGAGGCGCTCGAGCTCTCCGCGCTGCAGAATCCGATTCAAGTCAAGCAGAATGACCAGGCGCCCCTTGAGCTTACCGACCCCGGTGATGTAGCTGAGCTCGCCTTCCTTGAAAACGTTGTGAGGTTCCTCAATATCCTCGGGAGGAATCCGCAGGACTTCGGACGCGGAGTTCACGAGCAGGCCAATCCTCCGCGTTTCCATCTCGACGACCACAATGCGATTCTTCTTGTCGGATACGAAGGACTTTTCGCCGAACCGCTTCCGCAAATCGACAACTGGGATAATCCGTCCGCGCAGGTTGATTACTCCCTCGATGTATTCCGGTGCATTGGGAACAGACGTGATTTCCGGAACCCGGACGATTTCCCGCACGATCGCGATGGGCAATCCAAAAGTTTCCCGCCCGATTCGAAAACCGACAATCTGGAGATCCTTGTCCATGATGGTTTTGTGGGTTTTCAGGAGCGAACCATTTCCGCATACTCCGGCACAGCATGACGGTCAGCAGGAGATCGGCGGCCGCCAGGGAGCCTGTGGTCGGAGTACGTCTCTTCCAGAGCGAACCGGTCCATCGAATCAAGCAGATTGCGAGAGAGCTTGGACATCTGTTCGGCGGCAGCCGCGAGCTCGGTCGAGCTCGACGTAGACTGCTGCACGAGCTCGCGCATGCGCTCCATTGAGCGCACCACGGCTTGCGCGCCCGAGGCTTGTTCTTCCACCGAGGAATTGATTTCCTGGGTGATTTCGGTGAGCCGGTTGGTGGCCTTGGCGATTTGTGCCGAGCCGCTGGATTGCTCCATCGTGGCGGCGCCGATCTCTTGGGAGAATTTGTAGACTTCCGAAACGACGTCGGAAATCTTGTCAAGCGCGAGACTGAGATCCTTGTTAAGCACGAGCCCTTCCTGCACCATGGAGGTGCTCTTATCCATGTTCTCCACGGCCTCGCGGGCTTCTTTCTGAATCCCCTGGATCAGCTCGGAGATTTCCTTGGTTGACTGGGTGGACTTCTCTGCGAGTTTCCTGACCTCTTCGGCGACCACAGCAAAGCCAAGGCCGTGCTCGCCGGCGCGCGCAGCTTCGATTGCAGCGTTCAGAGCGAGCAGATTGGTCTGTTCGGCCAGGTCGTCAATCACCTCAATGATCTTGCCGATGTCGTCGGCGCGGCGGCCGAGAACGTCGATAATTTCAGCGGAAGCCTGGATCGCGTGACTGGTGCGGTTCAGTCCTTCGGTGGCCTTGTCCATGGTGGCCATACCGGTCCTGGCCTCTTCGCGCGAGCGGTGAGATATGTCGACGAGCATCTTGGCGGTGTCCGCCACGCGCTGGATCGACGTAACCATCTGATCGATGGAAGAAGAGGTCTCGGCAACGCTGGAGGCCTGCACCTGCGTGTTCTTCACGACGTTTTGTACATTGACGCTCATCTCATGCATCGTGCTGGTGACTTCGTCGATGGCTGAAGCGGCCTGCACGCTGACCTTGGCTGATTCGTCGGAAGCGCTGGCCATCTGACCCGCACCGCTGGCCACTTGCGACGCGCTGTCACGCACCTGGCGGACCAACTCGCGCAGCCCCTGGGTCATCCGGGCAAATGCCTTTGCCATGGTGTCCTGTTGCGAGCGAGGCTGAACGGTGACAAATAACTGGCCTCCGGCAATCGCTGCCGACACCCCGGCCATTTCCTTCAGGTGGACGATCATAGTGTTGAAGTTGTCGGCGAGAAGACCGACTTCGTCGCCCCGATGGATGTCGATGGTCTGGTCAAGGTCACCTGAGCTGCCGATCTTATGCGCCACTTCAATCAGGTGATTGAGCGGCTCCGTGATGGACTTCGCGGTGTAGTAGGCGACAAAGCCCCCGAACAGGACGCCCAGCAGCGTGCCGAGGGTCATGACGATATTGCTGATCAGCAACGTGGAAGCAGAGGACGCGTTGGAATCATCCTGGGCTTTGTGGACGGACTGGCTGGCTTCGTCCAGAATCGCGGCGGAGCGGTTAATCCAAGACGCGGGATCGTGCTGCAGATAGAAAATCTGCAAATCCGAGACGGTGGTGTCCCCGGAGTCCACCGAATGACGCTTGGCGATCATTTCCTTCGCAAAGTTGTCGGCCCAGCTGCGTTCATTTTCCTCGACCTGAGAGAGTGCAGAACGCAGACCTGCGTCGTTGGCTCTTGCCTCGGCCGTCTTCAGCAGATCCTGCAGTTCATTAATGCCCTTGTTGGTCTTGTCCTCGTCGCGCAGATCGCCGCTAAGGAGATAGTTGCCAAGGGAAAGCCGGTTCTCGATCATTTTGTACCGGACGCTCTCGATCGTTTGGACGTCGGAGAGCGTGGAGGCGACCGCAGAACGCGTGGTGTACTGGCGCATGACCGTAAAGATGTTGATGACAAATAGAAACAGAATGACCGCCAGGATGGCGCCGAATCCCCAGTACAGCTTCTTGCCGATCGTCATTTTGAAAAGCCTCCGCTCCCGTGCCCGATCCCGACTGACTCGCGCGCCACTGCGCGCCGGATGCTATTGCTGTCCGCTGAATGCAAACTCAACTATTTCCGTAGATTCTTTCGCTGCCGGTTCAAAACGCCACTGCTTCACGGCTTCCAGTGCCGCATTGACCAGCAGCGGACTCCCTCCGACGACTTTCGTGCTCGTGACGTGGCCGTCCGCCGCAACCGTGGCTTCGATTTTGACCTTCCCGGTTACGTTCATCTGTTTTGCGAGCGGCGGATATTCTGGCGAGACCTTGCTGCGTACCTTGCGTTTCCCGGACTCGCCCGCGCTATCTTGCGCAAGCACCCTCGGTGGCGCCATCGCCGAACCCCCAAGGAGCAACGCCAAGCCGACAGTTATGAAAGCGACTCTGCGATTCACCGGCAATCCCTCCCGAGACCCACAACCCCAGCAACGGAAAATGCACGGGTAATGCCATGCGGGGAGGGCTTTACGAGGAGGTCAACAACGGGGCAACGCCCCCCGTAACAGCATGATTACAGGCTGGTTGAAACCCAACCCGGAATTTTCGAGGCGCGCCCGGCGTGACCCGGGCGTCTCACTGGCCAACTCCAGGGGTCATTGGAATCTCAGGTTGCGACGAAGGCCGGATTGTCGATTAGAGCAACAGTCGCGGCGCGAATGTTGACTCAAAATGAGATTGCGCCGTAACGTCTTTGTTGTATAGGCGAAGCGCGCGCAAGCCCCCTATAGCCCCCATGCGTGCACTTAAGAGAATCCGGGAAGTTCCGTCTCGTCTCAACGGCTCATTTGAAAGCCTGCTGGCCCAGTTCTCCGCCACCACGCTTGAGCTCAATCCCTCGCTTGGCACCGCCGAGTTTTCCCGGCGATTGACCGCCCGCACCGCGGAAATGCTCGGCGCGCGCTCGGTTGTCTTGGCACTCGGTAAGGGCTCCGAATGGGAGATAGCCGCGCTGACCGGGCCGGCCCACCGCTGGGAAGAAATGGTCCGAAACAGGCTAGCGCGGGCGCTTGGCGAGCAGGGTGGGGTTCCATCTTCCGCTCTGCGATTTGGAACCGGCACCATGATGATTGGCCGCGAGCTTGCCGAAGCGCTGGGCTGGCGCGATCTGATTCTGGTGCGTTTGACTGAGAGTGAAGGGCAGTTGTTGGGCGTACTGTGCCTGGCCGATTTGGGGCGTGAACTTTCCGCGACTGAGAGCCAGCTCCTGGAAGCGCTGGCCAGCCACGCGTCGGTTGCACTGGAGAACGTACGCCTTTTCTCGCGAATTGAGCGGTCCCGGAAGCAGTGGGTCCAAGATTTTGACGCCATCACCGATTTCATCGTGGTGCACGACCATGAGGGGCGCGTACTGCGCCTGAACCGCGCGCTCGCCAATCTTCTGGGAATGCCGCCAAGTGAAGCGGTTGGCCGGGACATCGGCAACATGGAACTTCTGGCGTCGGCTGCCCAACCGGGACGGTGTCCTTTCTGCCGCAACACACGAGCAGCGCTTGATGAGTTCGTCCACCCGGCCGGCGACAGCACCTATCTGGTATCCACGTCGCGCATTCACGCCGGCGCAGAAGACGAAGGCCGCACCATTCACGTGCTCAAGGACATCACCGACAGACGTGAGGCGGAGCGCCGCTATCGCCGTGAACGCGATTTCAATCGCAACATCCTGAACAACACGCAGAGCATGATTCTGGTACTCGATACCGCGGGGCTGATCAGCTACGCCAACCGCCGCTGCTTTGAGGCGGGATATCGCGAGCCGGACCTGCTGGGTCGCCCGCTGGTGGAAATGGTTCCGCAGGCACGGCGCCCCACATTGGCCGAGGCACTGGAGCGCACGCTCGAGGGAACGGCTGTAGACAATCTGGAGTTGCCGCTCTTTCGCGGCAACGGTACGGCCGGGCACTTCTCGATCAGCTTGAGTCCCATGCGCGACGAGCAGGGCGATATCAACAGCGTTGTCGTCGTGATGGCGGATATCACCGACGCCGCTGACCTGCAGGCGAAGTTGATGCACACGGAGAAAATGGCAGCGCTCGGCCAGCTCGTATCCGGCGTCGCGCACGAAGTGAACAATCCCCTTGCCGCAATTGTGGGGTTCACCGATCTGTTACTTGAAAATGCGGCGGTCCCTACCGAAGCGAAGGAAGAGTTGCGCGTGATCCTGCAGGAAGCGCAGCGTACCCGCGTAATCGTACAGAACCTCCTGAGTTTTGCGCGGCACATGCCGGCGCAGCGCGAACCGCTGCTCGTGAATTCGATCTTGCGACAGACGCTGCAGCTGCGGGCCTATGATTTCTCGAACCACGGCGTCCAGATGACCGAGCGTTATGAGGACGAACTGCCGCTCACGATCGGAGATACACACCAGCTCCAGCAGGTGTTTCTCAACATCTTGAACAATGCCTATGACGCGATTCAGGAAGTACGGCGTCCCGGAAAGATGGAGATCACAACGTCGCATTACGACGGCCGCGTGGAAATTGCGTTTCGCGACAACGGCCCCGGCATTTCGCAACCGGAACGCATCTTCGACCCCTTTTTCACAACCAAGGAAGTAGGCAAGGGCACCGGCCTCGGGCTGAGCATCTGCTACGGCATCATTCACGCACACCGAGGCGAGATCCTCGCGCGGAACAATCCGGACGGCATCGGCTGCACTTTTGTCGTGAGACTGCCGATCGCCGGCCACGGCGCGGAATTGCTGATGGCCGAGAGCGCGCCATGACGGCCCAGGACAGCGCCGCCGTCCAGTGCAGGCCCCGGCTTTTGGTAATCGAGGATGAGCCGTCCGTCGCGGCGTTCATGCGCACAGCCCTGGAGAGGCGCGGATACGACGTCGTGCCCTCGCCGTCGGCGGCTGAAGGATTGCGATTGCTCGCGACGAGCAACTTTCGCGGTGTGGTTTCCGACTTCCGCACGCCGGGCGGAATCAACGGCGCCGATTTGCACGATTGGGTTCGGCGCCACCGGCCCGAACTGGCTTCGCGAATTGTGTTTATTACCGGCGACACGGCCAGTGCTGAAACGATCGCGTTGCTCGCGCAGGACGGAACACCGTGCGTAGAAAAGCCCTTCCGCGTTCACGAGCTTTTGGCCGCCGTTGAAAGGACCATAGGGAAACCATGAAAGAAGAACCGCGCCTTCGCTTTCTGATCGTCGACGACGAACAGAGCATCCGCCGGCTTTGTATGACGGTCGGGCAGGGTCTGAAGTTTGTCTGTTCCGAAGCGGAGACGGCCGAGGCGGCGCTCGCAGCGGTCGAAACCGCACCGGTTGATATCGTCGTCAGCGATTTAAAGCTGCCCAGCCTTTCCGGCACCGACCTGCTGCGAAAAATCAAAGAGATACTGCCGCGCGCCGAGGTCGCCATCATGACCGGGCACGGTTCGATCGAGTCAGCCGTGGAGGCCATGCGGCAGGGTGCGTATGACTACATCGAAAAACCGTTTCGCGTGGAACGACTGCGCCAATTGCTGCAGCGGATGGCTGAGAAAGTGCGCTTGGTCACCGAGAACCAATTCCTGCGCGAGCGCGTGGACGCCGGAGCCGAGCTCGGCGGGATTACCGGCACGTCGGCCAAAATTCAGGACGTACTGCGGATGGTTTCGCGGCTCAAGGACATCCGCACGCCGGTCCTCATCACCGGCGAAAGCGGCACGGGAAAAGAGCTGGTGGCGCGGGCCATTCATTTTCGAGGCCCCCTCGCGCCGATGCCTTTCATTGCTGTCGACTGCGGCTCGCTCGTGCCGACTCTGATGGAAAGCGAGCTTTTTGGCCATGAGAAAGGCGCATTCACGGGCGCATTGAAATCAAAGGCGGGGCTCTTTCACGCGGCCAATGGCGGCACGATTTTCCTGGATGAAATCGGCGAGTTGCCGCTGGAGCTGCAGGCAAAACTGCTGCGGGTGCTCCAGGAGAAGGAAATTCGGCCTGTCGGAAGCAATGACAAGGTTTCCGTTGACGTGCGCGTGATCGCGGCCACGAACCGCGAGCTCGAGGCCGCCTACCGAGCCGGGACGTTCCGCAAGGACCTCTATTTTCGCTTAAACGTCGTAACGGTCCACCTCCCCAGCCTGCGCGAACGCCGGTCAGATATTCCGCAGCTCGTTCACAGCTTCCTGGATCGGTACGCGCCCGGGGAAAACATTCAAGTCGCGCCCGCGGTAATGAAGAGCTTCCTGCAATACGAATGGCCGGGAAACGTGCGCGAGCTCGAGAACTGCATCGCCCGAGCCGTCGCGCTAGGCGATCATCGCACCATCGATGTCGCTGACCTGCCGCCCGCGATTCGCGGCGCAGAGGATTCGGGGCCGACGGCCGTCGACGCGGCCGAACTCTCTACCACGGCCCTTGCCGACCTGGAGCGCATTACCATCCTGCGAGTGTTTGAACAGGCTGGAGGCGACAAGGTTCTGGCCGGCAAGATGCTCGGGATCAGCCGTGCGACCCTATATCGCAAACTCAAGCGCTACAGCATCCCTTTGCGCTCGGTGCAAAAGGACCTGGTCGCAGCGGTCTCGTAGCCTCCGGCAAGGGCCCTGCGGACATCGCTGTGTTCCAGCCGAATCAGTGACTTCCGGGATCGCCCTGAGACGAATCTGTGTCAGCCTGAGACAGGTGCGGGACAGTCCCCCCTTTGTCCCTCCCACAAATATCAGCAAGTAAACGACTTAGATTTGCTACTGCCGAAAAGGTTTGGCTGCACTCGTGCAATGCTGCAAGAGCCTGTGATCGGTCCGTCTTGATCGGTTGGTCCGGCTCTGCCAGAGTCGAGGCAGACTTAGACCCAGGGCATCGGGGGAGCAGAATCTTGTCGAGTGAAGCCGAAGTCGCGACGGTTTTGGCCGATCAGACATGTATTGAGAAACTGGCGCAGCTATTCCCCGGGGTCTCGCCGGTCCGGATACCCGTGCGCGTGACAACCGCAGTCACTGGACGCAGGCAGCTGCAGGAGCAGACCGTGATCGAGTTCGGTACGGCGCATGAAGTTCTTTTCGCCTCAAATCTGCCGCTTGAATTCGAGGATCAGGTGCGGCTGGTGAATTCTGATAGCTCACTCGACGCTCGCGCGACCGTAGTGGCCGTGCGCTATCACAGCCGTGGCAAAGCCGTCGCGGTGCGCTTCGTGAACGAAGTCGGAAACTGGATTATCAAACCATGAGCCCAAAAACAACGAACACGACGATCAATCCCCCGTTCTCGACAGACAGCACGAACAAACAAGCTCCGGCGGACTCAACCGCGCAATGGCAAGAAGCGCGGCTGGTGTATCCCGTCTACGCCGCACTCGCCACCCAATTTGATCTCGCGCCGTTGCCCTATGCGCCCGGCGCACTCCCGCCGGAAAAGCCTTCGCGCGAAGCATTTGATGGCGACCTGAAGTGGCTCGCTGCACTTGACGAAAAAGTGCTCGCCTATCAAATCCGCCAGCTCCCATCGCAGATTCTCAACGGGAGTGAAGCGGGCATGCGCGCTTTGATCCACCGACAGCTGAGGAAGGTGGACAAGACGAATGCCGATCGGGACAAGATTGATTTGCTCCTGGTGCAGTATTTCGTGATGTGTGCGCCGGTGGATTTGCTTCACAAGGAGGTCGGGCTCGGAGATGTAGCAAGTGTTCTCGGCCCGGTTCTGGTCGAGGCCGATGCGACGCCGCTGGAATGGTGCGAACCGCTTGAAAAGATTCTCGAAAAGACCAAGAACTGCCACAGCCTCCGCGACATGATGGAGGACGGGCTTCTGGAACAGGGTCGCATGCTCAAGGATGCGGCGGGCCCTATGTTCTACGATCCCGCAGCGCTGGTGGCTTTCTGCCGGTTCAACTTCCTGTTGAGGCGCGCTTTCATACGAATGCTACATGCGGACTTGAGCGCGGTGCGGGAAGCAATCGACCAGCTCGAAGCCAAGGGCGTAAGGACCGTCGACTGCCGAAGGGCGGGCTTCTCGGCCGCAGAAACATCGATGCAGCTTCGCTACTTCTGTGAAAACTGGCGACAACCCTTTCAGAAGGATTACACCGAAAACTCTGTTCGTCATGCGTTCGAGCAACTGCTGGCGCTTCGCGCCGACCTGGAGGAAGCGGTCGGAAGAAAACAGTCCGGCACGAAATCTGATTTCGCGACTGCCTTGAACGTGGCACCCGAGCCTGCTGCACATCAGGAAGACGCCATGCTGGCGATGATGAACACGACTCCCAACGACATGCGCAACGCTCCTGCCATCCAGGCTCCGGAGCCGAAAAGACAAGAACCGCCGGAGGAGGATTGGGTCGAAGAGAAGCCACAGGACCCCCCGGCTCTCACAAGTACCGGCGCGCGTCAGCCCGCAAAACCGGTAGAGGCTCCTCCCGCTCCTACCGCCGCTGCGGAAGCAGAAAAGTGCCTGGAAGCCATCTGGGAACAGTTGATCGCTGCGCCGCCCTCGCGCGGGCGTTCGATGTCGACCGTGGTTTTGCAGGATACCAAAGTGCTGCTGTCGTCGTGGGAGGTAGCCGCGTTCGTCGAGAAAGGCAGCCAGGAGTCAGAAGACCTGCGGCGCGCCGTCGTAGCGCGTGCGCTGCTCGCGCTAGCAGTCAGCAAGAGGAAACGTTCAGGAGAGGAAAGTGCGCTCGCTTCTGCGCTCATGTTGGCGCGCACGGAAGTGTCTTATTTCCAAGGGCGCATTGAGCAAGCCAAGCAGGCAAAAAACGTCGAGGCTGCTGTAAATCTCGGAATCAGTACCAAGCGCCTGCTGTCGTGCGTTGAAGAGGCAGAGACACTTCGGTCTTAAGCCACGCAAAGGAGTTCCAAGCCTTGAGTGCCTCGAGCGTCCTGATTGTCTCGGACGATCCCGATTTCGCGCGTACGCTTGCGGCACGCTGGCAGTCGGAGCGGCATGTCCCGGAAATCGCGCTCGTCACGAGCAGCGTCTGGCATCCCGCGAGTGCTTCGAACTACGACCTAGTCATCATTGGGCCGGTACCTAACGGGTACCCCGCGGCGATTCTTGCTGCAGTAAGCGCCTCGCCCCGCACGGCAGCGATTTTCTTCGCCGAGCAGGAAAAGAACGTTCTTGCGCTCCACGCAGAGCACCCCCATCTGATGATCGTTCCGCGGCAAGACGGCTGGGCGGGCACGCTGATCCTTGTTTCGATCGAAGCACTGCGACGTGTCGATGCCGTCCGCCGGGCTCAGCGAGCCGAGGGGCTCGCGCTTGCCTCGCAGGGCCACGCCACACTGGGGCGCTACATGTTGGAAATGCGGCCGGGCGTGAATGACGCGCTGACATCCGTCTTGGGTAATGCCGACTTTCTTCTGCTGGAACCCGGACAGGCTGCATGCGAGAGCCGAGAGCAGATTCAGACCATCCATGAGATGGCCCTGCGTCTGAACGAAATCATGCAGCGATTCTCATCTCTTGCGACCGAAATGAGGGTCGGTGAGATGGAATCTCAAGATGAGACCGAAACCGCGTTTCAGCGTCTCGTCACTCGCTGAGTAAACCTCGGGCCGCTCCCGTAAACCGTTGGAAATACATCCCGTTGCAAACCAGACGCACTGCTGAAAACCCGAGCGACAGGTGGCTAGGGAGTTGCAATTCTTTGTCCGGGGAGTTGAGCGCGGAGGTGTGCAAGTGGTGATGAAAGTCCTGGTGGTGGATGACTCGCAGGCCGAAATTCGCCTGCTGCAATCGGTTTTACAGCAGGCCGGATTTCATTCGGTAGCTACTTCCGATCCCACGAAAGTCGAGGAAAAGATCGAGGAAGAGCGACCTAACGTAATTTTACTCGATGTCGTGATGCCGCTTCGCAACGGCTTTCAGGTGTGCCGAGACCTCAAGAGCCAGGAAATCTACGCGAAGATTCCGGTGATTCTTGTGACCTCGAAGACGGCGCCAAGCGACCGTTACTGGGGCGAGCAACAGGGCGCCAATGGTTACGTCGCGAAACCATTCACGCCCGATGAATTAATCAGCGCTGTCAAGAGGTTTGCCTGATGGCGATGGAGCCTGAAAACGCCGGGTTATCGGTGGGGCTCGACAATGGCGAGTTCCTGGAAAGCGAGTCCTCGCCAGAGGAGCGCCGGCCGGAGCGGCAGTACTGTGTGTTTCGCGCGGGGCGCGAGCGGTTTTGCCTCAATGTGCTTGAAGTTGAAGAAGTAGTGGATTGGCCGATCGTGACGCGGATTCCTCTGGCTCCCGCGTTCCTGATGGGCGTTTTCAACCTGCGCGGCACCATCGTGCCGCTGATGGATATCGCGTTTACCGAGGGCCGTCGGCCGGGGTTGCTGCCCAAGCATGTCGTCGTTGCCGCCATTAAGGGCGACGCCCAGCGCGAGGATTTGCGGGTCGGGATTGCCGCCGATGAAGTGATCGGAACCTTTTCGGCCGCCGAAGAAGCAGTGCTTGACCAAGCTCCGGCAGAAGTGCCCCACTGCCGCGGAATGCTGCGGCACGAAGACCGGCTGGCGCTGGTCGTGGACCTCAGGCGCCTCACCGAGGTGTTTCCCGTGCCGGTGATATGACGCGGCCCGGTGAATGTACCGGAGTTCATGCAATAGGCCTCGGCATTTTGGAAAGTTGCTCTGGTTCGATGAGCGCGCAAGTTCCTGGGAGGAAGTCATGAAAGCTCGTTTGAGTTCAACAATCTGGTTACTGGTATTCGGGACCGGCGTTGCGCTGTTTGGAGTTCTGGGCCTCGCCTACCACGCCGGCAAGGAATCAGGTGGTCTATCCCTGCTCGATGCACCTTCGCTCCCGGCCGGCGCAAGCGGAGCCTTGCTCGGGGCTATCGTGCTGGCCGCGGCTGCCGCACTGCTGGTGATGTTTGTGCTCAGCAAACGGGTCATCACACCGGTGAGCGAACTCGCGAAATTCTCCGAGCGACTCGTAGCCGGCGACGCTCGCGCGCGCGCGGAGTTCGATAGCGATGACGAGTTCGGACAGATCGCAGAGAATTTGAATCGCAGCGCCGCTAAGGTGGCTCACGCTGTAACCAACCAGCAGGCGCAGGATTCGCTGCAGCGAAGTATCACCGACCTGCTAAACACCATCAATCAAGTGGCACGCGGCGACCTGACCATCCGGGGCAAGGTCACCAACGACGCACTGGGTAACGTGGTCGATTCGGTGAACTTCATGCTCGACAACTTCACGAAAGTTCTCGAACGCGTCCGCAAGGCCGCGATTGACGTCAGCACCAGCGCCAACCAGATTCTCGAGGCGGCGGACGACATGACCGCCGGAGCTACCCAACAGGACCAGGAAATCACCAACACTTCATCGGCCGTGGAGGAACTTACGGTCTCGATGAAGCAGGTGTCGAACAACGCAGAAGCAAGCGCCGAAGCGGCCCGCCGCGCACTGGATGCCGCCGAACAGGGCAACCGTGCGGTGAGCGATACGCTCGAAGGTATGCAGCGCATTCGCGCCTCCGTGCAGGCCACCGCGAAAAAGATCAAGTCACTGGGTGATCGTTCACTTGAGATTTCCGAAATCATCAACGTAATCAACGACATCACCGAACAAACCAACCTGCTCGCACTGAACGCAGCGATCGAAGCGGCGCGTGCCGGGGAAGCCGGCCGCGGTTTCGCAGTAGTCGCCGACGAAGTCCGCAAATTGGCTGAACACTCCCGCAGCGCGACGAAAGATATCGCTGCGCTCATCAAGGCCATTCAGGCCGAGACGAACGAGGCGGTTGTCGTCATGGAGGAGGGCACGCGCGAAGTGGAGGTTGGAGCTGGACTCGCCGACCAGGCAGGTAAGGCTCTGGAGGCAATTTCAAGCGTCGTGCGGCAGTCCGCGGAACTCGTGCAGGAAATCTCACTCGCTTCGAAGCAGCAGGTGCGAGGCACGGAAGGCGTTGCAAACGCCATGCAGATCATCTCCGGCATTACCAGACAGACGACCCAGGGCGCAAAGCAAACCGCCGGCACGGTCGGCAACATGGTGAAGCTGTCCGAACAACTGAACGAAGCACTCGCCCAGTTTCGCTCGCAGTCGGCGCGGGCAAGCGAACCAGCGGCTGCCAAGGAAGAGACGCGATCGAATGTTCCGGTGGGGGCGAACCGATAGCGGCAAACTCCGCCAACCGGCGGGCGACCGCCGGAGCTGAACGCCGAAAATGAAACAGCATCCAGTCACGGCCGCGCCACTCACCGAGCCTGAGCTCGATCAGATACGAACGCTGATTGAGAATCGCTCGGCGATTCTTTTCGATTCCTCGCGCGAACGTTTTTTCTCGACGCGGGTACGAGAATTCCTCGAGGAAAAAGGCCTGGCGAGCGGCAGCGATTTGCTGGGCTTGGTGCGCGGCTCGAGCGTGGAGTACGAGGCGCTGCTCGAGACGTTGCTGACGCAGGAGACGTCGTTTTTTCGTTATCCGGCGGTTTTCGAGGCGCTCGAGGCAAAAATCCTGCCGGACGTGCAGGAACGCAAGTTCTGGGAAAATCCGCGAACTCTGCGGATCTGGAGCGCGGGGTGTTCGACCGGTGAAGAGCCGTACTCGATTGCGATCACGGTAAGTGAAGCGCTGAAGTTCGCCGAGGCTTGGGAAATCGAAATTCTGGCCACAGACATCAGTCGGCGGGCGCTGCGCCACGCTGAACGGGGCGCCTATCCTAAGCGCAGCCTGAAGGAAATGCCGCTTGGCCAGCTGGAGAACTACTTCACGGCGACCAAGCACGGTTTTCTCAAGTGAAGCCGCATCCGGCGGATGATTTCCTTCGTCCAGATGAATCTGGTCGAATCGGTATACGTCGGCAAGATCGACTGCATCTTCTGTATGAACGTACTGATGTACTTTTCCGAGGAGCGACGGCTGGCGATCCTGCGCCGCTTTTACGAGGCGCTCGAGCCTGGCGGCTATTTTCTACTGGGACATGCTGAAACGCTGACGAATGCCCCGGTCAAATTCGAGCCCGTCGTCCTGGGAGATTGTCGCATCTATCGCAAACCGGGCGCACGCGAGGCGCGCCGCGCGCCCGCTCTGATGGAGGGAGGCCTGTGAACGGGCCCAATCAGGAATCAATCGAACTGTTCCTCCAGGAGGCTTCCGACAACCTCCAGTATCTGCGGGAGTACTCCGGGCTTTTGCAGGAGTCTGAGACCAAGCCGGAGGACCTTGAAAAGCTCTACATCGCTTCGCACACACTGGCGGGGACGTCGGCCAGTTACGGCTTCCCCGACTTTTCCGAAGTAGCGGCCAAGATGGCGCACATCTTTCACTACGCCATGAATGCGGCGCTCACTCCCGACATGCACGGGCCGCTCACCGAATTTCTGTCTGACGCGATTTCCGTGCTCGAGTTCGACTTGCTACAAATCAGTTCGAGCGGCGCGGAAACTTCTGACGACATCGCGGCATTCAAGCAACGCTACGCGTTCGCGTTTCCCAGCGCTCCGCCTGCGGAAGCAGAAACCGATCTGCCCGCTGACTCCCCTGGCACGGGGGAACCCATTCCGGCCATTTTTCCGGCCGTTTCCTTCGTTGAGCGCCTCCCGCAGGATGGCGAAGTCCCCGACGAAGTTCTTGAGTTTTTTATTCCTGAGGCCGAAGAGCATTTGCAGGCGGTCACCGAATGCCTGCTGGCACTTGAAGGGCATCCCAACGCGGACGACATTCACCGCCTGTTCCGTGCGATGCACACGGTGAAAGGCTCCGCCGCGCAGGTTGGCCTGCACCGACTCTCAGCCGTGGCTCATCGCGTGGAAGACCTGATCGGGCGTCTGCGCGACGGCGCATTGCAGCCCAGCGCTGAGATCGTGGACCTTTTCTTGCAGTCCGTGGATGTGCTCAAGCAATTCCTACACCGCCAGTGGCCAAGCGATGCCGCAATGGTCGCCGCGGTCGACCCGCTACTTGCTCGCATCGCAGAGCTTGCGCCCGAAGAAGCGATCGAACTGGCCTCGGAGCAAGCCGAGGGCGAGATTCGCGAATCGGAAGGCACGCACGACGCAAAAGCGACGGAAGCAGTCCCGGTTGCGGCCACCGCGCGTTCGGCTGCCGCACAGGCTTTACCGCAGGCCAAATCCGTACGCATTTCACTTGAGTGGCTTGACCGAATGATGAACGCAGTCGGCGAACTCGTTATAAACCGCACCCGGATGCTGGGCCGACTCACGGAACTCGCGAAGCTCGTTGAGGTCTTGCAGTTTTCGAAGGCGCGCCTGGCGGGCAAGGTTTCCGACTTCCAGGAGAAGCACGAGTTCAGCCGCATCTCCGGCACCCTGGCACCCAGTGGCCGGCCGCTGCAGCGAGACACGTTCCGCGGACACATGAACGCCCTTGCGCCCATTACAACCGACGACCTGTTGGAGTTCAGCGACCTGGAAATGGACCGATACGACGACGTCAACATCCTGTCGCGCTCGCTGACCGAAATCTCCGCGGACGTGACCGAGGTCCTTACGCAACTCGAGGGATTCATGGGCCGCGTGGATTCCGATATCGACGAATTCACCAAGCTCGCGCACCACCTGCAGGATGAAATCACCGCCGCGCGGATGGTGCCCATCGGGAATCTCTATACGCGACTGTCGCGCACCGTCCGTGACGCCGTGAAGTCCGCCGGAAAGCCAGTAGATCTTTCGCTCGAAGGCGCGGAGACCGAACTCGACAACAATATCGTCCAGCACATTTCCGATCCGCTGATTCACCTGGTGCGCAATGCTGTGGCACACGGAATCGAAGATGCCGAAACGCGCCGCCATGCCGGAAAGCCCGAAAAAGGACGCATCGCCGTTCGCGCCTATCACCGCGGCAACCACATCTTCATCGAAGTGGAGGATGATGGCCGAGGCATTGACTATGAAAGTGTTCGTCAGAGCCTTGCGGATTCGGGCGCGATGTCTTCGATCGCTGCATCGGAGCTTTCCGAGCGCGAGCTTCGGGAGTTCCTTTTCCGCCCCGGGTTCTCAACCGCTTCCTCCATGTCCGAGCTTGCCGGCCGGGGTGTTGGCCTCGATGTAGTGCGCGCCAACGTACACGCACTCAACGGCGAGATCGAAGTTCGCTCCGAAAAAGGCCGCGGCGCATGCTTCACCGTGAAAGTGCCTCTGACGTTGATCATTTCGCAAGCGCTTTTCATCCGGTGCGGCACATCCGTATTCGCGTTTCCACTCGCCGTGGTAGACGAAATTCGCCGCCTGCGTCCGGAGGAAATCGAGGACGTGGGCGGAAAGCTCCTGACGCGCGTGCGCGATGTGGTCACCGAGGTTGTGCGACTCGACCTGCAGCTCGCGCTGCCGCCCCTGGAACCGCTCAATGGTTACTTCCACATGGTGATCGTGAAAGTGGCGGGCCGCCAGGTAGGGGTCGTGGTCGAGGAAGTGCTTGGCAAAGACGAAATCGTCATAAAGAACCTGGGCGATTACCTGCGCCGCGTGAAGCTGTTTCCGGGCACCACCATCGCTTCCGACGGCAGCTTGATCCTGCTCATCGATTTGAACCGGCTGGTCTCTGCGAACACCGCCGAGCGCCACGCCCTGCCCGCTTCCTCTCCGGCCGCACGCGTGTTTGCTCCAGGAGCCGAAGCGGTCGCAGCCGGGAGCATACCCGCAGAGGCTGTGGACGCAATTGAAAATGATCGCGTCGCGGTGGTCGCAGACGATTCCATCAGCGTGCGGAAATTCGTAGGCCGCATGCTCGAAAAGGCCGGCTACCGCGTCAAGCTCGCGTCCGATGGCCTGGAAGCGTCCGAGGTCGTGGCCCAGGTTGGCTGCCATCTCGTGATCACCGACCTCGAGATGCCGCGCATGAACGGCTACGAGCTGATGGCCCATTTGCGGCAGAATCCCGCCACGCGAAAAATCCCCGTGCTCGTAGTGACGTCTCGCGCCGGAGCGAAACATCGCGATCGCGCGATGAAGGAAGGCGCGTCGGGGTTCCTGACCAAACCGGTACAGGAAGATCAGCTGATTGAAACCGTGGAGAAGCTCATCGGCTCGGAGACGTCGCGCGGGCGGCCCCTAGTCCGCGTCCCGGTACGGCAGAGTTGAGATGACCAAGACGCCCGACAAGAAAATCCGTGTGCTCGTGGTGGATGACTCCGCCTTCATGTGCAAGGTGCTGCAGGAGATCATCAACTCCGATCCTCAGCTCGAGGTTGTGGGCCAGGGTCGCGACGGGCGAGACGGAGTCGCGCTCGCCGAATCGCTGCGGCCCGATGTCATCACCATGGACATCAACATGCCGCACGTCGACGGCTTGCAGGCGACCGAGCAGATCATGACCCAGCATCCGCGCCCGATTGTGATCGTGAGCTCAGAATCGCGCGAAGGCGCCGCGAGCACGCTGAAGGCGCTCGAGCTCGGCGCGATCGATTTTGTTCCCAAGCCTTCAAGCGGCATCGACCTCGACATGAAAACAGTGCGCGAGGAATTGACACGCAAGCTCAAGCTGGCCGCCAAGGTTAGGGTCATCCGCACTGCATCGCGCTCGAGGGCGAATGTCACGCCGGTGACCGCGCCAACCCTCACCGATTTTTCCGGTGCGGCTGCCGCAGCCGTGCAGAACGGCGGAAAAATCCCGATGGTAGTGATCGCGGCCTCCACCGGAGGTCCAGCCGCAGTGATGCGGGTCGTATCGGGGCTGCCGAAAGAACTTCCGGCAGCCGTGTTCCTGGTTCTGCACATGCCGGCACCATTTACCAAGCAATTCACCATGCAGCTGGCGGAAGTCAGTTCGCTGCCTGTGAAGGAAGCAGAAAACTCCGAGTCGCCCTTGCCGGGGACAATCTACCTCTGCCCCGGGTCGCACCACCTGCGGCTCTCGTTCGGGGGAAAAGTTTCGCTCGATCCAGGCCCGCGCATCGAGGGCTATCGTCCCTGTGCTGACGTCGCACTCGAAAGCGTCGCGGCCTATGCGCGGGCGATGACCGTAGGCGTTGTTCTCACTGGCATGGGCAACGATGCGGCGAAGGGTGTCAAGGTGGTGAAAGCGGCGGGGGGTTACATTCTGGCTCAGGATGAAGCGACTTCTGTGATCTTCGGCATGCCCGCTGAAGCGATCCAGACCGGAGCTGTTGACGAGGTGCTTCCGCTCGACAGTATCAGTGGCGCAATCGAAAAGCGCGTGGCGAAATTGTGCCGCCTTGTTCCGGTGGCCACCCGATGACATCCGCGAACGAGCGTGGCGGGAAGCCCGGGGGCCGTGGCCGCCCGGAAACGGTCGTATTTTTCTCGGTCGCGAATCAGATGTTTGCTATCGCGGCCGATAACGTGCAGGAAATTCGCAGCACAGACGGTCTGGCGGGCTCTGCCAATGAGATCGAGAATCCGGAGTTACCCAAAGTTCGGCACTCCATCGAGCGTGGCCGCAGAACGTACTATGTGGTGAATGCGGGAGAGCATTTCGGCTTTCCCGTGACGCGCCCCTCACTGGTCCTGATTCTGCGCCAGTTTCGGGCGGCTCTGCTCGTCGACCGCATTGATCGCATGGCTGAGATCCCCGCGGTGTACCCGCTCCCGCTTGGGTTCACCGGGGACGAGCGGCGTTGGTATCGCGGTCTGGCATACCTAGATGACTCGGTGATCCCCGTCGTGGAACCAACCGGGTTTCTCTCACCCGAGGAATTTCAAAGGTTGGATCGGGCTTCCGCAGCGGCTTCCTTGCGACGGGAGACGGAAGCGGCGGTGCGGGCATGAGCGCGACCGAAGGCACACACGGCGCCTCGTTCGTCCTGCTTCAGGTCGGCAACGCGCGCGTAGCGCTTCCCGCGGCTCTGGTGGCGGAGCTGGCGCCGCCCGTCCGGCTACACGTGTTTCCACACACCTCGAAGCTGATCACCGGGGTGATCGTTCGTCGCGGACATATCGTGCCTGTTTACGAGGCGGGAGTCGTGCTGGGCGGCCGACGAGCTTCGTCCCAGCGGTTCTATTTGATTGCGCGGTGGCGAATGGGTAACTCGGACGAGCTGGGTGCGATTCCGGTCAACGGGGAATGCGAGCTGGCGTCCGGTGAAATGCAGCCGCCAGCGATGAACAGTCCTGCGTACGTAGCCGGAACGCTTGCGGTCGGCGAGGATTCATTCGACGTGTTGAATCTGGAGGCATTCACCTCGATCTGCTTCCCGATTGCAGGCAAATCGCTCAACGCGGAGTCGCCATCATGAACGCGCCCGCAACTCTCCCGAGGATCCTGCTTATTGACAGCAATGTCTATTTCGCAAAGCGCCTGGGCGATGCGCTGACTCAGCAGGGATTCGAGGTTGTTCCGAGTATGCAGGCGACCTATGCACTCACGATGCTGGAATGGAACGCGCCTGCAGCGATCGTGTGCGCCACCAACCTTCGCGAAATGGGCGCTTACGAGATGGCTCCGATTCTTCGAGCCGATCCAAAGACTTCGTCCATCCCGCTGATCGCGGTGGGCAGCGGTGGAGCCCAGGCGCTGCTGGAAGCGTATCGCGCCGGCTGTGACGATTACGTGGACCGTCGACTGCCGCCCGCCGACATCGCAGCGCACGTGAGAAGCTTTCTCGTCAGCCGCCAGGAAGGCTTTCAGCCCACGCAGATGCTTTCGACCGCAGAAACAGCCCTGAGCGGCAACCTTTCGCATCTGGATCTTCCCGGTGTGATGCAGATGCTCGGTCAGGCTCACCAAACCGGCGCACTACACATCAACGCAGCGGACATCGACGGGATCATATTCTTCGAGGGCGGAGAAATCTTTCACGCCGAATGTGGCTTGTTCTTCGGAGACGAAGCCGTCACGCAGATCGTGAAGACTTGCCAAGGCGCCGCTGCGGGCGTTTACAAATTCGTTTATGGAGCCACCGCCGCGCAGCGTACCGTGCTGCGGTCTGCCACCGATTTGCTCCTCGATGCCATGCGCGAATTCGACGAAGACCAGCGCGAGGCGGAACAAAGTCACGCAGAGAAGGAGTCGTCATGAGCGATACCGGGACTCTCACGGCAGCTCGCGTTCCAACCGTCTATTTTATCGACGATAGCGCGACGATGCGCGAAGTGATTAAAATCGCCTTCCGCAAGGAAAACATTCACGTCGTCACCTGCCCCGATGCCGTGACCGCGCTGTCGCAATTTGGCGAGATGGCGCCCGACGCCGTCATCACCGACGTGATCATGCCGGATCAGGACGGATACCAGGTCTGCCAGTTCATCAAGCAGCATGAAAAGTTCGGTCGCACGCCCGTGATCCTGATGTCCGGCGTCGTGAACCGCAGCGTTGCCGAAAAAGCGATGGCTGTCAGAGCAGACGAACTAATACGCAAGCCATTTCAGCCGCAGGACCTCATCGCTCGCGTGAAAAACCTGCTGGTCCCGAAATCCGCCGGCAGTAGCGCCTCCGACGATCCGACGAGCGACTCGGCAGAAGCTTCGGGCGGTTCTGCCGAAACCCTTTCCGGATTGTTTGCAGCGAGCCCGGCGTCGGCGACCTCCACGCCCCCTGCCGTACCCCGAACAGCCAGCGCGCCCGTGGTGGCCGCAACGCCGAAACCGACCCCGGCTGCGCCCGCTGCTGCCTTACCAGTTCAGGCGGCACGTCCTGCGGCGACAGCGCCCGTGACAGCACCCACATCCACCGAGTTGCAAAAGCTGCGCAATGAAATTCGTCGGCTTGAACTTTTTGTCAAGAAGCTGCAAGCCGAACTCGAGGCCGAGCACAAGTATTGCGAGGCTCTCGAGGCTCATTTCAAGGCAGTTCAAGACTCTGAATAGTGCGCACTGCCCCGGACCCCGGTTTCAAGATTCCTGGGTCGCACCGTGTTGCTAGTGTGAAACTGGCCTGTGCACCCGCTTGACCCTCATTGGCAGACACTCTAATCTGAATTCACCTCTCTCAGTCAGGCGGCAGAAGTTCGTCTAGGCGCTGTGTTTTGGAGGTTGGATGGGGCGCCGCAGCGAACCACGCACGCTTATATCCTATCCGGTCGTGATTCACGGCTTTGATCTGCACGGAACTCCGTTTTCCGTTCCTGCCGAGACGTTTGATATCAGCTTGTCCGGCGCTTCGGTTACAGGTCTGAACGACCTCACCAAAGTCGGAGCCAAGATCGAGCTCGAGTACGGAGCTCAGAAGGCCTGGTATCGCGTGGAGTGGGTCGGAGTGCGAGGGGCACCGAACGCTGGACGCGTTGGCGTGCACTGCCTCGGACTCAGCAAGTACATTTGGGGCGTTCCGCCCAAGGAACGCGGAGCCGACACGTTCGAACCGCCCAGTGTCGGGTCCCTCCCGCCGCAACCCGCTTCAGCGGCTGCAACATATTCCGGACCCGATTCCTACATCGGTCAGGAGAACCGACAATTTGCGCGTCACAGCTATCGGATCGAAACACAAATAAGGACCGATGAAAGCTCGATCGGCATTGCAGGGACCGTTACGGACGTTTCCCTCGGCGGATGCTATGTGGAAATGTTGTCCCCGTTGCCTGTGGATACGGCGATTCATTTCTTCCTGAACGTTGGTACTTCGACCCTGCACGTATCGGGAAGGGTTTGTTCGTCGCAAATGAGGCTGGGGATGGGAGTGTCGTTCACCGGAATGGGACCAGAGGATTTCGAGAATCTTCGGCGCTTTGCTCCGCCTGCGGCGAGCGACCCATGTCCTGCGAACCCCCCTATACACCACACGTCGTTTTTGGAAAGCGGTGCGCCGCGCAAAGGTGCGCCGCAATCAACTGATCGCTCAAGCGTGATACGGGAATCCCAATACCCTGCTGACTTGCCACCGGCCGCCGAAGCCCTCGCTTCGATTGTGCGCCTGTTGGTGCGCAAGCAAATCCTCACGCGGGAAGAACTCGCCGAAGAACTTGAGAAATCGGCGATCGTGAAATGATTGTTGAACCCTACAGGGGACTGCTGCGGATCCTGAATCAATCGAGTCCGTGCGAGTGCAGGAACTCGTGCGCCACATCGCTGGTGTCCCGACCCTCACCCGCGACCGCATAGTTCATCTTCTGCATCTCCGCGTCGGATATTTTCCCGGCGAGCTCCGCGATGGCGATACGCACTTCCGGATGTTGTGCCAGAGTGTCTTCCCGCGCAATCGGAACGGCTTCATACGGCGGAAAATAGTGCTTATCGTCGGCCAGAATTACCAAATCGCGGGCCGCGAGCAATCCGTCGGTCGAGTTTCCAGCAACGAGGTCGACCTGTCTGTCCAGCAAGGCGCGGTAGAGCAGGCCGAGATCCAGAATTCGCGGCTGCGCAGTGAACTGCAAACCGTAGGCGCGCGCGAGGCCGGGATACCCGTCCGGGCGCTCCATGAACTCGTAGCCAAAGCCAGCGCGCCACCCCCGCGCGTACGGAGCCGCGTCAGTGAGATTGGTGAGATGCAACCTGCGGGCGTCTTCGCCCCGCACGACAATCGCAAACGTATTGTTGAATCCAAGCGAAGGCAGCACGTCGAGGGCGAATCGCTTGCGATATTCGGTCTGCACCTTTCGAAATACGGCGGCCGGATCGGCTTCGATCGAGTCGTGCAGGATCGCCGTCAGGGCCGTGCCGGTGTATTCAACGTAGGTGTCAATGCGGCCGGCAAGCAGCGCCTGTTGGCAGATGTAACTTCCAGCAAGGTAGAAGCGCCGTTCGACGCGCAGGTGGGTGCGGGTTTCCAGGTGCTGCGCCAGAATTTCTCCGAGGAGCGCCTGCTCTGGAAAATTCTTCGAGCCGACAACGATGGTATCCCGGATGCGGCCGCTGCAGCCGATCAATAACTCCACCAGGATAAAGATCGCAGCGACACCAAGCGACCGACGGCGGACGTTCATCGAAACGTCACCGCGCGGGCCGCAAGCGGCGTTCGAGCACACTGAGGCAAAAGTCGGCCAGCAGCGCGAGTGCGGCTGCGGGAATTGCCCCTGCGAGAATCAATTGATTATTCACCATGGCGAGACCGCGAAAGATAAATTCCCCCAGGCCCCCGGCGCCGACCGCGGCTGCAATCGTGGCGACGCCAATCGTCAGCACCGTTGCGACGCGGATGCCCGCAAGGACGGTCGAAAGCGAGAGCGGAAGTTCCACTTGGAACAGTACCTGGCGGTCGGTCATGCCCATGCCGCGTGCAGCTTCGCGGACGGCGGGGTCGACTCCCGTGATTCCGGCAGCCGTGTTCCGAATAATGGGCAGCAACGCGTAGAGAGTGAGCGCAGTGATGGCGACACGGTCGGCGCGGTCACCAAGCCAGGGCGCCGGAAGCAAAAAACCAAGCAGCGCGAGGCTCGGAATCGTCTCGGCGATGTTGGCAGCGCCCAGAATCGGCTTGGAAAGCCATGGCCGCCGCGCCACCACAATTCCGAGCGGAACGCCGATACCAATTGCCAGAAGCATCGTTGCGCCAACAAGCCAGACGTGCTCAAGCGTCGCTTGCAGGATTTCACCGCCATGCTGTGAAAAAAAACCGATTCCTGTCATTGGCCTCCCTCGAATTCCTGCAAGGCATGCAGCTGCTCGACATAAGCAGTCGCGACGGGCTCGCGGGATTGCAGAAATTCCTTCGGCGAATACAACCCCTTGACCGCTCCGTCCTCGACCAAGCCGATCCGGGTGCCAAGCAGCAAGGCCTCGCTCGTGTCGTGCGTGACGATAACGATCGTTTTCTTCAGGCGCTGCTGAAGAGCGAGGAATTCCCGGCGAAGATCCATTCGGGTGAGCGGATCAAGAGCCCCAAAGGGCTCGTCCATCAGCAAAATGGGCGGATCGGCAGCTAGAGCTCGCGCCACGCCGATTCTTTGGCGCTGTCCGCCGGACAGTTCATGCGGGTAGCGACCCAGGAACTGTGCGGAATCGAGCCCGACCAGCGCGAGTAATTCCTGCGAGCGCACGCGAATGCGCTCGGCGGGCCAGCCCTCGAGGCGCGGAACAAGAGAAATATTCTGCTCGACGGTGTAGTGGGGAAACAGCCCGATGTCCTGAATTACGTAGCCGATGTGCCGGCGCAGCGCGATGGGATCCCAGTCTAGTGTGGACCGGCCTTCGATGATCACTTGGCCGTCGGTCGGCTCGAGCAGGCGGTTGATCAGTTTGAGCGATGTCGTCTTTCCGGCACCGCTCCGGCCGAGGAGAATCAAAGTCTCCCCACGCCAGACTGTGAAGCTGGCGTCGTGCAGCAGAACCTGACCGCCGGGCAGACGGTAACCCGCGCCGCGAAACTCAATGATGGCTTCAGGGCCCGCGGCCGCCAGATCGCTCATGTGGAGGAGTCCTTCTCAAGGAAGAGCCGGATATCGCCCAGAACTCGTGACAGCATAGCGTGTGTGAGCTTGCCGGTGAACGTATTTTGCTGGCTTGGGTGATAGGAAACGAACAGGCGCGGCAGATCGCCAGGAAGCGCGTAACTTGCGCCGTGGCCGAACGGAAATGCGGCCGCACTCCGGATCTCGCCGCGGCTCTTAAGCAGCCCCAGATAGGCGCGCATTGCGATTCCGCCCAAAGCCAGGAGAGCACGCGGGTGGAGGATATCGAGTTCGCATTCCAGATACGGGCGGCAGTTTGACAATTCCGATGGCAACGGTTTGTTCGCAGGCGGAGCGCAGCGAAGCGTGGCTGCCATGTAAGCGTTCTTCAAAGTAAGTCCGTCTTGGCGGTGCGACGACAGCGCCTGATTGGCAAAGCCGGCGCGCTCGAGCGCTTCGTAAAGAAAATCGCCGGAGCGATCGCCGGTGAACATCCGGCCGGTGCGATTTGCGCCGTGTGCCGCAGGAGCCAGTCCAAGAATCAAGAGTTTCCCGCGCTCATCCCCAAAGCCAGGAACAGGCTTGCCCCAATATTCCCAGCTACGAAACGCCAGGCGCTTTTCACGCGCGATTTTTTCGCGGTAACGCACCAGGCGCGGGCAAGCACGGCAACGGACGATTTGTTCATTTAGCTTGTCGAGCGCGTTCAATCGTCCCCCCCGCGCGCCACCTTTTCCGAGAGATTTATTTCGGAACCGGATTGCTCGTTCGTGGCTCTAAAGATTGTGGGCATTGGGCACGCGGCTAGGTTAGCACCCGGGGAGAGTTGCGCAAGGGCGCTCGCGTCCGAACCGGGCGGCAGCCTTTGCAGTTCGCCTGATTTCTTTTAGGATGGGTGATCGAGAGTATTGTGACAGCGGTGGGAGCCGATGGTTAACAGACGCGAAAGAATAGTAGTCGTCGAGGCAGATGCCACCAGCCGCGACCTGCTGCTAGCGGCGCTTGAGAGTGCTGGCTATGAGGTCCTCGCGTTCGCAACGGCGCGCGAAGGACTGGAGGCCGCGCGTCAGCCGGGCACGGACTTGCTGGTGCTGGACGCGGCCGTGGCCGACGCGAACGCATTCAGCGCCCATGAGATTGTTGCGACCATCCGCGGCTCCGCGGTGACCGAGGGAATTCGCGTGATTGTGCTGACCCGTGCCGGAGCCAGCGAGCGAGCTGCGGGACTCGATATTGGCGCCGACGACGCAATCTCGCGGCCATGGGACGGGGTGGAACTACTGGCCCGGGTGCGCGCGCAATTGCGAGTCCTTCGCGCCGATCGGCAGCTCTTGGAAAAGATGCACCTAGCCGAGGAAGGCCAGCAGATCGCACACACGGCGTTTGATGCGCTGGCGATTACAGAGAAAATGAACAGCGACGCGGTATCGCTGAACCGCCGATTAAAAATGGGACTGGCCGGCGTGTTCGCGATCGCGCTGGTGATGGCTACAACATACTTTCTGTTTGCCCGGAGCGCACAGAAGGACTTGCGCAGCACCACTACGACAATCGCGAGGCTCGAACGCGGGTTCGTTCATCAGCAGGATCTGATGGCCGAGGCGCGCAGATTGCGCGGGACGCAGGGCGGAAGCGGCGCCGCGCCCGCCGACAAGGATGAATTGCAAAAACAGGCGGCCGACTTGCAGGCTAAGATGGCGGGCGCGGGCTCGGACGCCGCAGTGGAGCTCCGAAAAGAGCTCGACGACACGAATTCCCGGCTGAAACGGATCGAGCAGCAGGGCGATTCCGCTCAAAACCTGATTCGCACCGATGTGGATAGCGTCTGCTTACTGCACGTCGCGGTGGCGTTCCGCAATCAGCAGAGCGGCGAACGGCTGCGCTACGCCGGGCTGAATCAGCAGGGCGAACCACTGGAGGATAGCGATGGTAATCCGGTCCTGACGTTGCAGGGGAGCGGACCCGAAGTTCGGGTGGATGTGTTCGGCACCGGCTTTCCGGCGGGCCCGGAGGGGCGGATCGTCACGAACAGGCACGTCGCGCAGCCATGGTGGGACAACGACGAGCTGAGCCAGCTTACGAACCAGGGATTTACGGCTGAAATATCGTCCATCCACGCATATTTTCCAGGCGATCCGCGCGCATTCGTTACCGAGATTGAAGAGATTTCCAAGGACGCCGACCTGGCCACCATGCGGATCAAGATGCAGGACCTGAAACGCCCGATACTTGCGATCGATCCCGGTAAAGCAGCGGCGGTGACCGGCGAGCCAGTTGTTCTCATGGGCTACGCGACAGGACTCGCAGCAATTCTGGCCCGCACGGATGAGGATACGGCGCAACAAATCATGTCCCACAGCGGCACAGACGTCTCGCAGGTCTTGGACGAACTCGCGCGCCGCAACTTGATACACCCCCTGATTACCCAGGGCCATATCGGAGATATATTGCCGGACAAGATCGTATTCGATGCGCAGACCACGTCCGGCGGCTCCGGTGGACCGCTGTTCAACAAGGATGGAAAGGTCATCGGCGTTACTTACGCCGTCCTGAAGGGTTTTGGCGGCTCCAATTTTGGAATTCCCATCCGCTTTTCTGAGCCGCTGCTCGCCCCCGTACCCTCTCACGCGTCAAATTGACACTGCCGATCGGCGCGACTAGCATAAGATAAGCGGCCTCCGGTCAGGGTAAACTTCGGAACGTGCGTTGCCTGGGACGGCGGCATTTCTTGTCATGGAAATCAGCTCACAGCAAAAGACAATCCTTGACCGGATTGTCGAAGCACGGCGCGAATCCATCGCGCACCGGAAACGTGTATTGCCGGATGTGGCGCTGAAGATCGCCGTCGACAAGAACGAACCGCCACGAGATTTTGCGGGCGCGCTCGTGCGCGATGGATACAACGTGATTGCGGAACTGAAGAAGGCTTCTCCTTCTAAGGGGATACTACGTCAGGACTACGCCCCTGCAGCGCTGGCGGCGAGTCTGGCGGCTGCAGGAGCCGCGGCGCTTTCCGTGCTGACCGAGGAGGACTTCTTTCTTGGATCGCTAGCGGATTTAAGGGCTGCGAAGAAAGCAGCTGACATCCCTATCCTGCGGAAGGACTTCATCGTGGATGCCTGGCAAGTTTGGGAGGCGCGGGCAGCTGGAGCCGATGCGTTCCTGCTGATTGCGGCGATTCTAGAGGACAGAAACTTGTGCGAATTGCTGGAACTCGGGCGTTCGCTGAAGATGGAGCCGCTGGTCGAAGTGCATTCGCGTGAAGAACTCACCCGGGCGATCGCCGCCGGGGCGAGCATCATTGGCGTAAACAATCGCGATCTGCGGACTTTCAAGGTACGGATCGAGACCTCGCTTGAGCTGATCGAAGAAGTTCCCGAGCAGTGCATCGCCGTAAGCGAGTCGGGCCTGCGCTCCCATGAAGATCTGGCCCGGCTGCGGACCGCAGGGTTCGATGCGTTTCTGGTGGGCGAGCATCTGATGAACGAACCCGACCCGGCGGAACCGCTGCGGACTTTGATCGGAGCGGCCGGCGCGGGCCATACGGCTGCGTGACACCAATGGTCAAGGTAAAAATCTGCGGGATTACGAATTGGGCAGACGCAAAGCGCGCGATCCAGGATGGCGCGGACCTACTGGGCTTCAATTTCTACAAGGCCAGCCCGCGTTACGTGACACCGGCGAAGGCGCGGCGGATGGTTCGGCGGCTGCCAAAAGGGATTTCCGCCGTGGGCATTTTCGTGAACGAATCAGAACTGACGATGCTTGACATCGCGCGGACGGTGGGGCTCGACAAGCTCCAACTGAGCGGCGAGGAATCACCTGCAATGGTCGCAAGACTGGGGCGCACGCTCGAGGTGATTAAGGCAGTGAGGGTCCGGAAGCCATTTCGGGAGTCTCAACTCGCGGCATTCGGGCGCGCCAGCGCGATCCTGCTCGATGGCTTCGACCGCCGCGCTCGCGGAGGCACGGGCAAGACATTTGATTGGCGGATTGCGCGCCGTGCGAAGCGCCACGGGCGCATTTTTCTGGCGGGTGGATTGACACCGGAAAATGTTGGCGCGGCAATCCGCGCGGCGAGACCGTATGCGGTAGATGTATGTAGCGGAGTGGAAGCCAGACCCGGCAAAAAGGATCCTGAGCGAATGAGGAGTCTGATGCGTGCTGTGAAGGCCACCGAAAAGAAGCCGGTGCGATGAGCTACACGGCAAACGTGGTGCGGGAGCGCGGTCGCTACGGGCCGTATGGCGGCCGCTATGTCCCGGAAACCCTGATGGCGCCGCTGGAAGAGCTTGAGCGTGTCTACTCCGAAGCCCGCGCAGACCTCAGCTTTAGAGCTGAGCTGGACTCTCTGCTGCACAATTTCGCCGGGCGTCCCACGCCGCTTCAGTTTGCCTCGCGACTCACAGGACAATTGGGCGGCGCGCGCATTTATCTGAAGCGCGAGGACCTGCTGCACACCGGCGCGCACAAGATCAACAATTGCCTTGGGCAGGGCCTACTAGCGGTGCGGATGGGAAAGAAACGAGTAATTGCGGAGACCGGTGCGGGGCAGCACGGTGTTGCCACCGCGACGGTTGCTGCGCGGCTCGGGCTGACGTGCACAGTGTACATGGGCACCGAGGACATGAAGCGGCAGCAGCTGAACGTGAATCGCATGCGGCTGTTGGGGGCCGAGGTCATCGGCGTGGACGCGGGCAGCAAGACACTGAAGGATGCCATCAACGAAGCGATGCGCGACTGGGTGACCAACGTCCGAACGTCGCACTATTTGCTTGGGTCGGTGCTGGGTGCGCACCCTTATCCGATGATCGTGCGTGATTTCCAGAAGATAATCGGCGAAGAAGCGCGCGAGCAGATCCTCCGCGCCGAAAAGCGACTGCCGGACCATTTATTTGCGTGTGTGGGCGGCGGCTCCAATTCCATCGGACTCTTCCACGCCTTCCTGGGGGACGCGACCGTCAAGATGGTGGGTGTCGAAGCGGGCGGGAGGGGTAAGTCTCTCGGCGAGCATGCGGCTCGGCTTGCGGCTGCGGAAGGGTTCCTAGGCGGACGGCCGGGAGTGCTTCAGGGTACTTACACGTTCGTGTTGCAAACCTCCGACGGACAGATCGCCACCACCCATTCGGTATCGGCCGGGCTCGACTATGCAGCTGTCGGCCCGGAACACGCATGGCTCGCTGAACAGGGCCGCGCCGAATATACGGCGGTGATGGATGACGAAGCGATCGCGGCAGCGAAGATGCTGGCGCGGTCCGAAGGAATCATTCCGGCGCTTGAATCTGCGCACGCGATTGCAGAGCTGGCGCGGCGCGCGTCGAAAATGAACAAGAACGAGATCGTCATTCTGAACCTTTCCGGCCGCGGCGACAAAGACATGGACACGCTCTCTCGCTATGTCTGACCGAGCCATTCCCAGCTCAACTTCTGCGGCGCAGACCCCCGGTGGCAGGACCGAGGGACGCATCGGGCGGCGTTTTCGCGAGCTCGCCCAGGCCGGTGAACTAGGCCTGATCGCGTTCATCACTGCGGGCGACCCTTCACTTGATGCGACCGAGAACATCGTGCTGGCCGCCGCGGAGGCCGGCGCAGATGTGATCGAGCTGGGCGTTCCGTTCAGCGACCCGGTGGCCGACGGGCCGACGATTCAGCGCTCAAGCGAACGCGCCGTGCGAAACGGAACGACGCTCGCCGGAGTGATCGATCTTGTGCGCAACCTTCGCAAGCGCACCGAGGTTCCACTGGTGCTCTTCAGTTACTTCAATCCGATCCTGCAAATGGGTATCGAGAAATTCGCCGATGCGGCAAGCGTGGCCGGGGTGGACGGCGTCCTGGCGACGGATTTGACACCGGAAGAAGCAGGCGAATATCGGACAGTGTTGCATGCCCGCGGTCTGGACACGATTTTTCTCGTGGCGCCGACGTCCACCGACACTCGCGTTGCGCTGATCGCCGAATGCTCGACCGGATTCTTATATCTGATTTCGCGCACCGGTGTGACTGGCGAGCGTGCTGCGCTCCCCGAGGACCTGCCGGCGCTGGCGCGGCGCGTGCGGCGCTTCACGAAGCTTCCGCTCGCGGTCGGCTTCGGTATTTCGTCACCCGAACACGTGTCTCTGCTCGGAGGCATTGCCGACGCAGCGGTCGTCGGGTCGGCCCTGGTGGCCGAAATCGAGAGGGCCACGACGGCGAACGCCGCCGCAAGCGCCGTGGGGGAACGAATCGGCGCACTCAAACGCGCGGCGCGCGCTGGAGTCAGCAGGCGAAGCGCGTAGCCGAACCCCGAGCTCGCAGCGGTGTGTCCATTGAATTGTAGTAAACTCCGGGCTTCCGCACCGGTATTGGGGAGGACAAGACTCGATGGACAAGCGCGTGGCGAATGCCGAGGCGGTCATCGGCCGTGTGAAGGACGGCGCGGTGATTCTCATGGGCGCGTTCGGCACCTGCGGCGTGCCGGAGAATTTAATCAACGCCCTGATCCGCCAGGGCACGAAACGTCTGACCGTTGCGTCGAACAATCCCGGAACCGACGGTTACGGAATTGGCTCACTGCTCGAAAATCGCCAGGTGAAAAAGCTGATAGCAAGTTACGTGGGGAGCAACAAGTTTTTTGAGAAGCTTGCCCTGAATAACGAGATCGAGATGGAACTGAATCCGCAGGGAACCCTGGCCGAGAGAATGCGCGCGGCGGGAGCCGGAATTCCGGCGTTCTTCACACCTACCGGCTATGGCACGATGGTCGCCGAGGGCAAGGAAGTCCGCGAGTTCAACGGCCGGCCGCACATCCTGGTCTCGGCGCTGCGGGGCGATTTCGCCTTCGTGAAGGCCTGGAAGGGCGATCGCTGGGGGAATCTGGTCTACCGCAAAACCGCACGCAACTTCAACCCGGTGGTAGCTACGGCAGCGAACTACGTGATGGCCGAGGTTGAGGAAATGGTTGAGCTGGGGCAGTTGGATCCAGACGGCATTCACACGCCTGGAATTTTTGTGGATGCGATCTTCCAGGGATCGAAATACCTTAAACCCGTCGAGCCCGGTCCGAAGCGAAAGCGGGGTGCATAGTGCCGCCTCCAATGGACAAGCGTGAATTCATCGCTCGGCGCGTGGCTCAGGAAATGCGCGATGGCTTCTATGTCAACCTCGGGATCGGAATCCCCACGCTGATTCCAAATTATCTTCCTGAAGGCATGGAAGTGATCCTGCAATCCGAGAACGGCATGCTCGGCATCGGGCCGTATCCCTACGAAGGCGAAGACGACGCGGACTTGATCAATGCTGGCAAGGAGCCAGTGACGGAAATTCCCGGCTGCTGTTATTTTTCCAGCGCTGACTCGTTTGCCATGATTCGCGGCGGGCACATTGACCTGAGCGTGCTGGGAGCACTGCAGGTTGATGAAAAAGGAACCCTCGCGAACTGGGGTGTCCCCGGAAAAATGTTGAAGGGCATGGGAGGCGCCATGGACCTGGTCGCGGGCACCAAGCGCGTGATCATCGCCATGGAACATGCGACCAAGGACGGCGGGCTAAAAATAATGAAAAAGTGCTCGCTGCCGCTCACCGGAGTCGAGGTCGTGGACCTGATCGTAACCGATCTCGCGGTGATTGAAGTGACTCCGAAGGGACTGGTTCTGCGCGAAGTGGCGCCGGGAGTGACGCCGGAAGCGGTGCAGAAGCTGACAGAACCCACGCTTCTGCGCGCACCCGATTTAAAGACCATCTCAGTCTGATTTAGGCACCAGGACTTTTACTAGGAGAACCGATGCAGCCTCATTCGATCGTGGTCGTGAGCTTGCACAGCCCCAAAGAAAGAGTTTGGGGCGAATTGCTAGATATATCGAACGCCGGGGTTACGATGCGGGGTATCGATCTGGGTTCGTTTGACGATTTCGTCATCCAGGTATTGCACCCCGAGGGCGACCGCATCGGATTGCCGACTCTGTTTTTTCCCATGGTGCGGATCGAGCGGATTGCCCTGGATGAAGCGCGCGGCTCGATTCCGTCGCTAGCCGAAGTGTTCGAGAAGAAGGTGGGCCGGTCCCTGGCCGAATATCTTGCGCAGTTCATCTGATGCACCGCTCGCGGAAGTTTGCATGAGAAAGCCCGAACGAGAATGAAAAACCGCATCTTTACGGTTCCGAACGAGCTGACCTTTCTCCGCCTCGCATTTCTGCCTTTCTTTATCATCGCGATCAAATACGACCGCTACTTTCTGGCTCTGGGGATTCTCGTAGCAGGCGGACTAAGTGATGGCCTGGACGGCTGGTTGGCCCGCGAACTGAATCAGAAAACCGCACTCGGCGCATACCTCGATCCGATTGCGGACAAGCTCCTGTTGTCGTCCTCGTATTTCGTGCTGGCGCTCAAGGACAAGATTGGCTGGTGGCTGGCGATTCTGGTTCTCGGCCGCGACGTGCTGCTACTGGTGGCCTGCGCCGTGATCCTGCTGACGGTCGGCTACCGGCCGTTTCCGCCCAGCATCTGGGGAAAACTGACGACTTTCTTCGAGATTCTGTTGATCGTACTGGTTTTGGTCGTGGCTGCTTGGGGCAAACAGGACTTGTCGCTGGCGCGGGAGATTTGCAGCTACGCCGTCGCCGCCCTGGTGATTACTTCAGGATTGAATTACAGCATCGTCGTGTCGCGGCAACTGCATGCCGGACAATAGCGGGCCGGCTCGACTTACCAAAAAGGGCCTCGAAGACTCTTGGTGAGCTCAACCCGCGCGCAGATTTCCGAGCACCATCATCGCAAAACTGGCCAACACGATCAGAGCTGCGGCCCAGCCCAGCGCGTAGGCAACCTTCCGCTCTTCCGGGGTCACAGGCGGCCGGTCGGTTAGAATCTTGCCGAGGATAAACCCCGTCGCCAGCCCACCCGCGTGCGCCCAGTTGTCGATTCCGGGAAAGAGCAGTCCCCATATGCCGATGTAAATCAACCACCGGATCAGCTGCCCGCGCAGCATCTGCATGCCTGCACTTCGCCGCCCCGTCGTCATCGCAAGAAGTACGCCGATCAACCCTAGCAGCGCTCCCGAGCCGCCGACGCTGAAATGACCAAACGTGCTGCTAACCAGATACCCGCCGATACCGGTCACAACGTAGATAAACAAATAGCGCGCCGATCCGTACAGCTCTTCGATCTGCGGACCGATATCCATTAACACCCACATGTTGAACACAATGTGGAGGATGCTCCCGTGGAGGAACACCGCGGTCACAAATCGCCATGGCTGCGCGAGGTCTGCGGGCAGAGGCAGGGAGGCGCCAAGTTGCTGCAAAACGCGGCCGCTGATCCCGCCAAAGTTGAACAGGCTCGAAAGACCACCACCCCCAGGCAATTGAAACCCGCTCTCGCGCATCGTCAGAAGCAGACTCACAAGGAAGAGTAAGCAGCTGGTTGTGAGGATTCCGTACGTGGCGGGCGATGTCGTCGGCATCAGACGGCCGAGCGAGCGGCTGGCTGCCGCAATCGAAAATGTCATGTTCGCACCGCACTGGTGGCATCGCGTGGCGCCGGCGCCGACCAGCGTGTGGCACGCCGGGCAGAGCTGAGGGCGTGGCTGCTCGCTCTGAGCTCCAAATATTCCGCCCATTTTTTTGCGGAGCTGATCGAATTTCCAGCGCATCTGCGGCGACAGGGCCAATAGGGTTCCTTGCGGGAATGTGCGAGCGTTCCTATAATACCGAAGTTGAGACTAAACAAGTGAATCAGGAAGTCGCGTGAAGCCCTCCGTTTCGCCAGCGGAGTGCCAGAGAAATCCGAAATGGGCTTTCAGCCGCGCCTACCCCGTGTTTCCCACGGGGCTCATGGTGGCGTTGTCCTGCGCGTGGATCATTTTCGCAGGTTGCGCACACCGCGCGACGACTTCCCGACCGCCCGTCCAGTCGGTCCCGAGCACCGAAGCGCCTTCGCCACCCTCTGGTGCGCCGCCCCCAGTCGAACGGCAACCGGCGATTCCGGGAGAATATGTTGAGGAAGGTGTGGCGTCGTGGTACGGCGATCCGTTTAATGGGCGGCGCACCTCGAATGGTGAAGTTTATGACATGCACCAGTTCACCGCAGCGCACCGCACGCTGCCGTTTGGCGCGATCGTGCGCGTGACCAATCTGCGCAATGGAAAGCAGACCGAGGTGCGCATCACGGATCGCGGTCCATTCGTTGCAAATCGCGTGATTGATCTCTCGTTGTCTGCTGCCCAGGCGATCGACATGGTAGGAGCCGGCACGGCCCCTGTGCGGCTGGAGATTCTCGGTGGGCCGAATCCACAGTCAGGATTTTTTGGCGTGCAGGTAGGCGCGTTCCAGTCACAGGACAACGCCGAGCGATTCCGCGCCCAACTGGCGGCACGATATTCTCCGGTGACCGTCGTAGAGTTCGAATCGCCAACTGGCACGTTCTACCGCGTGCGCGTGGGCCGGTTGCCGTCCGAAGATGCCGCGCAACAGCTCGCCGGTCAGTTGCACTCTGGCGGGCAGGTAACGACCTTCGTCGTGCGCCTCGATGACTAATGTTCAAGCTGCGACAGACAATGCGAATGGTGCCTGATCGCCTCATCGCCGGAATCCTGAAACGGCGCCGCGACACCTTACCCATCATTTGTATCTCGGCATGTGTCGCTACGAGCGCTATGTGCGGGTTCGCCGTCGCGCGGGTTCCTGCGTTTCGAGCGCAGGCGCAACCCAACCCTTACACAACTTGGACTGTCACGATTGTGCTCGCTCCCAGGCTCATGGCGGGCCATCCGGCCACGCTGGCTGTCTTCGGCGTGGATAGAAAACTTGCTGCCGGTGTGACCGTCACGCTTGGCGACGGCCAAACACTGACGACTGACCGCACCGGCCGAGCCCTGTTTACCGTGCCCGTGTCGGGCGATTATTTGCTGGCAAAGGGTGCGGGCGCTTCCGTTGCGGCGCTGATCGATCCCGCGGTCGGAGCGAGCGAGCCGAAGCAAACCACACTCCCCTCGATTGTTTCCATGCGCGAGGGTTTCTGGATTTGCAGCGGGGGACTTCGCGGCGATGCCGATGCCGATAGCGTGCGGATCAACAACGAGCCCGCCCTGGTCCTCGCGGCTTCACCGGAATGCCTCGTGGCGCTTCCCAGTCAGAAGGCTGCACCCGGTCCGGCGATGATTTCACTGGAATCCCCGGGGGTGCAGGCCACAGCCACCACGACTCTTGTGGCGCTGGATTTCGATGCGCCGCAACCGGCATTGATTCCAGAGCAAAAATCGCGACTGGACGTTCGCGTGCGCGGGTCGGACCGGAAGATCGGGGTCGTCGTCGAAAACGAGACACCGGGTGTACTCCGATTTCTGCGCGGTGACACCCAGGAATTACTCACGAGCGGAGGCCCGCAGAATGGCGCCTCGCTCGAAGTGCAGGCCATCCGCTCAGGAGATTACTCGTTCCGGGCTGGGTTGATTCCCGAGGCCGACACAGCAATTGCCCAACGATACTTGCTGGCTGCGGTCGCATTGGCGCCGAAGGAACTGCAGAGCGGCATTCAGGGATTCGCCAGGCGGCTCGCGCGCCACCCTCGCGACTCACAGGCGGTCCGCGCCGAGCTCGGGCAGATTCTGGGGCGAACAATTGCCGGAGACTTTCGCACGCTGCTGAACGCCGCATTTGAAGCGCTCTAAATGGGTCTTATTCGCTCGATCCGCTCTCGAGCACCTTGGGTGTAATTTCCGGTAGCGCACCCTGCGACATCTGCTCAATCGAATTCCGCGCCCGGCTCAATTTGCTGTCGGCATCTTCATAGCTCTGCCGCGCGTGGCGGAGGTGCGTTCCGAGCTTTTCATAGACCTCAGCGAACGAGTCGACTTGCTTGGTTACTCCCGCGAGACTGGCGATCAGATGTCGCGCGCCTTCCTCGATTTTCTGGCCCTGCAGGCTAACAGCGATGGCACCTAGAAATGCGAAAAAGCTATTCGGCGAAACAGGGAAGACCCGCTTCGCGCGGCAATATTCCTCGAGGCGCCCGTGTTTGGAATCCTCGGTCATCAGCAGTTCGTAATAGACGCTTTCCGAGGGCACAAACATCAGCGCGTAATCGAAAGTGTGCTCGTCCGGGAGAATATATTTGTCTGCGATGGAATCGGCGTGCTTGCGAACAGCGACGAAAAATTCGCGCCGGGCGTCGTTGCCTTCTTCGGTCAGGCGCCGGTAGGCTTCCAAGGGAAACTTGGAATCAATCGGGAGAAGGCGATCTCCAGTACGTACGATGGCGTCCACGATCGCGCCCGTAGAGGGAAAGCGATATTGCGTCGCATAGGCGGGCTGGGGGAGCGCGTCGGCGAGCAGGCCCTCGAGCGCGATCTCGCCGAGCGATCCGCGGGTCTTCGCTCCACCGAGAACGGACTGGAGTGTTTGAGTAGCCCTCGACAGATCCTGGCTCGTTTGCTGCAACTCTCCGACTTTCTGGTGCATCTGGGCGAGAGCTTCGGTCGAGGATTTCAACTGATTGGCGACGTCCCGCTGCGCTTCCGCATTCAGCTGCCCCGTGGAAGCCACGCCGGTCATCAATTCCTGGCGGACCTGCCCGAGCTGCTGTGTCACCGATTGCATCAGATGATTGAGCTGACCGGCGACGGCCTGTAGTTGGGCCGCAAGCGAACTTTGCATTTCTTGCCGAACGGCGGACAATTGCGTTTCTGAGCGCCTGCTCGCCGATCGCAGCATCAGCGCCACGACCACGATTCCAAGCGCTCCGGCCGCAAGCCAGACCACAGGACTCATTAACATTCGCTTCGGATGCCTTTCTTCGTTGCGAGACGGCTCTAAACACTCTAGCGCGAACAGCGTTCGCGGAAAAGCTGTTCGATGGGTCAAGACCTCACCCGATAGAGAGAAAATTGGTCGGACGAACCCGGCCTTTGCGTGCTGAAACCGCACTGCGCTTTCGTTATACTGTGCCTCCGAGGCGCGGTACCCAAGTGGGAAGGGAGAGGTCTGCAAAACCTTCATTCGTGGGTTCGATTCCCACCCGCGCCTCCATCAAGACATCTACTTGTACCGGATGCTAAGAAGCGTGATTGAGGTTACGAGGCGGCACGCGTGGGATTGATCACCAACATCCTTTTCCCGGTGGACTTCTCGGCCTCTTGCATAGCCATGGCGGCGTATGTAAAGAGGGCGTCAGCTCTATTTGAAGCTCAGGTATCGCTGATCCACGTCTTCGATCCGACCAGCTATAACGCGTTCGAACTTTACACCAGAACACCTCCAGACATCGCGGAAGAACATCAGAACATCGCCATCGATAAGCTCAATTCCTTCCTGGGAGCTGAGTTTCCCGTCAGTCAGTATCCACGAATCCTCGCCGCCGGGGACGCGGCGGGTCAAATTGCGGAAGCGGCCAAGAACGGGTTCGATCTAATCATCATGCCCACGCATGCTGGCACTTTCAGGCGGATGCTACTTGGCTCTACCACAGCCAAGGTGCTCAATGATGCGTATTGCCCGGTCGGAACGAGCAGACACGCCCAGACGATAGCTCCGCGCCCACTGGAACACCGCGAATGGTTGTGTGCCGTCGGACTGGACGAGGATTCAGAAAGAGTGCTTCGCTTTGCGCATCAGATCGCCAGTACAGCCCGCGCCAAACTCAACATCATTCACGCGATCCAGGGTACGGATTCGAATTCCCCAATTCAATTGGGCCTCGCCGAAGAAGCTCAGTCTCCAGAAGCGGAGCAGGCGCGCCAGCGCATCGCTGCTATGCAACAAAGAATCGGGTCACAGGCCCCGGTTCAAATCGTAGTTGGGCCCATTAAAAATGCTCTGCTTGAGGGCGCTCGCCGTTTTGATGCCGACGCGTTGATAATCGGAAGGAATTCCCACTCAGGCGCCCAAGGCCGTCTGGGGGATCTGACCTATGCCGTCGTTCGGGACTCGCCATTTCCGGTCTGGAGTGTCTGATTTCAATGCGAAAAGAGCGCCCAATGCGAACGCTTTCCTCCAGGATTCACTCCAGGCAGCCACAGAGCAATCAAATTGGACTGTCGGCTGGCACCCGCAACATCGGAGGGCCATTGGCAGGTTTGCCCATGACCGCGAATCTCTGGCGAATAGCCGTCGTTCTCCTGTTATCCCTGGTCGCGTCGTTTCCGCTCATTTCTGCCCCGCAACAGCCTTCACCGAGCGCGACCGGATCGCTGCAACTGACCCTGAAGGAAGCCGTGCAGCTCGCGATGAAGCAAAATCCGCAGCGCGTCATCGCGCAGTTGCTGGTTTCCGAAAGCGATCGCAACAGCCAGGTCGCCCGCTCCGCACTGCTGCCCCAGGCCAGCATCGCGGCTTCCGGCTCGCTGAATCAGTACAATCTTCAGAGCATCGAACGCAGCCAGGATCGAAAGGCGGCCGGCCCGTTTCAGGTGGTCGAGGCGGGGCCCACTTTTTCGCAAACCATTCTGAACCTTCCGGAGATTCGCGGATACCAAATCGGCCAGGAAGGAACACGCGAGGCGCGTGCAGATGAACAGACCACCCGCGAAACGGTTGTCACTGCGGTGGTGAATCAGTATCTGCTGATTCTTCGCGCGCTGGCAACGCGCGACGCTGCAAACGCTCGGGTGGCGCTGGCACAACGCCTCTACGACCAAGCTACCGAACTCCAGAAAACAGGCATCGGTTTAAATATCGACACGGTGCGGGCCAACGTTGAGTTGCAGAACGAGCGGCAGAATCTGATCGATGCTGACACACAGACTCGCACCACCAAGTACGGTTTGGCGGAGCTCCTCGATCTGCCTCCCGAGCAGGACCTCGAAGTGGCCGACCGTCTAGACTTCTATGACCTGCCCGTACTCGAAAAGGAGGCACTGCTCAATGAGGCGTTAACCTCCCGGCCGGAGATTCGATCGTTGAATTCGCAGCAACGAATCGCCAAATTGACCACGGATTCGGCACGCGAGCAGCGTCTTCCCCAATTGGATTTCACGGGTTTCTGGTTCTATCAGGGAGAGCACTTCAGCGATGGCATGCCGGCCTACACCTATGCAGTCTCTCTGCAATTCCCGCTATTTGCAGGCGGCCGAATTCGGGCGGAAGAGGGACATGCAAAACTCGAAGAACAGCACGTGGCCGAAATTCGCCGCCAGTTGGACGCCCGAATCGTCGATGAGGTGAAGTCCGCTCTGGATGAGCTCAATGCGGCGCGAAGCTCGGTGGATGTTGCCAATTTGGGTTACAAGTTGGCCGAGGAAGAAGTGGCCCAGGCGCAGCGCCGGTTTCAAGCCGGCGTTACGACGAACGTTGAAGTCATCACCGCCCAAGACGAACTGGCCCGCGCCAGCGATAATCAGATCGGTGCTCTGTTTCAGTTCAACATATCTCGCGCAGCGCTGGCTCGCGCCACGGGCGATATCGAAGCTATGTATTCGAAGTGAAAGGCGAACCAGATCGTGAGTTCCGCTTCTAATCCACCGGTACCACAACCCCCGGTTGCAGCGGACGCCGCTCCGCTCACTCCGCAGACCTCGCCCTCATGGGGCCATCGAATTCGAAACCTGAGCCCCTTCGTGAAGGGCGCTGTCGTCGCTGGGGTGGTTCTCATCTTAGTGGCGTGGTACGTGTTCACTGGCCGCGTCACTACGGACGATGCCCAGGTGGATTGTCACATCACCGCAGTTGCGCCGCAGGTTCCTGGTTATGCGGTCACGCTGTTTATCAACGACAATACGGTCGTGAAACAGGGCGACGTGCTGGTACAGATTGATCCGCGCACGTACCAGGCGGAAGTGGATCAGGCCAAGGCCAACCTCGATTTCGCCGAGGCGCAGGCAAATTCCTCGAAAATCCAGATAGGCTTGACGCGCGAAACCACCCTCAACAGCACTAACGGTGCATCTGCGCAAAAGGACTCCGACGCAGCCGACTATATTAGTTCGCAGGCGCAGCTCGAACAAACGGCAACCGCGAACCTGCAGGTGGCCGAGGCAAATGTCTTTGCCAAACAAGCCACCAATGAGCGCGCGCAGTCCGATCTTGCCCGCTATAAGCCGTTGCTTTCGACCGACGACGTTTCCAAGTTCCAGTACGATGCCGTAGAAGCTACGGCGCGCGTAGCGAAAAGCGAACTAGTGGCTGCCGAGCAACAACGAGCTGCGGCGCAGCAGTCCGTAGAGATTGCACGGGCGAATACGCGCTCTTCTCAGGCGCGCCTACTGCGCTCGCAGTCTCAATTGCTTGAAACAAAGGCACGCGAGCAACAAGTGCCTATCGCCCAAGCGACTTACCAGTCGGCGCTCGCCGCTGTCGAGCGCGCGAAAGCGGCGCTGCAGCAAGCTCAACTGAACCTCGCCTACACAAGCATCACCGCCCCGATCTCGGGACAAGTCACGCAGAAGTCCGTGGACCTCGGGCAGTATGTTTCTGAAGGGCAACTGCTTTTCACCATCGTTCCGCTCGATCAGGTGTACGTCACGGCGAATTTCAAGGAAACCCAGCTGGCCAATGTTGCGCCGGGCCAACGGGTTCGCATCCAGGTCGACACCTACCGACAGGAGTTTGAAGGCGTAGTAGATTCCATAGCCGGAGCGGCCGGTTCACGGCAAGCCCTGCTGCCGCCGCAAAACGCTACCGGAAATTTCATCAAAGTAGTGCAGCGCATCCCGGTGAAAATCATGGTAAGGCCTAACAAGAATCCAAATCTGGTGCTTCGGCCCGGCATGAACGTGGAAGCAACGATCTACACTCGCTAACTGGAAAGATTCTCCATGAGTTGTTCAGGCGGCGGCTCACTGGAAGTACATCGACAGCAAGGCGAGGAACGTCGCCGAGGCATTGCCACAGTCCCGCGGGGTGCCGGTAACCCTGGCGCGAAGGACGGTCGGGTCCCAAAGGCAAGCTTAAGGTACTGGGTGTGGGGACCGATCCCACGGAAGTCACACCGATACAGGCCATTAGAGGAAATCAATCAATTAGGGCCCGGACCGCGGTAACACCTACCGACTGCGAGGACGCATTACGCTTCGCCAAGTTGCGCGGCATGGGTCCCATAACTGAAACCTAACCCCTCGGAAGGGCATCTGAAGCTTACGAGCGAATGATGAGCGGGAGGATACAGTTCCGTCGCCCCCTGACAATGTGATGTAGACCCACACGCATGAAAGCGGCACGAATTCTGCGATTCGTTCCACCGAGCGTTATCCTAGAGGTGATACATGAAGATTAGTGCCGCCGCCGGGAAGCCGGCCGATCCCTCGATCCTAGTAAACGTTCCGAAACTCGTCACGGCCTACTACGCGTTACGGCCGGACCCAAACAATCCAGCGCAACGGGTGGTCTTCGGTACGTCCGGCCATCGCGGATCCGCTTTCGACGGAGCGTTCAACGAGTGGCACATTCTCGCAATCACTCAGGCGATTTGTGATTATCGCAGACTGCAGAAAATTGATGGGCCGCTCTTCCTCGGCATGGACACCCATGCACTGTCCGAGCCGGCATTTGCCAGCGCATTGGAAGTGCTTGCGGCCAACAATTTCGAGGTAATGCTCTCGGAGGGGACGCGGTACACTCCGACTCCGGCCGTGTCCCACGCGATTGTGAATTACAACCGCGGACGGAAGACGGGGCTTGCCGACGGAATCGTGATCACTCCGTCTCACAATCCCCCCGAAGATGGCGGCTTCAAATACGATCCTCCCCACGGCGGGCCCGCGGATTCGCACATAACGGCCTGGATCGAATCGAAGGCCAACGACTTTCTTCGCAGTATGCTGGAGGGCGTCAAGAGAACGCCTTTCGCGCAATCACTTCAAGCCTCGACGACACACCGATACGACTACCTGCACTCCTACGTCGGCGATCTCGACAGAGCTATCGATATGGCCGCCATCCGCGATGCCAAGATTTCTCTTGGAGTCGACCCGCTGGGGGGCGCGGGCATCGATTATTGGCCAGTCATCGCCGACCGGTACAAGCTCAATCTTACGATTGTGAACCAGTCTGTTGATCCGACGTTTCGATTCATGACGGTTGATTGGGACGGCAAAATCCGCACGGATCCCTCTTCGACTTACGCCATGCAGAGACTTATCGGGATGAAAGACAAATTTGACATTGCATTTGCTGCGGATGCCGACCACGACCGCCACGGCATTGTCACTAAAGGAAGCGGTCTGTTGCCGCCGAACCACTATCTTTCCGTCTGCATTCACTACCTTTTTGCCAACCGAGACAAATGGGCCCAGGATGTTGCCGTCGGCAAGACCGTGGTCAGCAGCGGAATGATCGATCGAGTCACCGCGCGGCTGGGACGCCGCTTGTTTGAGGTACCCGTGGGCTTCAAGTGGTTCGTAGAAGGCCTACTCAATGGCCGTCTTGGCTTCGCGGGCGAGGAAAGCGCCGGTTCCTCGTTTCTTGGCCGGGACGGCAGTGTGTGGTCCACAGACAAAGATGGAATCATCGCTTGCCTGCTCTCGGCTGAAATCACAGCCCGCTCGGGAAAAGATCCGGGAGAAATCTACCGTGAACTCACGCGCGAGCTGGGGGATCCAGTGTATGAACGCATCGAGGCTGCCGCAACGCTGGAACAAAAGGCCGCGCTCGAGAGATTGTCGGCAGCTGACGTGCACGCTGCCGAAATTGCTGGCGAAAAGATCGAACAAGTTCTTACCACGGCTCCCGGCGACCACAACGCGATCGGCGGAATCAAGGTGATCGCAAAGAATGGCTGGTTTGCGGCGCGTCCTTCCGGTACGGAAGAGATTTACAAGATCTACGCCGAGAGCTTCCTCGGCCAAGAGCATCTGCGACGGATCGAACAGGAAGCCCAGACAATTGTTTCCGAGATCTTCGCACGGAGCGTGCGATCGGCGGCGCATAGCTAGCCGCAGAGAGGTAGCACTTATGAGCAGTCCCGCGTACAGCAATCGCCGCCCTGAAACAGCCATTCCGGAGGCTCTGACCGACTTGGCTCTGGACCTGAGATGGTCATTCAACCATTCGGCCGATCAGCTCTGGGAACGACTTGACCCGGAACTTTGGGAATTGACCCACAATCCCTGGGTCGTGCTTCAGACTGTTTCCCGGGAAAGGCTCCAGAGTGTTACCGCTGACCCGAGCTTCCAAAAACTTCTGGCGAGTCTCCAGGAGCAGAACCGGATTGCCGAGGAATCCGAAGGCTGGTTTCAAAAGACGCACCCGGGTTCCGGTCTCTCGACGGTTGCATATTTCTCAATGGAGTTTATGTTGAGCGAGGCGCTGCCTATTTATTCGGGCGGGCTGGGAAACGTGGCCGGCGATCAGCTCAAAACGGCAAGCAATCTGGGCGTTCCTGTGATCGGCGTGGGGCTTCTGTACCAACAGGGATACTTTCGGCAGGAAATCGACGCACGGGGTCAGCAGCAAGCCTTATATCCATTCAATGACCCCGGCCAACTGCCGATCCAACCGTTGCGGCAGTCAAACGGCGAATGGCTCCGGCTATCGCTGGACTTTCCTGGCGGCAAGCTCTGGATCCGTACTTGGCAGGTGCAGGTGGGCAGGACGAAATTGTATCTCCTGGATACAAACGATCCTGCGAACTTTCCAGAGTACCGCGGCATTACCACCGAACTCTACGGAGGCGGTCAGGAGTTGCGTCTGAAGCAGGAATTGGTTCTTGGGATTGGAGGTTGGCGGCTTCTGAGGACTCTCGGACTGCGGCCAGAAGTGTGCCACCTCAATGAAGGGCATGCCGCGTTCGCCGTTCTAGAGCGAGCTCGTTCACACATGGCAGACAACAAGCAGCCATTCGACCTGGCGCTCGCGATCACCCGCGCTGGCAACCTCTTTACGACTCACACTCCGGTCGCAGCGGGCTTTGACCGTTTCACTCCCGGCCTGATGGAATGGTATCTCAAGAAGTACGCTGAGGAAGGCCTGTCGATCTCTCTTCAGGACCTCTTGGCGCTCGGGCGACGCGACCGCAGAGATTCGTCCGAGCCATTTGACATGGCCTACCTAGCGGTCCGGGGCAGCGGCGCCGTCAACGGCGTCAGTCAGTTGCACGGACAGGTAAGCCGGCGCATCTTCCAGACCCTGTTTCCAAGGTGGCCAGAGATCGAGGTGCCCATAACACATGTCACGAACGGCGTGCATACCCCGACATGGGATTCTGCCGCAGCCGACCGACTGTGGGAAGCCGCGTGTGGAAAACAGCGCTGGCGCGAAACAACGGAAGGCATGGAGACGGGCCTGCGCAAGGTCAGCGACTCTGATCTGTGGCAGCTCCGCGCCAACGCCCGAAAGACTCTTGTTCAGTATGTCCGTAACCGTTTCGCCCGGCAACTGGCCAGCCGGGGGGCGTCTTTGGAAGATATCGCGCAGGCCTCCGAGGGACTCGACACCGAGGCTTTGACGCTGGGGTTCGCGCGCCGTTTTGCTCCCTACAAGCGCCCCAACCTTCTTTTGCATGATTCCGAACGCCTCCTTCGAATTCTCAAGGATCGTGCGCGCCCGGTCCAGCTCGTACTAGCCGGGAAAGCCCATCCACAGGACGTGGAGGGCCAAAATATGATTCGGCAGTGGGTGGAGTTCTCTCACCGACCGGAAGCGCGGTCGCGGGTCGTCTTCCTGAGTGACTACGATCTCCTCATGGCCGAACAATTGGTTCAGGGGGTCGATCTGTGGGTAAACACGCCCCGACGCCCCTGGGAAGCGAGTGGTACGAGCGGTATGAAGGTGCTCGTCAATGGCGGACTCAATCTTTCGGAGCTGGATGGCTGGTGGGCGGAAGCCTACTCTCCCGAGGTCGGTTGGGCCATTGGAGACAGGCGGGAACATGGCGATGATCCTTCGTGGGACGCGGCGGAGGCTGAGGCCCTTTACGACGTCCTCGAACGGGAGATCATCCCTGCGTTCTACGCGCGCGACGATCGGGGCGTTCCACGCGGCTGGGTTGGCCGCATGCGGGAAAGCATGGCACGGTTGACCCCGACCTTCTCGACAAACCGGGCGGTGCGCCAATATACCGATGCGTATTACCTGCCCGCTGCCATTGCCTTTCGAGAGCGCACCGCCAACCAAGGTTCGCTGGGAGCCGATTTGCTCGATTGGCAGGCTCAACTCGCAGAACACTGGTCAAAGGTGCGTTTTGGCACGGCAACAGTTCAACAAAAGGATGGGCAGTACGTTTTTCAGGTTCAGATCTTTCTTGAAGATCTCGATCCCAACGCCGTGGGTGCGGAACTCTACGCGGAAGGGCAGAATGGTAGCCCGGGTTCGCGGAATCTGATGACTCGTGGCGAGCGTCTGGTCGGCTCCGAAAACGG
>Ga0209008_1000017_pt1 | contig 110449 bp, 75 predicted proteins | sample JacPin_JW_Ref_O3_FD_187963 | JGI IMG/M metagenome (GOLD analysis project Ga0209008, IMG submission 187963) | Forest soil microbial communities from Algoma, Ontario, Canada - Jack Pine, Ontario site 1_JW_Ref_O3 (SPAdes) (version 2) | ecosystem: Environmental > Terrestrial > Soil > Boreal... | reverse complement strand
CTGTTCGGGCGAAGCGGCCAGGAAGCCGTACACACCACCCGTGCGCATCGTCGGTCCCTCTGGCTCGGGATCATCTTCGATTTGAACTTCGTATCGACCCCGCAGGTAAACGCCGCTATTCGATTTTGGTGCGCAATTGAATTCGATGTGTAACCTGAAATCTTCAAACTTCGCATCGGTGATAAGTTCGGGGCCATGTCCGGGACTCACGAGCGTTCCATCTTCGACCTTCCACATCGCGGTTGCATTCGGATCACTCGGGTGCCATCCGCTGAGATCCTTGCCATTGAATAACTGGATAGGCTTGCCCCAGTTCGGTTCGCGCCTTCTCTTCAGGTCCGGCGCCCTCTGGCCCGTCCATTGCCAGGGAGTGCCGTCGGGTCCGGTCGTCGTTCCAATTAGCGTCTTCCCCGATAACCTGCCCACAAAAACCATGTCGTCTCTTCTGTCTTCCTCTTCCTTGGGAGAAACGAATCGTATCTGCCCATGGGAAAGCTCGATTTTCGGCAATGGCCGTGGGTGTCCCCATCGGCTCGTCAGCCGCGCTTTGAGCTGTCCCCCTTCCTCGGTTATCTCCAGCCACGAAGGATATTCCCGGCCCGGGGTCGTCAGCGTCAAATCCCAACGGCCCAGAAACGGCCGCGCCGACGCAGATGTATCCTCAGCGTTCTTCTTTTGAGGAAAAGCATAGATGGAAAACATCAGCGCCAGCATCGTTAGCGCAACCGTGCTCCGCCAAAGATTCATATTCCTGCGACTCCCTTTTTGTCGGGCCAGTTAGATTGGGTACTTACGACTTGATACTCTGCGAACTCGCATCCCAATAAACCGGCTTTTTCCTGAAGTAAGATTCATTCGCCATGTGGCACCCCATAGCCGCGTTGTGCCCGAATACGGCGTCCTGCAGCACCGGCTTGCGCGTACGAACGGACTGAAAGAAATTCCACAGATGCGGGCGCAAATCGTCGTAGTCGTTTCCCTTAAAGACGAGGCTCTCGTAAGCTGGCTCTTGCCCCGGTTTAGGATCGTGTTTGTCATGCCACTTTGCAAGATAAGGCGCCCTCAGTCGCGCAGGGAACGACGCGGAATAATAACTCGGAGACAGGTCAATGCCAGGTTGCGGAGAATAGCTGAGGCCGAATTCGCTGAGTTCAATGATGCCTTTCGATCCCATGAAGCGCGTAACCTCCGACGATTCCGTGTCCAGAGTCAAGCGCATGTAGACCGGAACATTCGCGTACTCGAAAAGAGCGGCATGCACATCCGGCATATTGCGTCCGTCCTTCCAACGGTAAATGCCGCCAAACGCCGAGACGCGCTGGGGAATCTCATTGATCCCAAGAACCGCTTGCATTCCGCTGATCAGATGCACGAGCAAGTCGCCCGCTACCCCTGTCCCGTATTCCTTCCAGCAACGCCAACGCGCGAAAGCCAACGGATCGAAAGGCTTCTTTGGCGCCGTTCCAAGCCACGTATCCCAATCTAAATTTTCTGGAGACAAGTCCGGAGGCGGCGGATACTCCCATGCGCCGGTGGGATCATTGCGTCCCAAGGTCGCTTCCACCAGGCTCAATGGTCCGATCGCACCCTGATCGTAGAGCTCTTTCGCTTTGGCGCACAGGACCGAACTCGTTCGCTGTGCGCCTACCATGACGATCCGGTCCGACTTCTTCGCGGCTGCGACCAGAGCCAGGCCGTCCGCAGGAGTATGCGAAAACGGCTTCTCGCAATACACATCCTTGCCCGCCTCGATGGCGTCGACAACGACCTGTTTGTGCCAATGGTCCGGCACCGCGACGATAATCGCGTCAATCTCTTTGTTGTCGAGGAGTTGCTGGTAGCGGCGTGTCGTTGGGATGGGCTTGCCTGTGATTTCCCGGGCCAACTCGTGGCGACCATCGTAAAGATCGGAGGCGGCAATGCACTCGACTCCGGGAAACTGAATCGCCGTGCTGAGCAGGTTGCTGCCTTCCATTCCCACGCCGACAATTCCAAAGCGAACGCGGTCGCTCGCCGCCACGGATTGCGATGCGAACAGCGGCTCGGAATTTAGCAGTACGGCATTGGTGGCAAGCGTGGCGCCTGCCGCTCCGGCGGTTGTTTGTAAGAACTCACGGCGCGAGAATCGATACCTTTTCATTGTGTGATCTCCTGGCAACCCTTGCTCTCGGGAACGAGCTTCACGGAGCTTGCCGCGCTATTTTCTCCATAAGCTCAATCCGTGACGAAGAGCCTCCCACATACACATTGAAGCCTCCGGCATCCACCGTCCAGTCGTGGTTCTTGACGTTGTAATAGGCGAAGGCCCTGCGATCGAGTGTGAGAGAAATATGCTTGGTTTCGCCGGCATCCAGTCGCACCTTCGCAAATCCCTTCAGTTCCTTTACCGGCCGCGGAACCATCGCGTGCGGTTCACCCACGTACACTTCGGCAATCTCGGCGGCGGCACGGTGGCCGGTGTTGGTCACATCGAAGCTGACGGTAACGGGTTGATCTCCCGAAAAGGCGGAGGGGATCACTGAGAGATTCTTGTAGTCAAAGGTCGTATACGACAGTCCGTAGCCGAATGCGAACTGCGGCTTGACTATAGCCTTGTCGAAGTGACGGTACCCGATGAAGATACCCTCTTTATATTCGATTCTCTTGTCGCTTGCTTTGGGGTAGTAATTTTCGTATGCGGGATTGTCTTCCGATCGGCGCTCAAAGGTGACGGGCAACTTGCCCGAAGGGCTGTATTCGCCAAAAAGCAGCTGTGCAAATGCCGCGCCTTGCGCCTGTCCCCCATACCAAGCTTCGAAAAGCGCGGGGACATGGTCAACCCATGCATTCATATCGACCGCGCCGCCGGAGGTCACGACGACGATAGTCTTCTTGTTCACTGCTGCGATCTGATCAATCAGCTCGTCTTGCGCCGGGGGAAGCTGGAAGGTGCGATCCGCCCCCTCGCTCTCGCTATCGGGATCGAAGCCCGCCGCCAGCACCACTACATCCGCCCTCGACGCCAGCGCTTTCGCTGTGGCATTCACAACCTTATCGGGACGCAAGATGCCAAGCCTCACGCTCGGACCACCCCAGCTCCAATGCACGGAGTATTCAAAGCGAATCTTGTGCGAACCCGCTGCCACAGCCAGGCGCATCTGGCTGACCTGCGCGCGAGCGAGCTCCCAATTGTCGATGACGAGCTTGTCGTCGACGTAGAGCCTGTAGCCGCCTCCTTCTCCCGGCCCTTGCACGAAGATAAGGTGTTCGCCCGGCGCGCTCGGCGTGAAGTATCCCGACCAGCGCGCCGACACTTCGTTTTGATTGATGCCATCGCCAAGTGAGTGGTCGGCGTTGATGTGTTGATCGATGCGACGAACCGCGGGCTCACCACTCAGGCTGGTATTGTTGAAGGCCTCGATCTTGACGCCCGGCTCTTTTCCCGCCGCATCGATCGAAAATGAAGTGCCATCGGCCATGTCACCGAGAGATGGAACTCCGCGATCGTAGTAAACCGTGGCACCGCTGCCGAGATAGCGGGCGAGACCTTCCAGATAGCTCACCGCTCCAAACGGACGCACGCCCGCGCTGCCCCCTCCAACCACGGGAGCAGGATAGGCGTCCGGTCCGATAACAGCGATGGTTTTGACTTTCGTCTTATCAAGGGGCAGAAGCTCACCATCGTTCTTGAGCAGCACCATGCTGGAGCGCGCGGCGTCCAGCGCGACCTCTCCGCCCTTGACGTTGTAGAGCGGCACGGACAAATCCGTCTGTTGGCGATCGAGCCAGCCAAAGCGAATGGCCGTCCGCAAAATGCGGCGGACTTTGTCGTCAATCGTAGACTCGCTGACCTCACCCACCTTCACCGCTGGCAGCAGCGTGGCGCGATTCATGAATTTTCCCGCCGGCATCTCAAGATCGAGTCCGCCGTTCGCCGCCGCCACGCCATCGTAAGTGGCGTCCCAATCGGACATGATCAAACCATCGAATCCCCATTCCTTCTTGGCGACATCATTGTTCAGAAATCCGTCCTGGGTTGCGTGCTGGCCATTAATGAGGTTGTAAGAATCCATGATGGCGCCGACATGAGCTTCCTTCACCGCCGCTTCGAAGCTAGGCAGGTAGATTTCCCGCATCGTGCGCTCATCGATAATGGAGTCGCCGTCGTGGCGCAGGAATTCCTGATTGTTGCCCATGAAGTGCTTGATGGTCGCACTCACGCCCTGGCTTTGCATTCCCTCTATGTACGCAACCGCGGTGCGCGACGCCAGGAAAGGATCTTCGCCAAAATATTCAAAATTGCGTCCGCACAGAGGCGAGCGCGAAATGTTTACGCCGGGGCCGAGCATAAAATGAACGCCTCGCGCGCGTGCGTCCTGCCCGATGACCCCTCCCATGCGAGCGACAAGTTCGGGGTCCCAGGTCGCGGCCAGGCCCATTCCGCCGAAAGTTGTCGAAGGCCCATAGTTGCGGACGCCAAACGGGCCGTCGGCCATTTTCAGCTCCGGCAGGCCAATATGCTTAACGTCGCGAATCGAGAAATCGTTCACGCCGCCAATGAGATCGATCTTCTCTTCGAGCGAGAGTTGGTTGAGCATCGCATCGGCGCGCGCTTCAATGGCAGGAGTCGAGACCACAGGCGCCTGGCCCCATGCGGCGAGAACCGCGACGTTAACCAGAATCATCGTTAGCGCTAGCTTCTTCACCCCAGGCCTCCACAGTTAGCTGTTGCATTTCTTTCGATAACGAGTCGGAGCGGCGTGAGTTTTTCCCTACGTTGGTCACTGCTCGCGACAGATGGCGTGCGCGCACGAGAATAGCACTTTGTCAGATTTCTCTAAAGCGCGGTGACTTCGGCCGAGTCTTACTCGCACTTGGTCTTAACTGATCCAATTCACCTATGAGGAAATGTAGGGCAATCCTCGATCTTCCAAACTTTGTATTTGTTTCGCCTCATTTCAGCGAACCACACAATTCCCTTGACATCAAAGAGTAGTCGTTTTGTACTAGCGAGCGTACTGTGTCGTACGGTTCGAACGTGTCAGAGTTAGCGGAAGTTTTTTGAATTGAGTGTCAGGAGGCGCCTCGATGCGCTTTTCTCCCGGTTCGTGGGCTCGACTTGCGGTGTGGATTTTGTGCTTGGCAATGGTCGGCACAGCGGCGGCTCAGTCTGATCGAGGATCGATTGCAGGTTCAGTCGCGGATAGCACTGGCGCAGAGGTGGCGGGTGCGGCAATCACCATCAAAGGGGTCGATACAGGGAGTGTTTATAAGACCGTATCCGGCAGTACAGGCTCCTACCGCATAAATGATGTCGCGATCGGGCGCTACGATGTCACGGTCGAAGCCAAGGGTTTCAAGACCTCCCTGCAGCAGGGAGTCGTAATCCAAATCAGCACCGTGGCTGCGCTGAATGTCACCCTGCAACCCGGCAGCGTCACCGAAGAGGTGACGATCCTGGCGGATGCGCCCACCATCCAGACGGAAAGCTCTGATATCGGCACCGTGGTGAGTGACAAGCAGATTCACGAACTGCCTCTCATGCTGAACGCCACCGGCCAAAGTGGCGGAGTTCGCTCTCCCGAAGTTTTCATTATGCTCACGCCGGGTGTCTCCGGCGAGGGAACGGTGGGCGACCACCCGGCGGCGGGCATTTACGAAACGAAGATTTCAGGCGGCCAAAACTTTGGCACGGAAATCCTCCTTGACGGCGCCAGTGCCCAGCGCTCGGACTCCGGTGCCGCCTTCGACCAGACCGCGCCATCGGTGGAAGCTTTGACCGAGTTCAAGGTCACGACGGCAAGTCCGTCGGCAGAATACGGCCACACCTCAGGAGGCGTGGAGAGCTTCTCTACTAAGTCTGGGACCAACAAATACCACGGCAGTGTCTTTGATTTGTTCCAGAACAACGCCGCGAATGCCGCGCCATGGGTCAATGGTTTGAATGGAGTGACGACCGGGACGCCGTCAGACCATCAGAACGATTTCGGCGGCGCGCTGGGCGGGCCGGTGCGAATTCCCCATCTCTACGATGGACGTGACAAGACATTCTTTTTCTTCACCTGGGAGCAGTATCGCAACCACATAGGCTTGGTGAACGACTTGCAAACGTTGCCCACAACCGCCGAGCGCGGAGGAGATTTCTCGGCGCTCCTGGGACCCGGCGTAACGACGGGGGGCTCAAATCCACAACCCGTAATAAATCCATGTACGGGGGACCAGGTCCTGCAAGGCCAGATATTTGACCCTTCCACCACGACGCAGGTTGGTGGGCAAACTTGCCGATTTCCTTTTGCGGGCAATAAGATCACGAACCTGAGTCCGGTGGCGCAGAAGGTGCTCACCTATCTTCCGGCAACGAATCGCGCTGGCCTTCCCGCCAATGGAGTTCCCGGTTTGCAGCAGAATTATCTCAATCCAGCCGGTACGACCCCCGATATCGTTACACAGACCAGCTTCCGAATCGATGAGGACCTCACCAATAAGAACAAGTTCTTCTTTTCTTACAGCAGCCGCGAGCAGAATATTCTGAATAGCACCAACTTCGATCTTCCCGTGCCGCTCACTCCGTCCACCTACAATAACGACTATTTCACCCACTATCTTCGTTTCGGATGGGACTACCTCGCCAGTCCAACCGTACTGAATCATTTCGTGGTTGGATTCAATCGCATATGGACGGCCAGTGTAGCGCCCAGTGTGAACGGATCGAATTGGGAGAGCACTCTCAACATCCCCGGCGCAAGCGGACCAACCTTTCCACAAATGGAGTTTAACAACGCCCAGTATGGAATCAGCTACAGTCAGTTCAGCGACAACAACTATAGCCTGCAGATCCCAAATGCCCTGGTTGTCGCCGATAGTGTTTCGTGGACGCACGGCCGCCACTCCATACGCTTTGGTTTCGATTGGCGGTCTTATCAGTATTCACTGGAGAGCCTGGGGACATCTTCACCTGCCTACGTGTTCTCCAACTATGAAACGACGTTTGGCCCGGTTTCCCAACAGGCCGAGGCCGGCCAAGCTGGAGATCCGGTGGCCAGCTTCCTGCTCGGTCTGCCCGACCAGGAATCCTTATCGGTCTATTCGCACTTTTCGCGCTGGATTCAAAACTATTACGCCGGCTACGTGCAGGACGACGTCAAAGCGCGCCGCAACCTCACTTTGAATCTCGGCCTAAGGTGGGATGTTGATACGCCACGGCACGAGGCGACTGGAGCGCAGTCGGTGCTTTCGCTTACCGCCACAAATCCCGATACGCCGGGGCAACCCGGAGCCCTGATTTACGGCAAGAGTGCGACGGGCGCCAAGAATTACTTCAAGAATTTCGGTCCGCGACTGGGATTTGCTTTCTCGCCTGACCGCGCTCCCGGTACTGTGATTCGCGGCGCCTACAGTATTTATTACGCTGCGCTTTTCTACTCAGATTTCGGCGGCGACCTGAGCAGCGGAACCACGGCCAACCCGAACTTCCAGAATCCCGACCACTTTACGCCGGCTTCATCTCTGGATGCCGGGTTCCCCTCCTATACGCTCCCGAGCAACGCCGATAACCCGGCGTTGAATACGTTTACGACCAGCACGATCAGCTACGCCGCGCCGGGCTATGGGCGCCCCGGCATGGTACAGAACTGGAATCTTCAGATCCAGCATCAACTCGCTCCCGACTTGATCATGAGCATTGGGTATGTCGGTCAACATGCCACTCGTTTGCTCTCCAACCTGGCTCAAATCAACACGCCAAATCCCAAGTACAACTTTCTAGGTTCGGAGCTGACGTATGAAGTTGACGGCAGCGACGGAAATAACGGACCCGCGATTCTGTCGCAACTCGGCGTCTCAGTACCGTCCTGGTTTGTGCCGGGATGGGGCAGTGGCCCCGGCGGCCAAGCCACCATCGGCCAACTACTGCGGCCGTTCCCGCAGTATGGAGCCATCACCTCCAATTGCTGTCTGGAGAACCTCGGTCAATCCACCTACAACGCTTTGCAGGCCACGCTGGAGCGCCGTTTTCGGAATGGATTGAACCTGCTGGCTTCTTATACGTTTTCCAAAACACTCACCGATGCCGATTCGGCTTTCCCAACAGAGACGGGATTCAATTCGAGTGTGTTCGGAGCGCAAAATCCTTACAACCTGAAAGGCGAAAAGGCGGTCAGCTACCAGGATATCCCGCACACATTCGTAGTGAGCTATCTCTACGAACTTCCGATGGGGCATGGGAAGAAATATCTGAATCACGGAGTCGCAAGTAAAGTAGCAGGGGGATGGCAAATCGCCGGCATTCAACGCTACCAAGCCGGATCGCCGGCGGTCATCAACGAATATGCTGCCGCGAATCCCTATAGCACGGGGAATTACCGCTACAGCCTGATTCCAGGCCAACCTGTTTTCGGCACGCATCCTGTGCAGTGGACGCCAGCACTAAACGCCAATTGGAACAGCAGTTGTAAAGAATCGGGCGGCATTTTCCAGCAAAATGTTCCAGGCAATCCAAGCCCAGTAAACTGTGCCGCGTTTGAAGATCCTAGCAACGTAAATCCGCTACCGAGTGGCGCAGTTAGTCAGTATGTCTTCGGCAATCTTCCCACGGCTGTCTCCTGGTGGCGTAGTCCAGGTTTCAAGAATGAAGATGCCTCGGTGATCAAGCGAACTGAAATACACGAAGGACAGTCGATCCTGCTCAAGTTCGATATCCAGAACGTCCTCAACCGACACACTTTTGGAGGCATCGACGGGAATCCGGGTGATTCCTTCTTTGGCGTCCCCGGAGGCGGCGGTCATTCCGTGCTGGACAATCCAAGAACGATTCAGGCCACCATTCGCTACGAGTTCTGAGGGCTGTCCGCGCCCCACTAGACGCACAGGCTGGACCTAAAAGTCCAGCCTGTGCTTTTTACAGCGGTTCCACGGTTTAGAATTCTTTCGTGAGCGCGATGAAGAAGTTTTCGAGTGAACGCTGGCTGCGCCTCAAAAATCCCTGCCGCCCGCTGTCCGTCATGCTGCTCTGTGGTCTTGTTCTTACAGCACACAGCAGTGCCTGGGCCCAGTCTGACGCTCTTTCTACCCAATTCGACCAGGCCGCGCAGGCCATGCAGCAAGGCAACCTGGATACCGCCGGTGCCGGCTTTGCCGCAGTCATCAAACAATCGCCGGACTTTGCCGAAGCTCATTTCAATCTTGGATTGGTCAATGAAGAGCGGGGCAAGCTCGACGAAGCGATTGCCAGCTTTCAAAAAGCGCTTGCGCTGAAGCCGAACCTTCGCGGTGCCAACCTCTTTCTCGGAATCACCGAGTTCCGTTTGAATCGTCTCGACAAAGCGCACACCGCTGTCGCGAAAGAAACGGCTGGCAATCCCCAGGACGCATCCGCATGGATGTGGCTGGGGGTAGTTTGTCTGGCGCAAGACAAGCCCGAGGCCGCCGCCGAAGCCCTCGACAAAGCCTACAAACTCAAACCCGACGACGAAGACATTCTTTATCACCGCGGACGGGCTCACCTGCTGGTTTCGAAAAACAGCTACGCGCACATGTTCAAAGTCAATCCCGGCTCATGGCGCGTCCACCGCGTGCTGGCCCAGGCGAATGCCGAAGCTGATCGGCACGTGGAAGCGATCGCAGAATATGAAGCGGCCATCAAACTCGCTCCCACGCAGCCCGGCCTCCACGAAGAACTCGGATCGGAATACCGCAATGTGAATAAGGTCCCAGAGGCCGAGCACGCCTTTCAGCGCGAGCTCGAGATTGACCCGAACAACGTGTTGGCGAAATACAAGCTCGGTGCGATCGCCGTGGAACAGGGCGACGGCGCCAAGGCCGAAGAATTAATCGCAGCCGCACTCCGCGAAAAACCGGGGCTCATTCACGCCGACTATAACCTCGGCCGCGCCGAGATGCTGTTGGGCAAGGATGAAGCCGCAGCGGTTCACCTGCAAAAAGCTACCAGCGTTGATTCCGATCCCGAGGTGGTGGAGCAAGCGTGGTATCAGTTGGGCACAATCTACCGGCGTCTGCACCGCATGGATGATGCTCGTAATGCTATGACAGTGTTCCAGCAGCTAAAGGACGAGCGCGCAAAGCGCTCACAACAGGCGCTGGAGACCTATCGGGAAAACCACCCCAACGCAGCGGAATCTACGCCGGCTCCTCAGAATCCGCAGTAACTTCTGGCAACTGCATTAGCGACTTGGCGGCGATGGTAATGCGGCAGCCTTTGCTTTCAATTCAGCAGTCTTCGCAAACTCCGCCTGGGCGCGATCGAGCGCATGCTCTTCCTTGTACACTCTGCCCAATTGATAGTGCGCGGCGGAATTGTCAGGCTCCAGTCTTATCGCTGTTTCCAATTCGTGTTGCGCCTGATCCACTTTCCTGTTTTTCCAGTATGCGATGCCGAGAGACAGGTGGCAGAACGCATCGTTTGGAGCCAGTTCTACCGCTTTCGCGAGCGGCGCCAAGGCATCCTTGATCTGGCCTTGCTCCATAAGAAGGTTGCCCAGATTCACGTAGGGCTGCTCGCTCGGGTGCTGGCTGAGGTCCTGCCAGGCGATTGCCTTGCGGTAGGCGTCCATCGCGGCTTCGGGTCGGCCATCGGTTTCGTAAATCAGGCCGAGATTATTCTCAGCTCGCGAATCTTGCGGATCAAGACTCAAGACCATCAGAAAAGCTTGCCGGGCCTCGACACGGCGAGATTTGGTGTAGCAGGCTCTGCCCAGGTAATACCACGCATCCTTATTCTTAGGATCGCGTTCGACCGCGCTTTGCAGCCACTTGATCGCGTCCGGATAATCGTCGAGCAGCACATAATTAAGACCAACAATCTTCAGATCATCCCCCGCCGCTGGAGCAAGGGCGGCGGCGCGTGTGTACATTGCTAGCGATTCGGCCGGCTCGTTCTCGCGATGTAAGACGAAGCCGAGCAAGTAGAGGGCGTCGGAAGAATCGTGGTGAGAAACGATGTAACCCTGAAGCACCCGCTCGGCAGCCGAAAAGTTCGAGAGATGAATGAGCGCTTTGCCTTCGAAAAGCAGCGCATCGGTAGTGCCCGGAGACGCAACCTCCGCGCGTGCCAACAAATCGGCCGCTGAAGAGTAGTTCCCGGCACGAAATTCAGCGACGCCGCGAGCGTAGTCTCCTTCAGTCTGGGCTCGACCCGCCCACGCGCAAACTACCCAAAGGGCGCCTAAAACTAAGAAGCGCGCCGGATTGGTCAAGCGCGCTCTCATGGCTTCGGCGAGGTCGGCGGCTTGAAACCTTCGCCGACTTGAGATTCGGCGATTTGAGGTTCGTCGATCTGAAGCATCTGATCCGCGGCAACGCTCTTCACCGTTTGCCGGATTCCGCTCGGCCAGCGAATCTCAATTCTCAACGCAACGTTTTCCTTCCCCAGCCCGAAGTGGACGCGCTTGTCGCTGGCAGAAAGATAGCTGCTCGCTGTCGAAACTGTCGCGAACTGCGAACCTGCGGCGGTCACAACTTCGACCTCGGCGCCAATCGCGTCCCGATTGCTCTTGTGTCCGACCAGCTTCAAGAGCAGCCAATGATTCTGCGTCTGTGATTGGTTGTGCAGCACGTGAATCACCCCGTCATTGGTGGTCACCACCGCATCCAGTCGGCCATCATTGTCCAAATCGCCGATGGCTAGCCCACGTGCGACCCACGGCTGACGGAAGACGCTTCCCGATTGTGCCGACACATCCACAAATCCGTGGCCGGTGTTGCGCGCCAGCAGCATAGGTTCGCGATAGCGAAGGTTCGGAGAGCTGAGTTCAATCGTATCCAGATCGTGACCTTGCGCAATGAGCAGATCCTTCCACCCGTCATTGTCGTAGTCAAGGAAACGCACTCCCCAGCCCGAATGGGCAAGTGTCATTTGACCAACACCGGCATTCGCGCTGACATAATTGAACGTGCCATCGCCATTATTCAGGTAAAGAGCATAACGCTGGTTCGCTAGATCCGTGACTACCAGGTCCGGCCACCCATCATTGTTGTAATCGGCGAAATCAACTCCCATCCCTGCATAAGTGCGGCCGTCGATGTCCACTGCGACTTCAGATACCAATGCTACATCTTCAAAAGTCCCGTCCCCTTTATTGTGATAAAGGAATTCCATCATAGAATCGTTGGCGACAAAAAAATCGATGTGACCGTCGCGGTTATAGTCGGCGATGGCGATGCCCAGTCCCTTGCCGGGCTTCGCTAGCCCCGCTTTCTCAGCAATCTCCGTGAAAGTTCCGTTTCTGTTGTTGTGATAAACGAGTGGAGCAATCGGCTTAAAATGATCAGGATGGCAGTACGCGCGATAACCGTTCTTGTGTTCGCCGCACCACAAGTCGTCAAAGTCCCAGTCCAGATATCGCAGTACGACCAGATCGAGGAAGCCGTCTCCGTCGAGATCAACCCACGCCGCCCCGGTTGACCATCCGCTACCGCCGACACCAGCGGCCTGGGTCACGTCGGTGAACGTGCCGTCTCCGTTGTTGTGGTAAAGCTTGTTGCCGCCGTACGACGTGACGTAGAGATCCTCGAACCCATCGTTGTCGTAATCGCCGACTGCGACTCCCATCCCGTATCCGGCGCCTTGCAGGCCCGCTTTCTCCGTGACGTCTTCAAACGTACCGTCGGGCTTTTGATGATAGAGCCGGTTCCAGTAATCCGGGCCAGTCTTCTGCGGAATCGTTCCTTTGGGAGTGGGATCGGCCAGCGGCGCTCCATTCACCAGGAATATATCGAGACGACCATCATTGTCATAGTCGAACAACGCCACGCCCGCGCCCATCGTCTCCAGCAGATATTTCCTCGACGTGTGCGACGCGCGATATCGGAAGTTGATACCTGACTGGGAGGCGACATCGACAAAGACATCGGAAGAGGTTGCAACGGGATTCCCCGAAACAGGGTGTTCTTGTGCGACCGCGAAAAGTGCACAGCAGAAAAAAACTGCGCAAACCATGGCGCCGATGCGAATGTTGTCCGCTTTCCGCTTCGGAGTCACGGTTCAACCGTCCCCTTGCCTTCGAGCACCGTGAAAATCCGATCCACCGATGGAATTCGAATCTCCTCCTTTACGCCGCTCGGCCACTGGATCTCCAGTTTGTCCACTTTGCTTACCGCGCCCAAGCCGAAATGCAGGCGCTGATCCGAACTCGAGGCATAACTGCCGCCGCTAAAAACGTCGCCACGCTGTCGGATCGTCCCTGTCGTCACAAAGACCTTGGCGCCGATGGCGTCACGCGGGCTCTTCGGACCTCCCACCAGCCGAAGCCCCAGCCAGTGGTTTGAATTGTGGACGACATTCCGCAGCAACACCGGAGTCGAGTCAATAACGTTGAGCACCACGTCGATGTGGCCATCGTTGAACAGATCGCCGAAAGCCGCGCCCCTCGCGGAGACGACAACCGCTAACCCGCTGCCCGTCGCCGGAGGCACCTCCTCAAACTTCGTTCCATTTATGTTTCGAAATAAGAGTGGACGTTGCGCAAACGTCGTGCCCCAATCCTGTTTGTCGACGCCCGGATAAACGTGCCCATTAGCGACAAAAATATCGAGCAAGCCGTCGTTATCGAAGTCGATAAACCCCGTTCCCCAACCCAGGAATGGGATCGTCACGTTGCCGATGCCGGCCGCAAAGCTCACATCCGAAAAACTGGCATCTCCGTCATTGCGGTAAAGAGTGTTGTAGTCGTCGGAGAAATTGGTAATGTGAAAATCGACTCGGCCGTCGCGGTTGTAATCACCCACCGCAATCCCCATCGCCGCCTGCTCGCGCCCCTCATCGTTTAAGGCAAATCCCGACAGATAACTGATGTCTTCAAAAGTGCCATCATGTTTGTTCCGATATAAATATTTGGGCACGGAGTCATTGGCGACGAGAAGATCGAGCCAGCCATCGTCGTCAACATCCACAAAGACCGACGCCAGTCCGTAATATCCTCGCGGGTCGGAGACGCCCGCCTTCACGCTTACGTCCGTAAACGTCCCATCGCCGTTGTTGTGAAAGAGGTGATCGCTCTCGCCCGGCAGCCCTCGCGGCCCGCACATCACATTGACACCGCGAAACTGGCAAAAACCTGGGGGAATGCCGCCTTTGCCCGCAATCGGAGGATGGTCGGGGTCGAACTTCACGTAGCCCGGAACGAACAGGTCCAGCAAGCCATCGCGGTCATAGTCGCCCCACGTCGCTCCAGTCGACCAACCTCCCAGGGTGACGCCCGCCTTTTCCGCGACGTCCGTAAAAGTGCCATCGTGATTGTTATGGTAGAGGCGATTCTTGCCGAAGTTGGAGACGTAAATATCCGGCCAGCCATCTCCGTCGTAATCTCCCACCGCAACTCCAAAGCCCCAGCGCTCATTGGCCACGCCCGCTTTTTCTGTGACGTCGGTGAACGTGCCATCGTGATTATTGTGCAGCAGCATCGCCCGCGGTGCAGCTTCCTTACCCTTTAATGCGGGAAACGTCGACCCGTTCAGCAGATAGATATCGAGCCAGCCGTCGTTGTCATAGTCGATGAGCGCAACCCCAGAGCCCGGCGTCTCCAGGATTGTTGTCTTCTCCGGAGTTCCCGACTTGTGGTGGAACTTGTCCAGGCCGGCCGCGTGTGTCATGTCCTCAAAGACCACGGGTGCGCCGTCGACAAAGCCCCCGGCCGTAATCGGTCGTGACAGAGCGTCCTTTACCGGCGCGTGCGCAACGCCAGTGCTCATGCCGCTCTGTTGCGGGGCATCTCCGCGCTCTGGATTTTGCGCGGAAGTCGCGCGCGGGAGGGCCACCAAGAATAAGACGAGAAACGCTCTGCGCGCCGTCTCCCAGCAGGCATGATTGATTGATTTACGGGAAACAAAGGTTGGCATTGAATCCAAACCACGAGCCCGACATTTTGCGAATCTTCTCACACAGTTTGCGCTTGGTCCAATCGTGTGCGTCAGGCACAAAATCATCGCGGCCTTGCCGAATCGCATTCGAGCGATTCCTGGGCTACCTGCCGTCGTCACACAGTATGCGGAATCAATTCGGCTGAGTTAGAGTACCAGTATTAGGGGCATAAACTTCAAATTCCAGAGCGGCGTCATATAGCTATGTTTTCCTTATCGCCAATGTCGCGCAGAACATTCATGCAATCGGCCTCCCTGGTCGCTGCGGGAGTCGTGATGCCCGGTCGATGGCTCCGAGGAGCGTTCGCTGCTGCGCCGGCCCTGCAACCCCTCCAGCAGTTTGACTACTCCGATGTCGTGCTGACGAGTAATCTCCATGAAAACCAACTGGAAGAAACTCACTCCGTACTCATGGGATTGAGCGACGATAGCCTGCTGAAACCGTTTCGTCAGATGAGTGGACTGCCGGCTCCCGGCGAAGATCTGGGTGGTTGGTACCATTACAATCCCGATTACAGATGGGGTACAGACGAAGACGGTTTTGCCCCCACCTGTCCTTTTGGCCAGTGGGTCTCGGCATTGGCTCGTTACTATGCCATTCGGCGCGACCAACCTACGCGCGACAAGGTGATGCGCTTGAATCGCTTGTATGCGCAGACGATTTCAGGCGACTATTACGACAAGAACCGCTTCCCGACCTATTGCTACGACAAGATCGTGTGCGGGCTGATCGATTCGCAGCGATACGTTGGCGACCCCGACGCTTTTTCGATTCTCGGCCGCACCACTGACGCCGCTCTGCCGCACTTTCCCAAGCACGCCATAGATCATGGAGAAGATTGGCGGCCCAATAAAGATCAAAGTTGGACGTGGGATGAGTCCTACACGATCTCAGAGAATCTTTTTCTCGCATACCAGCGCGGCGCCGGGGATCGCTATCGTGAACTGGGGCGGCAATATCTCCACGATGAGTACTTCAATCCACTCGCCGAGGGCCGCGACGTGTTGGCTGGAAGACATGCCTACAGCTATGTGAATTCGTTGAACTCGGCCATGCAGGCGTATTTAACTTTAGGCAGTGAGAAACATTTGCTCGCCGCCAGAAACGCCTTTGAAATGTTGTCCCGGCAAAGCTTTGTCACCGGTGGCTGGGGTCCGGATGAGATGCTGCGCGCTCCAGACAGTGCGGACGTCTTTAACAGCCTCACCGACAGCCATAGCAGCTTTGAAACGCCTTGCGGCTCATACGCCCACTTCAAGCTGACAAGATACCTGCTACGCGTGACCCGCGATTCGCGATACGGCGACAGCATGGAGCGCGTGATGTACAACACCGTCCTCGGCGCCAAGCCGTTACGGTCTGACGGGCGGACTTTTTACTACTCCGATTACAACTTCAAGGGACACAAAATTTACAAAGCCGATCAGCACTGGGCCTGCTGCTCGGGCACGCTTCCCCAAGTCGCAGCCGATTATCGCATCAACAGCTACTTCCGCGATTCCGAAGGCGTGTGGGTGAATTTGTATATTCCGTCCGCCCTGCGATGGATACAGGATGGCGCCGAAGTCGAGCTGACGCAACAAAGCGAGTATCCATTTAGCAGTACGGTGCAATTCGATGTGAAGACATCGAAGCCGGCAGAATTTACATTGAGTTTTCGGATTCCAGCCTGGGCCAATGGGGCGTCGATTTCGCTAAATGGCCGCCGCGAAAAGGCGTTCGCAACCCCAGGCAATTTTGCCGCGATTAATCGCCAATGGAAAACCGGCGATCGCATCGAGCTGGATTTACCCATGACCACGCGAATCGAACCGGCCGATCCGCAGCATCCGCAGACCGTGGCCTTATTATTCGGACCGCTGGTGCTGTTTGCGATTGCTGACAATCCACTGGCCCTGGCCGGGGCCGACTTGCTGGCGGCAAAGCGAATCGACCGCCGAAGTTGGCAAGTGCAAGCCTCGGGCAGTGCGATCACGATGCTCCCTTTCATCGACATAGGAGAGGAGCAATATTCGACTTACCTCCACATCGCGTGAGCATCGGCGTTGCATCGCGCCGATTGCTGGCGGACGCCATTGCCCGCAGCAAGGAGCCAGAGAACGATGGCCGGCCAAAGCATAGAACGTCGTGAGGTGCTGCGCATCCTTGCCGTGGCATCGGCTGCGGCAACCTTCCCCGGCTTCAGCAAATGGAGCTTTGCCTGTGGACACATCGGAAAAAAGCTCGCGCAAATCAAGCCCGCAGTGTATCAGCCTTTGTTTTTTACTTCTCCTGAGTACGCGACGATCGAGCGGCTCACCGACATCATTATCCCCGCTGACGACACGCCCGGCGCTCGCGAAGCTGGAGTCGCCGAGTTCATCGACTTAATGGTGTCGCGCGATTCGAATCTTCAACCCGACTTCCGCAACGGCTTGCGCTGGTTGGATATGCATAGCAAGAAAACTTCCGGTCAGCCGTTCATGAAACTAAATCCGGGGCAGCAAACAGCTTTGCTTGAACCCCTGGCTTACAAAAACAAATTCCGACCCGGCGAAGAAGCCGGCCGCAAGTTCTTCGCTCGAGTCCGCGAATACACAATGTTGGGTTTTTACACCAGTGAAATTGGCCTCAAGGAGTTGGACTTTCCCGGCTTGATCCACTCCTATGCCGTATCGCCCTCCTGTCCACACAAAGATGATCCCGAACATCGTCATCTTCCGCCCGCACCCGCGCTTTCGAAATCATAAGAGCCTTATGCCAAAACAGATCTACGACGTCATCGTGATCGGCACCGGCGCCGGGGGCGGCATGGCGATCAAGACCCTGTGCGAAGCCGGGTTGAAAGTCTGCGCCTTGAATTCCGGCCGGCGCCTCGATCCGGAAAAGGATTTCCGCAACCATCGCATGTCATACGAGATGAAATATCGCGGGTTTGGCGACCCCAAGACGCGCATGAAAGACACGCCCGGCTTTCTCGACTCGGAATACAACCAGGGTGCATGGGAACACGACATTGCATTTACGACTGCGCCCGGCACCAGGTGGATGTGGCCGCGCTGTTCCGCGGTCGGAGGAAAAACCAATTTTTGGGGACGGAGTTCGGCGCGCTTCGGTGATATCGACTTCAGGGCAGCCACGCTCGATGGATACGACGTCGACTGGCCAGTGGCCTATGACGAGATGGCGCCTTACTACACTCGCGTCGAGAAAATGATCGGCGTGTCCAGCACCGTGCAAAACCGCCCCAGCAATCCCGATGGAGTTTACCTGCCGCCGTTCAATTTCCGATGTCTCGACATGATTCTTCGGCACGGTTGCCAGAAAGTTGGCGTACCTTACTTACCCGACCGACTGGCGCAACTCACCGAAGACCACAACGGGCATCCCGCCTGTCATTACTGCGGAGATTGCACATTTGGTTGCGAGGTGGGAGCCTTCTTCTCCTCGCCCTGGTTCTTGCTGCCCGCCGCCGGAGCTAGCGGGAACCTGGAGCTGAAAACGAATGCCATCGCTAAAAATATTCTGGTGGATGACAACGGTCACGCTTCTGGAGTGGCCTACCTCGACCGTGAATCGCGACAGGAGTATGAGATACAAGGACGTGCCGTAGTGGTGGCGGCATCGTGCATCGAGAGCGCCCGGATCATGTTGAACTCAAAATCGCGCCAGTGGCCGACTGGCATCGCCAACTCCAGCGGACAATTAGGGCGCAACCTGTGTGACCATTTATATGCGACCACGGCGAGTGGATATCTTCCGCAGCTCCTGGGCCAGCCAAATTTTCCCGACAATATCACCGGCAACACAATCGCCTGGATGCCACGCTGGCAGAATCTAGAAGACGCCCACGAAGAAAAATTTATCCGCGGCTACTCCGTCTATCCCGACGGAGGTTGTGCCGAGTTCCCCTGGTACTACGATAAGATCGAAGGGTTCGGCTCGTCTTGCAAACAGGAAATCAAGCGCCGCTACCCGACTCCAGTCAGCTTTACGATTCAGGCTCCGACTCTTCCCTCAAGCAAAAACTTTGTGGAGATCGATCCGGAAGCGAAAGATTCCTTCGGAATTCCGCAGGCCCGTATTCATTTCGAGTGGGGAGATAACGAGTTGCGGATGTTTCAGCATGGGAAACAGATGTCCGCCGACGTTTTCAATTCAGCCGGCGCTGTCCTCGAATACGCCGCCGATGAACCCGAAATGCCCGGCTTCAGTTTGCACGAAACCGGCACCTGCCGCATGGGGAACGATGCCACGAAGTTTGTGACCAATCGTTTCGGCCAAACTCACGATGTGCCAAACCTCTTCGTGTGCGATGCCAGCGTTTTCCTGAACTGCACTGACAAGACAACCACTCTTTCCATTCTCGCCTTCACGCTTCGCACCAACGAATATCTGGTGGAACAATTTCGCAGGGCAAACCTCTGATTATTCGGAATCCTCCGCTACCGGCTTCGCGCTCTCGCTCGGTGAATAATGAGTTGCGTTACCGGCCCGCCGCCGCAGCTTTGGAATCTGGTTTGACTCCAAACACATCGTTCAGGAGCACCGCGCTGATCTTTCGATCGATATCCGTAGCGTCGCCCACATCCAGGTTGATCATGACCGCTACAACCACTTTGCGCTGAGGATAAACCGTCAGACTAGTGCTGGTCCCCTGCTGGCCGCCGGCATGGCCCACGGTATTCTCGCCTTCGAACTGGCCGATTCCCCATCCCATACCGTAACCCGTATCCTTGCCGCCGCGAAGTTTCTGTGACATCCACATGAGTTTGAGGGTATCGGGTTTCAGCAGCGTTCCCGCCAGCAGAGCGTCTGCAAGAATGGCGAGATCACCCGGCGTGCATACGTAACCGCCACCGGGAATCTTGTAGCTACTATCCATGAGTCCGGCATTGCTGATCTCCCCGTTGCGCTTCGAGTATCCGCGCGCGCGGTGCGGAACAATCTCGAACGCATCATCCACGCGGGTGTGCGTCATATGCGCCGGAGCGAAGACTTCGTCTTGCATCACCTCGGGATACGATTTGCCGGTCACCCCTTCCAAAGCGCACCCAATTACCGAATACCCATACGTGGAATACTGATAATTCGTTCTCGGCTCGAAGAGCAACGGATCGTTAGCGAAGATGGCGAACCCGTCCGTTAGTTTCGCGTAATGATGAGTGCTATCCATCTCGCCTTCTTTGTAATGGCGCATGCCCGAGATATGCCCCAGCAACTCGCGGGTCGTGATCGTCCAGGCCTTCTGCGGGAATGCAGGGCAGTATTTTTGAATCGGTGCGTCAAGGTCGAGCTTGCCCTCCTCGACGAGTCGCATAGCGGCGACAGCGGTCATCGGCTTTCCAAATCGAGCCCGTGCGGAAAAGGGTTTCGCTAGTAGCCGCAACGTCGTTTTCGAGATCGGCCTTGCCGAAGGCTTTCTGGTACTGAATCTGCCCGTTTAAGGCTATGGCAACCGAGACCGCCGGGATTTGTTGTTCATGAGCCGCTTGCGCAACCATCTCGTCGATACGCCCCGCCGTTGCCGGCGGAATGCTTTGAGCATCGGCCAGCCCGGTAAACAGAATAACAATGGCAAACAGGCGCAAGCCATTGCGCGATGACATAAGAGACCTCCGTATGCGGAATGACATTTTCATCTCTGGGCCTTGCGACAGATTAATACATCAACCCGTTGTCGGAGGGAGGCGCGTCGATGCAGCTGCTCGTCGGATCCAAGGGAAGCCGAACCGCGTCGTTTGATTGACTCAGTGAGGCTCGCCGCCTAAGATGTGCGCAGCCTGGTGGAAAGCTCAACTCTGATCGGACAAACCGTTTCGCACTATCGCATCGTCGAGAAACTCGGTGGTGGCGGAATGGGCGTAGTGTACAAAGCGCAGGATACCCGTCTCGATCGCTTCGTCGCCCTCAAATTTCTGCCGGAAGAGGTTGCCCGCGACCCGCAAGCGCTGGAACGTTTTCGCCGGGAGGCCAAAGCCGCTTCCGCATTAAATCATCCGAACATTTGCACAATCCACGACATTGGCGAGGAGCAGGGCCGTGCCTTCATGGTGATGGAGTGTCTCGGCGGCCTGACCCTGAAGCACCGGATTGCCGGACGGCCGCTGGACTTGGACGAGCTCCTGGCCCTTGCCATCGAGATCGCCGACGCTCTCGATGCCGCGCACTCGAAAGGCATCGTTCATCGCGACATCAAACCGGCCAACCTCTTCGTTACCGAGCGCGGACACGCCAAGGTTCTCGATTTCGGTTTAGCAAAGGTGACCACGCGATCCGAAACGCGCGGCGATAACGTCGAAACTCTCGTCGAGTCGGATGCCCAATACCTCACGAGCGCGGGGGCCATGCTCGGCACTGTTGCCTATATGTCGCCTGAGCAAGTCAAGGCCCAGGAACTGGATGCGCGCACCGACCTTTTCTCGTTCGGTGCGGTGCTCTACGAGATGGCGACCGGCAGGACTCCGTTTGATGGATCGACTTCGGGTGAGATATGCGGCGCGATCCTGTATCAACATCCCGTGTCATCAGCGCAAGTGAACCCACAGATTTCTCCCGCTCTAGATTCGGTGATTCGCAAGGCGTTGGAGAAAGATCGCAATCTTCGCTATCAAAGCGCCGCCGACATGCGAACCGACTTGCAGCGGCTGAAACGCGATACGGAGACGGGGCGGATTGTAGCGAACTCGGACCGTATGACGACGGCTGCTGCTTCGCCAAGTTCCGGGCAAGTTCTCACCCGTCCCGGCCGAGCCAAGCTCGCCATGATTCTGCTTCCGATCCTGCTGGTTTGCGCAGCGATTGCCGGAGCGCTTTACTATCGTGCGCATCAACCCAAAGCACTCACCGAAAGAGACACCGTCGTTCTGGCCGAGTTCACGAACAAAACCGGTGACCCTATATTCGACGGTACGCTGCGCCAAGGGCTTTCTGCACAACTGGAGCAATCGCCGTTCTTGAGCCTGATTTCCGACGAACGCATCGCCCAGACTCTGACACTGATGAGCCAGCCGAAAGACGCGCGGCTCACGCAAGAATTGGCCCGCGAAATTTGCCAGCGCACGGCCGGCGCGGCCACGATTGAAGGTTCCATCGCGACTTTGGGCAGCCAGTATGTGCTCGGATTGAGGGCGATGAACTGCCATACCGGCGATCTGCTGGCACAAGAGCAGGTCACGGCCAACGGAAAGGAGCAAGTGCTCAATGCCCTCGGTGATGCCGCAGCCAAGCTGCGCCAGAAGCTGGGCGAGTCGCTGGCGTCGGTGCAGAAGTATCAGGCGCCGCCCGAGGATGTGACCACATCCTCGCTGGAAGCCCTGCAGGCCTATAGTCTAGGTAGTCAAGCCATCAACGTCGCGAATGATTACATCGCCGCGATCCCCTTCTTTGAGAAGGCCACCACACTGGATCCGAACTTCGCGATGGCCTATCTGCGGTTAGGTCAATCGTATCAACCGCAGGGAGAACTCGGCCGGGCCGCCGAGAGCACGCGCAAGGCTTACGAACTGCGGGAACGGACGAGCGAGAAGGAGAAGCTCACTATTTCCTCATTCTATGAATTCATCGTCACCGGAAATCTGGAGGCAGCTCGCAGTTCCTATGAGCTGTGGGCGAGCACTTTCCCTCGGGATGACGAGCCACAACTTTCATTTTGGTTTATTGACGCCGCTTTCGGCGAATACGAGAAATCTCACACAGCGGCGATCGAGGCCGCTAAGCTCAATCCCGGAAGCGCGAATAACATCGTGAGTGTGGTCTACGCAGACCAGTGGCTGAACCAATTGGACGACGCGAAAGCGGCGGCACAGGATGCCCGTGCCCGAAATCTCGAGTCGCCCTGGATCCCTCTGGTTCTTTACAACGTAGATTTCCTCGCGCGCGACGCCGCCGGGATGGAGCGGGAAGCCGCCGGTGCGATGGGCAAACCCGGCATCGAGGATCAGAGTCTCTTCCTCGAATCCGAAACTGCAGCTTACGGCGGAGCTTTTGCCAGGTCTCAGGAACTAACCCTCCGAGCAGCCGATTCTGCGCTAAGAGCCAAAGAGAACGAAACGGCGGCGGAATATTTGGCGCACAGCTCTTTGCGCGAAGCGTTGGCGGGTGAAATTGCTCTGGCAAAGCAACACGCGCAGGCTGCGCTGGCGCAGGCAACCGGCAAACACGTCGAAGCATTCTCAGCGCTTGCGCTCGGACTAAGCGGCGATTCCGCATCAGCGGAGCGCCTCGCCGGCGATCTCGGCAAACGCTTCGCCGAAGATACAATTGTGCGGTTCGATTACGTGCCGATGATTCACGCCGCCATATCCCTTCGGAATGGCAATGCTGCAGAGGCGGTCAAGGCGCTCGCGACCACGGCTCCGTACGAGTTGGGACACACGAACAGTGCCTTCACTTTTGCTCTGTATCCCGTTTACTTACGCGGCGAAGCTCATCTTGCCGCCAAGCAAGGCACTGCCGCGCAGGTCGAGTTTCAGAAGATTCTCGATCATCCCGGAGTTGTCGGAAACCAGCCGATCGGCGCGCTTGCCCATCTTGGCCTTGCTCGCGCTTACGCTCTGGATGGCAACATACCGAAAGCTCGCGCTGCTTACGTCGATTTCCTAACCTTGTGGAAAGATGCCGATGCTGATGTCCCCATCCTGAAAGAAGCTCAGGCGGAATACTCGAACGTGCGATAGCAGCGGCCGGCGCTCCCGCTGCCGAAAATCGATGGAGGATTGCCCCCAATCGCGAGCTATTTAACCATATTTAGTTCTGACGAATCTTTGCCAATGACCGCGCGTATCGCTTCGCCACTTGGGTCGCACAGATAAAAATTTATCGGCAGAACGAATTCGCCTCCCGTGGCGCGCGTGCACCTCAGTGAATAATCGAACAAGCGATCGCAGGCAGGGAACCGCATTGAAGCTCGTTCTGCCTAGAGAAGAGCCGGGCCCGTAGCGTCGTTTTTGCGTCAATCACTGATTTGAGGGTAGTGTGGTTCCGAATAAAATTGGCGGCCGATTTCGCCTTACAGCCGAAGCCGAAAATGAAGGCTGGCTGGCCCTAAGTGCTTTTGGAATCGGCGGGCCATATTGAAGTGCGACGGGTTCAAATCTCGTCGGGGACGACAACCACCTGATTGCAGGTCGGTGTCCGCCTTCAAAAAGAAACTGCACGGATGATACGATGCTTGAGTCGCGACGCAGCTTTCACGCCCGTGTTCCGGCAAAACCAAAACCAGGTTGGAGAAAACCATGATGAATCGGCTGGGCTATCGGCGTGCGCTTGTGTCGACACTTCGGAGCTTGTGTCCCGGAGTTTGTTTTGTGGCCATTGCGGCGTTGCTTGCAGCCCTCGCCGCAATTTCTGTGAACGCTCAAAATGAACCGCCGAAGAATGATCCGTCAAAGAGTGACGTGACAAAAAATGATCCGACAAACGATGAGGGCTATAGCAAGAAAATTCGCGAGTATACTACCGAGCCATTTTTTCTCACAAATCTGGTCGATCATCTTCCCGCCTCGACGACAGTTCCGACTCCGGAGAAAATCCTCGGACACATCGTTGGAGCGCCCGACATCCTCACTTACTCGAAAGATATTTATCGTTACTACGACGAACTGGCCAAGACTTCTCCACGCGTGAAGGTTTTCCGGGTCGGCAAAACCGAAGAAGGCCGCGACTTCATGCTGGTCGCTGTGAGCGATGAAGCCAACATCGCCCAGCTCGATCACCTTAAGGAAATTACCGCCAAACTCGCCGATCCGCGCAAGATCACGGAGGCCGAAGCGCAACAGCTGATTTCGTCGGGCAAACCGTTTTACTGGGCCTCCGGCTCGATTCACTCGCCCGAATCCGGCTCGCCTGAAATGCTCATGGAATTAGCCTATCGTCTGGCAGTCGAAGATACGCCTCTCATTCAAAACATCCGCAAGAATTGCGTTTTTCTCATCACCCCGATCGTGGAAGTGGACGGCCACGATCGCATGGTGGATTGGGCCAACTACCGCAAGACGTATCCCGACAAGCCGCAGCCCGACCTAGTTTATTGGGGACACTACGTTCAGCACGACAACAATCGCGACTCCATTGCCATGGGCCTCAAGCTATCGCAAATCATGATGCAGGATTTCCTCGAGTGGCATCCGCAGGTGCTTCATGATCTGCACGAGTCCATTCCCTATCTATATATTTCAACGGGTACTGGTCCTTATAACGCCTGGCTCGATCCCATCGTGGTCAGTGAGTGGCAGAAAATGGCGTATTACGAGGTCGAGCAACTTACGGAACGCGGAGTGGTGGGAGTGTGGACCCACGGTTTTTATGATGGCTGGGCGCCGAACTACATGTTTTACGTAGCAAACGGCCACAACTCCATCGGCCGCTTTTATGAGACCTTCGGCAATCTTTATCCTCAGACCGAGGAGCGCACCCTGCCTGCCTCGGAAACTTCGCGCGCCTGGTATCGCCCGAATCCGCCGCTTCCCAAGGTGAAGTGGTCGCTGCGCAATAACACAAATCTCGAGGAAAGCGGAGTGCTGCTCGCGCTTGACTACATGTCCCAGCATCCGCAGGAGTTTCTCAGCAATTTCTATCTCAAGAGCAAGCGCTCTGTCGCCAAGGCCACTACGGAGGGCCCCGCTGCCTGGGCGATTTTGAATGATGGCCGCCGTCCCGCACTCGCCGCGCAACTCGCCAATCTACTGCAAAAGCAGGGCGCGGAGGTGCAAAAGCTCGACCACGACACGGAGGTAAAACTACCCGCGCCGCCGCCGAAGCCCGCCGACAGCGAATCGAAGGCCGAATCGAAGACCGACGTGAAATCTAATAATGAAGACAAGCCGGCAGCCGAAAAGTCCGACACCGCCACCAAAACAAAAGAGGACGCCGCGAAGAAAGAAGAATTAAAGAAGGAAGAAAATAAGACCGTCAAGGTTCCGCAGGGCAGTTATATCATCCGCATGGATCAGCCCTACAGCCGCATCGCCGACATGCTTCTGGACACCCAATACTACTCGACCTCCGACCCGCGTCCCTATGACGACACGGGATGGACACTTGGCGCATTGCGCAACGTCAAGACTCTACGAATCACCGACGAGGCAATTCTGAAGGCGCCCATGTCACTCGTCGACGTCCCGGCCCACAATCCCGACGCCGGAGTCGCCGCTCCGCACGCCGCCAAGGGCAAGCCTCTCGGGGTGAAGTGCTACATCATTCAAGCGAATGCCGAGCCGAATCTTGCGACCCTGCGGTTTCGCCTGAAAGACACAAAGATTTTCGCCGCTGAAGAATCATTCGAAGCCGCCGATAAGAAATTCGCCGCAGGCTCTTTCCTGATTCCGTTGGACAACGATAACAACCCCTCCGATCTGGAGTCGCGTCTGCAAAAAGATGCGCGCGAACTCGGCATCGCCGTCGTAAGCGCCGCCGTGATGCCCACCGTGGCACGCCATGAGGTCTCCGTGCCGCGTATCGCGCTCCTCCACACCTGGACCAGCACACAAAACGAAGGCTGGTTTCGCCTCGCGCTCGAAGAAACCGGCGTGCCCTATACCTACATTTCGGACACGGTCGTGCGCACGACTCCGAACCTGCGCGAAAAATTTGACGTGATTCTCTTTCCCCCAACTTTTTCCAATGTGCGCGAACTTCTCGCCGGATTTCCCAAACGTACTTTGCCCGACGGTGGCGACGCCGGCCCCATTCCATGGCAAAAATCCGACGTGACTCCGAATTGGGGAGGCATCGACGAATCTCCCGATATTCGCGGCGGCTTGGGTTTTGAGGGCGTCGCGCATCTGAAACAATTCGTCGAGGATGGTGGCCTCTTCATTCCGGTTGCCTCGAGCACGCGCTTACCTGTGGAACTGGGCTTGGCTGATTCCGTCACCATTACCCAAACCAAACAGCTTCAGGCGCGAGGATCCATCTTCCGCGCCAAGGTTGAAGACTCGAAGAGCCCGATCACCTACGGCTATGATGACACCGTCGCCGTGTATTTCAACCAGTCTCCGGTCTTTAACGTCTCCGTGTCCGGCGATAACAGCCCAGCCGAGGAGGCCGCCCGTCCCAGCGGACGCGGCTCCGCCACCGATCCCGACATTCCTCAAGGCCGCGCGTGGACGACTCCGGACCCGCCGCCGGATCGCAGCCGCGCCGAAAAGGAACTTTACGTCGATCCGCAATTCCGCGTGTTCTACAGCAGCGCGCTGCCGCCGCCCGTGCTTTATCCTCGCGTCGTTCTGCGCTTCGCCGACGAAAAGAATCTGTGGATCAGCGGCATGTTGGCCGGCGGCTCGGAACTGGCCGGCGCTCCCGCCATCATCGACGTGCCTCTCGGCCGCGGCCACGTTGTGCTTTTCGCCAACAATCCCATGTGGCGTCAGGAGACGCAAGGCAGCTTCATGCTCCTGCTGAACGCCGCGCTCAACTACGATCATCTGGATGCAGGCCGAAAGACGCCTTCGCCTGCAGCACAGAAATAAGCAGGAGCGCACCAACATTGCGAGCTAAGGGCCAGCTCATTCCTAACCTGCGCCCATTACAGCCGGGATCGTGGTCAGCGAATCATAGGCGCTCTGGCGCATCTCAACTTGGGCGTGCCTTCGTATTTGCTGGCGACAAGGACACCCAGATCAGCGCCGACAGTGCCACCGACGCCGAGTTCTGCTGGGACGTGGCACTCGAGTGCCGCTGCCGAACATGGCCCGTGACAGACGGAGAAGATCAATCCGTAGAGGAAGATCAGTTGAGAGCGTTTGAGCCTGTATAGTATCGAGCATGAAAAGCACCGCTCTTGCTCTCGCCTGCTTGGTCTTCCCGGTTGCACTCGCGGCCGCTCAATCATTCACCGTCACTTTTCCCTCGGAGAAAAGCGCGCAGCCCCTGGATGGACGGCTGCTGCTACTTCTCTCCAGCGACCCCAGCCAGGAGCCGCGGATGCAAATCGACGACACGCCAAGTTCGCAGATCGTCTTTGGCGTGACGGTGGATCGCTGGCAGCCCGGGCAACCGACGATCATTGATGCGAGCGATGCGAGCGCTTCTGGCTACCCAATCCACAGCCTTAAGGAGGTTCCGGCAGGCGACTACAGGGTGCAGGCTGTGCTCAACAAGTACGAGACCTTTCACCGCGCGGACGGAAAAACCGTAAAGTTGCATATGGATCAGGGCGAAGGCCAACACTGGAACATCTCGCCAGGCAACCTCTACTCAAAGCCGCAGAAGATTACAATTAAGCCCGGCGGAGCGCCTATCCAACTCGCGCTCACCGAAGTAATTCCGCCGATCCCTGCGAAGGCCGATACGAAGTACATTCGCCATATCCACATTCAGAGCCAGGTGCTTACAAAGTTCTGGGGGCGCCCCATGGAAATAAGCGCCATAGTGCTGGTACCCGAGGGCTTCGACGACCATCCTGACGCCCGCTTCCCGCTGATGATCTTCCATGACCATTTTGTCGACGACTTCGACAACTTCCGAACCATGCCGCCTGATCCCAACTTAAAACCCGACTACAGCGAGCGCTTCCACATCAAAGGATACAATCGCATTCAACAGGAAGAGGCATATAAGTTCTACCAGCAATGGATCTCGCCGAAGTTTCCTCGCTTTTTAATCATAAAAATTCAGCATGCCAATCCCTTTTATGACGACTCCTACGCGGTGAACTCGGCCAACGTCGGCCCTTACGGAGATGCTATCGAGAACGAACTGATTCCCGCCATCGAAAAACAATTCCATGGCATCGGCCAGGGTTGGGCACGCTTTGTCTACGGAGGATCAACCGGCGGCTGGGAGGCGCTGGCCGTGCAAGTCTTTTATCCCGATCACTACAACGGAGCTTTCGCCGCCTGCCCTGATCCCATCGACTTCCACGCCTACACCAACATCAATCTCTACGATTCGGACAGCGAGTTTGGGAAGAACGCCTTCTTTATAGAAGGCGCGCACACGCGAATACCGCAGCCGGCCATGCGCGACTACGAGGGCCACACTTTTATCACCACACAGGAGATCAATCGCTACGAACTGGCGCTCGGGGATGATGGCCGCAGCGGCGAACAGTTCGAGATCTGGCAAGCCGTCTACGGACCAGTCGGCGAGAATGGATATCCCAAGCCCATCTTTGACAAAATGACCGGAGAGATCGATCACAACATAGCCGAGTACTGGCGCCAGCACTATGATCTGGAGGCGATTCTCGAACGCGACTGGGCGAAGCTGGGTCCCGAACTCGCCGGCAAGATTCACATCTACGTCGGAGCGGACGACACCTACTTCCTCAACAATGCCGTCTACCGCATAGAGAACTTTCTGAACTCAACCACCAACCCGCCCTACGCGGGCGAAGTCACCTATGGCCCGCGCGCCGAGCATTGCTGGAACGGCGACCTCACACAGCCCAACTACCTCTCGCGCCTGCACTACAACACGCAATACTTGCCGAAAATTTTGGACCGCATCCAGAAGAGCGCACCCCAGGGGGCGGATTTAACCAGCTGGCGATACTGATATGGAGTTTGTCCAATGCGAACTCGGGGGGGACACATGCGACGCTAGAGCCGCGAGTTTAGCGCCCGCTTGTGTACCAGATTGAACCTGGCGACCAATAATTGCGCCCTTCGCCCCACACCGCATGTGTGCTACCGAGGTTATCGATGCCGATGGAAAACAAATTGCCAAATGGAAACAGGAAACCGTCCGGCAGGATGTAATCGTATCCGCCCACGGGGCCGGAGAGTTGCGATTCCGGCGACCATGTCGCTCCGCCGTTAGTGGACGCTCGGTAGAAGGTATTCCAAAAAAAATGGTTTTGCGCGTCTACTTTTCTCGTGTCCATCCAGGCGATGCGGACATCGCCAGCGGTGCCTGCGGTGATTGCGGGAAAGCAGTGCTCTACGCCGGACGGTGCATTTGAGACGTCAACCTTAGCTGACCAGGTTTGCCCTTCGTTTGTGGAGGAGGAAAAGTAAACGCGTTCCGGTCCTCCGGTGACTGAGCCGGAATTCCACAAGGCATAGATGACTCCGCCATCATCGGAGGCTAGAGCCATCTGAGAGGCCAGAAAGCCGGCTGAACAAAGCTGCGCGGCGCAACCCGGCGCGGCGCCGGAAACATCTATCGGCGTTTTGCTCCAGTTCCGTCCGCCATCCGCGGATCGGCTTACAAACACCTCTACCGGTCGCGTGAGAATATTTGTTCGCGGGTAGGCCGTCCAGGAAAAATAGACGTTGCCGACAGGATCCACCGTAGCGCCTGCAGCCAACGACCAACCCGGCTCAGCACCGGGATTTAGCACAGTCGAAGAAAAATTCTGCCCGTAATCGTGGGACGCTGCTACCAAGAGCGTCTGCTCGTGGTTAAAGCTCACGTAAACGTTGGCACCGCGGACAGCCAGCACGGGCTTGTCGATGACGAGTTCGGCAGAATGTTCAGCGGTGGCAAAAGACCAGGAGCGGCCAAAATCCTGGGACCGCCCCACAACGATGTCGTGCCTGCCCTGCATCCACGACGCATAAAGAGTTTGCCGATCAGCGGGGTCGACCTTGATCTGGGCATCAAATTGTCCGGACGAGGAGGTGAGCAGCGGCCTCGGCGGATCCCACGAAACGCCATTGTCATTGCTGGTCAGCAGGACCATGGTGGGTGTGGTGCACCCTGGACACTGAGCCACCGGCCCATACTGAGGAAAGAGAATGTAGATGTGACCGTGGGCGTCCGCCGCCAGCGCAGGCTCCCATTGATCTCCGGAGGTGTATCCGAGGCGATCCTGAGGCGTAAATCCCGAAGCGGCCAACGCGGCTTTCGCAAACAGGGTCAGAACCAGGCAGAGGGCAAGCTTCTGCACAATCTCGAAGTGGCTGGCTTTGAGGACCACAGATTCTCCTGGAGGCACCAGTCTGGGCGAACCCGGCCCAGATTACTGGCAGATGACGTTGATCGAACTTATCGCGATTCGTCAGGTGCGTCAACCACACGAGTTGGTCATTCCCGCTCGATGGTCATCTTGCCTTCATCATCTTGCCTTCAGTGACTGAGATCCTCTAATTCGCTGGAACCACAGGCAGATCGATAAAGCTAGACGCGCCAGTCACATGATAGATGCGCTGAACCGCCTTTACGTAGTCTTCTGGTTTAGCAAAAAAGATATTCGTCACGAAAGTCTGCGGATTTCGATCATAAAGCGGAAACCAACTCGACTGGATCTGCACCATAACCCGGTGACCGGGCAGGAATACATGGTTGACGGTGGGCAGGGTGAACTTGTAGGGTAGCGGGGAGTTCGGCGTGATCGGTTTCGCCGTCTCGAAACTCTGCCGATATCTGCCCCGAAAAATATCCATAGCAATGTTCAGCTCATAGCCGCCCATCTCCGGCCGGTTCGGCACTTCATCTGGATATACATCGATGAGCTTTACCACCCAATCGCTATCCGTGCCGCTTGTCGAAGCGACAAGATTCACTAGCGGCGCGCCACTGACGCGCAGAGGCTCAGTTAAAACTGGCGTCGTGTAGGAGATTACGTCTGGACGGTCGGCGACAAAACGCTGATCGAGCAGCAGCCATCGTCTCCAGGCGTCGCCATCCGAAAACGCAATGGGCCGCGGCAGATAAGGCACAGGCTTGCTGGGATCGGAGACGTATTCATCATAACTTTCAGGCGACTTGGTATGGTTTCCGCTCGGAGGAGTGAATGACAGACCGAGGCTTGCCGTCAGATAGAGGGGCTTGGACTTGGTCGCGCAACCGGTCTCACATGCCAGCGGCCAAGACTTCAGCCGGTCCCAATGATTCTCGCCGGTGTTGTAGATGAGTACCGGCGGCGTATCGGCCCGGAGCGCGCCGTCTTTTAGATATTGATCGAAGAATGGCTTGAGCACGTCGCGACGAAACTGTAGAGCAGTGTCTCCCTCCCACTTCAGCGGCCCCAGCGAATAGCCGTCGTAGTTGACTCCGCTGTGCCGCCACGGGCCCATCACCAGAAAGTTCATGTCGTTACGCGTATCCTTCGGCTCAATCGCCAGATAGCAGTGGATCGCGCCCCACATGTCTTCCTGGTCCCACAAACCCTGAATCCACATGGTTGGCACCGTTAATGGCTGCTCGCGCATCGTCTTATCCAGCGCCTGCTCTTGCCAGAACGCGTCGTAGGCAGGATGTTCGGCAAGTTTGTGCCATCCCGGCAGCTGGTCCAAGCCACCGGCCTTGGCGAAATCTCCCGCCGAGCCGGCGCGAAGAAAATTGTCGTAGTCTTCATACCCTTGGCGGATGACCGGGTGCCCTTCGCCTCGCGCCGTGGTCTGCCCCGCGAAGTAATCGAAATTCGTTTGCCGGTATGCGCCGAAATGAAACCAGTCGTCTCCCATCCAGCCATCGACCATGGGGCTCATGGGAGCTGCGACTTTCAGCGCCGGGTGCGGATTGACCAAGGCCATGACAACGGTGAACCCTTCGTACGAACTCCCGAGCATTCCAACTTTGCCGTTGCTCTCCGGAACATTCTTCACCAGCCAGTCAATCGTGTCGTACGCGTCCGTCGAATGATCGGTTTCGCTCGGATTCAGCGGACCCTTTAAAGGCCGCGTCATCACATAATCGCCTTCGGAGCCGTATTTGCCGCGAATATCTTGAAAGACACGGATGTAGCCATCGGCCACAAACACTTCGTCGCCCTGCGGCAGAGTCGCGAGCATGCGCGGAGAGCGGGCTCGTTCTGCTCGTTTGGCGGCGTTGTAGGGAGTGCGGGTGAGCAGAATCGGCGCACTTTTCGCGCCTGCGCCACGAGGGACGACAATCACGGTATAGAGCTTTACTCCATCTCGCATCGGAATCATTTCTACTCGCTTGACGTAGTCGTAGGAGGCAGTAGGCGCCTCGAACTTCGTGGGAATGTCCGGGGTTTGGGGCGCGGTCTGCGTGTGAGCCGCCGAGCCGAACATGAAAACAGCAATCAGGATCAGCACCCCTCGTTGATATCCACGTCGTGGGAATAACAATAGCGAAGATTCGTTGATCACCGGCCGAATAGTCAATTAACAATCTCCTTCTTGACGACTGCATGTTCTTTTGTGCCTACCTGGTTCTCGAATTCTGTGTAGCGAGGATGAAGGCGGCCACGTTGCTATGCAGACCTTTCAGTGACCCCTCATGCGCATATACCATGTGCCCCGACTCATAAAACTTGAATTCGATATTCTTCTGCAAATTGGCGGGAATCGGCAAATGCTGCATTTCGTAAACCCCTTCGAAAAACGGCGTTGCCAGATCGAAATAGCCCGCGTTTACCATGACTTTCAGGCCAGGGTTATATTTCATCGCGCCGGCAAGATCGACCATGACGTTTACAGCCTGCGGCAACGGTATGGGCGCTCCTGGGGGCTGGTGCAGAAAGTTCCAGTTTTTTTCCACATCAATTTCCGGCTTGTACTCGCGGTTCTCGCCGAACTTCAAGTCCTTGCGCACGTAGTCGTTGAAGGCAGAGACATACGCGGAGCCGATCGCCGCTGACTGGGGATCGTATTCCGCCTCCTTACTAAGCGGATCGAGTGTCGGTCCGGAGAAGCGCGTGTCGAGCCGGCCAGTGGTTGTATCGTTGTCTGACTCGAGAGTCTTTTCGAACTGCCCGGCATTCACGCGAAGGTCCGATTTTTCAATATAGTCGGCGGGAAGGCCGGTGTAGCGATGGAGCTTCGCTATGACCGCCTGACGTTGGTCGGATGACAGCGTGGATCCGGCGCCGAGCGCAATGGCATAGTCCGTCATCGCGAAATGTTCTACTTCCGCCAGCAGGGGCGCCAATTCGCTGGGTTGATCAGGCAACTTGTGGTGATACCAGGCAGTGGCTGTGTAAGTTGGCAAAGCCAGTTGGTAGGGCAGATCGATTCCGGGATTGAGTTGCGGCCAATCCGCGCCGTTGTCGTAGCCCAAACACTGGGAAAGTAGAATCACTCCGTTGAAGTCGACAGAGCGGCCGGTTTCGAGCAAATTGATCAATGCCGCTGAACGCGTCGTGCCGTAGCTCTCACCAAATAGATACTTCGCCGAATTCCAGCGCCCGTACTTCGCCAGAAATTGCGTAATAAAATCGGCAAAAGCTTCGGCATCTGCATCGACGCCATAAAACGCTTTTTCCCGATCCTTGCCAGCTACACGGCTGAAGCCTGTGCCTGGCGCATCCACAAACACCAGGTCGGTTGCGTCGAGCAGACTGTACTCATTGTTCACGATCGAGTAGGGCGCCGCCGGGGTATGGGAGTCATCGAGAGTGACTACCCGTTTAGGACCAAACGCTCCCATATGCAGCCAGACCGTCGATGAGCCCGGGCCGCCGTTATAAAAGAAAGTAACCGGCCGCGGTGCGCCCTGGTCGCCGGACTTGAAATACGCGACATAAAATATGCTGGCTTGCGGCTCGAGATTCTTATCGTCCTTGTCCGCATTCTGAGGGACGTCGTCCCAGCCTTTGGGATGCACGACAATGGTGCCGGCAAAGGCGTCATAGGGAATCGTTGCTCCTGAGATCGTGATCGATCCTTTGCTGGCCTGTTGCTCCGGCCGAAGCCCTTCCGGCTTCGTTGAAGCGGCAGTCTGCTTACTTTGGGCGGGGTCGTCCTTTGATTGGGCAGATGATTGGGCGGACGCCGGCGTGAGAGAGAGCATCGATCCTAGGATGATCAATGCGACGATTTCGATAGTGGCGATCCTCATCGGGAATTTGTCTCCGTGAAAAGTCATGCGCGCGCCATTATATGGCATGCAATTGCATCAACGCCGCTATGCCGATTCCGGACGAGGTTTGGGATCCCGAAATAAGCTGGCCGAGCCGTGACCGGAAGTCGGCTGGTGTCTGCGGATGGGGCGATGCGGCCTACGTAATCGGGATCACTAAGATGAGAAGATCAAAAACAGTCCACTCAACCATTGAGTTAGGAACAACGGGCGCGGCATCTCCCATGTCTAGTAATTCCATCGACTATATAGTATAGTGCCAAGTGTGGAAGGCGCTCGCGCAATCGGGAAAGCTGCCTAATCACTGCGCGGGCTCGATCCATTCCCTCCCCTGACACTCATTACGCGAACTAATGCGGTCGGCCAGAAGACTAATCGGCGCAGGTACCGAATTGCCGTTTTTCGCGCGAAGGGCGAGGTAAAACAGAATGAAGTTCAACTACTCCTGGGGAAAAACGCGTAACGATCTCCTCGCCGGGGTTACCGTCGCTGCTATCTCTTTGCCACAAGCCATGGCTTACGCGCTCATCGCGGGAGTCGACCCGCGCTTTGGGCTGTATTCCGCCATCGTGGTCACTCTCGTGGCCTCAATCTTTGGTTCATCCTCGCACTTGATTAACGGTCCGACAAACGCCATCTCGCTCGTGGTTTTCAGCGCCCTCGGATTCTTCAATGCCGACGCGCGGCTCGACGCCTACCAGGCCATGTTCCTGTTGGGCATCATGATTGGCTGCATCCAGATCCTCATTGCGATATTCAAGCTCGGAGATCTAACCCGCTATATCTCCGAGTCCGTCGTGATCGGTTTCATGGCCGGGGCCGGCACGTTGGTCGGACTAACCCAGCTCGGCAACCTGACCGGTTTGCGCGATCGCGGGACCGGACAGCAGCATGTGCTTTACCGCATTTGGCTCACCCTTAGCGCCGGCCGCGTGAACCCACGGGCCCTTGGCATCGGATTGGGAACCATCGTTCTCGTCATCCTTCTCAGACGATTGGCGCGCAAATATCGTCTCCCGCAATTCGACATGCTGATGGCTTTGATTGTTGCGGCGCTGGCAGCCGCTGCCTGCGGATGGTCTAAGCCAGCCCTCAATGGAACAACCGTCATCTCTGTCGTGGGTAGCGTCCCGCGCAATCTGCCCATGCCGCACATTCCTCATATTCAGCTCTGGTGGGTGAAGGAAATGTCGGGAAGTGCATTGGCCATTGCTTTTCTCGGACTCCTGGAGGCATTGGCGATCGCAAAATCGATTGCCAACACGACCCGCCAGACGCTCGACTACAACCGGCAGTGTCTGGCTGAGGGTCTGGCCAATCTCACTGGCGGGTTTTTCCAATGCTTGCCGGGCTCCGGCTCGTTGACGAGATCGGCCATTAACTTTCAGGCTGGGGCAGTGAGCCGCGCATCGGGAGTCTTCGCGGCGGGAACAGTGGCAATGGTGGTAGTTGCGCTCGCGCCCTTCGCCCGCTACATTCCCAAATCCGCTCTGGCCGGGTTACTGCTGGTGACCGCGGTCCGTCTCGTCGATTGGAAGCGGCTGAGCTATGCCATGCGAGCCTCGCGCTACGATGCCGCGCTAGTTTTGGTTACCGCCTTCTCTGCGATTTTTATCAGTGTTGAATTCTCCATTCTGATCGGAGTGGCTTTATCGATTCTGATGTTTGTTCCCCGCGCTGCACTTCTGGGTTGGACGGAGCTGGTGGTGAGCAGCGACCGCGTGGTGCGGGAGCGCCTGTCCGAGGATCCACTTTGCACCGCGATGCTGCTCTATGATCTCGAGGGCGAGTTGTTCTTTGGAGCGGCGCCAGAGCTCGACCGTTGTTTTGATCATCTGAAACGACGCACCGAGGACGAAAACATCCACTTCGTCGTATTGCGCCTTAAGCGCACCCGCAATCCCGACATGGTTTCACTCGAACGCTTCGATCATTTTCTGCATGACATGGAGGCGCGCGGAGTAACGGTGCTGCTGTGCGGCGTTCGTCCAGCCTTCGCAAAGGCCATGGCAAATCTGCACTTTCATGACTGGCTGCCGGCCGATCGTGTCTTTCCAGAAGAAGCAGAAAAGTTTTCTGCCACGCTCAAGGCCGTTCGTCACGTTTACGAACTCCTGGAAGACAACCTCTGCGCCCATTGCATGCAGGCAGAGTTTGCTGGAACTGAACCGCAGCCTCTGTATTACCTGGTCTAAGGAAGTGTTGTGGTCCGTTTGACTTTGCCCATCACGTCGCCCGCTTTTTTTCCTGTCCTCGACTAGCTTTCGTCGAGTTATCTTTGCTCGCAGCCGAATGCTTTTTTGTGTGGTGTGCCGATACCTTATCTTTACTGACGGGGACGCTTTTGTTCTTTTTCCCGTCTCTGCGTTCCGACTCGTGGACAGTTTCGAGCCACACGTCATCCATCGTCATTTGGACACTCCTTGGCACATTTAGTGCAGTCCTAGGATAAGCAACGGAGAGGTAACGTTGTCAGCGCGAGATGGATTGTGGATTTTGTCGGGCGAGGAAAGAAACTCACTGCTCAATCTTCGTTCCCAACCCCGCATATAGATAGTTCTCCCCATACGCCTTCTTCAATCGCGCAAACGCCGGTTCACCCGTGCAATGTCCCGGCGCAATCCTCTGCACGTTCCACTTCGTCTTTAAATTTTCTACTAGCGAATCAATCTCTTCCACCGGCGTCGTCACCAGGTGCAATCCCCCAAACACAATCTCCGTCCTCGGATCGACCGCGCTAGCCGCTTGCAGAATCGCTTCAATCCCCGCGTGCGAGCAACCATCGACAAGGAGCAATCCGTTGGGTCTCTTGATCGCCAGCGTCAATTCCGGCAGCTCCAGCGTCCCTTTCTTCTGCGAAACTGTCGGCACCAGGAAAATCCCCGGCGCTACTTCCGTCAACTGATTCACCAACACAAAATTCCCTGTGTCATACAACTTGCCCGATGTGAAAGGTTCCGGCTCCGTTCCCCCGAAATACCGCATCTTCGCGGGCAGGCTCTCGTCTGCCCTCAAAAACGTCGCCGGAATCGGCGCTCCTCCAAATCCATTCGCCCCATCTGCGGGCACATACACAGTAACGTTCGGATTCACCTTCAGCACATATCTCAACCCCGTCGTATGGTCTGCATGCCGGTGCGAGATCACCACAAAATCCAGTTTCGTCAGGTCTACGCCCAGCGCCTTCACGTTGTGTTCAAAAATTGCGGCATTATTCCCTGTGTCGAACAAAATTCGCCTTCCCTTGTGCTCCACCAAAGCGGAAAATCCCCAATCCTTCGTCAGTTCCTTCGATTCCCCGAATGCATCGTAGAGGATCGTCACTTTATCCTGTGCCCGGCAAGGAACTGCCACCACATACACCAGCAAAAACGTCAAAATCCTCAAAGCGCGGATTCGCAAATGAACACCTCCAACCGGAATTTCGGAGTTAGTATAGCAAGCTGGATAGCGGTACCTATTGTTAACAAGGCGTTCGCGCTCACGACCCGGACCAGCAAGTTTCGGATTTAGGAAAGATGGCGAACAAGCTGCAATCGTCCCCGGGCAACTCTTGGCGGTGCGTCGAGTTGTTCGTCTCTCTGTTCTTACGCTCTCCGCGTCCAGTCCACCGCATGCCCCCAACCGCCCTCGAAAACGAAGTTTGTCAGCGGCTTTCGCTTTCGCGGGCTAGCATCTTTCTTGCGCAATCTCTCGGGAAGCTCTGACGAGTTCCCGGGGTATCCGATGGCGGCGGCGGCGATGGGCTCGTAATCTTGAGGAATCGAAAACTCGAGGCGAGCTTTTTCGACATCGAATCCGGCGATCTGATGCACCACCAGTCCTGACACCGTTGCCTGAAACGTGAGATTGGCGATTGCCTGACCGACGTCGTGGAATGCGTGCCGGTTGAGTTCTCCCGATTCAAACGTCAACTTCGCAACCGACAACAGAAGCACCGGGGCGTGCTTCGCCCACTGAACATTGAATTCAAGCAAGCAGCCGAGCAGGCGTTCGAAATTGGATCTATGTGCCTTCGTGGCCAAGATGAAACTCCATGGCTGTTCATTCATTGACGAAGGCGCCCATCGTGCCGCTTCCATCAGACTCGCCAAGGTTTCCTGTTCGACGGGGGTTGAGGCGAAGGCCCGAACGCTTCGCCGACCGGCAATCAAAGGATGAACGGGATATTCGCAAATCTTCTGCTCGTCTTCCAGAACAATCGGTGCCGCCGCGTCATTCGCCATCGAGTGTCTCCGTTCTCCCCAGCCTCTTACCGCTGGGTTTTACCACTGGGCTTCTACCACGGCTCCTCGACCACCGGCCGGCGTTGCAGCACGCGGTCAAGGATGCGTTCTTCAAGTGCGGCAAAGCGGGCGCTGCCCCGCGTTCGGGGTCGAGGTATGTTTACCACTTCGTCCAATGCGACGCGGCCTCCCTCGATCAAGATGACGCGATCTGCCAGACTTACGGCCTCGGCAACGTCATGGGTTACGAGCATGGCGGTAAAGCCCCGGCTCCGCCAAACGTCCTCGATGAGTTGCTGCATTTCGATACGCGTGAGCGCGTCCAAAGAGCCAAGCGGTTCGTCCAGGAGCAACAGGTTCGGATCATGAACCAGAGCGCGAGCCAGTGCAACACGCTGCCGCTGCCCGCCCGATAAAGTCGCAGGCCAATCGTTGGCTCTTTCTCCCAGACCAACTTGGGCCAGGACTTTTCGCGCCTGCGGGATGAGCGCAGGCTCAAGGCCAAGCATCACGTTCGGAAGGACACGTCGCCACGGCAATAAGCGAGAATCCTGGAACATCACGCGAACGTCCGGCTCGCCATTGTGTCCAGCAACGTACTCCGCGACGTTGCCCAAAGCGATGGTCCCGCTTTGCGGCGTTTCTAAACCTGCGACTGACCGCAGCAAAGTACTCTTGCCGCATCCGCTACGGCCGACAATAGCGACAAACTCACCGGCGGGAATCTCAACATCGAAGTTTTCGAGGACGGTGCGTCCACCGAAAGCGATGCTGACGTTCTTGATCGCGACTGAAACCCCGCGCGACCATCGCCGTTCCCCGGCCTCGATCTCTCTCGAACTGAAAGTGACAGGCAAAGTGATCCCCTATCGCGCCGCCTGGTACGCCGGATTCCAGCGCAACCAGTAGCGTTCCAATCCTTTTGCCAGAAGGTCGGCGAGTTTCCCCAGGATTGCATACAGCAGAATGCCGACCACCATGACATCGGTCTGCATGAATTCGCGTGCATTCATTGTCATGTAGCCGATGCCCGAGCGCGCTGAAATGGTTTCGGCCACGATCAGAATCACCCACATCAGCCCGAGAGAGAAGCGCACACCCACCAGAATGGAGGGCAACGCTCCGGGCAGAATGATCTCGCGGTATAGCGACCAGCCCGACAGGCCGTAAGTTCGCCCCATCTCCAGCAGTCCGCGATCGACCGAACGAATCCCGTGAAAAGTATTGATGTAGACAGGGAAGAAAACACCCAGAGAAACAAGAAAGAGCTTGGCCGATTCGTCGATGCCGAACCACAGGATGACCAGAGGGATAAGGGCCAGAGGAGGAACGTTGCGGACCATTTGAATCGTTGTGTCGAGCAAAATTTCAGCCCAGTTCAGCGAGGCGGTCAGCAACCCGAGCATGAGTCCCACCCCGCCACCAACGACGAATCCCGACAAAGCGCGCAGAGTACTGACGCGGACATGCATCCACAATTCGCCGGAAGCGCTGAGCGCGATGAACGAACTCACCACCGCACGCGGCGAGGGCAGGAATCTGCTGGGCAGAACCCCCACGGAAGATGCCCACTGCCACACGATCAACAACGCAATGGGCACCGCCCAGGGCAACGCTCGCTTCGCCAGAATGCTCGGCCGAAGTTGAGTATTCATCGCAGGATTTTTCTGACGCTCGTTCATGGTTCTTCTTTCATGGTTCGTCACTCATGGTTCGTCACTCATGGTTCGTCACTCATGGTTTTGGGCTCAGCGTTTGGCCTCGGTTCCCGCTGACGTTCCATGCAACGTCGCATCGCGCACATTAATGTGCTTGGGAATCAACTTGAGGTCGTAGAAGGTGTCCGCGATTCTCTGTTGCTCCGCCAGCACGGCATCGTTCATCGGGGTTACGCCGTAGCCCCCGCGTGACAGTGCCAATTCAAGTGTGGGTTGATCCAAACCAATTTGCGGTTGCAGCGCTGCGGCTGCCGCCTTGGAATTCGTTTTCGCCCACTGATCTACGGTTGCCAACTCCTCCAGTACTATTGCAACCACATCGGCCCGCCTCGTGGCGTAAGGTCGGGAAGCGAGAAAAAACTGGTGATTGCTGACAACCCCGTTGCCATCGGCCAGAATGCGAGCGCCGGTTTGCCTTTGAGCCGCGGCGAGAAATGGCTCCCAGATCGCCCAAGCGTCCACGCTGCCGCGCTCGAAAGCCGCTCGCGCATCTGCCGGTGTCAGGAAGATTGTGTCTATGTCTGCGTATCGCACGCCTGCCTTTTCCAACAGCTTGACCAGCAGAAAGTGAACGTTTGAGCCTTTGTTGAGTGCCACTCTCTTTCCCTTGAGTTCGGCCACCGTCTTGATAGGCGAGTCCCGGGGAACGAGAATGGCCTCACCAGCGGAAGCAGGCGGCTCGTTTCCGACGTAAACCAGATCCGCTCCGGCTGCCTGGGCAAAGATGGGCGGAGCTTCGCCCGCGATACCGAAGTCGATGCTGCCCACGTTCAAACCTTCGAGCAATTGCGGCCCGGCCGGAAACTCAGTCCACTTGACTTCAACGTGCATCGGCGTCAGTCGTTTCTCCAAACTGCCGCGCGCTTTCAGCAGCACCAGCGTGCCGTATTTCTGGTATCCGATGCGTAGGACGTTATCGGCATTTTGGGTCAAGGCGAATGGAGCTAAGGCCACTTGAACCAAGAGAAGTGCAATGATCGTGCGGTGAAACATTGCAGGTCGGGTATTGCGCATAAGTCGGAGTCCTTAGTCGATCTTGTTCTGCGAATCATGTTCTACGAATAACGTTCACGAATAAAATGAGGGCTTCGGAAGGTGGCGATTCAAGGCCCAGTCTCCCAACTCGCGAATCTTGTAGTCGACTGGATCGTGCAAAGTGTGCGTGCGCAAGTTGCGCCAGTAGCGGTCGATCCTTGCGGGACCTGCTGCGGCGCGCGCTCCCATTACTTCGAACATCCGGTTGGTGATCTCCAGGCCGACCTTGCTGGTCGTCACCTTCGAGGTGGCGACATCCAGCGCGCACTTGCCTCGCTGATTTTCCGTGATCGCGTCGCCGCTCTCCCACGCTCGCTGCAGAGACTCTCCCGCGATGTCTGTAAGGGCCTGCGCAGCCTGAAGACTGACAAAGAAACCGCCGTAATTCGCCAGAATGTACGGATCTTCCGTGGCGCTCTGCGCAGTGGATGCAATCCACGGCCGCGTCTGCGCCAGAGTATAGTTGCGCGAATCCTCCAATGCGCCTTCAGCGATTCCTAGAAAAATGTTACTGAGAATCAGCTGCGCAATGCACGAACGCAAGGACGCCCTGATGCTCCCGAGCGGGCCAGGCGTCTTCAGGAATTCTTCCGGCCCGGCGGCCACATCGCAGAACTCCACGGTTCCGCTGTCGGTTTGCCGCTGCCCCATAGCATCCCAGTCATCGAGAATGCGAATCCCAGGCCGGCTAGAAGGTATGGCGGCTACCATAAATTTTTCGTCTACGGAGCGAATCGCGGAGACGATCAGCATGTCGGAGTCAACCGCGCCGGAACAGAAACTCTTGCGCCCGTTGATGATGAATTCCCCACCACCCCTGGACGTAAGGTTGGTACGCTTGTCGAGCGGATTGAGCGCGTTGCCCCAGAACCATTGATTGCGGACGGTTTCAGAAAAGAGCTCTTCCGTCTGCGCCCATGATCCGTAAAGCGACACGGAAGCGAGCATGAGATGTTGAAAGCCGAACAGATGGGCGATCGAACTATCGACACGGGCGAAGACTCGTATGAGTTTCATAGTGTCCGGCCATTCCATCCCCCAACCGCCCAGGTCCGCCGGAATCGTCACGTTGAGTAGTCCGCTCGCGCGTAACAGGTCGCGCTCAATTTTCGCTGTGCCGCCCCGCTTATCGCGTTCAACGGCAGTTTGAGCAAATGCCGCGGCCAATTGATCGGCAATCTCGAAAGCATGTTGCCGGGGCGGAACATTCACTGCGATATGATTCATCGTAGAAAGCACTAGAGTCCTCCTCTTGCCGTCAGGCGTCTTGCCCCATACTCAGCGAGGTTGTCCACTGCTGCTCCAGCACCACGTCTGCTGAATTGGTGTTGCTATACCAGCAACTTCCCGTTGAATGAACCCCCGACATTCGCCGCAACCGCGTGAAAACTTGAAATTCATGGACATAGCAGCACTCCTCCGTTGGCAAGACAATTGCCAAAGCTGATGTGGAACTTAGTCCCCCGGAAAGAGACCCAACTTATGGAAGTGTTCTGGTTCTTACCAACTCACGGAGACGGTCGTTACCTTGGCGCTGCCGAACAGGCCCGCACTGTCAACCACGGTTATTTGAAACAGATTGCTCAAGCCGCCGACCAGCTTGGGTTTCAAGGCGTACTCCTACCCACCGGCCGGTCATGTGAAGACGCTTGGGTCGTGGCGTCAACCCTGGTTCCGGTGACCACAAGGCTTAAGTTCTTAGTCGCCATTCGTCCCGGCACCACTTCGCCCACGGCCGCTGCACGAATGGCGGCGACGTTCGACCGGCTTTCCGAAGGACGTTTACTCATCAACGTCGTCACGGGTGGCGATCCCGACGAAGCGCTCGGCGACGGCGTGTTTCTCACTCACGATGAACGCTATGAAGTGACCGAGGAATTTCTTCAGATCTGGCGCGAAGCCGTCGGTGGCAATGCAATCTCATTGAACGGCAAGCATCTTCATGTCGAGAACGCGAAGGTTTTATATCCGGCGGTGCAAAAGCCGCATCCCCCGCTCTATTTCGGCGGATCGTCAAAAGTTGCTTACGGCCTGGCTGCCCGACAGGTCGACGTCTATCTCACTTGGGGAGAACCACCGCAGGCAGTCGAAGAGAAAGTCACGACGGTTCGACGTCTGGCCGAGGAACAAGGCCGCTCCGTCAGGTTCGGCATTCGCCTGCACGTTATTGTCCGCGAAACTGAGCAGGAAGCGTGGGCCGCGGCGAACGATCTGATTCGCTATGTCGACGACGACACCATCGCCAGAGCGCAAAAAACATTTGCACGTTTCGACTCCGAAGGTCAGCGCCGCATGGCGGAGTTGCATCGCGGCGGTCGCGAAAAACTCGAAGTAAGTCCGAATCTCTGGGCAGGCGTGGGCCTGGTGCGCGGAGGCGCAGGCACGGCGCTAGTCGGCGATCCGGTCACGGTTGCGAAAAGAATGCAGGAGTATGCCGACCTGGGAATTGAGACGTTCATTTTGTCCGGGTATCCGCACCTCGAAGAAGCTTATCGCGTGGCCGATTTGCTGTTTCCGCACCTGCCAATCTCGTTGCGATCGGAAAGGTCGGTCGGCAATGTTACTGGCCCGTTCGGAGAACTGGTCGCGAACGAATACCAGCCGCGCACGGCGAACCCCGTGCCGGCGCAACAAAGTTAATGCCACGATCGCGAATCGGATTCGTTTTCAGCCGGTCCGCAGAGGGGGGGAAGTTGAACAACCAGAACAGGGCAAGGCTCGCCCTTGTCGTCGCCGTTTTGATCGTTGCGGCGATGTCGCCGGGCTGCAGCCGCATGCCCGCAGCAAAACCGAAATCCATCAGGCTCGACTACGCCTATTACAACCCAGTGAGCCTGGTGCTGAAGAACAAGAAATTTCTGGAGCAGGATCTCGCCGGTGAAGGCGTTTCCGTCGAGTGGACGCAGAGCTTAGGCAGCAACAAAGCGCTGGAGCTACTGAACAGCAAGAGCATCGACTTTGGCTCGACGGCTGGGGCAGCGGCTCTCATCGGAAAAGCCAACGGCAATCCAATTAAAGCTATCTATGTGTACTCCCGTCCCGAATGGACCGCTCTGGTCGTTCGCAAAGACTCCCCCATCTCAAAAGTCGAAGATCTCAAGGGCAAGAAAGTGGCGGTAACGCGCGGGACCGATCCTCATATATTCCTGTTACGTGCTCTTCACGAAGCCGGTCTCACCGAGAAAGATATTGAGATGGTAGTGCTGCAGCATCCCGACGGGAGGATCGCTCTCGAAAAAGGAGACGTGGATGCCTGGGCGGGCCTGGACCCGATGATGGCGCAAACCGAGATTCAGAGTGGCTCCCGGCTCTTTTATCGGAACGTGAACTTCAACAGTTACGGTGTGCTCAACGTACGCGAAGAGTTTGCCAAACAATATCCCGCGTATGTGGAGCGCGTCCTCGCCGCCTATGAGAAGGCTCGTCTCTGGGCGCTTCGGAACCCGGAGGAATTTCGCAAACTGTTTGCCGGCGACACCAAGCTCGACGATTCTGTCATCACGAAAGTTCTGGAGCGCACCGACCTCACCAATTCGACGATCGGAGACAACCAGCGACAAGTGATCATGGCCGCCGGCGACGTATTGAAACAGAACAATGTAATCAACGGCGCTACCGACGTGAGCGCAGCCGTGAATAATCTGATCGATCCTCAATACGTGCAAGCCGTGGTCAACAAAAGCCTGGCGCAGAGATGAGCACGGCGGAACAGAACCGAAGGCTCGAGTGGAAAGATGCTGCTGCGGAATTAACCAAAAAACCGCCGAACAATCGCGGACAAATTCACATTCCAGATCGCCTTCTCGGCTGGATTATCCCAGTAAGCGTGCTGCTCGTGTGGGAGCTCTTCGCGCGCTTAGGAATTCTTCCCCCAAATTGGCTGCCCGCGCCGACAGTGGTCGGCAAGACAATCTATCACTTGGCCGTTTCAGGCGATTTGTTGAAGCACGCCGGAGTAACCATAGCCCGCGTAGCGGTGGGGTTTCTGCTCGGAGCAACTGCAGGCACCATCTTCGGTGGTCTCACTGGCTACTTGCCGATAGCCCGCAAGCTGTTGGATCCTTCCTTGCAGGCGTTGCGCAGTGTTCCTTCGATCGCATGGGTACCGCTCTTTCTGTTATGGCTCGGCATCCAGGAGACCTCGAAGATTGCTCTCATCTCCGTGGGTGCGTTCTTTCCGGTGTATCTAAATCTCTCTGTCGCCATGCAACATGTCGATCCCAAGTTGCTTGAAGTTGGCAAGTTATACCGTCTGAGCAGCCTCCAAATGGTTCGCAGACTCATACTTCCGGCCGTCTTGCCCGAGTACATCGTGGGCCTTCGCAGCGGATTGGGCCTGGCGTGGATGTTTGTCGTTGCTGCCGAGCTCTTGGGAGCAAGCAGCGGAATCGGATATCTGATGGTGGATGGCGAGATGACTGGGCGCGCCTCCGTCATCCTAGCCAGCGTGATACTCTTCGCCGTCTTCGGGAAGGTTAGCGACTGCATGATGAACGCGGTCGGCCGCAGGCTTCTTGGTCATAGAGCTCGCTGACGCGTTCAGTACGGCCGCGACTTCGCGGCCTCTGGCAAACCGCCAATTTCAGCAGGAATGGGAAGGGCACGAGTTTTACCCGTGCCGTAATGAGCCACCACGCGCTCCGGCTTCACAGTTTGCTGAAAAACTCAAGTTTCGTATCACGTGAGTTTCGTATCAGGGTATCGCTTTAGCGATACCGTAACTGGTTCAAAATCAAACGCCCCTTTAGGGGCTGCACGCCTGAACGATCAACTATGGAGACGAATTCAACTCGTCATCGCGGCACGGTCCACATCGAAATCGCATGCAAGGCCTTTGCAGGCTCCCAAGCGAGGCTCCTGGCGTTGAAAGATATCCTCCTAACCATCAACCCCGGAGAATTCGTGTGCGTTGTCGGCGGCAGCGGCTGCGGGAAGACGACCTTGTTGAGAATCATCGCCGGTCTCGAGACCGAGTACGAAGGCGCTGTTTTTCTCGACGGCAAGAAACTCACAGGGACAGGCCTGGATCGCGGTGTCGTTTTCCAGGAGCACCGCCTCCTGTCGTGGCTCACCGTACACGACAACGTCGCATTCGGACTTGCAAGCCTGCCTCTCGAAGAACGGAGAAAAGAAGATCGCAGCAAAGACATTCGACACTACATCAGCTTGGTTGGGCTCGATAAGTTCGAATACGAATATCCGCAGCAGCTTTCCGGCGGTATGTCCCAACGAGTCGCCATTGCGCGAGCGTTGGCGGGGCGTCCTGAAGTTCTGCTGTTGGACGAGCCCTTTGCGTCCCTTGACGCGTTGACTCGAATGCGGATGCAACATGAAATCCTGCGGATTTGGGAGGCTGAGCGAACGACGGTCGTGCTGGTCACCCACGACATTGAAGAAGCGGTATATCTTGCCGACCGGGTTGTCATCATGACTCCGCAGCCAGGTACGATCAGGAATGTGCTGCCGGTCTGCTTGTCACGGCCGCGCGATCGGACCGATCGGGAATTTGTCCGAGTGCGCAAGTCGATCCATGATGAGTTGTTTGGGTCGGCCAGCATGGTACAGCTTGCCGGGGAGAATCTCTAGCTGGCGAATGGATCCCGAAGAGAAGGATGGCCGGGAGACCGCAGTTTTCGACCCGTGGGCAACTCGCCGCATTGCATCAGCTTGGCGCGAACGATATTCCGGCTGATGCCGAGCAACCGAGCCGTCTGAACCTGGTTGCGATGACAGAATTCATAAGCTGTTCGCGTGATCGCCGTTTCGATTTCCATGTAGAGGTTGGGACGGCCATCCTCAAAAAGCGCCAGTAGCGCGTCGCGCAACACTTCGCAAGGCTGGGCGGGAGCACTGGTCGAGATTCGGAGCCCCCTTCGGAGCCGAAGAGGAGAAAGCCTCAAATCTTCCGGTCTGACTACATTTTCCCGGCAAACCAGGAGCGCGTGATGGATGACATTTTCCAGTTCCCGCGTATTGCCTGGCCAGGAGTGCCCGCCCACCAGTACATCGATCGCCTCCGCGCTCAGTGCGGGATCCTTTAGTCCGAGCCGTTCTCCATAGACTCCGAGGAAGTATTTCGCCAAGGGCAGAATGTCACCCGGCCGTTCACGCAACGGAGGAATGTGCAGCGTGGCAACCTGGAGCCGATAATAAAGATCTTCGCGGAAACGCCCCGCGGCAACCGCATCCTCGAGATTTACGTTAGTCGCCGCCACCACGCGAACGTCAATCGCAACCGGACTGCGCGAACCCAGCCGGACCACTTGGCGCTCTTGCAGCACTCGGAGCAACTTCACTTGCATGGCGAACGGCAAATCCCCGATTTCATCCAGGAATAACGTTCCGCCCCGAGCCGCCTCAAACCATCCCGCCCGGGCTACTGTTGCTCCGGTGAATGAGCCGCGCTCATGCCCAAATAATTCGCTCTCCACCAGGCTTTCGGAAAACGCCCCGCAATTCACCGCCACAAAAGGACCGTCGCCCCGCGGACTCAGCCTATGCACGTGTCTGGCAATGAGTTCCTTGCCGGTACCTGTCTCCCCAGTGACCAGCACGTTCGCAGTGCTTGGTCCGATCAAATGCATTCTCTCAAGGAGTGTCTTCGACTTGACATCCTCAAACACCAAAGCGGATGCCCTTAGGCTCAAGGGCACCGCAGGTGGGCCGGGAAAACTTAGAAGTGGCTTGGGAACGGGCAACAGCGACATTGTAAACCCTACTATATGAATAGACATTATAGGATACGGCTGACAGTCGCGTCAAGGGGTTCTGTCACCAGCGGAACAAATGGGAGGGGGCTGAAAAAGGCAATCCCACCAAATTCGCGCAAGAACTGCGTACAGCGGGCTAAGAACAGTTCGGGAATATAGGCTTCGCGGAAGTTAGGCCCCTAGACGATTTTGTGGATGTCGTCGCATTCCCGCTAAACACGGGAACTCAGTATTTATGCGCCTTTCCACAGGTCGAACTCTATCTTGGAGCGTAAGTATCTGAAACAATTGGTAAGTGCGTGGAGATCCCTCCATTATGAAAGTAAAGCAGCGTGAAAATGAAATTGACCCCCTGGTGCGTTACCAGGGGGTCGTAGTTTTGGACTCTGACTCGATTGTAAATTGCTGAAAAGAAATGGTCGGGGAGAGAGGATTTGAACCTCCGACCCCCTGGTCCCGAACCAGGTGCTCTACCAGGCTGAGCCACTCCCCGACTAACAGATGGTCTTTGAATTTTACTACACTCCGCGCTGAATGCCCTCCATCGCAATCTCTGCCACATTGAGCCGATTGCAACCGCCCCGCAATTCTTGTTCTGCCGCGGCTGCTACAATCTTGATCACAAACGTCTTCTGCGCTGCCGTTAAAACGCTTCTATGCTGGCTTTCACTGCTGAACGGCTCTCGACTCCGGCTGCCGCCATCGAGCATCCTCTGTTGCTCGTCGACGACGGACGCATCGTCGAAATGGCCGCTCAGAACAGCCGTGCGGTCCCCTCCGGAGCTTCCGTGGTCGACTTCGGAAACGGCATAATTGCGCCCGGCTATATCGATCTTCACATTCATGGCAGCGCCGGGTATGACGTGATGGACGACGACGACGAGGCGCTTCCGGCGATCGAACGCTTGCTGGCGCGGCACGGGGTCACGGGTTATTTTCCCACCACCGTCAGCGCGCCCATGGATGATACTTTGCGCGCGGTCGAGCGGCTGGCCGATGCGGTCGAACAACGCGATCGCGATCGTAACAATCGCGATCATGATAATAAGAATGGCGAGCGGCGCGCCGTTCCGCTCGGCATCCATCTTGAAGGGCCGTTCATCAGCCATGCGCGTCGCGGCGTGCATCCTCCGCAAGATTTGTTGGCTCCAACGCTGCCACTGTTTGAGAAGCTCTGGCAGGCGGCCCACGGCCGGATTCGCATGATGACCATCGCTCCCGAGCTGGAGGGCGCGATGGAAGTGATCGCCGAAGCGGCGCGGCGCGGGGTTTGCGTCAGCCTGGGACATTCGGACGCCGATTTTGCCGTGACTGAGCGCGCCATTGACGCGGGCGCGCGACATGCCACGCACACTTTCAACGCCATGCGCCCGCTCGATCATCGCAACCCCGGAATCCTGGGCGCGGTGCTCACCGATCAGCGCGTGAGCGCCGACATTATTGCGGACACCGTACATATCGACCCTGCGATTATTAAACTCTTTGCTATGGCCAAAGGTCCTGAGCAAACCGTGCTGATCACAGATGCGATTTCGGCGACTGGAATGCCCAACGGTCGTTATCATCTGGGATCTTTCGAAGTCGACGTTTGCGATGGCAAGTGCACTATCAATGGCAGATTGGCGGGGAGCGTTTTGACTCTCGATCGCGCCGTCCGCAATCTGGCGCGTTTTGCGGAGTGGGATATGGCGCTGGCAATCGGCGCCGCCACCCGAAATCCGGCGCGGGTGGCGAAGATTGCGAATAAGGGTATTCTTGCCTCGGGAGCCGACGCGGATTTTATCGTCCTCGATCCTAACGGCCAAGTGCTTCGAACTTTTATCGGTGGCGTGGAATGCTTTTCATAGAAACGTATAAACACAAGTATTAAGGAGAGCCGTGGCTTCAGCGCGTAAATTTCCCCATCATCTGATTCGAGAGATCTTTGAGCAGCCCGACGCCTTGCGGCGGACGATTGAGCCCCGCGTCTCTGCGGATACGGGTCTAGTTCGCCTTGACGAAATCCATATTTCGCGTGAAGAGCTGCGCGCGCTGCGGCGAATCAACATCGTCGCCTCCGGCACCAGCCGCCACGCCGGGATGACGGGCCAATACATGATGCAGGAACTGGCCGCCGTTCCGGTCGATGTCGATTACGCGAGCGAATTCGAATATCGCAATCCGATGATCGGGCGCGGCGAGCTCAGCATCTTTATTACTCAGTCAGGAGAAACCGCCGACACCACTGCATCGCAACGTGAGGCGCGCCAGAAAGGCTCGCGCACCATCGCGATCTCAAACGTCGAAGGCTCGACTATCGCGCGCGAGGCCGACGGATTCATCTACACGCACGCCGGTCCGGAGATCAGCATCGCCTCGACCAAGGCATTCACCGCGCAGATGGCGTGCTTGTTCCTGTTCGCGCTCTATCTCGGCGAAATCAAAGAGACGGTTTCGGAAGGGCTGGCCAAGCACTATATCCGCGAACTTCTCGCGCTGCCGCTGAAAACAGAAACGGTTCTAGCCGCAGGCGACCAGGTCGAAGAACTTGCCGAGCTTTATTACCGCGTCGACGATTTCATGTTTCTGGGACGCGCCATCCACTACCCCATCGCCATGGATGGCGCGCTCAAGCTGAAAGAAGTCTCTTACATTCACGCCGAGGGCTATCCCACTGGAGAAGCCAAGCACGGCCCGAATGCGCTGATCGACTTTCGCCTGCCGCTAGTCGTGATCGCGACCTGCGACCACAACGATGCGGGCTCTGTGACGCGCTACGAAAAAAACGTCAGCAATATGGAAGGCTTCAAAAAGCAGGGGGCGACCCTGATCGCGCTGGCGACGGAAGGCGACACTACCATCCCGCAAATCGCCAACCACACTCTATTCATTCCCGAAGCGCCCGAACTGCTATCACCGCTTCTGGAGATCGTTCCTCTACAATTGTTCGCATATTACGTCGCTGCCAAGCGCGGTTTGGATGTGGACCGACCGCGCAATTTGGTCAAGGCGGTGACGTTGGAGTAGGAGTCGACGGTCGATTGTCGTTTGTCGATAGTCGTTGGCCGATGCGCCGGATGTTTGTTACCGACCAACGACGACCGACTATCGACCGCCTCCCAGCAAAATTCTCCCCAATTGCTTATGATGGAAGTTGGCATTCTTTCTCGTGGGGGCAGTGTGGCTGAGACGCTGGAGCAACAAACGGACAACGCAGAACAATCGGACAACGCGCAACAAACGCAGCAGGCGCATCAAACGCAGCAAACCAACGGCATCGAAGTCCTGGAAACGCGCGAGTGGCTGGACTCGCTCGACTACGTGCTTTCGAAAGGCGGTCCCGAGCGCGTCGGCCGTCTTTTGCAGCAACTGGCGCTGTACGCGCGTCGCGAGGCCGGCATCAACCTGCCCTTCACGGCGACCACTCCCTACCAGAATACGATCCCTTTCCGGCATCAGCCGCCATTTCCCGGCAGCCAGGAGATGGAGCGCCGCATCAAGAGCCTGGTGCGCTGGAACGCGATGGCGATGGTCGTGCGCGCTAACAAGATTCAGGAAGGCATCGGTGGTCACATTTCCACCTTTGCGTCGGCGGCGACGCTGTACGAAGTCGCGTTCAATCATTTTTTTCAGGCAACCACAGAATCTGGCGACCGCGACGTCGTCTATTTTCAGGGACACGCCGCTCCTGGCATTTACGCGCGCGCCTATCTCGAAGGCCGCATCCCCAAAGAAAAACTCGAAAATTTCCGGCGTGAGTTGAAGCCGGGTGGCGGCCTCTCGTCCTACCCCCATCCCTGGCTCATGCCCGAGTTCTGGGAATTTCCCACTGTGTCGATGGGACTCGGTCCGATTCAGGCGATCTATCATGCGCGATTTATCAAGTATCTTGAAAATCGCGGCCTGAAAACTTCGACCGGCGGCAAGGTCTGGGCCTTCCTTGGCGATGGCGAAATGGACGAGCCCGAATCTCTCGGCTCCATTACTTTGGCCTCACGCGAGCGTCTCGACAACCTGATCTTCGTCGTTAACTGCAATCTGCAGCGCCTCGACGGCCCTGTCCGCGGCAACGGCAAAATCATTCAGGAACTGGAAGCGATCTTCCGCGGCGCAGGCTGGAATGTCATTAAAGTAATTTGGGGCGGCGACTGGGATCGCCTCATTCAGAACGATCGCGACGGCCTGCTCGTGCGCCGCATGGGTGAGATCACCGACGGCCAATATCAAAAATATTTCGTCGAAAGCGGCGAATACTTCCGCCAGAATTTTTTCGGCACCGACCCGCGCCTGCTCAAGATGGTCGAGCATCTCTCCGACGAGCAACTCGCCCGCATGCGCCTAGGCGGTCACGACCCGATCAAGGTCCACGCCGCATACAGAGCAGCGGTCGACCACACCGGCTCTCCCACCATCATCCTGGCCAAAACCATCAAGGGCTATGGACTCGGCGAAGCGGGCGAAGGCAAGAACATCACGCATCAGCAGAAAAAGCTCAACGACGACGAGCTGCAAATCTTCCGTTCGCGCTTCGGCATCCCCATTCCCGACAACGAGCTTCACAACGCGCCCTTCTATCGCCCCGCCGACGACAGCGCCGAAATCAAATACATGCGGGAGCGCCGCAAACAGCTTGGCGGCTACATGCCCGTGCGCAAGCTGCGCGCCGCGCCGCTGAAACCCGTATCAGAAGCGATCTTTGAAGAGTTCTACAAGGGCACGGAAGGCCGTGAAGCTTCGACCACCATGGTATTCGTGCGCATCCTCTCCAAGTTGCTGCGCGACCCGGAGGTCGGACGGTTGATCGTCCCCGTCGTCCCCGATGAAGCCCGCACCTTCGGCATGGAGGCGCTCTTCCGCCAGGTCGGCATCTACTCCAACGTTGGTCAGCTCTACGAGCCGGTCGATATGGATACGCTCCTTTATTACAAGGAGGCGAAGAACGGCCAGATTCTCGAAGAAGGCATCACCGAGGCGGGGTCGATGTGCTCCTTCATCGCCGCCGGCACGGCGTATGCCAACCACGGCATCAACACGATTCCGTTCTTCATTTATTACTCGATGTTCGGACTGCAGCGCATTGGCGATCTGATCTGGGCTGCGGCCGACATGCGCTGCCGCGGTTTCTTAATCGGAGGCACAGCTGGACGCACCACTCTAGCCGGCGAAGGCTTGCAGCATCAGGACGGCCACAGCCACGTGCTTGCGCTCCCGGTGCCGAATTTGCTCGCATACGATCCAGCATTTGCCTATGAGATCGCCATCATCATTCAGGATGGAATCAAGCGTATGTACGTCGATGGCGAATCCATCTTCTATTACTTGACGGTCGGCAACGAGCCGTTGCCCATGCCTGAAATGCCCAGCCAGCCCGGCATTCGCGAGGGCATCCTCAAGGGTTTGTATCGCTACCGGGCTTCCGAGAAAAAAGACGCGAAGCTGCGCGCGCAATTACTGGGTAGCGGCGCCATCATGTTCGAAGTGCTCAAAGCGCAAGCCATCTTGGAAAAAGACTACGGCGTTGCGGTCGATGTTTGGAGCGTGACCAGTTACAAGGAACTTTATCGTGACGCCAACGACTGCGCCCGCTGGAACATGCTGCATCCTACCGAGAAAGCAAAAGTGCCGTACGTTACCCAAACTCTGCAAGGCGCATCCGGCCCCTTTATCGCAGCATCCGATTACATGAAGGTCCTGCCGGAGAGCCTCGCGCAGTGGGTTCCGGGCAAGCTGGTTGCGCTCGGCACCGACGGTTTCGGTCGCAGCGAAAATCGCGCGTCGCTGCGCGATTTCTTTGAAGTGGACGCAAAGCATATTGTGCTTGCTACGCTCCATGCTCTGGCAAACGAGAAGTGCAGTGAAAAGTCCGACGACGAATCGCTCGACAAAACAGATGGCGCCGACGCCGTCAGCGCGAAACTCTTGGAGAAAGCCATTTGCGATCTCGGCATCGACCCGGAAAAACGCAACCCGGCCACGAGCTAGCGGTTTTGCGAATTCGCGCGGTATAAATTGTGTCATCCTGAGCGTAGCGAGGGGCTCATGCATTTGCTCTCAGCGCCGGAATGCATAGGTTCTTCGCTCTGCTCAGAACGACAGCAAGAAAAGGACAGAATGCCAACAGAATTTAAACTGCCCGAGCTCGGCGAGAATATCGAAAGTGGCGATCTCGTCCGTCTCATGATCAAGCCGGGCGCGCCGATCGCCGAAGGCGAGCCGGTCATGGAGCTCGAGACCGACAAGGCCGTCGTTGAAGTGCCCTCGTCCGTAACCGGCACCGTCGGCGAAATTCGCGTGAAAGAAGGCGACAAACTCAGGGTCGGCCAGGTCATTTTTACGGTTGACAATGGAGTTGGCGCAAAGCCCACGGCAAAAACCGAGAAAGCAACTGCCGCGTCAGGCTCAACTTCCGCTCCTCGCGATTCGCAAGGGCAAGCTAAGCCAGTTTCCGCTCCTCAGCAACCGGAGCGGCGAAAAAGTGTCGAGCCTCAGGCCGCTAAAGCCGGCGAATTCAAATTGCCCGAACTCGGAGAGAACATCGACTCGGGCGATCTGGTGCGCTTGCTAATCTCGCCCGGCGCGACTGTCTCCGAAGGCCAGCCCGTCATGGAACTCGAAACCGACAAAGCCGTCGTCGAAGTTCCTTCCACCGTAAGCGGCGTGGTGCGCGAGATCAAAGTCAAAGAAGGGCAGAAGGTCAAGGTAGGCGACGTCATCTTTACGCTGGAAGGCGGCGCCGTCGCTCCCCCTGAATCACCGCGCAAGCACGAACCGGTCGAGCACATGTCTGGCCAGCAAGCCGCGCGCCTCGGCTTTCAACTGGCGATGCGCGCCGAAGGCAAAACAGAAGCGCAGGCGCTGCCTCCCGATCAACCGCAATCTACGACGCCCGAGTTCAGCATGCCCGTGCAACTCGGCAAAGTTGCGGGCACCGAACATCGCGATCCCGCTCCTGCCGCGCCGCATGTGCGCCGCTTGGCGCGCGAAATCGGCGTCGATATTTATGGCGTGCAGGGCAGCGGCCCCGGCGGACGTATCAGCGAAGACGACGTAAAACTTTGCGCCAAGAATGCTCTGCTGGCAGCCGCGGCTGCGGCGCAAGCTCCGCGTGGCGCTTTCGTCGACCCCGATCTCCCCGACTTCGCTAAGTGGGGCAAGATCGAACGCGTCTCGATCCGCGGCGTGCGCCGCAAAACCGCCGAGCACCTTCGCCAAGCCTGGAACACGATTCCCCACGTCACCCAGCAAGACCGCGCCGATATCACTGAGCTAGAACAGTTGCGTGCGAAGTTTGCGCCGCGCGCGGAAGAAGCTGGCGGCAAGATGACCGTCACGGCGATCGCTCTCAAAGTCTGCGCTTCGGCGCTGAAGGTCTTTCCCCAATTCAACGCCTCGATCGACATGGCGAAAGAGGAGATCGTCTACAAGCAATACATCAATATCGGAGTCGCGGTCGACACCGATCGCGGCCTGCTGGTGCCCGTGATTCGCGACGTGGACAAGAAAAATATCGTCGAGCTGGCGGCCGAGTTGACGCAGCTTTCGAAAAAAGCCAAAGATCGCAAACTCACGCCCGACGAGATGGCAGGCGGCACTTTCACCATCACGAATCTGGGAGGCATCGGTGGCACCGGCTTTTCTCCCATCGTGAATCATCCCGAGGTCGCGATTCTCGGCCTCTCGCGTTCGCGCATGGAGCCGGAGTGGGTGAACAACAAATTCGAGCCGCGCTTGATTCTGCCGCTCTCCCTCTCGTACGATCACCGGTTGATTGATGGGGCCGACGCCGCGCGTTTTCTGCGCTGGATCGCGGAGGCATTTGAGCAACCGTTCTTGCTATCTGTGCAGGGCTGAGGTTTTTCACCGCCGCGACGCAGAAGACGCGGAGAAGACAAAAGCACTGTCATCTTGAGCGAAGCGAAGGACCTAATGTATCTTGCCGCAGAATGCATAGGTCCTTCGCTTGGCTCAGGATGACAAGACATCTAATCAAGAGGACAGATATCCAAATGTCGAACTCATCTAATCTCCGTGTAGCCGTAATCGGTGGCGGCCCGGGCGGATATGCCGCCGCATTTCTCGCTGCCGACCTGGGCATGAAAGTTACGCTGATCGATCCGGAAGTGAACCCCGGTGGTGTCTGCCTCTATCGCGGCTGCATCCCGTCGAAGGCCCTGCTGCACGTGGCCAAGCTGCTCGAAGAAGCCGAGCAGGCCAAGAACTGGGGCATCGAATTCGCCGAGCCCAAAGTTGACCTCAACAAACTCCGCGGATGGAAAGAAGGTGTCGTCAAGAAACTAACCGGCGGATTGGGACAGATCGCAAAAGTGCGCTCCGTGCAGTTCGTCCAAGGCAAAGCGGCATTCGTCAATTCGACCACATTAAAAGTAACAAAGACCGCGGCTGGCAAAGAAAACGAAGAAGAGAACCTAACCTTCGACCGCATCATCATCGCCACTGGATCGCGACCGACCGTCGTGCCGAGCCTGAAACTCGACAGCCCGCGCCTCATGGATTCAACCAGCGCGCTCGATCTCCCCGACATTCCAAAAACGCTGTTAGTCATCGGCGGAGGATATATCGGCCTGGAACTCGGCTCCGTCTACGCCACGCTCGGTACCAAAGTGACCTGCGTCGAAATGTTGTCGGGCCTGCTCCCTGGAGCCGACCGCGACCTCGTCCTTCCCCTGCACAAGCGCCTCGAAAAACTCTTCGCCGCGATTCTGCTCAACACAACTGTCAAATCACTCAAAGAAGAAAAGACCAGTATCCGCGTCACTCTCGACGGTCCGAACGTAAAGGAAAAGGAGCAGGTCTTCGACCGCGTGCTGATGTCAGTCGGACGCCGCCCAAATTCCGAAATCCCCGGCCTCGACAAAACAAAAGTCAAAGTCAATCAAAAGGGATTCATCGAAATCAACGGCCAGCGCCAAACCGCCGATCCCGCAATCTACGCCATCGGCGACGTTGCCGGAGAACCGATGCTTGCCCACAAAGCTATGCATGAAGGCCGCACCGCCGTAGAAGCCATCGCCGGCCACAAAGTCGCTTTCGAGCCGAATGCGATTCCCGCCGTAGTCTTCACCGATCCTGAAATCGCCTGGGCTGGCCTCACCGAAACGCAAGCCAAAGAACAAGGACGCGAGATCACCGTCGCCAAATTTCCCTGGGCTGCATCTGGCCGAGCCGTCACCATCGACCGTCCTGAAGGCCTCACCAAGTTGCTCATCGATCCGAAAACCGAGCGCGTTCTCGGCGTCGGCATCGTCGGCGCAGGCGCCGGCGAATTGATCGCCGAAGGCGTGCTCGCCATCGAAATGTGCGCTCTGGCGGCCGATGTCGGCATGACCATCCATCCGCATCCAACCCTGTCGGAGACGATGATGGAGTCGGCGGAAGTTTTCTACGGCCAAGCCACCGACATCTATCGTCCAAAACGATAGCCCTGTAGCGCCGCCGTTCCGGCGGCTGTCCGGCGGGCGTTCCTTCGGCTTCGCTCAGCGCAACGAAGTCGAGACGCCTTCGGGACAGCCGGCAAGATGCCGGAGCTACCTGTTTAGCACCGGAGCACACAAAGTTTGCAATGAAGAAATTGGCGTTGTTCATTTTCGTTGTTTGGCTGTCTGTCCAGACCCTGGCGGCCCAGACGCTAGTCGCTCAGCTGAACAACCTGCTGAAGCCAAGTGCCCCGGCTGCGTCGGCATCTTCTTCCGATCCGCTCGGCCGCACCACGCCCTCGGGAACCGTCCTCGGATTCCTGCAAGTCGCGCAAGACGGCAACGAAAAACTCGCTGCCGACTATCTGCAAATGAGCGCCGCGCGCCGCCAGTCTCAGGGTCCCGACATGGCGGGCAAACTGAAAATATTGATGGATCGCGCCTTCGTCGGCAGCATCCGCCGCATCAGCACCCGTCCCGATGGGGACCCTGAAGCCGGAACCGCCGATCAGCAAACGGTCGGAGTATTTTCCACTCGCGACGCAGACGTTCCCGTCGTGCTGGTTCGAGTCAACGATCCGAACGCCGGCAAAATCTGGCTCTTTTCCGCCGACACGCTCGGCAAAGTTCCCGAGCTCTACGATAACGTCGAAGCTCATCAGGTCGAAAACAAACTTCCGCAGATCCTGGTGCGCAACGTATTTCTCGGCATGCAGCTCTGGCAGTGGCTGGCGCTTCTCGCCGCCATCCCGATAGCCATCGCAATCGGCTGGGCAATCGTCTTGCTGCTGGCGATTCCGCGCCGGATTTGGCTCAAATTCAGAAACCGCCCGAACCTTGATTCTTACCGCCGCATCTCCAAGCCGCTGCTCCTCTCTTTCAGCGCGCTCGCTCATCGTGCTATGGCCGGTTACTTCGGCTTGCCATTGCTACCGCGCGTCTACTACTACCGGACGGTCGGCGCTCTCATCAGCATCGGCTTCTTCTGGTTTCTACAGCGCGTCGCCAGCCTCACCATGCAGCGGCTGCGCATTCATGCCATCAGTGCAGGCCGCATCGGCACCGGAACGCTCATGGTCCTGGCTGACCGCCTGCTCAGGGCGCTCGTCATCATCACCGCCCTCCTGGCCATACTCGCCATCATGGGCTTCAACCTGACGACGGTGCTCGCCGGCCTCGGCATTGGCGGTATTGCCATCGCGTTTGCCGCGCAGAAGACGCTCGAAAATCTTTTTGGCGGAATCTCCGTGCTTGCCGATGACGTCATCCGCGTCGGCGACTATTGCCGCTTCGCCGACCGCACCGGATCCGTCGAAGACATCGGACTGCGATCCACCCGCGTTCGCACCGACGCTCGCACCCAACTCTCCATTCCCAACGGCACGCTTGCCACCATGAGCATTGAGAATTTCACCCGCCGCGACAAAATCCAGTTCGCTCCCGTGCTCGCGGTCCGTTGTGAAACCTCAGCCGACCAACTGCGTTATCTGCTGGCCGAGATTCGCCGCTTGCTCTACGCGCACCCGAAAGTCGAAAGCGACACGGCCACCATCCGCTTCGCCAATTTCGACGCCAGCGCCCTGCGCCTTGAGCTTTCCAGCTACGTTCTGACGCGCGACTCTAACGAATTCATCGCTATCCGCGAGGACCTGCTGCTGCGCATCATGGATATCGTTGAGAGCTCTGGCACCGGCCTCGCCTTCCCGTCCCAAACCCTCTACTTCTCCCGCGATTCCGGCCTCGACAAAGAGAAAGCCGCCGCTGCCGAACAGCAGGTCCAGCGCTGGCGCGATCAGCGCCAATTGCCCTTCCCGGACTTCGCACCCAGCGACAAATCAGCCTTCCGGGGTTCAATTATCTATCCTCCACCGGACTCCGCGACCGCCGACAGCCGGCGTCCGTAAAACTATGGGGATGCCCATCCCTTACCCCGGTAACTTGCGGCTTGGGACGCCGATTCCTAGCATGAGAGAGTTATGCCTCTAGCTCTGCTCTTGTCGCCAGACGATCAGGCGGTCAGCGCCATTACCGGCGTTCTGGAAGAAATGTCAGTCACCTGCGAGCGGCCGCTCGACGGAGTGTCCGCCGCGCAACTCCTGAATTCCCACAGCTTCGATCTCGTTTTGGTGGATTGCGAAAATCTGCCCGCGGCGAAGTTAATTTTTGATGTCTGCCGTCGCGGAAAAAACGGCAACAATCCTGTGCCCATTGCCATCGTCGATGGCCGCGCGGGCCTGCCCACCGCATTCCGTCTGGGCGCCGAGTTGATTCTTACCAAGCCGGTCGCGAAAGACCAGGCGAGAACCACTATCCGCACCGCCGTTGGCCGTGTGCGAAAAGATGTGCCTGCGAGCGCCATTGTTCCCGTGCAGACGGCGGCGGCAGCCGCGGCGGCCGGTTCTTCGCAGACTACTGAATTTGCCGATGCGGCTTCGAATTTCGCCGCCAGTTCCGCGGTTAGCGCTGACTTGCATGCCGCCGCGCCGCAAATGAGTTCCGCAATCGATGCAGCCGTCGATGCCAATGAAGTTGACGGTGACGTTCCCATTGACGCAGACGCCGACGCAACGGAAACCGCCGCTCCCGTACGCTCGAAACCTGTGATACCCCTCGTACCGTCCGACGATCCGGTTCTCGCCGAGTTGGAAAGAACGGAAATGGAAGAGTCGGAGAGTGCGAAGTCAGCGGCGCTGGAAGAGCAGAAGAAGTCGTCGCAGAAGCTCGATTCGCAAAAGGCAGATTCGCTAGATAAACACTCGAATCGCCTCGAGGCCCTTTTGGACGATGCGGCCGCGAAATCATCTGCCGCGCCGGTTTTGTCGGCACCAGCACGCCCCCAGAAAAAACACGGCCCGCTAGCCGCGCTGATGATGCTCGCAATCGCGGGCGGCGGCCTCTATGGAGCGTGGATGTACGAGCCCGGATTCCGCGTCATCGCGCAACCCCAGATCGATCGAGCACTGGCTCTCGCGGCAATGGCGGCACATGCGCCTGCCACGGCGAAACCTTCGGCGCAACCAACTCAGGCCGCAGCCTCAACCGCTGCGCCCACGACTGCGCCAGTAACGACAACTGACTCGATCGCTCCTCAATCAACGTCGCCCGATGCCGCAACCGATTCAACCTCCGTGCCGCCAACCACATCAGTCGCGCCGTCGACTCCCGGCAAATCGACTGCCGTACCGTCGGCCGCCGCTACACTTCCACTTCCAGCCTCGTCGTCGAGTGCTGTAGCTGCTCCATCGGCCGCGGGAAGCGGCGCCACTCCTGCTCCCGTAGTCAGCAAACCGGCCAATACAAAGGTCGATTCAAAGGCCGATACAAAGAAAGATGCTGCTGTCACAACTTCGAATTCGTCTCCATCGAGCGCGCCACTACCGGGCGAGAACACGGCAATTATTCTTTCTTCTCAGGGTGCGCAGAAACGTCTGCTCACCGGCGTCCCGCCAAAATATCCCGCCGAGGCGCGTTCTGAGGGAGCGGAAGGAACCGTCGTCCTGAAAGCAGTAATCGATGAGACGGGAAAAGTCGCCGGCCTCCGCCTGGTGGAAGGAAACGCCACGCTCGCACCCTCCGCCATGCAAGCCGTAAAACAATGGCGCTACCGGCCCTATGCCCGCGACGGAAAATCGCAACCCTTCCAGACGATCGTGATCGTCGATTTTCAGCGGCCATAGAATAGTGGTCGTGCGTCGTTAGTCGTTGGTCGCGGGGATCCATCGTTTGGATGACTTCGCGAACGACTATCGACCGATGACAAAAGCCCATCGACTGCCTTTGCCCAATTACTGCCGTAACTTGCTGGTACCCACTGCATTACCTACGATAGCTTTATTATGGGTTACCAAGCTCTCCTTTTTTGCCCTGATGAAAAACTGGCTAGCGTCGTAAGTCAAGTGTTCAGCGAACTCGACTTCTCGATCGACGCGGTACATGAGCCCTTTGCTGCCGTCAAAAAGTTAATGTCGCAGCGTTACGACGCCATCGTCGTAGACAGCGAAAACGAACAGAACGCTTCCTTGCTTTTTAAAAGCGCGCGAAATTCCGGCTCTAATCAGAGTTCATTGGCCATCGCTCTGGTCGAAGGGCAAATGGGCGTGGCCAAAGCCTATCGCATCGGCGCGAACCTCGTACTGACCAAGCCAATCAATGTCGAGCAGGCCAAGGGAACGCTGCGGGTTGCACGCGGCCTGTTGCGGAAAAATTCAGATGCCGCAGCCGCCAGCGTTGCGAGCGCGGCGACTCCCGCGCTGCCAGCAAGAGCAGCGGCAACGCCCAGCAATCCGTTCCCACCGCCAAGTCGAGACGCAGCCGCGATCGCTCCGCCGCCCCGTCAAGAGGAGCCCGAACTCGAAGCGGCCGCTCTGCCGGCGATGGTTGCTATGGTCGCTGAAGATCAGCCAGCCGATATTCCCGCGCCGGCAGCGCCGCCACCGATTATGACCGTGGACGAGCCGGCCGTCGAAGCAGTAACGCCAACGCCCGCCGCTGTCGTTGCCGCGCAAAATGCAAATCGCCGGTTCGCAACAGCCCTCGGATCGGCCGCGGCGGCCGCCCCCGCTAGAGAAATAAATGCCGCAACGACGCTGAACAGTATCGTTGAATCCAGGCTGGATGAGCCGACAGTAGCCGAACCGAAGATTTACGAATCGAAAATCGGTCAAACAAAGATCGCACAGCCGAAGATTGTTGAATCCGCCACCGCCCTGCACGCTACAGGCGATGACGCGGACGCAATCGCCTCTGCTCCCGCCTTCAGCCCGGCTACCACTTCGGACGCTCCCTTGTTCGCCGCATTTGGCGAGGAAGATTCTGCTGAATCGGGCGGCAAAAAGAAAATCATGATCGCGGCCGTGGTCGTTCTGGCGCTCGCCGCCCTGGGCTATGTCGGGTACGAAACGTTCAGCAAGCCGACTCCCGCGGCGCGACAGCCCGTAAGCGCGCCCCAAGACTCCACGCAGCCAGCGTTCCGACCGATGTCTTCTCCGGCCGCTCCCTCGCCTACACCCTCGACCATGCCAGATCGGGCGAGCACGACCGGCGCGTCATCAACTCCGAAAATCGCGGCCACGTCAGCGCGCGAAAAGCCTTCCACCGGAGCCGCCAATTCTCCTCCGATTCGCATCGCACCTGACGCCACGGCAAATTCCTCTGCTGATTCCGAGACCTTACCCAGGAAGACCGACGCGGCACCGTTACTCGTTAAATCGAGCGGAACCAGGAAACAATCCGCAACCGACGAATCGGCGCCACAGCTTCCCAGTGAACTCACCTCGGCCTCCAACGCCCAGAGCAACTTGACCGGCCTGATGTCTTCCTCAGCGCCCGCCTTGCCCAAGGCCCCAGTAACAACGTTACGAGTTTCGCAAGGTGTTTCTCAAGGACTTCTCATCAAGCGCGTGAAACCGACTTATCCTCAAGCCGCGCTCGCGATTCACGCCCAGGGTGCGGTGCAGATCGAAGCCACCGTCAACAAAGAAGGCATGGTCGTCAATCCCAGAGTGCTGAGCGGCGATGCCATCCTCGCCCGAGCCGCGCTCGAGGCCGTTCGTCAGTGGAGATACAAGCCCTACTACCTCGACGGCCAGCCCGTAGAAATCAAGACGCAAATCACCGTCAACTTCAAAGCCGACTGAGAATCAGAAAAAACAAGCGATAGGAAAAGCGGGTGCTGGGAAAGGCGCGGGTGCAGGAAAAGCAGCCGCCAGGAAAAGCGCACATGAATCCGTTGGCAGACGCTGCCCTCTGGGCTTGCTTTTCCCGTCACCTGGCATTTCCTGCTTTTCCGATTTTCCCGCCTTCATTGAGCTGTTCATCCAAGTGCCGATGCCGCGGGCGCCCGGGGTGGGCGCAGATACTGCGGAATTTGTGGTAAAGCCCGTGCAAGTCCTCGCTCAAGAGCCGCACCACCAGCACACAGAAGTCGCCATGCGCGCGCAACAATTCCAGAAAATCCTGGCGCGGATTGAAGCCGGCGATCGTTTGAGCGCCCGCTTCCGCGGTCACACGATAATTTTCTCCGCTCATGCTGTCGCTCAGCCCGAGTAGCGCTCCCGGACCGGCAACCTCCAGCAGTTGCTTTTGCCTCTGGCCGGTAGGCAGCAGGATGCGAACTTCGCCGCTCTCCACCAGGTAAACACCCTTCACCGGGAAACCTTGCTGAAACAGCAGTGCGCCCTTCGGAAACTGCCGAACCGTTTTGATTCCCCTCAGCGCCTGCAATAGTTCAGGACTCAACTTGCTCGGTGCTGGCTGCAGCGGCATGACATGCCCCCGGTGTTGGCACCATCTTGCACAATCCCAGGCAGCAGAGATGTGACAGCCATCACGGTTCTAGTGTGGCACCCAGATCATCGGCTTGTAGATTAGATAAGGATGCCCTTACAGGCCAACGGAGAAATTCGCACTCCTACAGGCTTCTTGGAAGGGCACGAGTTGCGGAACATGCGCGAACAAATCGATTTTATCGATTTTGTGGTTGGTTTTTTGGTGCGCTCCCGGCCGGCGAAAGACTTTTTTCTGCAAACCGTTCATGCGCGCCGCAACCGGGGACGGGCCGCCGTCTAGCCCATCACTTATTCTCTTTCCATAATTTCGTCGATCACGGCCTTGCCGCCTTTTTCGAGACTGATCACTTTGTGGATCGGCTTGAACCCGGTCATCGTTATATCCACGATATAGTTTCCCGGTTCCACCACCACGCCCGCTGGCGACGTCTTATCCAGTATCCGCTGGTTGATTGCCACCTGCGCGCCCTTCGGCTGAGTGCGAATGACGATCGAGCCCATCCCGGCCGCGCCTTCTCCGCCACGCCCAAAGAGCTTGTTGAACTTGCCCAGCGTCTTCATGTCTTCCGTGTTGCCGAGCGCTCGGAGTGCCGGCGAATACTGGAAATTCTGAGCGGGTCCAAGATCGGCGACTGTTGTCTCGTCGAGATACCCCTGCTTACGCAGGAAAATCGTATGAGATCCTTTTTCGACCGCGAACTGCGCCGGCGTCACTCGTCCCGTCGGCTTGCCATCGATAATGATTTCGGCACCCGGCGGCGTGCTATTCACCACTACCAGGGCGTTTATCGGCAACAAATGCAGAAGCACGGACGATTTGCTGCCCGCGGCAATATCGACCGACCGTATATCGGATGAATAGCCATTCTTGCTGATCGAGAAAATATGTTTGCCCGGAGCCAGGTTGACCAAGCTAAACGGCGTAACCCACGACGGATCGCTCTTTCCGTCAACCTGAAATTGCGCGCCCTGCGGGATCGAGTCGATGAGCGCCTGTCCTGGGATGACGACCGGCGCGGGCGCAGGAGCAGGAGCGCGGCGCGCAACCTTGGCAACGTGCTTTTCGACCTGGCGCACGCTCAGATCCGGCTGCGGTTCCGCAATCGCCGGTACCGGCGTCTCCGGTTGCGGTGCCGCCGGAGCCTGGGCAGCTGCTTGCGCTGCCCTCGATTCTGCGGCCTTCGTTTCTGCTGCCTTCGTCGGACGCGGCGCAGCCGTCGAACCATCGTCTTCCGATCGCACGTGGAAAAACAGCGCGACCACTATGACTAAGATCAGCCCCACCGCGCCGAGAATCGAATAGATCATCAGCCGGGGCGGAACTGTCGCAATTTCCTGTATCGCCTTTTGCGCGACTTCGCGCGCCTCAATCTTTGGCTTCTCTTCTTTTTTCTTGGATGGAATCAGCAACTCGGGCGGCAGGGCCGCTTCGGGTTCCGCAAACGACGTCGAAATCACTTTTTCCTTCAACGGAGGTAACTCTTCAAGGTCAGAAAAACTCACCCCCGATGACGAATTTGCTGGCGCAGCCATCGCCGGATCCGCAGCCGGGCGCGGTGTCTCCTGCCCTGCCGCCGGTTCCACCACCGCCGCCGACATCATCGCGGCGCTCTGCGCGCCCCCAGATGCGGACCCAGATGCGGACCCGCTCACCTCAAAGTCGCTGATAAGCCGCGCGCCCGAATGTGCATCCTTCGCGCTTGAGTTACCCGGTTTCGCGCCGGCGTTGACCTGGGATACGCCATAAGCGGCGCCCCCCGTCGTTGCGCCCGCCGCGGCCGCCACAGCCTTGGTTGCAATCGCAGGTCGAACTGGCGTAGGCGCCACCACCGCATTCGCTCGCGGAGAGGCTGGGTTAACCGAAGCTGGGCTAGACGGGACTGAGCCAGACGAAGCGGGTCTAGGCGCAACTTGAGCAACCGGCTTTGGCGAAACAGACGGAACCGCTGGAGCCGCCCCAGCTCCGGCATTCGCCGAAACAAATTTGCCGGCGGCAGCCGCTCGCGCGGCGGGATCCACGGCAATTTTCGTCGCCGCCCCAGCTTTCTTCGACTCCGCCACCTTCTTGCCATTTTCTTTGCATGTCTCTAGGTCTTCCAGCAATGCGCGCGCACTCTGATAGCGCTCCGCCGGATCTTTCGCCAGCGCCTTCATAATCAGCGCACTCACCGCCGGCTGAATCTTGGCATTCACCTCCGAAGGGCTGGCCGGCATTTCATTTTCAATCCGCGTCAGCAGCGTACCTGGATCAGCGGCATCGAAAGCCTTGCGCCCGACAACCATCTCGTAGAGGATCGTTCCCACCGTAAACAGATTCGACCGCAGGTCGATGGCCTCTCCCCGAATCTGCTCAGGCGAGCAATACGGCATCAGCCGCCCCAACCCTTTGCCCGATTCTGCTTCGATCAGACTCATGCTGGAAATGCCATAGCCAAGAATCTTGACCATCCCATCCCACTGCACCAGAATCTTGTCCGGCTCAAGCGAGCAATGAGCCACATTCTTCGCCGCCGCATGCTCCAACCCAGCGCAAACCTGGCGCGTAATATCCAGCAAATCCCAGATCGAGAAACCCTCTTTGCGCGACAGCATGGTGGCGATGCTGTTGCCTTGTATGTATTCCATCGCGGCGCAGAATTGGCCGTCGATCTCGCCCGCTCCGTAGAGCAGCGCAATGTTCTGGCCAACCAGGTCGCGCGTACTGTCGCCCTCGGCGATCAGCGCCTCCACAAACGCAGCGGCGCGTTCGCCGAGCGGCTCCAGGCTCTGCGTCTTGAGCGCTACAACCTGATTGGTTTCCGTGTCCAGCGCCTTATAAATCTCGGCGCTCTCGGACTTCGAAAGTTCACTCTGGATTTCAAACCGGCCAAACATCGTCGCCATTACCGTCGCCTCGCGGTGATAAACCGCACTACACCCTGAAGATAAGTTGGCTAAATACCGGGGGAGAATCACCGCTAGAATACCGCCATCCACGGAACAACTGAGAGTTACGAAAGATCAAACCACGCTGGCCCTAAGTGCTTGATGGCACGGAAGTTGCTGAGGGCCAACGGAAGGGCATTTCGCACAGTTCGCTGGTATCGCTGAGTTCTCAGAAGTGCTAGTGAAAAACCAGAGAAAAGAAGGGCCTTTTTTGACTACAAAATCGAGCGCCGGCAAAAACTTTTTGCAGCATCCCGTGTTAGAGGGAGGGATTACCGTTTCTGGCCCTCTGGCTTGATCTGGCCAACGCAGGAGACTCCCTCGTGGAAAACATTGAACGCTGGAAAGAGCTTTGCTCTCTAGCCTCGAAAGAACAAGACCCTGACAAGTTGTTGGTGCTTGTTCGGGAAATTAACCGCTTATTGGAAGAGCAAGAAGCTCGCCTTCGTCGCCATCCGTCTGCCGAGCCCCCATCGATTAAATTCAAACTGCACCACTAACAGTCTTTTCAGTCTCTGCGCTGTGGATTGGTGGGTTTCATTACGACTTTGCCTGTCGGTTCGCAGTCGGGTGGAGGGCCTTGCTAGTGAACCGTAGCTCACTACTCCTTCGGTTCCTGATGCCGGATGATGTGGAGAGGAGAACACAATGAAACGGAGCTTTCCCGGCAACCTTACATTAAATCGGGCCAGGGAATCCGTTCGCCTAATCTGGCAACGTCGTCCGGTGCGGATATCCGCGCTGAAGAACTAAATGTTCACCCCGTGCTCAGGCCGTTCTTCGCGAAACCATCGCTTGCTTCGGCACCTCAACTTCGCTGACCCACTCCCACACTCGCCGGCCGCGATCGTTGCTCAAACTGCGCGCCTCGCCATAATCTACCAGACGATTCAAAACCGTCGTGACCGAAGCCAGCGGGTCTTTGTGCCGCGCCAGGATTGCCGGAGCATTCCGTTCCAACTCCAGGCAAACCTCGCGTGCCCCGAGCGGACGCCTCACTTCCATCAACACCCTGCGGCACGCCTTGGTAAAGCCGGGCTGGCGCCCGTTCGGCTTGCGATCAATCAATTCAAGCAAGTCGTCGTCAAGCACCTGGTCACCAAAAAGATTGGCCAATCCGGCGATGGTCTGCTTCACGGTGCCAATCCGTTTCATAATTTCGGCACGCTGCCGCATCAGCTGAAGGAGTTCTTCATGCGCGGCCTTTACCACCTGCTGCGCCGAAATATTGTTACCTTGCGCAAGCATCGATTCCGAGCCGACCCCATTCGCCTTCACCACTTCCATAACCCCTCCTCCAGAACGCAACCCACCACCGGAACCCGCAGTTTTCTATACGCTAAACAGCCGTACGAAGTTCCGTTAAGAGTTGGACTATCGAAGGGAAGAAAGGTCACCGAAGAAAAATGCAGAGGCAAGAGGTCAGATTGCCAGAGGTAGATCGGGGTTCAACCTCTGCAATCTAACCTCCGACCTCTAAGATTACCCCATCACCGTCGTATGCTCGGGCCGGATCTTATACATCACGCGCACCTCGCCCGGCTTCGCATAAGGATACTTGTCGACCCCCAAATACTTCTTCGCCATCTTGTCGATATGGTGATCAGCTCCGTCTTCCGTGATCTCCACCACCGTGCCGCGAATCTCCAGATAGCGATAAGGATTGTCAGGGTCGACAATCGCCAGCGCTACCCGCGGATCGCGGCGCACATTGCGATCCTTCTGGCGCCCTCGTGCCGAGTTAAAGATGACATGCTGGCCGTCGAAGTCGCACCACACCGGAGTTACCTGCGGCTGTCCGTCAGGCATGAGCGTGCCCAGACTGGCGAATGCCTTCTTATGAAAAAGATCGACGTATTTTTCAGGAATCACGTTGGACATCGCTGTCTCCTCTTCGAAAATTTATTTCCCGGATGATCCGTTGCCGTCCCGATTATAGATGCCCAAAGTAAAACGTTGGCTCTTCTCTTTTCCGCGGCCGGATGCTAGTAAACTGGAAACCCCTTTCCGAGAGGCCATTTTTATGGGCATAAAAATAACGACATCGGTGAAAGCGGCGGTCGGTCCGCAGTTTGCATTTTGGCTAGCCGTAGTGCTCTTGCTGGCCGGCCCTCTGTTGGCGCAGCAATCCGCTCTACAGCCTCCGCCCACCGTCGTCTTCATGACCGATTTCGGCATCATCGACGATTCGGTCGCTCTCTGCAAAGGCGTCATGTACGGAATCGCGCCGAATCTCCGCATCGTCGATCTCACGCACGAGGTGACTCCATTTTCCATTCGCGACGGCGCCCGCTTCCTCTTCGGCGCCACGCCGTACTTTCCTGTCGGGACAGTATTCGTCGCCGTGATTGATCCCACCGTGGGCAGTACGCGCAAAGCCGTCGTTGTGAAATCGAAGCGCGGCCAATTCTTCGTGCTCCCCGACAACGGCCTGATGACCATGGTCGAAGATCGCGATGGCATCGAGAGTGTTCGCGAAATCACCAACCCCGCCTGGATGGTGGGCGCCAAAATTTCCTCCACCTTCCATGGCCGCGATATTTTTTCTCCCGTCGGCGCGCACGTCGCCCGCGGCGATGACTGGACCCAGGTCGGCCCCGTAGTCCAGCAACTCGTCCGCCTCGATCTCAAGCCCGCAACCCTCAATGATAAAGGCCTGACCGGCGAAGTCATCGCCGAGGACGGCCCATTCGGCAACCTGGTAACCAACATCAGCGCCGAAGATTTCATGAAACTCGGCTATCAGCGCGGCGACAAACTGAAAGTGACTATCGCCGGACGCGAAGTCGAGATGCCGTTCGTAAAAACCTTCAGCGATGTTCCGCTGAAGCAGCCATTGCTGTACATCGACTCTCGCGGACGAGCCAGCTTCGCCCTCAACCAAGCCAGCTTCGCGGCGGAATACAAAATAGATCCGCTGCAACCAGTATTTATCCCCCGCAAAAGCCACTGAACCGAAGCACGGCTCAGAGAACGAGCGCCGAATCGGCGCGATGAAAACTGCCGAGTTTTATTTCGCCTTATAAATCTCCGTCAGTAAATCCGGCTTCGACTCATCGCGCACCAGGTGCGGAAACCTTTCGCCGCCGTGATAATCGAGTTTGATCACGCGAAAATATTCCGTGTTTTCGACAATCAATTCGATTGGCGATCGGCTGGTTTTGGCGGCCAGAATGGCATCGTGCCAGATGTCGGGCGAAAAACTGCGGCCATTGACCGCGATAATCTTCATCCCCGGGCCGATACCAGCTTTGGCCCCGACCATTCCTTCGACCGTATCGCGAACCGTACCATCGGCGGCGACCTGCACTCCCACAGAATAGTGCGCGTGGATCGACTTTCCACTGGGGTCCTGGGCACGATCGGCTTCCGACGGGTTTTCGTCGTAGACGAGTTTCCATCCGCTGCCTTCGATGCCGCCGAGCGGCGCGCCCGGACCAAGGTTTGAGAGGCGCTCGGTCCAGAATCCGCGCCAGTCGTAAGGCACTATTCGATTCAACCCGTTGACGATGTCGTCGAACGTGTAAGTCTTCACCATGGGGGGACCGCTGGGCGCGCCGTAAAACAGCTTGCAGAAGTCGTCCAAAGATTTTGCTCCCTTGCTTTGCTGGCGGATGATCACGTCGACCCACAACCAATTGAGCACGTCTTCATCGTAATAATCGACGGGACGGCGATAATCTTCCCAAGCCTTGGGAGCCGATTGCATGGTGGGGACGCCGTCGGCCGTATCCTGCAAGTTGCGCCAGACGCGGCCTGAGCGATGATCCAAGTCCGCCGCGATCAGCGCCAGTTCATCGCGGGCAAATGATGGCGTGCGTTCGCCGCTGCGGGCGGAGAGCATGTCTCCGAGATACGACGTCAGTCCCTCGTATACCCAGAGCAAGTCGGTCTGCATGAGCTGTTCATAATCGGGCGTTGCGAGATCGGCAGGACGGCGATATTTCCCGTTCCACGAATGCACATATTCGTGGGGGAGCAGGCCAGACGCCTCTTTTCGCCCGTCTTCTTCGATCAGGGAGCGCTCGTCGACGCGGCTGTCGTTCGATTCGTGATGTTCTAATCCGAAATGCGCGACGTGATCGCTGAGCGTGAGCAGGAAATGGTACTCGGTGTAGTGGTGCGCACCAAAAAGAATTCCGGCTTGCTTCACCAGATCCCGGTAATGTTCCCAAACTTCTTCGGGGGCGTCGAGGGCTGCGGCGCTGTCGGCTGCAATATCGAGTTCGGCAGGAGGATTTTCGCCGGGCGCAGTCAGCGGCACTACTTTCATATATTCCCCCGCGAGCACGGGGCCATCGACCAGCGTGGTGAGCGATACCTGCGCAAAATGAATTTCGTTGCCATTCTGATCGGACACCTGCAGCGATGTGCCAAACTTCCATCCCGCGGGCAGCCGCAGGCTTGCGCTATACCTCAACTGATCGGCAGCGTAACCGGCAGGATAAAGCAGTAGCGTGTTCCAGCTGAGGATGTACAACTTTTCCGTGGCGGAGACCGAGGAGCTGTAGCCGGGCTCGTCTGACGCGGGCGAGGCGTAATCCAGATTCGCGACGACTTCGCTTTCGCCGGGAGGAACTTCGACGTGGAAGGTAAATCCGTCGATCAGGTCGCGGCGCCAGGCCAGCGTTTTCCCGCTCGCGGAAAATTTCAGTCCCGTCAAATCCGTGATCGGACCCGTCGGCCCATGCTCGCCCGGAATCCATTTCGGATAATAGAGAGTGAGTGTACCGGGCTTGGCGGGAATGCGCAGTTGCGCGTGGAACATTTTGCGCGGCGCATTCGATGCATCCACGGAAAGCGCTATGGTCGGGGCATTTGCTGCGAAGACTGAAATTGATGCCAAAAAGAAAATTGCGACACAGAAAAAAATCCTACTCCTACAGCCTGAGCCCATTCTTCCTCCACGTACTCATTTTCGCCCACCGCGACGGAACAAACTGCAAATTGAATATATCAGTCTATGTGGGCGGCGAAGGCGTGTCGCGGCAGCGAAGACCCGCCCGCTTTGATATCCTTATCGCAATCTTTTCTGGAGCATAAACCTCCGCTGTACGGAATCGCATGTCGACCGGCATTCGAACTAGCGAATTACGCAAGATCTATACTTCTGCGCCGCCGCTCGCCTCCGGTGGAGGCTTCGGTTTCAGCGGGGCTCGCGGCAAGGGAAACAAGCAGCCCAAACCGCACATCGTTGCGCTGGATGGTATTTCTCTCGAAGTCTTGCCTGGGGAAATCTTCGGACTGCTCGGACCGAACGGCGCGGGCAAATCCACAACGGTTGGAATTCTCACGACGCGCGTGCGGCCCACGGGCGGTCAGGCGTGGATTGGCGAACATGATGTGTGGGTGGAGCAGGTCGCCGTCAAGCGCCTGATTGGCGTGGTACAGCAGCGTCCGAACCTTGACTTTACTCTTACGGCGCGCGAAATCCTGCTCTTTCATGGCGCTTATTTTGGCATCGACTCACGCGAGCGGACCGAGCGGGCGAAGACCCTGCTGGAGCGCTTCAAACTGACGGATCGCGCCGATCAGATGGTGCGCGGATTTTCGGGCGGCATGATGCAGCGCCTCGCAATTGCGCGCGCCATGATGCATGATCCGCAAGTGCTTTTCCTCGATGAACCGAGCGCCGGCCTCGATCCGCAGACCCGATTGCTACTCTGGGAGATCATTCGTGAATACAACGACAACGGCAAAACGATTCTCCTGACCACGCACAACATGGAAGAGGCCGACGCTTTGTGCCAGCGTCTGGCGATCATCGATCATGGGAAAAATATTGCTTTGGGCACGCCGGCGGAACTGAAGGCGTCAGTGCCGGGCGGCTATCTGCTGCGACTGCGCTTCGGCCAGCACTCGGCGGAGATGCTGCAACGGCTGCAAGGTTTGGCGGGCGTGAGAGAAGTTCGCCCAACGGCGAATAACGACAACTCGGCCGACGTCTACGCCGACCGCGGAGGCTCGCTGGTGGGCGAGATTGCAAGTCTCGCCTCGGGCGCGGCGGTGGAATTGTGCGACGTGCATATTTCGGAGCCGAGCCTGGAGAATCTTTTTCTGCACCATACCGGAAGGAGTTTGCGCGATTGAACTGGACGACTTTTCTGGCGCTGCTCGGGCGCGACGCTCACGTCGCCCGCCGCAACTTTATTCCTCTGCTGCTGCAAACTTTCCTGCAGCCGATGATGTTTGTGTTTATTTTTGGCCGCGTGATGGTGTCGAGCGGCTACATGCCAGCGGCGTATAAGAGCCTGCTATTGCCGGGGATTATGGCGATCAGTATGGTGTTCACGGGCGTCTGGGCGGTAGCGATGCCTTTGATCGCCGAATTTCAATTCACCCGTGAGATCGAAGACCGCCTGCTGGCGCCGATCAATATTTCGTGGCTGGCGATCGAAAAAGTTTTCTTCGGCGCGCTGCAAGCGCTGGCCGCCGGATTGGCGGTCATTCCGATGGCATGGCTGTTGTTGCGTCCGGGAGTGGAATTCAACTTGAGTTCCCCGCTACGCTTCGCGTGCGTAACGGTGCTGGTGGCGCTATTCTCGGCCTGCGGCGGACTGGCGCTCGGCTGTAGTGTCAATCAGACGCACATCGGATTGATGTTCAGCATGGTTCTGACGCCGATGATCTTCTTTGGCTGCACCTATTATCCGTGGAGCGCTCTCGCCCACTTTCCCATCCTGCAAAAAGTCGTTCTCATCAATCCGCTGGTCTACGCCAGCGAGGGACTGCGGGGGACGCTCGTGCCTCAGTTTCCGCACCTGCCGGTGCTGGCGGTGCTGATCGTGCTAACGGTCTTTGACGTATTGTTTCTGGCGGTCGGATTGCGGCAGTTTCACGCCAAGTCTGTAAGCTAGTTCTCCCTAGTCTTTAGACGCTATCTCATAAATCGGTTTTGGGTAGGGCACAGCTTCAGCCGTGCCGCAAAGGGCCAGTAAAGACAAGGGCTTTAGCCCTTGAGGGAACAGCTACTTCTCAAGTTCATTATTATGAGATGGCTCTTCAATACTGCAAATACCCGATCCCCACCCGCATGTGGTGCAGGAGGTTGTCCGGTACCGTGAGGCCGATGGTCAGTCCGAGCATGGCATGCACGATCGCGATCGGATAAATGCTGCGGTAGCGCCTGAACATTTCGCAGAAGACGAGCGCGCCGACCAGGGTCGCGGTGGTGAGCACGGGGCTAGGCAGATGCACCGCGGCGAAGAGCGCTGAGGCGATCCAGACCGCAGGCTCGCTTCCATAGAGTTCTTCAAAGCGGTTGAAGAAAAATGATTGCAGAATGAATTCCTGCATGAGGGCCCACAGCGCATAGCCCCATACGGCGGGCAGATTTGGAAACCATGCTGGATTGGCGGGAATCTGGCCACCCACCCAGTGAACCGGAATCACCATCAAAACCAGCGCCGCGACGCCGATGGCGAGCACTACGGCGGTGCCGGAGGCTTTGGGGATTCCCAGGCCGAGGCGTGCGAATGACAACCGCGGCGAGGGGTCGACGAGTACGTCGATCGCGACCAGGACAAGAAGCGTGATGGCGGCGATGGCGGCCCATCGGTTTCGAAGATGCGTGGTCGGCGCCCAGAGCGCGAATTCGAGGAAGACAAAAACGATTACGATCTGGGCCCAGATGAGGAAGCGCCGCGAGGCTGTGAACTCCGCCGGAAAAGGTTTTGACTTCAGGGCCATTGTGACTATCTTTACATTTTCGTCTGCGCCGCCGCGAGCTAAAACCAGCGAGTTAAAACCAGAAGGTCCAAATGGCGTCGACGCTGGTGTGAGTGATGGCGGAGGCGGGCAGGCGGCGCTGCTCGCGCCAAGCGCGGCCGTAGAAAATTCCTGCGATGCTGGCGAGGAAGACGTAGGTCCAGTTGAAGTGAGTTGAGCGTTTATTAAAATGCGAGAGGCCGAACAAGACGGCCGTTATGCAAAGCGCGGCGCGGCGGCCAACGCGGCGTTCGAGCAGATTCTGCACCCAGGCGCGAAAGTAGAGTTCCTCTGGAACAGCGACGAAGATGAAGATATAAATCCATTTGTAAATCATCGAGAACTGGAGTGCGCTGCGATGGGGATGGAGAAAGCCGAGCGCCCATCCCAGACCGATGACCAAAGGGGCGAAGAAAACCAGTTCGCGGAGGCCGGTTTTCCAATCGCTCCAGCGAAAGTGAAAATCAAAACCGGTCCCAGTGAGCCGGCGGATGGCCACGAATCCATACAGCGCGGCATCGACGACGAGCAGTTTGCCTAGCCCGGCGAGGCCGCCCGGCCAAGCTGGCTCGAGCCAGCGCAGATCGATGGCCAGGCCGAGCGGAACAAGAATGAGAGCATCCCGCCAATTGCCGCGCTGCTCAGGATCGGCGATGACAGCCTGGCCGAGCAACCATGCAATCACTACCGGCAGAACGGCATAGAAGACGCACCATTTCCAGGAAAACATGTAGTGCGCCGACGAAATCAGAGCATACGGCAGAGCGCAGACCGCCGGCAATAAAGTGCGGGGTACCGCCGGCCACCGCGCGCAAGCTTGGGCGACGCGGTCTCCGGCAAACCCGAACAGAGCGGCGGGCGCGAGTTCGAGCGCAAGCACCGCAATGTCTACGGGGGCTGCGTTCTGCATGCGCTTATTTTAATTCGGAAGAAAGTTTGCGGGCCGCGGCGGCGGGGACGGCGAGGTCACAATCCATCGCGGGGCGAGATTCCCATATTTTCGTCACTCCGTTTTTGGAACGATGGCGGCGAAGCCTTTCGGCGAGGGTAGCGCAATTCGGCTTATGTGACGGCCTCAGCGCGCCGATCATTTCAGGTGTAAGCGGAAAGGCTCTCCCTATGAGTATTTCAATATCCAATTCGCCATCGCCCGCATCGATCGCTGCCGTCAACTCCCACTCGGACTCGGCGCAAGCTCCGCGGACTCAACCCGCCACAAACAATTCAGATACGGTCACATTAAGCCAAGCACAGCAGGTTACACAGCTCTATCAGCAGGGCCAGCAGGTGCCGCAGATCGCGAGCACGCTCAGCCTGCCGGTCGACATTGTCAACAGCTACCTGGGTATTACTTCGCAATAGATTTGCTGATTGAGATTTGCTGATTGATTTTAATCGTAAACGCGAAGATAAAATGACGCGCGTCCTCGCCCGCTTCTGAGGCTGACCGCGTAGCTGCGCCCGTTGAAAGCTTACAACCGCTTCTCTCCCTGCCCGTTCACAAAAAAACACAACGACAATTGAATTCTGCAAATGCCTTTTGAATGCGGAGGACAGCGCGCAAGCCCGCAGTCCCCGCGAGCGTATACACTTGGACGGCCCGTTATCTCGACTCTTTGCAGTTGAGAACTTGGGGCTACTGGATTTATTGTTTACGTGTCGGAGGAACAAAAATTGCGAATCACCACTCTTGCCCTTTTGCTCGCATGTCTGGTTACCTTAGCGCCCGCGCAAAAAAAATCACCGAAAAAAGCTGCGGATTCAGATCAGACGGCGGCTCCCGACCAGCAAGCAAACAGGGCGCAGGCCGGCGATAGCCAGACCGATAAGGATGACGAGGACAAAAATAAAGACCCGTGGAAAGGCCTGCAATATCGTCTGGTCGGGCCATTTCGCGGCGGGCGTGTGGTCGCCGTGTCCGGCGTCGTGGGCAAAGATAATGAAAACGTCTACTACTTTGGCTCGACTGCGGGCGGCGTTTGGAAGACGACCGATGGCGGCCTCAACTGGCGGCCGATTTTTGATAAGGAGAAAGACGCATCGCCCGCGATCGGAGCGATTGCGGTTTCGGAATCCGATCCCAATGTAATTTACGTGGGAACCGGCGAAGCTTGCATTCGCGGCAACATCGTCGGAGGCAACGGCGTTTACAAGTCGATTGACGCGGGCAAGACGTGGAAGTTCATCGGCCTTGCCGATACTCGTGCGATCGGGCGCCTCGCCGTAAATCCCAAAAATCCAGACATCGCATTCGTTGCGGCGCTGGGCCATCCGTTTGGCGACAACGAAGAGCGCGGGATTTTCCGCACCACGGATGGCGGCAAGACCTGGCAGAAGGTTCTCTACAAAGGTCCGAAGAGCGGCGGTATCGATGTGGTCTTCGATCCGAGCAATTCGAACATACTGTTTGCGGCGCTGTGGCAGGCGCGGCGAACTCCTTGGGGGATGGACAGCGGCGGGCCGGGCAGCGGGCTCTACCGTTCTATCGACGGCGGAACGACCTGGAAGGAACTGAAGGGCCACGGACTGCCCGAAGGAATTCTCGGGCGCATTGGCGTAACGGTGAGTGGGGCGAATCCCAATCGTGTCTGGGCGGTGGTGGAGGCCGAGAAAGGCGGCGTCTATCGTTCCGACGACGGCGGCGATTCCTGGCACATAATGACCGACGACCATAGCTTTCGCCAGCGCGCTTGGTACTACTCGCACATTTTCGCCGATCCCAAGTCGGCGGATACGGTCTACATCCTAAACACCTCGGCGTATCGATCGAATGACGGAGGCAAGACCTTCAGCTCGATCCACGCGCCGCACGGCGACAATCACGGCCTGTGGATTGATCCCACGAATCCCAAGCGTTTGATTAACGGCAACGATGGCGGCGCCGCGATTTCTACCGACGGCGGCAACACCTGGAGCAGCATTTATAACCAGCCGACGGCGCAGTTTTATCACGTCATCACCGACGACCGGTTTCCTTATTACATGTACGGAGCGCAACAGGACAACTCGACCGTGGCGATTGCCAGCGCCGCGCCAGGCGGAATCGATCGTCCGGAATGGTACGACGTAGGCGGCGGTGAAAGCGGTTACATTGCGCCCGATCCGACCGATCCGGAGATTGTGTATGCGGGCTCCTACGGTGGCGAGATTACGCGGCTCGATCATCGTACGCATCAAGAGCAGGCGATCAATCCGTGGCCGGTGAATCCGATTGGGTGGGCGGCGGCGGATGTGAAACACCGCTTCCAATGGACGGAGCCGATCGTATTTTCTCCACATGATCCGAAGACGATGTACTTCGCCGGAGAAGTTCTTTTCAAAACAACTGACGCAGGAATGAGTTGGACGATCATCAGTCCCGACCTGACGCGCAACGACAAATCGAAGCAGGTGGCGTCGGGCGGTCCGATCACCAAGGACAATACCGGCGTCGAAGTTTACGACACGATTTTTTCAGTGGTGGAATCGCCGGTGCAAAAAGATCTGATCTGGGCGGGCACCGACGATGGATTAGTTCAGCTCACGCGCGATGGCGGACAGCATTGGGAGAACGTCACTCCCAAGGCCATGCCGGAGTGGGGCACGGTGAGCATGATCGAGGTCTCTGCGCATGATGCCGGAACCGCTATTCTCGCGGTTGAACGGCACAAGTCGGATGATTTCGCTCCTTACATTTTTAAGACTATGGACTTTGGCAAGAGCTGGACGAAGCTCGGCGCAGGGATTCCAGCGAATGATTATGTGCACGCGGTCAGGATTGATCCGCGGCATCCTAGTCTGCTTTTTGCCGGAACTGAGGAAGGCGTATATGTTTCGTTCGACGATGGCGCGCAATGGAAGCCGCTGCGACTGAACCTGCCGACTGTGCCGATCAACGATCTCGTGATCAAGAACGCCGACCTGGTGCTGGCAACACACGGGCGCAGCTTCTGGGTGCTCGACGATATCACTCCGCTGGAGCAATACGACGAGGCGGTTCCGCAGCAGGAAGCGCATTTGTTCACGCCGGGCGTGGCGAGCCATACCGTTTTTCGCGGAGGGTTTTTCGCCGCCAGCGGCAATGTGGGCAAGAATCCGCCGGCGGGAGCGGTCATCAGTTATTGGCTGAAGACTTCGCTCAAGAAGCCAGAGGACGGCAAGGCTAAGGCTGCCGGGGCTGAGGGCGCGGCCAAGACGGACGCGGGTGCGACAGCTCCTTCGGCTGAGGCTAAGAAGACGGACGCGGATGCTGAGGCTCCGAAGATCACGCTGGAGATACTTGATTCTTCGGGCAAGGTGATACGCAAGTTTCCGAAGAAGGAAGAAGCGAGCGGCGGTGGCGGGGACGAAGAGGAAGATTTCTTTAGCCGCGGCGGTGGGGGTGGAAGTCTGCCGGCCGATGCCGGGTTGAATCGGTTTGTTTGGGATCTACGCTATGCAGGAGCGACGAAAGTACCGAAAGCTCCGCTGTGGGGCGGCAGCACCGACGGCCCTGAGGCGCTGCCTGGAACATATCAGGTGCGGTTGACGGTGCTCGGCAAGAGCTACACGGCTCCGCTTGAGATCAAAGCCGATCCGCGGCTGAAGGTTAGTTCGGACGATCTGGCGAAACAATTCGATCTGCTGATCAAGATTCGCGAGAAGGTCACGGAGACCGACGATGCCATCATTCAGATGCGTGACGTGCGTGAGCAGATTAATGCGATCAACACGCGGCTGAAGAACGATCCGCGCGCCAAGGTGATTGCAGACGCGGGCAAAACGCTCGACACGAAGATGACGGTGGTGGAAGAAGCGTTGATCCAGACCAAAGCCAAGAGCGGGCAGGATGTGCTCAATTTCCCGGTGCGGCTGAACAACGACCTGGTAGCGTTGGGTGGTGTGGTGGAGAGCGCTGATTCGGCTCCGACCAAGCAGTCGTATGAGGTGTTCGACATGCTCACGAGAGAGGTTGATGAGCAGATGGGGAAATGGAAGGCAATTCTTTCGACCGACGTCGCGAGCTATAACAATCTGGTGAAACAGCAAGATGTGCCGGCGCTCATGGTGAAGCAAGTGGAGGCGGGGAACTAGCGGCGCAACCGCTTTGACCACAAAGGACACCCTTCGACTGATCTCAGGAGAGGCTCCGGTGCCAACCTGGCCGCCCAGCACGGGTAGTGGCCACCGCCGCATGTTTTGCCCGTACTCCTATGCCCGCACTTAGCAATTGAGGTTCCTAACTCCTCATTTCTCAGTCCCCATCGCGTTTACTAATGGGCACTATTAATGAGGTCGTGCCCCTTCGTATAATTTCACAAACTTACCCCGAGGGAGAGGTCATGGGCTGGATGCTTCGTGCCGCGAAAGCCGGTGTGTTCTGTTTCGCAATAATACTTGCAATCTCGATTGCAATGCCCGCACAAGAGAACTCCTCCGCTGCGTCGCCATCGCCTCTTGGTGGCCCGCAGGATTGGAGCCACCGCCACGTCGTCTACACCCGCAACGGCTCCATCGGACAGATGATGCTCCTTCGCGACGACCCCCGCTTCATTCACAGCCTCTACCGGCGCTATTCGCAGGAGCACCGCAAGGATATCGTGGCAGCCATCGGTTTAGATGTCGCTGAATCGAACGAGGATCTGGGAAAAGAACCAGACTGGGACTTCGGTGTTAGCGACACCGGCGCGAACGAAGATCAACTCGATCACGGTTTCCAGCCATTCCATATCTGGGATCCGGTGCGCCCGCTTTCACGGACCAATAATGAGCGCTCCAAAGTTGACTGGTCGATGTCCCTGGGTCCGACGGGCGGGACGTCATACGGGGAAACCCCAGGAATCTATACCGCCAATTATTCCTCGCCCAGTTGCAGTGCCGACTTCGCCGTCTACACCATTAACGCCGCTCCCACCGTGGCTAAGCAAGCCAATCTGGTCGGATTGACGAATCTCTACAGCGATAGCGCTAGCGCGGGATTCTGTTCCGGCACCGCTCCCACTTTTCTTTTCTCCTACGCCATTGGCACCGGCGGATCGGCCCTGTCGCCCGTGCTCTCAGAGGACGGAACCAAGATTGCCTGGATCGAAAACCCCAGCGCCACGACTTCCTACTTGCATGTAACCAAATGGGTGGCTAACCAGGGTGCAACGGCTACCGCTCCAGTTGCCGTGACTGGCACCTTTTCGAACGGAGCCTGCACTCCCACCACTGCGTCCTGCGATTTTTCGGTCGAATACACCGCTTCTACTTATCCCGGATGCAGCACTGCTCACACCGCCGGCAACAGCCATTCCGATCTCTACGTCGATTATTCCAGTAATACCGGCTTCATCAGCGCAAACAACGGACTTCTCTATCACATTTCGAATATCTTCAGCAGCACTGCTAATCCCGTCGTGGATTTTTGCATTCCCGTAAATACGGCGTTTGAAACCACGCCCTCGGGAGCCATGAGCGGCCCGGTTTACGATCCGATCCTGAACGAGGTCTTCCTCACCGATTCCGAAAAAATCTACGCGTTTACCGTTAATACCACTGCGACGACACCCAACTTCTCAGCCGCTTCTACGCCGTCTTACACTTTTGGAAGCAGCGCTAGCAACCACAATTACCCGACTGGCCCGGGACCGTTGGTCGACATGTTCAACGGCTATCTCTACGTCTTCTCCACTTACGACGCGGCCGGGAAAACTTCCGTGACCCAGATCCCCACCAGCCTCGCTTCGGGCACTGCGGTTGAGTTGGGACCAGAAAGCACCAACGCCGACCCAATCCTGTTCTACGGAGCGTTCGACAACAACTATTACAACAATGGCCCCAAAAGCTCTCTGTCCACTTTATACAGTTGCGGCGCCGACCAGACGAATACGAATCGGCAGGATCTGTTCTCCATCCGTTTCAACGCCGGTACTGGCGTTGTTAACACCACGCCTGCCATGTCCTACAACACCAATGTCAATCCTGGCGCAGCGCTAGGGCTCTGCTCACCGATTACCGAGTTTTACGATGGCACCAATGACCGTATCTTCGTCGGCATGGGACAGCCCGCCAGTGCCAGCGGATCCAATGTTGTCACGATGTGGAATGTGAATACGCAGCAGACCAATACCAGCGGCACTGGCGGTACCATGCCGACCTACACTGCGGAAGCCACCGGCTACGTCGGAGGCACCAGCGGCATTGCCGCCGACAACAACAGTGGAGACAGCGAAGCGGAAAGTATTTATTTTTCAACGGAAGAGTTCGGCACGGCCTCGACAAATGTGGCCGCTACGACAGCCTACAATGTCAACGGCATCTACACCGACGGCCAGACCTTCCCCGCAGCCGGAGGATTAGATGACGACGGCAACGCGTACTCGCATAATCAGCTCGGAGCGTCGGTCACATGGAACGGCACCACTTTCACCCTTGGCCCAACCAACAATCCGAGTGCCTGGCAGAACGTCGTGGTCACGCTCCCCGCTGGCAGCTACAGCACTTTGACCTTTCTGGGCACGGCGGTCAATGGCAACCTGGCCTCGCAACAATTTATCGTTACCTACAGCGATAATTCCACAACCACGTATACTCAGAGCGTCAGCGACTGGTTCACGCCGCAGTACTATCCCGGAGAATCGGTGGCCGCAACCACCCAATATCGCGACGAATACAATGATACAAAGGATAACCGGACCTTCCTTCTCTACGGTTACTCCTTCGCCATCAATCCCAAGAAGACCGTCAAGAGCCTCACGTTGCCCGCGCCTCAGACCGGGGGCGAAAACGCTGACAACGTCGTCGTGGTTCTCTCCATCGCTCTATCCAGCAATTGTGGAGGGCAAGACTACTGCGCCGTCAAGCTCACGCAGGGAGCCCTGCAATGATGCGGCGGCCTTGATTTTTGCTAAGAGAGCCGATCGCGGGGGCGACCGGCTAGGAAGTCTTAGGATTCAGTTTGCACGACGTGCCGTGGCTAAAGATCTTCCCGCAAGATAAAGCCTGTGTTTCAAACACCCGCTCGAAGCGGAATGCGGGCTTCTGATAAGGCTTTCTCCTGCGCATTGACCCGAATTGTGTTTTCGCGCCGATTTCGTCCTGGGGTGGTTCCCCACCCTTCCCTTGGCTCAGACCCATCCGTGCCCCCTCGGCTGTAATTATCGGGGGGTTACTCTCTATTCACTAGTATTAAGTCCTATTCTGGGCTCAGAAGGCAGGTTTGACTAAGAGTCACGGACTGAATCAGAAGAACAGCCTATCCACTGATCGAGATGACCAGGCCACCGGCGCAGATGAGCGCTCCGCCGATCAAAATGGATAGTGTAGGAATCTGCCCAAATTTCACTCGGGCGACAATTTGCGCCAGCAGGAAAAAAAGCACGACGTAGACGCCGAGCAGTTTGCCGAACTCCCAGCGCGGAGCGTTGACTACCAGTCCATAAGCGGCGAGCGAGACGGCTCCGCCGACGAAGGCGAGGGCGCGGCTCATTCCGGAGACGCGATAGAGCGCGGATTGGAAGCAGGAGTCTCCGTAGGCCTCGAGGAAAGCGGCAACGGCGAGAAGCAAGAGCGCTCCGGCGCGGTGCGCGACAAGCTGATTGAGCAGGTCTTTCATAGGGTTTCTCGCATAGGTCTCTCGTTGTGGGCGAAGTGCGGCTATCCTAACAGGAAGTTGCGGCTTGGCCGGGACGTATCCATTTCTAGGTACAATAAAAAAAATCGATTGGACGCTGCGCGGGCGCGGCACTAGCGTGAGCGGCACTTAGTCCTGGTCCGCTGAGAACTGAGAACTAGTATCGAGAACCACTATGAAAATGGCCGGCTTCCTATTGCTGATTGCAGGATGGGCGATTGTGGTGGCGGCCGTCGCGTTGCTGCCGTCGGCCGGCGCGCGCGTCGCGTTCGTATTGGCGGGGGTAGCGGTCGAGTTGTTCGGGCTCGGGCTGGCGGTGCGCGCCCATCTCGTGCTGCCCGCGGAGGGAGAGTGACGCCCACTGTGGCCCCTCCTGTTCTTTTCCTCTCTGAAATATCGGCGACCTTCTGCTTGATCCTGATTCTGCTCGTCCCGTTAGCCAACATTGGCCTCGCACTCGTCAATACCGGTCTCGGCAGGGCCCGGAGCGCGGCTCACTCCATGTTGGCAGCCCTATGCGTGACCGCCGTCGCCGCTCTGGTCTACGTGATTGTCGGCTTCGCCTGGCAGGGCGCTGCGAGCCATCCTGATCATGTATTAACGGTGGCAGGAAAAGCCTGGGGATGGATCGCGGCGGAACCGTTTTTTCTGCGCGGATTGCGCCTCGACTTTTCCCCAACGACGCTCGTGATATTGCTGCAAATGTTGAGCGTGGGATTGGCCGGCCTGATTCCGCTCAGCTCCGGATCAGACCGCTGGCGACTGGGCGCAATCTGCGCCTCGACCGCGCTGCTGGCCGGGTTCACCTATCCGCTCTTCGCGCATTGGATTTGGGGCGGAGGCTGGCTCGCTCAACTGGGCGCCAATTGCGGGTTAGGCCGCGGCTTCGTCGATGGCGGAGGCTCGAGCACGATTCAAGTCGTGGGCGGGCTCACAGCGCTTTCGATCACCTGGATTCTCGGCCCGCGCCGCGGCAAGTTTTCCACCGATGGCATGCCCGCAGCTCTTCCGGGCCACAATGCCGTTCTGGTTCTCTTGGGATGCCTGCTGGCGTGGATCGGATGGATCGCTCTGAATTCCGCGGGCGCAATGTTGTTTGTGGCGGCGGGAACTGGGCGCGTGCCGCTCATCGCGGTGAATACGACTCTGTGCGCTGCCGCATCCGCGCTGACGGCAGCGGTGGTGACGCGAGTCAGATTCGGGCGTCCCGACGCATCGCTGAGCGCCAATGGATGGATCGCTGGATTAGTCGCGAGCAGCGCGGCCGCGGCATTCCTGAACCCTGCCGCGGCGATGATTGTGGGCGGCGTCGCGGGAATTCTAGTGGTGACGACGGCGGACTTTTTGGAGTTCCAGCTGGCGATCGACGACCCGGGCGGAGCGATCTCCGTGCACGCTCTGGGCGGGGTGTGGGGAGTGCTGGCCGTGGCGTTGCTGGCGGACGCGGGGGCGCGCGGACAATGGCTCGCGCAGTTAGTGGGCATAGCGACGTTGCTTGGCTTCGTGCTTCCGCTGACATACGGATTGAACTGGCTACTCGACCGCGTCTATCGGCAGCGCGTGGAGCGCGAGGGCGAGTTGCAGGGGATGGATTTATTTGAGTTGGGTGCGGGGGCTTATCCGGAGTTTGATATTCACGGTGATGAATTTCTACAGCGCTGAGCTGAGATCAAAATCTTCACCCCGAGGGGCATAGAGGAACACTGGGGAAACTAGCCAGCAGGTTTACCCTGTGTTTCTCTGTGCCCTCTGTGGCGCGCCTTAGCTGTGCCGTGCAACGTAGAGCAGCAGCCCAAAAATCACGATCGGAATCAGAGCGATCAGCACATAGAAGAGAATTCTTTTCGCCCAGGGCGTGCGCCGATCCTTCCAGTTGCGAAACTCCGCCCGATCCGTCACTCCCACCTGCTCGGGATGTTCGAGATTGCGGGCAAAATCGCGGGCACTGGCGTAGCGATTTTTTGGGTCGCGTTCCAGCGCTCGATAAATAATCTCCTGTAATTGTGGCGTAATCGCCGGATCGACTTCGCGCGGGGGAACGGGGTTGTTCAGCAGGCGGTCGTTCATGATGAGGAACGGATTTGTGCCGGAGAAGGGCACTTTGCCGGTCAGCATCTCATAGAACATCACGCCCAGCGCATAAAGGTCACTGCGCGCATCGCCGCGCTGCCCTTTGACTTGCTCCGGAGAAATATAATCGGGCGTGCCCATGGTGGGGGAGAACTTGGCGAAGGTTAGCCGCCGCGCGCCTGTGCTGCCGGCGATGCCAAAGTCGATCAGCTTGATATTGTCTTGTTCATCGACCATCACGTTCTCCGGCTTCAGATCGCGATGCACGACGCCGCGGGTGTGAATGTAGTCGAGCGCATCGAGAATGTGCAGCGTCGTGCGGATGGCGCGTTCCGGCGGCAGTTTGGGCTGCTCGGCGAGAATTTTGCGCAGAAGACGGCCGTTGACCCACTCCATCACCATGTAAACCCGGCTGCGGTCATCATCGGAGAGGACCTTCATCACACCGGGGTGGTCCATCAGCTTGCCGATCTCTTCCTCGCGGCGAAAACGATCAAAGAGAGCGGGCTCGCATTCGACTTCGGGATGAGGAATCTTGATGGCGACGGGACGACCGTTATTGAGATCGGTGGCGCGAAAGATCGAGGCCATGCCGCTGCGGGCGACGAGCTCTTCAATCCGATAATGATCGAGCTGATCGCCGGCGTGGAGGACTGTCATCGTAAGTGAATCTGCATTAAAGGTGCTCTGCAAGCGGCCCAACTCGATTCCAGCTCGTTACGCCGCCATCATGCCAGAACTTTCGTAAAAAAGGCGTAAAGGCAGCGTACCACCCGATTCTGACAACTGAGAACTGACAACTGGCAACTGTCTCCTAGCGTAGCTTATAAGGACGCCCACGGTACATCCCGACGCGTTCGACGCTACGAATGCGAATCAACTGCACGCTGATATTGTCGCCGCCGTCCTGCTCATTGGCGCGATCGACCAACTCCCGCGCAGCCACGGCCAGGTCGCGATGGCGTAGTGTAGCCTCCGCCACTTCGGCGGCGCTGACGGCGCCATGTAGCCCATCGGAGCAAAGCAGCAGCACATCGCCCGCCAGCAGCTGGATCTCATCGACATCGATATTTACAAAAAGGTTCATCCCCAGCGAGCGGCTAAGCACATGTCGCTGCGCAGATCCGGCTGCCTCTTCCGCCGAAATGATGCCGAGGCGCACCTGGTCGGCGACGACGGTGTGATCCCGCGTGATGGGCTTGGCATCACCGCTGCGGATGAGATAACAGCGCGAATCACCGACATGAGCGATCGTGGCGCGGTCAAATCGTAACGCCACGACGACGAGGGTTGAAGCCATGCCGTGGCCCAACCCACCCGAGAGCGCCTCCGCCTCGCAAACCCGCGCATTAGCGGATTGCACCAACTGCATGACCACGTCTTTGTGCAAAGCTCCTTCTTTCGCACGGCGAAACCCGGCCAGCGCTTCCTGCACGGCGGCTCGCGAAGCTACTTCTCCCTGCCTTTGTCCGCCCACGCCGTCGGCGAGCGCAAAGAGCCATCCGTGCGTTCGCGCCTGCGAGGGAGACCCGGGCGCGACGTGGCCGAGATAATCCTCGTTGCGCGTCCGGACGCGGCCCGGATCGGAGAGCTCGGCGAATTCAATATCCAACATAGAAGAGATCTGATTCTCACTGACATGGGAAAGCCTGGCAACTATGCAGCCGCCAGGCTCGGGTTTCTTGAGCGTGCGTGAGGTCAGAGGGTTGCCACGCGGCTGGCATGAAACGTCGTTCGTCCCATGGCCTTGCTCGCGCGCAGAAAATAAATTCCCCCGTAAATGCCCCAGACGAGCGCGATCCCCAACGCGATCAACGGCTCCATCTTGGTGCCGTAGCCCATGAAGGGACCGGCCACATAGAAGACCATGCAAGCCAGGTTCGCGACCAATCCGAACACGGGAATGATCAGATGACGCACTACTTTGAATTGCGGGTGCTTGTGATAGCAAACGATGCAGGTCACGCAACTCAGCATGTAGAGCAGGAACGTGCCGAAGTTCGACGCCAGCGTGGTCGTCAGGAAAGTGTTGGGCAAGCCCGCCATTCTGTCGTGCGTGGTATATCCGAAGCTCGACCAGAATCCGTGCGGCAGTGCCTGAATGGCGGAGTCGGTCGGAGCCGAACCGTCGCCAAAGAACATCACCACCGTGATACAGCCAACTACTGCGGAAATCCCCGCCAGCGTCCAGATGGCGCGATGAGGCGTGAGATTCTTGTCGTGCAAGATGCCGAAGTGCTCGGGGACTTCCTGATCTTTGCCCATGGCGTAGGTCACGCGCGCGCCAGTGTTGATGCAGGAGAGCGTTGTGCCGATCAGCGCAAGAAAAACCGTGGCCGCCTCAATCAGCATAAAAATTCGCCCATTGCCTGCGCCGAACAGCGCGTCGCCGACGATGGTCATCATGTCGCCGACGGGCGCGGCGGATGCTCCTGCAAAGCTCATGGGATAACCGCTGTTGAGAAAATAATTGGCGGCAAAATATTCGAACAGATAACAGAAGCAGCTCTGCACCAGCAACGAGACAATGACCGCGATCGGCACATCGCGTTGCGCATTCCTCGCCTCGCCTCCCATAGAGGTTACCGATTCAAATCCGACGAGAATGAGAATCGCAATCGTCGCCTGCACGAACATCCAGCCAAAATTGTGCATGCTGACGACCGAACGCGCCGAGGGATGAGAGGCAAAAGCACCGCTCGCGTCTTTCTCTGGATAGCTGATGTGATACGGCACCTGCTTCCCGGCCGCATCCTTGGCGCACTGCGGAGTTCCATCAGTGGCGCGGACGATGGTGTCGGTGCTTTGCCCGTTCACCATCGTCTTTGTCGTCGCGAACTCGCAGCTATAGGCCGCGCTGGTTTGCGCGTCGAATTGAAAGGCTATGCTACCCGGCGGATGATTCATTCGATAACCGAGCGCGAGCACCGCGAAGACGATCAGCGCGCTGATCTGGATGAAGTTGATGCCGATGTTGACGGCCGTCGAACCCGTCACCCCGCGGTGGGCGATATAAGACACGCCAAAGGCAAAGACAATCGCGACTGCCATCATGAACATGGGGCCGGGATTGGAAGCGCTCATAAAGTTTGGCCAGAGCGTTCCGACCAGATAGCCGGAGATGACTCCGATGACGCCGACCATTACTCCGGGATAGATCCAGTAATAAAGATGCGAGCCCCAGCCGACGATGAACTTCGCCAGCCGGGCGTAGGGCCATGCTTTGTCGTGATTAAGAAATGATTGCTCGGCAAAATAATACGAACTGCCGGTACCAGGGTAAAGCTTTGCCATTTCCGCGTAACAGACGGCTGTGGCCAGACACAGTAAGGTGGCAAAAACGATGCCCATCCACATCGACGGCGCGGTCGCACCCGCCGCTGCCTGCCCCGCGAAAGTCAGCCACAGAAATGCTCCAGGGGCGATCAGCGCCATGGCATTCATGGTCAGTCCGGTGAGGCCCAGGGTCGGTTTCATAGTCACAGATTCTTCTGCCATGGCTTTTGTTCTCCTCATCTCCTCAAGTGTCGACAGCAACCTGCGCACTGCGCACCAAGGCTCCGATCGCTAGAAACTGACCTTATCGACAGCCGAGTTCCAAGTCCAATCGGTATTTCTTCTACCTTGCATAAGTCTTTTCGCTAGGGAAAATGCATTAGCGACGCCGATACGAGCACAATATTTCTCGGCGGCTATTGGCGCGGCTGCTTCCCGCGCGTTACCCTGTTCCCCGGTGCCGAACGCACTTATTAGGCTTCGCCCGGCACAAGGAGATGCATGTCAACCGAACTGAGAAATTTTCTCGCCATTCCGTACGACGAACTTGAAGAGATGAATCTGAGGGCCAAAGAGCAGCGCAAGAACCGCGTCGCCGTCCACAAAATTCAGGAAGAGCGCCTGAAATATCTGCGGGATGAAAAGCGCATCAAGGCGCTGACCGTCCTCTTCAGCGATCTGGAAGGCCGCCTGCACATGCTCGACTACGACAAGAAATTTCTGTTAAAAAGCTTTGACAACCTGACCTTTGACGGCTCGTCGATCCGCGGATTTACCGCGCAGCGAGAAAGCGATTTGCGTCTCGGCATTGATTGGAGCGCTTTCTACTGGGGCCCGGCCGACGTATTCGGCCCCGGCAAAGTGCTCGTCTTCGGCAACGTCATCGATAAAGGAGGCGAGCCCTACGCCGCCGACATTCGCGGCATCCTGAAAACTTTTGCCGACGAAGCCCACGCCAAGAAGGGATATACGCTCAACGCAGCCAATGAGATCGAGGGCTTCATCTTTCAGGGAAAAGACGCGGAGCGGAATTATAACCAGACGGGGAAATTCGAATATGTAAACACCGGCGGGTATTACCACTCGCTACCGGGCGATCCGCTGCGCGAGTTCATCGACACCAGCGCCGAGGTGCAGCGCGCGATGGGCTTCCAGAACGAGAAGGATCATCCCGAGGTTGCGCCTTCGCAGTTTGAAATCAACTACAGCTATGGTGAAGTCGTGGCGGCGGCGGATCAAATCCAGCTTTATAAGTTGATCTGCCGACAGGTGGCAACCCACATGGGACTGACCGCTTCGTTCTTGCCGAAGCCCGTGGTCGGCGTCAACGGCAGCGGCATGCACACCAACGTTTCGATCAGCAAAAGTGGAAAGAATCTCTTCTGGGATCCGAAGGGCGAAGAGAAGCTGAGCAAGTTTGGATGGGAATTTCTCGACCGCATCCTGACCCACGGCAACGATATTTGCCTGATGCTGAATGCCAGCGTAAATGCTTACCGGCGGCTCGACCCGCACTTTGAGGCGCCGAATCAGTTGAAGGCTTCCGCGGTCGATCGCGGTTCGATGATTCGCATTCCCATCGGCAATGAGAAGAGCATGCGTGTCGAAGTTCGTTCGGTCAGTCCCGACGCCAATCCTTATATGGTGATGTATTCGATCTTCAAGACTGGATTGGATGGGGAAACGTCGAAGATCAAGAACCTGCGCCAGGCGGAACGTTATTTGCCCGACAATATTTATGACGCGATCGATAATTTCAGGAAGGCCAAGTGGACGTCGGAAATTCTCGGTGAAGACGTGAAGGGGCGGTATGCCGATTTGAAGCAAGCGTCCGCTGATCGTTGCCCGCGGCTGCTTGGAACGTTCGTGAAAGCGCAGGAGGTGCAATACCACCACGACGTGTATAACCAGTTTTTGTGGAATCTGTTTTAGAAGGCTAGGCGGGCCGTAGGGTAGCGAGCGGTACCGAAGCGTCTCAGACTCGGTTCGTGAGTCCCATGCCCGCCAGCACGCCTCGCATATAGGCGAAGCTGGTGATTACTCCCGGCATCGGATCGTCGGGGTGAATTTCATACTCGAGGTCGACGAAGCCCTTGTACTTGATGGCGACAAGGGCTTCAAACATTTTTCGCACCGGCATGATGCCCTCTCCCACCGCAACCTGACTTTCTTTGTCGTGGAAATTTGCCAGATCTTTCATGTGGACGTTGAACAGTCTTGGGCCAGCTTCGTGGATCGCCTGAACTACGCTTGCGCCCGCCCGCACGGCGTGACCGACATCAATGCAGCAGCCCATGCGAGGATCCATATTCTTCACCGCCTTTAGCACATCAAGCGGCGATGGCCATAGCTTATCTTCGGGGCCGTGATTGTGAATGGCGATGCGAATATCGTATTGCTTTACGAACTTTTCAAGTCGGGGCAAAGTTTCGAGGGCGGGATCCCCGGCAACGATTACGTCGATGCCGGCGCGTTTGCAGTATTCGAATTTAGGCCGTATGTCCGCGTCTTCATCTTTGGGAAAATAAATCGCTCCGGCAGCGTGCAGGCTGACGTCTGCGGCGGCATAATCCGCCAGCGCGGCTGCCTCTAACTGCGCATCCATCGGAAGATGATCTTTGACGTCTTTTGCATTCAGTGCGAATACGTTGAGCTGCTTCATAAAGCCGATCAACTGCGCGCGAGTGAAGTTGCGGAAGGTATAGCTAGCCAGACCCAACCGAATCGACAATCCTTCTTCGACAGATGGCTTTGTCTCAGATGACGCCTCGGGTGACGCGAGGGGTAACGCCAAGCTCCCACTCGGAACAGCCAACGCCGCCGCAGCCAGCGCGCCCGAGCAAATGAAATCACGGCGAGAGATGTTGCTTTTGAGCGCGACTCTTTTAGACATGCGGCTCCCAGCCTTTTTCATACTCGCGACTCCACATTTTCATCGCGTCCTGGTCGTTTTGGACTCGGCCAGAGGTTGAGTCGAGATGCAACTCGCGCTTGACCTCCCAGGCAATGTTGGACAGCAGCAGCATCGTAACCGAGATATTGCCGACGTTGATGGGAGCGTTGAGCTTTTCGCCTTTGCGGATTCCGGCAATGAAGTTCGCGAAGTGCGCGTCCGTCATGGAGTCGCGCCCGACCAGATCGGCGGCGGAAGCCGCAATGCCCGCCTTGACTTCGCTTTTCTTATTGCCCTTGAGGTCGTAAATTTCGTAGCCGCCGCGATCGATGAGAGCCGTGCCGTCCGTGCCCATAATCGTCGAACCGCGATCACGGCCGTAAAATTTCATCCCCTGGCAACTCTTGCCCTCCCACGAAATCATCTTGTCTTCGTACTCGAAACTGGTCATCAGCGTGTCATAAAACTGCCAGTCGTCTTTGAAGTGGTATCTACCGCCTGACGAAGTAACTCGCTGCGGATAATCGACGCCCAGCGCCCAGCGGCACACATCCACTTCGTGCGTGCCATTATTGAGCGATTCACCGGTGCCGTAAATTTTGAACCAGTGCCAGTTGTAAGGATGAACATTGTCCCGATAAGGGCGGCGAGGCGCAGGCCCTTGCCACAGATCCCAATCAAGCTGCGGCGGCACTGGAATCTCTTTGCCGACGCCGATCGACTTCCTTGTATTGGAGTACCAGGCTTTTGCGAAGTAGGGCCTGCCGATAACGCCATCGTGAATTTTCTCGACGATCTCGATGGTGTGGGGAGAAGAGCGCTGCTGCGTGCCGAGTTGCACAAGCTTCTGATACTTCTGCTGCGCCTGCACCAGCATTTCGCCCTCAGCGGGATTGTGGCTGCATGGCTTTTCGACATAAACGTGTTTGCCCGCTTGTAATGCGGCGATGGCCATGGGTGTATGCCAATGTTCTGGAGTCGCAATAGTAATCGCGTCAACATTCTTCACTTCGAGGATGCGGCGAAAGTCTTTCTCGCTCACCGGAGTCTCATCCATCTCCTGGTGCGTATGGTCGGCGAACTTGTTGAGGATATCGCTGTCCACATCGCAGACATGAGAGATGCGCGCGGCTTTTTTATTTGCCTTGAGCGACGCGAGATGGGCGTAAGCGCGGCCGTTTAGGCCAATCACGGCAAAGTTAAGGCGGTCATTCGAACCCAGGATCTGGCCATAGCTTTTTGCCGTCGTTCCTACGACCAGGCCCGCGGTGCCCACAGCGAGCGCATCGAGAAATTCACGTCTTGTCACCATCGTGTCTCCTTACTTCCGATCAACGGTCCGATCAACAAATGTGATCAGCACGAGATTCCAGCTTTGGTCAGCGCCTTCTTGAGGCCATCCATGCTCACACGCGTCGACGCTTCGGGCGAGCCCGCGCCTCGCCAATGAGTTTCAAGGCTCAAGCCGTAGTGAAAACTATCACGCTCGAAAGCTTGCAGCTGACCAACCCAGTCGATAATGCCGCCGCCCACGGGAGCCCAATCGTATTTGTGACCTTGCTTGCGGACGACATCTTTGCAGTGGCAATGCCCAATACGCTCCTTGGGCAGCGCTTCATAGCCGTTTGGATAAGGTGTACTGCCGAGGGCCGCGGCGTTGCCGGGGTCCCAGTTGAGCATGAAGTTCTGGTTTGGAATCGCCTTGAGCGTTGCCGCCGCTTCTTCGCCGGTCGCTGTGTTGCACGACATTTCGTTCTCGAGTAAAAGCACAATGCTATCTTTGGCGCAGCGCTCCGACGCCTGCCGCAACTTCGCGTTGATGGCCTCACGATAAGGCTTCTGATCATCGAGCCGCCAAAAGTCGAAGCAGCGAATTCTATCGGTGTCGAAAGATTTCGCCAGCGAAATGCAGTGCTCAAGCAGCTTGTCTTGCGCACTGGCATCGAAGTCGGCGTGGAACTGGTCGCGGGCTTCGCTCTGGGATGAGCGCGGAGCTCCGGGCCAATCGGTCTTGAACAGCGGACTGCCGATATCTGTGACTCGCAGTTTGTGTTCGGCGAGAATCTTGCGCGCTTCGTCAATTTGCTTTGCGTTGAGTTCGCTGACGTTTTTGTTCCACATCGATCTCAGCTCAATCCAATGCAAGCCGAAATCGCCGGAGACGATCTGACATGCTTTCTCGAAGTCTTGCGTGATCTCGTCATTAATTACCGCCAGCCGGAACGGGCAGCGGTCGGCAGTCTTCTCCGCGGGATTGGCTAGCAGATTGGCTGCGGCTTGCTTGACAAATGGCGGGAGGATAGTCCCAACTCCTGCCAGACCTAAGTGCGCGAGTAGGCTGCGTCGAGAGTAACTCATGAATTCTGCCTCCCGTTAATGAACAGAGATAACTTCCAGGGAGTTTGCCGAATTATTTTACCGGTGAGCTCAGCGCGCGCGGAGGAACTCCCTACATAGACGTTGAACTCTCCCGGGTCCACTGTCCAGTCATGATTTTGGACGTTGTAGTAAGCGAAGGCGCGGCGATCGAGTGTGACCGAAACAATTTCTTTCCGTACGCCCCGTGAAAAAGAAAGGTTCTGCAAGCTTCTAAGAAAAAGCGCGGGCTTGCGCGCTCGATCTCCGCACCACCAATTCAGGCTCGATCGCGATCTCGGGAACATACTTCATCTTGCCTTCGATTCGTTCCAACAGCGTGCGCGCCGCCGTCTCGCCCATCTTGATGAGCGGTTGTCTCACAGTCGTGAGCGGCGGATTAGTATAGGCAGCGCTTTGAATGTCGTCGAAACCGACCACCGATACATCATCCGGTACGCGCAGTCCTGCTTCCTGCAAGGCGCAAATGGAACCGATCGCGGAAATGTCATTGTAGGCAAACAGCGCGGTAAACGTTTGCTTGCGTTCCAGCAATAATTTGGCAAAGGGATAGCCGAGATTTGGCGTCGGATCATCGCCTTTCAGTTCGATAATCAATTCCTGCCGCATGCGAATACCGATCTTCGCGGCAACTTCACAGATCGCGTTCCAACGGTCGTCGGAATCGGTGCTTAACTTCGAACCTCTCATGAAGGCAATCTTTTCATGCCCGAGATCGGCCAGATGGCTCAGTGCGAGCGATGCGGCGCGGCGATGGTCAAGAACAAGATTGGTCACCCCCTTGATTCTGCGATGCCCTGCAACCGCGACCGTTGGCAGCGCCGGTTCTTCCGTCAGCAAGGTGTCCACAGTGATGAAACCTTCGACACCACGCTCGCGCAGCACTGTGGAGTAGGATGCGAGGAGCTTCTTGTCGTGGCGGTGCGCCACGGTAAGGAAGAAAACATTTTGCTTCCGAAGATAACGTTCGATCCCACTGATAACCAGCGAGCCGTAAGCGTCGCCAATCTCCTCCAGGATCACTCCCACCATGTAGGTGCGTTTGACGCGCAGAGATCGCGCAAAGAAATTTGGGCGATAGTCGAGTGCACGAGCCGCCGCCACAATCCTTTTCTTGGTGTGCGGCGGGACGGACCGCGCGGCGGAAGAACTGTTGAGAACAGCGGAAACCGTGCTGGCCGTGAGTCCGACGAGTTCCGCCACCGACTTCAGCGTTACCGCTGACTTCGGGATCCTGCCGGAGTTCTTGGGGAAGCTTTTCATTGGCCGCTATTTTCGCAGGAGCGCCGTCTTCCGGCGATGGCTCGTGTTTCCGATTCTTACAGCCCACGGATTGTATCCGAGAACAGCCGCCCCGGCCACGGCAAAATATAACATCGCTGCATTATTTAGAATAACGATATTTTACGAAATGAAGCGTAATTGCTCCCTTTGGCCGCAAGCGGCTATGCTATGAAAATATCGATATTCTAAACATGAATATGTGAAATCTCATAGGACTAGATTGATAACTAAGAATAACGTTATTTTTTTCTTGACAAAGCCGCGCAGCGGGAGCTTAATCGTCACCGGACCCAGCGCATAGCGTAAAAGCATTAGCCGGGAAAGACAGTAGAACAACGATATTTCTCGCCGAGCGAACAAGTTGAGTGGGGCAAGACGTGCCGCCGTCGTGCAGCAGGCACGGTTCGACCGGATTGCCAGGGCGTAAATCCGTAGAGCGGCCAGGCATTCCGATCTGTACAACTCGAAGCGCCCGTCCCGGAAGACGGAGTCGACTTCTATCTTGAGAGGGATTCCATGACGCGTTTCATCCGCTGGACACTTGCAATTACCTTCCTGGCCGCGATGGCCGTGCCAGCATTCTCGCAAAGCAGAAATACCGGTGAAATTCGCGGCACGGTATCCGCGGCGGGTGCCGTCGTCCCGGGTGCAACCGTCACACTCACCAATATCGACACAGGAGAGATGAAGACCTTCATCACCAACCAGGACGGCATCTATGATACAGTTTCGACGCCCGCCGGAAACTACACGATCACCGTCACCGCCAAGGGCTTCAAGAAGACCATAATCGGGCCGGTCACGCTGGAAGTCGACGTGATCACCGAAAATGCCACGCTTGACGTCGGCGCCGTATCGGAGACGATCGAGGTGGAAGCGGGAGGTGTCCCACTGTTGGAGACGGAAACTTCTCATCTGGGGGCAGTTCTTGAATCGAAAACCATCTCCGCGCTGCCCCAGATCGGCGCCGGAGTTACCGGCAACGATTGGGCGAATTTCAATATTCTCCTCCCCGGCGCGGCGGGCACGGCGACCGCGCCCATGTCGGAGGGCAGCGGCTCTTATAATGCCGGAGACGCCATCGCTCTCAACGGCAACCTGCCGAATTATGCCAACTACCTCCAGGATGGCGGCGTGGTTCAATTGCCGGTGAGCAACAATGTGGACAACACGTTGTTTGAGGCCTTGCAGGAAGTCCAAATTACGACCTCATCGTTTTCGGCCGAGTATGGCGTTGGCGGCGCCGTGTTCAACCAGATCACCAAGAGTGGAACCAACCGCTTTCACGGGTCGGCTTATGAATATTTCCAGAACGATGCTCTGAACGCGGTTCCCTACTTCGATACGGGTGGAAAGCCATCGGTCTTGCGCTACGACGAGTGGGGCTTCTCTGTCGGTGGTCCGATCATCAAGAACAAGTTATTTTTCTACTTCGTTAGGGACAAGATCTATAATAACGGCTCGTCAGCTCCGACGGCAGGCAACACTCCAACACTGGCCGAGATCGGTCAGGGGACGGCCTATCCGGGTGCCCTCGATTTCTCGTCCGTTCCCTGTTCGGCGAACGTCACAACACCTTGCGTCCTTTACGACCCCGCCAGCTGTAGTACGCCAGGCTGCACTCGAACGTCATTTGCGGCGGAAAACACGGGAGCGCTTGCCGGCGTAAATGCGATTCCGATCAGCCGGTTAGATCCTGTAGCGGCAAAGCTTCTGGGTTATTACCCGCTGCCTAACACTGTTGGCACAGGAACCTTTGGAGACTTTGTAGGTAACTTCACTACCATTCTGCCGACTCCCAATCCGAATCTGCGATACTTTGGGCGCCTCGACTATGATTTTTCTCAGAAAAACCGCATCTTTGGTTCCATCAGCCAGAAGGATAACCCCGGCGTCAACAAGTACGGACCGTTCCCCTGTCCCCTCAACTGCTTCTCGGGAGACATCGACGGTTACAACGCGCAGATTACGGTTACCTCAGAGATACGCCCGACGATCGTAAACGAACTCCGCATGGCCTATACCAAGCAGGGCAACTGGTTCGTTCCCGATACCATTGGGTTTAACAACGCATCGACCTTGGGTCTGCAATATGCTAAAGCGAACGTCTTCCCGTCGATTAACATCGGCGGCCCCGGATTCTGCTGCAACGGTTTGGCACCCGGCACGAATGCCATTTACATTGAGCACCTCTATGATCCGTCGGATGTGCTGACGCTCATCCATGGCAAACACATTCTGCATTTTGGCGTCGAGGTATTGATGGGCGACGGCAACACGACGCCCTGGGGAAACGTCACTGCTGGCAACTTCACGTTCACCGGCAACTACACGGCGCAAAATGGCGCCTCAGCGGGGACGACAGGAGCCGGCCTCGCCGATTTCCTGCTGGGCGACGTCCAAAGCTGGAACGGGAACTACAATCAGGCGACGTCCTATGCGCGACTGAAGAGTCCGCAACTCTTCGTTCAAGATGAATACAAGATCCGCCCCAATCTCACCCTGAATCTTGGCTTGCGTTACACCTACACCACCGGATTCAGCGAGAAATATAATGCCCTCGGAGGGTTCGACCCGAATCTCACGCTGGTCTGTAGCCCATGCATCTATCCGGGGAGCATAACGCCACAGAACCCGGAGGGCATATCAGCGAACGGCTCATTAGGCTCACTGTGGTTTGCACCCCAGGACAACCGAACCACGTTGCAGAAGCCGGATAAGACCATCTTCCTGCCTCGCGTCGGCTTCGCCTGGTCCATTAGGAACGATACGGTCGTCAGAGGCGGGTTTGGAATGTACTCGTATAACTACAGCCAGGATGTCTATGGCAACGGAATTGGTTTTGGAGCCCTTACAACCAGTGGGGGCGGCGGCACGGACCCGAACGCTGGGACTGGTCCTACTCCGTTAGTCACTCTTTCCGAGTCTGCCGCCTTGGCAAATCCCAATCTGAACTACGTGGTGGGTTCGCCGAGCGCGAAAGAGGTCTCGCAATACCTGAACCTCGCAACACCCTCAAATCAGACTTACATCCCATACGACGTCGAGCCAGGGCATATCAATTCATGGCAGTTAAGCGTAGAGCACGAATTCCTCAACACCTACATGGCGTCGATCGCCTACGTGGGTAGCCACGCCTCTCATCTCGAAACCGGGACAGACGTCAACCAAATAACCACCGCGACTGGCCTCGCCGACATCGGGGCACAAAACACACTCGTTCAAAGTGACCGTCCGTTCCCGGCTTGGGGACAGCTTCAAGGATTTAACTACAACGGAATTTCGAACTACAATGCCCTGCAAACCACGATCAACAAGCGTTTCACCAATGGCTTGCTCTTCAGCTTCAACTACACTTGGTCGCACTTTCTCGATGATCAGGATTCGGGCGGATGGGGAAGCCGCGGCGGAACGCAGTATTGGCAGGTTGGGAACAACCCCAAGGCGACTTATGGGAATTCGAACTTCGACACCCCAAACGCGTTCAAGGGCTATGCCTCTTACGAGCTGCCGTTCGGAAAAGGCAAGAGCTATCTGAATAGCAGTTCGGTGCTCAGTGAGGCGGTTGGTGGATGGAGGCTCGCCGGAACACTAATCGCCCAGAGCGGGAATCCATTTACGGTAGTCAACGAAAATAACTCCAACTCGAATCTCACCGGTTGCGCCAATAATGTGGGAGGCACCGCTACCGGCGGCGATGTGAACAACGGATGCAATTGGTTCCCTAATGTCATAGCTTCCACCCACGTCGGCAATCGGGGCCCCAGCCAATGGTTTAACATTAATGCCTTTGCCAACGCCTGGACGCCGCCCACCACCCCGGGTACGGGTGTCCCGTTCGCATTCGGCAATGAGGGCAGGAATTCGCTACGAGGACCACGTCTGACTGTCCTTAACTTGTCCATAGCTAAGGGTTTTCAGATCAGAGAAGGCATTCGCCTGGAATTCCGATCAGATTGGGTCAATGCCCTAAACCACCCGAGCCTCGGTGTTCCGGGTCAGACCTATGGGGGCGCCAATTTCGGGGAGATCAACGAGGGAACCCAGAACAATGGCGTCGCGGTTGCCGCTCGCAGCGGTCAACTTAGCGCCAAAATCACGTTCTGATATGTCGTGTTTTCCGCGCAAAGTCGAGGACGGCACTTCGCTGCCGTCCTTCTTTTTGCTCTGAGCTCAATCGGGATTCAACTACGCGGCTACGACACGGCTCGTCCACCGTACAATCCTGAACATGAGAACCATTGTGGTCGTTGCTTTGTCCTGGGGGATTCTGTTTCTCAGTTCGCTGGCGTGCTTCTCTCAAACGAACGACCGGCGCCAGCAGCAAATCGAATCGCACACGCGCAAAGCCGCGGAATATTTGAAGGAGAGCAGGCCCGATCTGGCGATTCCCGAATTTAGAGCGATCATCGCCATCGACCCTAAGAACGTGGACGCTCACGGCAATCTCGGCGCGGTGCTCTTCTTCCAGGGTGCATACGCGGACGCTATTCCCGAGCTGCGCGCGGCGCTGAAACTTCGGCCTGCGCTGTGGAAGACCGAAGCCCTTCTCGGCATCGGCGAAAAGCGCACGGGCGACATCGAAGCCGCGCTCCGCGATCTGGAAAAAGCGTTTCCCAATGTGCCGGAGGAAAAGATTCGAGTGGAGACGGGGATGGAACTGATCGAAATCTATTCCGCGGCCGGCGATCTGGAGAAAGCCGCAACCACGGTGAGCGTGCTACGGAAGCTCGAACCCACGAATGGAGCTGTTCTCTATGCCGCTTACCGAATCTATTCGAATCTCGTCGATGAGTCGCTGCTCAGCTTGTCTGTGGTGGAGCCGAATTCTGCCCGCATGCACCAGGCTCTGGCGCATGAACTGGCGAAGCGCGGGCATACGGCGGAGGCAATCGAGAATTATCGAGCCGCGCTGAAGCTCGATCCGCAGCTCCTTGGACTGCATTTTGAGCTCGCCGAAATGCTCAATATTTTGGGGACGGATGAAGGCCGGCAAGAAGCGGAGCGCGAGTATAGAGCGGCATTGGTGGCCAATCCGCGGGACGAGCAGTCGGAATGCAGACTGGGCGAAATCGCTTTTCGGAACAATGATCTGCAAGTAGCTGCCGACCATTACAACCGGGCAATTCAGCTGCAGCCGGACGACCCGGAAGCGAGCATCGGCTTGGCGAAAGTTCTGATGTCGCTCAATGAACCGCAAAAAGCTGAATCGCTTCTGCAGCACGCTCTGCAATTGGATCCGACCAGCGCCGTCGCCCACTTTCGCCTGAGCACGATTTATCGTCAGACAGGACGTGCGGAAGACGCCAAGCACGAGTTAGAGGAATATCAAAAATATAAAGCGATGAAAGAGAAACTCCGCGAGGTCTATCGCGACTTACATCGCGATCAAGCGGGAGACGAAGGCGATAACGCCGCTCCTACGAGATAGTAATGTGCTTCATCAAAACGAATTTCTTAAGTAATAACTTGAGAGTTAGCAATGAACATGAAGAGGCTTTTCATAGCCGGCCTGTTGCTCGCAGCTAATCCATTATTCGCAGCCTCCAATTACACAGCGCGCCTCGACGACGCTAAAGCCGTTTATCTGACCCCAGACAGTTTTCAAGTCAAAGGTGATGGTGTAACCGACGATTCCGCCGGCTTGCAGGCCGCCATCGATAAAGTTCAGGAGAAAACGAATCAGGGCATCCTATTCGTTCCGTCGGGCCGTTACCGTGTGACCAGGACAATCTACATCTGGCCGGGAATCCGCTTGATTGGTTTTGGAGCGACACGACCGACGCTAGTTCTCGCCGCAAGCACGCCGGGATATCAGCATGGCCCCACTTATATGGTGTTCTTCGCGGGAGGTCGACCGAGTCAAGACAAAGGCGACGGTGCGATTCCGCCCGACGCGTCTCCGGGCACGTTCTACTCCGCCATCAGCAATATCGACTTCGAAATTCAAGATGGAAATCCGGGCGCGGCAGCTGTACGCGCTCACTATGCCCAACACTGCTTTCTCGCGCATATCGACTTTCATATTGGCTCGGGGCTGGCGGGCATCCACGATGGCGGCAACGTCGCGCAAGACGTCCATTTTTACGGCGGCCAGTATGGCATCTGGACGCGTAAACCGGCTCCGGGTTGGCAATTTACCGTGATCGACGCCACGTTTGAAGGCCAGCGCGAGGCGGCAATTCGAGAGCACGAAGCCGGACTCACCCTGATCCGTCCATCGTTTAAAAATGTTCCCACGGCGATTTCAATCGATCCTCAATACTCCGATGAACTCTGGATCAAAGATGGACGCATGGAAAATGTGACGGGGCCGGCCTTCATCATCAGTAACGAGAAAAACGCACGCACCGAAATCAACATGGAGAATATTGCGTGCGCGAACGTTCCTCTCTTTGCTGGTTACCGCGAGAGCGGAAGACGTGTCGTCGGGCCGGCAAAGATTTACGAGGTGCAAACGTTCTCGCACGGTCTTCGCTATAAAGACATAGGCGAGGAGCCCACAATTGCAGATATTTTCGCGACGATGCCCTTGAATGCGTTACCCGACCCGGTTCCGTCCGACATCCGGGATCTGCCGCCGATCGAAAACTGGGCCAACATACGATCTCTCGGCGCTGTAGGCGATGGTGTGACGGACGACACCGAAGCGCTTCGAAGAGCAATCTCCGAGCACCGCGCGATTTACTTTCCATCGGGGCAGTATCGCGTGACCGAGACAATCGCGCTCAGGCCTGACACGGTACTGATCGGCCTGCATCCGAGCGTCACACGGATATTGCTGGCCGATTCGACTCCTGGCTTCCAAGGTGTCGGCGATCCAAAGCCGCTGCTCGAAACTCCCATCGGCGGAACGAATATCGTGACCGGCATCGGTCTCTACACCAATGGCATCAATCCGCGCGCAGTAGCCGCGAAGTGGGCGGCTGGCAAGGATTCTATGATGAACGACGTGCGTTTTCTGGGGGGCCACGGAACCGTCGATCCGAATGCTAGCGCGGAAGAAAGCGCCAAGGGCTGGAAACTCGTCTATAACGACACTCATAGCGCCGATCCCAATCCGAAGCGGCGATGGGACTCACAGTATCCAAGTCTCTGGATCACTGGTGGTGGCACCTTCCTCGATATCTGGACGCCAAGCACATTCGCGCAGGCGGGCTTGCTGATCTCTAACACGTCCACCGAGGGACGGATTTATCAACTATCGAGCGAACATCATGTTCGCAACGAGGTGATCCTCGACCATGCGTCTAACTGGGAGATCTATGCGCTGCAAACGGAAGAGGAGCGTGGCGAGAGCGGATTTGCTCTGCCGCTCGACATTCGCAACTCGGGCAATATCACTTTTGCGAACCTACACATGTATCGCGTTGTAAGTAGCTATCAGCCATTTCCGAATGCGATCACAGTCAGTAACTCAAGTAATATAAGATTTCTCAACTTACATTGTTATAGCGACAGCAAGGTGTCGTTCGATAATGCAATTGTCGATCAGACTAGTAACGTCCAGATACGGCAGCGAGAATTCGCTTGGCTGACAATTGCCGGTAGCACGCCCCAGAAGCATGCCACGAAGCCTTCGGCGGTTCTGGCGGAAGGTGCAAGTGTTGAGAAACTCGCGGGCGGATTTTTCAACATTTCAGGCGGAGCGGTTGATCGCTCTGGAGATATATATTTCGTCGAGGCCCAGCGCCAAACCGTTTATCGATGGTCTGCTGCTCCTCGACAGCTGTCAAAGATTCGCGACAACCCTTTAGCTCCGGTGCAGTTGTTTTTCGATAGGACTGGCGATCTGATCGTGATTTCTTACGATGGGGACGGGACAGTTTACAGCGTCAAGCCGAACGCCACGGATGACGGCGTCACTCTGCTGAAAGCCGTGCCTACCGCGCCGCGCACGGGAATGACGCCAGTTCTTCCGGTCGACTATTGGAGAAACGAAAACGATTTTCTCGAAGCCATTTCTGTCAAGAAGCCATTCCAGTTCGTTACTCCCGATGGCAGCACTTTCTTCCCGGCGGGAGAGAACTTCGTGACCGGCGAACTGTACTATGGGTCGAAGCTCAACGATGCGTTGCGTGCTTTCGGCTTGGCGGCGGCCGTTGCTGGCCAGCCCTTCTACGTCTCCGATGAAAACGGAGAAAAGACCTATGTTGGCAGCATCGGCGTCGACGGCGCGGTCACAAATCTGCGACTCTTTGCAGAGCGCGGCGGAGAAAGCGTCACGGTAGACGATCATGGGAATGTGTACATCGCCGCAGGTCAGGTATTCGTCTACAATCCGTCGGGGGATCTGATCGAAACCATTGAGATTCCCGAGCGCCCTTCACAATTGCTGTTCGGAGGGAGCGACGGCAGGACTTTATTCGTTCTTGCGCGCAGCTCCCTATATGCCATTCGAACCACGAATAGAGGGCGCTAAACCGGCGGAGCCTTAAGTTGCGACAACAGGCAGTACATTCAGACTTATCGGTAAGGACTGCCCTTTGGGCGGCGCTGGTCATATTGGTTGTTCTCCCAACTGACTCTTCGTTTTCGTCGAACCATCAACAGAAATCTACTGTTTCGGAGAGTAAGTCGGACGCTGTTGCAGCGACAGCAGATATGCCATTGCCCCAGTTAGTCGACATTACAGCATCGACTGGAATTCAATTCGATCATCTATCGAGCCCCGAGCAGAAATATATCGTCGAATCGATGAGCGGAGGCGTTGCTCTCATCGATTACGATCGCGACGGATGGCCTGATATCTATTTTACTAACGCGCAGAGCGTGGAGATGGCGCTTGCCGGGAAGAAATCGCGAAGCGCTCTCTACCACAACAATCACGATGGAACCTTCACGGACGTGACTGATAAAGCAGGAGTTGGCTTTCCCTGTTGGGCGATGGGTGCGATTGTGGGCGACTATAACAACGACGGATGGCCCGATCTGCTGGTGACTTGTCTCGGCGGAGTTGTACTCTATCGGAACAATGGCGATGGGACGTTCACCGATGTCACAAAGCAAGCTGGGCTGAACAATGATTCGGGTTGGGCTTCTGGCGCCGCATTTGGTGACTATGATGCTGACGGTTGGCAGGACTTGTTTGTGTCGCACTACGTGAGGGTGAACCTGAACGACCTGCCGGAGTTCGGTTCCAGGCCCACCTGCAAGTTTCGCGGTATCGCTGTGCAATGCGGTCCGCGCGGGTTAAAGGGATCTCCGTCCAACCTTTACCACAACAATGGCGACGGGACCTTCTCCGATGTATCGAAGAAAAGCGGCATCGCTGATTCACCTGACTCATTCGGACTGACAGCTGTGTGGGCCCACTTCGACAAAGACGACCATCTCGATCTTTTCCTCGCCAATGATGCGGGCAGAAATTATCTCTATAAAAACGATGACGGTGGGCACTTCACCGAAATCGGACTTACATCTGGAGTAGCCGTTAGTCAGGATGGAAATGAACAGGCTAACATGGGTGTCGCACTTGGCGACTACCGCCATACCGGTTTGCCCTCGATAGTCATCTCCCACTTTAGCGACGAATATGCGGTCTTATACCAAAACCTCGGCGGCCTGACTTTTTCTGACGTCTCCTATCCTTCCGGAATCGCTTCGAGCACGACTCACTATGTTGGGTGGGGTGACGCGTTCTTCGACTTTGACAACGATGGGTGGGTCGATCTCTTTATCGTCAACGGCCATGTCTATCCGCAAGTGGATACTGGCGAGGCGGGGGCGAGATACCGAGAACCCGGATTGCTGTTCTTGAACGAACACAACGGTAAGTTTGAAGAGATAAGTAAACTTACTGGTCCGGCTCTGCAGACTCCGCGAGTCAGTCGCGGAGCGGCAGTGGGTGATTTGTTTAACGACGGACATTTAGACATAGTTATCGAAAACCTGAAAGGGGAGCCGACGATTTTACGATCGGAGGGCGGCCCTTTGAATCATTGGATCGCCTTTGAGTTAGTGGGCACAAAAAGCAACCGGCTGGCTCTGAACGCGCGGGTAAGAATGACTGCAGGCGATCTCGTGCAGACAGATGAAGTGCGCAGCGGAGGCGGTTATCTCTCTCAAAACGATTTGCGGCTTCATTTTGGTCTCGGTGTAGGTACGCGAATTGATAAGATCGAAGTCTTCTGGCCAACGGGTAAGGTCGAAACCATAACCGATCTACCGGCTGACCATGCCTACGAAATTAAAGAAGGCGAAGGAATTGTGTCGTTCGAGAAGAGCAGGCCAGGGCCGCCGAAGAATTGACGTTATCGAGATTCAAGACGAGTGATGGAACCAATGATTGCGTTTATGCGAAATCGCTGACCACAAAGGCCACCAAGGTACACGAAGAGATAAGATCACGAAGTTACACTAAGGGAACTTGGAGATACTTATGTCAAACGAAACGTCACGACGCAGATTTCTTGGTATATCGGCTCTTGGGCTAGCTGGGGTAGCCGTTCCCGAGCTAGTGCGGACGGCCGATGCGGCCACTGACGCCGGAAACCGAATGCCCGACACTGGGTCGGCGATTTCTGTTTGGGTTACATCAGGCGACGAAAGATTTGTGGCCGCTCCGCCGGCGGCGTGGCAGCCTGCATCGGGAGCCCCCTCCACCAACCATCTCAGGCTAAACCCTAACCTAAAATTCCAGGAGATTCTGGGATTTGGCGGCGCGTTCACTGACGCCGCATGTTACACCTTCAATCGACTCTCACCTCCGGCTCGCGAACAGTTGTTTCACGAGTTGTTCCATCCATCACAAATGGGGCTGAGCGTCGGCCGCATTTGCGTAGGATCGAGCGACTATTCGACAAAACTTTATAGTTTCGACGACGGCGAAGCCGATCCCACCCTGTCGCGATTTTCGATCGAACACGATCGTGAATACATCCTTCCTATGCTGCGCCAGGCGCGGCAGGCCAATCCCGACTTATTTCTTTTTTCGTCTCCGTGGAGCCCGCCGGGATGGATGAAATTTAGCGGCACCATGCTGGGCGGTTCGATGCGCAGACACTCTTTTCCGGCTTACGCGCAGTATTATCTGAAGTTTCTTCAGGCGTACGCGGCTGAGGGCGTTCCGGTGCAGGCGTTAACTTCGCAAAACGAAGTTGACACCGATCAGGATGGAAAAATGCCGGCGTGCATCTGGCCGCAGGAATACGAGATTGAATTTATCCGCGACCATCTGGGGCCGCTTTTGGAGAGCAATGGAATACCAGTAAAGATTTGGGTGTTGGACCATAACTACAATTTATGGGGACGCGCCATATGCACGCTCGCGGATAGGAAGCTTCGGCAGTATTGCAATGCGGTTGCGTGGCATGGCTATTATGGTGGCGCGGACATGATGAGCAAGGTCCAGGATGCCTATCCCGAGGCCGAGATGCATTGGACGGAAGGTGGCCCGGACTATACCGACCCCACGTATCTGACCGATTGGTGCAAGTGGGCGGGAACTTTCAGCGAGGTGCTTGGCAACTGGTGCCGCTCCATCACCGCGTGGAACTTGGCGCTTGACGAGCATGGACGGCCAAACATCGGGCCGTTTCCTTGTGGCGGGGTGGTGACCATCGAGTCGCAGACCAGAGACATTACGCGCAGTGGGCAATATTGGGCGTTCGCTCACTACGCGCGCGCGATTCGCCGCGGAGCTCGCCGCTTCGATTCGCAGACCGCGGTCGCTAATCTGCAGCACGTCGCCGTGCAAAATCCTGACGGTCAGCAGGCGCTGGTCGTGACCAATCCTGGCCCGGCAAGAACAGTCGAGATCCGCCTCGCGAGTATGGCGGCCTCGATTGCATTGAAGACGAATTCTGTGACCACCCTGGCGTGGAGATAGGGTGGACACCAGATGATTCGCGTGACTCCGCATTTCGTTGACGGAAAACCACCTCGCGCTTAAGATGGAGCGACTCGAAAGGGCATTTGGTCTTTTGGTTTCCATCGAACGCTCGGAGACCTCTACCTTGTAGAAGGGTTGAGATAGACTTCATCTTCTCGAACGTGGATGCGCGGCACCAATCCAGTTCGCTCGCCATAGATCCGTAACATACGATCCGTAACATGATCCCTGACAAAGACGCGCGACATGAAATCTTCTAATAACAAGCTGATTCGGCTGATTGCGCTGTTCAAGTTCGCAAAGTCAGCCCTGCTCATTGTGGTCGGCATGAGCGCTCTCCATTTGATCCACAAGAATATCGCCGGCCTATCGGAGCATTGGATTGCAAAGCTCGGCTTGGATCCGGGTAACCGGTATGTCATGAGAGCGCTCGAGAAAGCCGCCGATCTTACTCCGGATAAGATAAGAGACTTCGGAATCGTCAGTTTTTTTTATGCGGCATTATTTCTGACCGAGGGAACCGGCCTTTGGCTGGTGAAACGTTGGGGGGAGTGGTTCAGCGTCATCATTACTACGTCGCTGGTTCCCGTCGAGATTTACGAGATATACCGCCATCCGAGCGTGATCAAGTACCTGCTGCTGATTGTGAATATCGCGGCGGTCGGATACCTTGTTTATCGAATTCGCAATGAGCCTGCGGAAAAATAAAGGTCGGACGGCGAAAAACGTTGATGAACTGAACCGGCCGGCAACCGCGAAGTTGCCGGCCAGCATCGCGTCACGTCTCTAAATCGTTTAACAACTCCCTCACAATTTGCTTAATAACTTACTTAATAACCTGAAACGCTACATTGCTCGAAAGTGTCCCGCTCGGAACCATCACTTCGATTGGCCCGGTGGCGGCCTTCTTTGGCACCTTCGCCGTGATCTCCGTATCGGAGATTTGGGTGTAGGTAGTGGAGAGTCCGTTAAAGGTTACGCCGAGCACGCCGGCCAACTCGGTTCCAATGATTTTGATTGTGTTGCCGACTTTCCCGACGCTAGGCACGGCCTGCACAAACGGGGCGAGATCCATCGACAGGCTGTAGACGGTGCCATCGGCGCTGGTGCCAGAGCCTCCCACGGTTGTGCCGTAAAAGGTGCCGTCGGTCGCCTGGAAGACGGCGGCGACTGGACTTTCGCCGTCAGTGCCGCAGTTACAAAAGCTGTATTCAATGGTTACATGACCGGCCGGAGTCATCTGGAAGACCGCGCCAGAATTGTCCCCTCCGCCATTTATCTCCGTGCCGTAGAAGTTGCCGTCGGTCGCCTGAATCAAGCCATTGGGGTAGAAGAAGCCCGTGCCGTCAAGCAAAGTGAACGATCCGGCGGGAGTGATCTTGAAGGTGGTGCCGGAGGTGTCGCTCCCGCCGCCGAACGTCGTTCCATAAAAATTGCCATCCGTTCCTTGAATGAGTGCGGTCGATGGCTCGGCCCCGTCCGCGCAATTTGTCTGGTTGCAGAAGTAGTGAAGCGTGGTTAATTCGCCCGTCGGCGTGATCTTGAAGATTGTCCCCGCATTTTCAAAGGGATCGCAGGGATTTTCCAGGCAGGTGCCGCCCCTCTGGGCCGTTCCATAGAAATTGCCGTCGGTTCCTTGCACCAGTCCGGCCGTGGGGAGTTCGCCGTCGAGACAGTCGGTTAAGGCGCAAAAACTGTAAAGCGTGGTGAGCGCCCCGGTCGGCGTCACCTTAAAGATCGTGCCGTAATTGCCGTTTGCGCCGCCCCCGTAGGTGGTCCCGTAGAAATTGCCATCGGTTCCCTGGATGAGCGCGGATTCCGGTACGGCTCCGTCGGGGCAGGGCCAGGTTTTGCAAAAACTATAAATTTGATGAAGTGCGCCTTTGGGCGTAATTTTGAACACCGTGCCGCTCGGCACCCCGCTATCTCCCTGAGGAATATTGCCGCCGCTAGAAGTTGTCCCGTAAAAATTGCCGTCTTTGCCCAGCAGCAACGCCGCCACCGGATAATAACCATCGATGCAAGCCCCGCCTTTTTTGCAGAAATCGTAAAGCGTGGTCAGGTTGCCCTGCGGCGTCATCTTGAAGATCGTGCCGCACTTACCTGGGCAGTCTCCTACGCCGCCCGACTTCGTAGTTCCATAAAAATTGCCGTCCGTTCCTTGAATCACCGACCCCTGCGGGGCGTCGCCGTTGGTGCCGTTGAAAACTGCCAATTGTTGATAGCTCTGGGCCTGCAATGAAGCCGTCACGAATAACGCAAAAACAACCACTACGGTTTTCCAGAGGTTTTGCTTCTCAGTAATGAAATTCATAAAAGGTGACCCTCCATGTATTAGCGACTTTATTAGCGACTGCCAAAATCTAAACTCCAGGCGGGAGAATGCGCTGTTTAGGGCCGTCCCACAAGTGAGAAGGGGTATTGTTACGGTATCAACCCGTGATATCTTGTGTTTGCACGGATCGCCAGGCCGCCCGCGCGGTGCCGACCGCCCCGCTACCGACGACCCACGAACCACTCCCCCCTGAAAGCTGCCGCTGGCTTCCCCATGAACGCGAGGCCCGATCACGCCATTGGCTACGACGTCGAATCCCCGGCCGAAGTGTCTGCCGCCAACGTTCGCCAAGCGCTGGAACGCATCGTCAGTTCCAGCCCTTTTCTTAATGCCCGAAGGCCCAGCCAGTTCCTCCGTTTCGTGGTGGAGAGCACGCTAGCCGGCAACGAAAGCCGTATCAAGGAATATCTGATTGGGGTTGAGGTCTTCGAGCGCCCGCCGGATTACGATCCCAAGGGCGATCCCATCGTGCGGATCGAAGCCGGCCGTCTGCGGAAAAAACTGGCGCAATACTATAACGGTCCCGGCGCAAATGATCCCGTCATCATTGAGCTGCCGAAAGGGGGATATGTTCCCACTTTCCGGCCGCGACCTGCCAAAACCGATCTCGGCCCCCGCAACCAAACAAGCCAACCGCCGTGGGCAAAACACCTTCTCGTCGCTACGGCCGTCCTCATTTTCCTGGCAATCGCCGCGCTTGCTATCACCTACTATCTTGGCCATCGCCGCCAGCTCTTCGGTTCGCCAACCACTATCGCCGTCCTCCCATTCCTCGACCTCGATGCCGGCCAAGCCGATGGCTATCTCGGCGACGGCGTCACCGAAGAACTCACAACCGGCTTGGCCGAATTAAAGGGCCTGCGCGTGGTGGCCGCGACCTCGGCATTTCAATTCCGCGGCAAGCCAGAAGACGTACGCAGAATCGGCCAAGTTCTCAACGCAGAAGTCCTACTCGAAGGCAGCGTCCGCCGCTCGGGCACTGGTTTGCGAATCGATGCCCAGCTCGTCAACACGCGCAATGGCTACAACTTGTGGTCCGAGGCCTACGACGTGCAAACCGCGGACATGCTCGCATCGGAACAAGACATCGTGCAGGAGACAGCGCGCGTGTTGCGCGTTCCGGCGAGCAGCACTGCCCCCGTCATGAAACGCGACACTGAGAATGCGGAGGCGCACGAACTTTATCTCCACGGAAGATATCTCTGGAGCAAGCGTGACCTCCCGGACATGCAGGAGAGCGCCC
>Ga0209008_1000016_pt1 | contig 113554 bp, 112 predicted proteins | sample JacPin_JW_Ref_O3_FD_187963 | JGI IMG/M metagenome (GOLD analysis project Ga0209008, IMG submission 187963) | Forest soil microbial communities from Algoma, Ontario, Canada - Jack Pine, Ontario site 1_JW_Ref_O3 (SPAdes) (version 2) | ecosystem: Environmental > Terrestrial > Soil > Boreal... | reverse complement strand
CGGTGAGCACGAGGAGACCTTTGCGGGCCTGGATGCCGTGCTTCAGGCCGTCCCACGCTTCCGCAGTCTGACGAGTGAGAAACAGGTAGCGGGGATCGGGATTAACGTTGAAAGGGTTTTCGCGCAGTCCGAAGAATTGGTTATACATTTTGGGGTCGCCTGGCCCGGTGTTTATTGGTCGCCTAAATTCCAGAATCTTTGCACGCGTTAAGTCAGTTGAATCAAGTGCATCAATTGATGAATGGCGGCTTTTCGAGAGGGCCGAACTGCTTGGCCTTCGGTTTGGGTGCGAGTGGCTCGGCGCGTTCTCCTGGTTCGGGCCGTTGCAGGGCCAGCGCCGCGAGATAGGTGACGCGATCGATCAGGTGATATTCGAGCATGGTGGGGCGGCGTTGATCGCAGCCGAAAATTTCGAGCATGCCCAGGAAAATCCTGTCTGGCGAGAGAATCGCGCTGGAGGAAAAAATCTCGAGGCCGACTTGCAGGGCGCTGTGGGTCATGGAGCAGAAATGATTTTGGGCCTGCTCCGGCAAGGAGACGATGGAGACTACGTTGCCGATGCGAACATCTATCATCATGCAGAGTTTGTTGAGGATGCCGGGCAGCGGAGCGCCGAGGGAAATCAATTCGAGGATTTGGCGCTCGCCGACGAACTGGCAGCGGCGATTATCGGTGGACTGGCGATGAGGCTGGAAGTCAAGGTGCGGCCGCTTGGTGCGCGATTGTTCGGTCATGCTGGCCCCCTCAGTTCGATCATGCTCTGGGCGATTGCTGGTGTCGCTGCGGCGCCTGGACGCGCGCGTCGATTTCTTCCCGGCGAATTTTAATATCTTCTTCGATGATGGCTCGGACGACTCCATTGCTGAAATCGGTGCACTTCTGTTTGAGCTTGGCGACTTGGCAATTCAAGTGAGTGAAAACCTGGTCCAGGTGCTTCATTATTTTCAGCTCCTTGAAGTGTGTTGGGTTGCCGGGAACGCCATTTTTTTCCGGGACGGCTGCAGCATGAAGAATGTCGTGAGTTGGCCCCTAGCCCTGGCCTGAACGGTGATTCGCGATCAGGAGGCTGCGATGTTAGAAGGTGTTACTGCGGGAGGCTGTTCAATTTTGCACACTTTGGAGATTCGCTTGGGTTTCCGGATGACTGTTGGTGCGCCGCGCGTGTTATTGTTCCGCCGATGGCGTAGTTTTGCCGGCCGGGTGTGGATGCCCTGAGATCCCGCACCGCGGGATCCCAGGATGAATCGCGCTGCAGCGCGATTCACGGGATGGAGGAGAAAAATGGCTTGGTATGTTTATGTGGCTTACTTTTTTGGGGGAATGTTTTTGGTGAACGCGGTGCCGCATTTTGTTGCCGGAGTGATGGGGAGGCGGTTTCCGTCGCCGTTTGCTTCGCCGCCGGGGAAGGGAGAGTCTTCGCCGATGGTGAATGTTTTGTGGGGGGCATTTAATTTGGTGATTGGGTATTTATTGGTGTTTCGCGTGGGGGATTTTTTGATTCGGGACATTTGGGGTGTGCTGGCGTTGGGAATTGGAGGGTTGGTGATGGCGGTGATGTTGGCTTGGAATTTTGGGAAGATTTATGGGGGAAAGTAGGGACGCCGCCTACGGCGTGGCGAGTGCTGGGGTGAAGGCTTGGCGGACGCGCGCGCTGACCAGGTAGGCCAGGGTGCCGACGTAAGCTGCTAGCAGGAGGAGTTGCGCGGCGATCATTGCGGCTGGCGGGTGCAGGACGAGCAGGAAGAGGGCGGCGAGAGTTAACGCGACACCGAGAGAGATGGACGCCATGCACAGACGGCGAGCGGTTTCGCGCAACTGCAGAACGCCGATGCCGAGTGTGATGTTGATGACGGCTAGGAGCAGCAGCGAAAATCCGGCGGCAAGAGTCATGCCGATGATCGCTGCGGTGACTGGGTCGTGGGAATCGGCGGCGGTGACGTTCATCATGCCTACGAAAAAGCAGGCGGCGGAGGCGAGGATTAGGAGCACGGCGACTAGGAACATCAGAATCGCGATGACAGTGACGCCGATGGGACGATTCATAGTGCCGCCTTTGAACCATGGCAGCGCGGACGGCGCTAGTGAGAGACCGGCTGTTTCTGGCTGGGGAGATGCTAGCGCGGTTGAGCGCGGATAGCTGTTCGATTTGGCACAGTGTTGAATGAGGCGGGAGTGCGTGAAAATTATGGGAGCGTAGAGGAAGGTCAGAAACCGCGGGGCTGACGCCTCGACAAGCTGGGGCGCGGCAAGCAGCGCCCCTACCTTGGCCCCGCGTGAGGGTGGTGCGAAGATTTTGCGCCCGCGCGGCGGTACTGGACGTTGGTACAGGTTACCGCGAGGATATTTTTGGAGTACGTACCGTTGACCGCTTGCGGCAGCGCGGCATACCGTGGATTGAAGATCGTGTTCACTGTTTAGCCGGAGGTTTGCCGTGAGCGATTCACTCGAGACGGATTTGCTGCTGAATTCCCTGCCCCTGCGTGGAGAAGCGCCACTTGTTAGTGCGGCCGTTCATGGTGTCGAGTCGCGGCGGGGAAAATTAGCTGGAGCGGGAGTTGGAGTTTCGTGCAGTTTGCTGCTGCTGGCGTTGAGCGCGGGGGCTTTTGCGCCTGCGGCTTTTGGCCAAGGGCAGGCGGGAGCGGCGACGCAGGGGCAGAATACGCCTGCTGCAAATTCATCGGCAAATTCTGCGGCGAAACCGCAGGCGGGCGCTGCTACGCAGACGGCGGCTGCTAGCGCGCCGGACCCGGCACAGAAACCGGCGGGCGCTGCTGCACAGAACGAACCGCAGATGCAGGATCAGTCTGCTCCGGTGGCTGAATCGCTGGGTGAAGCGGCGCGGCGGGCGCGGACGCAGAAGGCCGTGGCGGCCAAGCCGAAAGTTTACACGGATGATTCGGTGACGACTTTGTCGGGACACGGGGTGTCGGTGGTGGGCGACGGGAGTGGCGGAGGCGGCGGGACCTCCTCTTCAGGAAATGTGGACAGCGGAGGCAGCGGTGGTGGCGCGCCGGGCGCGGCGGGAAGTCAGGAATCGTATTGGCGCGGCCGAGCCAATGATATCCGGAAGCAGATGGCGGCGTGCGATCAGAAAATCAGCGAAATTCAGGACGAGATCGCCAAGCATGGCGGGGTGAGCGTGGACCCGATGAGCGGAGCGCAGGCTGGGGTGATTTTTGTTGAAGACCGCAACGCGCAGATCAAGCAGGTGGAAAAGCAGAAGGACGAGTTGCAGAATCAGCTGGACGCGTTAGCAGAGGAAGGACGGAAGGCCGGGGCGGATTCGGGGTGGTTTCGTTAGGGCGTCAAAAAAGAAAATGGAAAATAGAAAAGAGAAAATGGGAAGCTGAAGTGGTCGCTAACACGGTGGGGAAAAGACACCGGGCATGAACACGGACTAACGCCGATAAAGCCTTGCTGCGATAAAGACGAACAATTCGATCGCGGATTTGTTGGGACTGATCTGCCGGGACTGCGCTGCCGGGGCCCGGTCCCGCTTTGCGGGACCAGGCCCTTTTAGCGCTGAGGTATGGTGCGGCTGCGAGTGCCGGGGTTAGCGGCGGACTACCTCGAAGGTTAGGGTTGTGGTGTGGGTTATGCCGCCGCCTGTGCCGGTAATCGTTATGGGATAGGTGCCGGTCTTGGCGGTGCGGGATACGGTTAGGAGCATGCTGGAGGTGCCGGAGCCTGGGGCGGCGATGCTGGCTGGCGTGAAGGTAATGGTTACGCCAGTGGGTTCGCCGGTGGCGGAGAGGGCGACGGCTGAGTCAAAACCGCCGGAAACGGCGGTGGTGATTGTGGCTGTGCCGCTCTGTCCTTGCCGCAGGGAGCCGGACGTCGGCGAGACAGAAATCGTGAAAGCGCCGGCTGTTGGCGCGGTCACGGTGAGTGCAACCGTCGCGGTATGCGTAATTCCACCGCCGGTGGCGGATACGGTGATCGTATAAGTACCGGCTGCGGTGGTGGAAGCTACGGCCATGGTTAGTGTGGAGCTACCGGAACCGGGTGCGGCGATGCTCGCGCTACTGAGAGTGAGCGTGACGCCTGTCGGTTGGCCGCTCGCCGTCAGCGCGATTGCGGAATCGAAGCCGCCGGAGACCGTTGTTGTGATTGTCGAACCGCCGCTACTGCCCTGCACTACCGAGACTGCTGCGGGCGAAGCGGTGATGGAGAACGCAGGAGACGTGCTGGTTGGAGCTAGCGCGTTGATCAGTCCGACGCCGTTCGGGCTGCCCCAGCCAGTCACCAGGTCGTAGCCTACCTCAGCTGAAAAACTGCCGGATGTGCCGCTGGTGATGTCGTGGAAGTCCGTCGCGTAGCTGGACGTAATATTTTGCGCGTAGATCGTGGGGTTGATGAAACCGATCGTGGGATCGCCTTCGTTCGCGAGTTGCTGATTGACTAGCGCGACGTAGCCGGCCCACATCGGGGTGGCGAAGCTGGTGCCGCCGAACTCATTGGCGGTGCAAGTGGTTTGATCGGCGCAAACGTAGAACGTGAAATTTGCGTTGGCGGCGACGTCTGGGCCATTGCGCAACGTGGTGGAGCCCTTGTTGGTGGAATTGATCACGCCGGAGAGTTGCTGCCACGACGGGATTGGAATGGAATCGGGGGAGATGCCGCCGCCGCTGTCCACCCAGGCAGTTTCTGATTTCCAGGCGCCACCGGCGCTGGCGGTGACGAGATCGGTGCCGCCGACAGAGACGATGAAGGCGTTATCAGCGGGCCAGGCTTCATTGCTCGCGGACCAGGTGGAAGAATCGCCGGAAGCCGCGAAGAAGTTCTGGCCTTGCGCGGCCATTTTCTGGAAGTAGGGATTGAGCGTTGACGGATCCGCAGGAGTCCAGCCCCAGGAGCAGCCGATGGTCGTGGGGAGCGGATTGTGGGTGGTCATGGCGCTGATGATGGCGGTGTCAACAGAGCCGATGTACATGACCAGGCTCGAGAGGCCGGGGGCCATGCCGAGGGCTTGAGTCATGTCGAGAGTTTGTTCGGTGTCGTCGCAATCGCCGCCGGCGCGGGTGTCAACGCAAGAGGTGCTGGTGCCGTCGGTAGAGAGCAGAGTGATGGGGACATTATTAGTTTGGCCGACGTTTTTGTAATAGGTGGTGAGGTCGGCGAGGTCGGTGCCGAGGAATTCGAACAGGCCGAGGTTCTGTCCTGCGCCGGTGAGGGCGGTGCCGCCGTAGTAGGCCGCGCGCATGTCGCTGCCGAGGAAGGAAGCGGACGGGCCGGAGCCGGTGGTGGCGTGAGAGACGACGTCTTCTGCATTGATGCCGTGAGCTTGGGCGTAATCACTTCGTTTCACGTACAGGGGATGCGGGATGGAGTAGTTGTCTAGACCGGAAACGTGCCAGAGGGCGAAAGACAGGCCGGTGGTGGGTTCGCGATCAGGCGCATAAAAAGTGCGATCTTCGGTGGGATGTTGATAGGTGCGCATGCTTACGCGGAAGGCAGCTTCAACGGCGGAGACGGGACCTTTAATTAGGACGTCCATGCCATCGCGCGTGCCGCCGGTGACTTCGAAGCCGTAGGATTTCAGGTAACGGACGACGGCGTCGTAGTTTTCTTCGGTGGGCCCAAACCTTGCGGTGAATTCCGGCACGCTGAGGAATTGCCGGTAAGAAGGGCTGGAGGGATCGTAGAGTACTTTCAGGAATGCATTCAGTCCTGCGGGATCGCGTAACGGGAGAACTACGTCGAGGGTCATGGTCTGGTCCGGGGGCAGTTGGCCGATGGGCTTGGCTGCGCCGGTGCGGGTGACTTCGCGGACGTGATGAGTGGACATGGACTGTGCTTGGGCATTGATTGCCGCTACGGTTACGAGCGACAACAGCACAGCGATGGATAGCAGAAACCGATTGATTCTAGGAACCATCGTTTCTCCTTTGTGCGGAATTGTTGCTGAGGGGGTCCTCGCGAATGCGAGGAGGCTGGGGTGCCCCATTTGTGGAGGTAAGGTACCACCGGAGCGAGCGCAGGGGCGAGGAAAATTTGAGAATTATTTACGGATACAGAAAGTAGTTGGTACGTTTACATACCGACAAATGATCTCGTTTTGAGACTTTTAGTGGAATGTGTTCAGTCCTTTGCGAATGTTTTCTCTGTTTAGTCGCGGAATTAGTTTCCTTTTTATTCGCTGGCGAAATGGGCTTTTCCGCGAACGCATCCGGCGAGGCTGAAGTATTGGCGTTTAGCGCTGGGGTTTCGAGGTGGGCGAGGAACTGGGAGCGGGGGTGGTGCTGGAGGCAGAGGTTGTGGTGGTTACCGGCGGCGCGGCGTTTGTCGCGCTCGCGGCCGGGGCCGACGTTGCGGGCTTTGGGGTTAGAGGTTTCGGTGCGTCAACGCCGGCGGTGCCGGATCCCAAGCCCAATTTTTGCAGGCTGGAGGCGTCGATTTTGCCGCTGTTGCTCAGGCCGTTGTCGGACTGGAATTTTTGCATGGCGGAGATGGTGTTGGAGTCCCATTTGCCGTTGGGATTGCCTTGGTAGTAGCCGTTGCGGGCCAGGGCGGACTGAATTTCGGAGATGCGTTCGGGAGTGGGAGCTTTTTGGGTGGGTTCGCGTTTGGAGGCGTGACGCTTCTTGGTGGATTTCTTTTTGGAGGATGCAGTGGTGGAGGAAGTTGCTTGCTGCGGCGCCGGCGCGGTGACGGAAGCGGTGCTGGCGGCGCGCGTAGTTGTGACGCACACGCTGGCGACTAGCGTTAGGAGTAGTGACGCGGCGATCGGAAGCTTGGTCATTTTTCTCCGCTGCAGTTCCCTGCCGGGCGCGTTACGGCTTGCGTGATGCTGCGTCCGATGCGGGGTGCGTTCTCTTATTATGATGATTTTCCGTGCGGTCTCAAGCCGGGACGCGCGATGCGGCGCGTATCGAGCAACCGGCACGGAATTAGGTTAGATGCGGCCGGAGACGCAGGGTTTGTTTGGGCTGCGAGTGTGCGAACCCAACTTGGCCGAATCGGTGCTAGCGGAACGAGGGCGAGGCAAGCCTCGCCTAGCTCGTTTGGTTGTCGGGCATTGGGTTTCGACGAAAGCGGCGGCAAGCCGCCGCACTCCAAAATGGGCTCGGCTGGGGAAACTGGTGGAGCGATTTTCGTGCCCGCTGCCGCTGCATTTTTCAGGTTGACATCTTACCTGAAGGCGCTACTATTCGGGTGACATGACTACCCAAGATACGAGAGAGCGGCTGGAATTGCTGCAGGGCACGCTGGACCTGCTGATTCTGCGCACGCTGATTTTTGGAGCGCAGCACGGACAAGGCATCGCGCGCGCGATTCAGCAGACCTCTGATGAAGAGCTGCTGGTGGAGCACGGAGCGCTTTATCCGGCGCTGCAAAGGCTGGAGGAGCGTAAGTGGATTTCCGCGAAGTGGGGGATCTCCAGGAATAACCGCAAGGCGCGGTTTTATACGCTGACGGCGGCAGGCCGGAAACAATTGGTGCGGGAGACCAGCAAGTGGAACCGGTTGACGGCGGCGATCGGAAGGATTCTGGAGAGCGAGGAGGGCTAGGCTATGTGGCGACGCACGCGGAAGGCGAGCGACTTCGGCGCTGAAATCGAAGCCCATATTGCGCTGGAGACGGAACGCTTGCAGGAGCAGGGATTCAGTTATGAAGATGCGCGAAGCGCGGCGCGCTTAACTTTTGGAAATGTGACGCGAGTGCAGGAGCGTTTCTACGAAGCCAGCCGCTGGCCGGAGTGGGATCACTTCTGGCAAGACGGGCGCTACGCGGCGCGAATGCTGCGGAAATCTCCGGGGTTCACGGCGATCGCGGTGTTGACGATTGCGCTGGGGATTGGAGCGGCGACTGCGATTTTCAGCGTCGTGGATGCCACTTTGTTGCACCCACTTCCCTACCCACACCCTGAACAGCTGGTAAGCGTGATTGACGATCTTCCCGGCGTGGGCGCGCAGGACGTAGGGATGTCTGTGCCTGAATGGCATGATTTTGCGCGGTCTGGGATTTTTGAATATGTGTCGCCGTTGGGCGGCGGGGACGTGAACCTCACGGGGTCGTCGCAACCTACGAGAATTCTGTTTGCGGCGGTGCCGCCAAATTATTTTGCTCTCTTGGGGGCGGAGCCGGAGTTGGGGCGCTCGTTCAATCCGGAAGATGCGACGCCCGGGTTCACGCTGGAGGTTCTGATCAGCGATCGCTTGTGGAAGGGTGCGTTCGCAAGCGATCCCCGGATCCTAGGCAAAAACATTCGGCTCGACAACGATTTGTATCAAATTATCGGAGTGATGCCCGCGGGGTTTCACGACCCGGGAAGAACTGCCGCGGAAAGGAGCACGGAACTGTGGCTGGCAACAGGTTTTGCCGGGCCGCCAGCGCCTGACCCGTTGCGCGCGTCGCATTTTCTTGCACCGGTGATCGCGCGGATCAAACCTGGACTGACCATGGTGGAGGCACAGAGCGGGTTGGACGCGCTGGTGGCATCTTTGCAAAATGAATTTCCGGAAGATTATCCGCTGCAGAGCGCGTGGAGGGTGCGGTTGGTGCCGCTGAAGCAGACGGTGGTGGGCGATGTGCGCCAGTCTTTGATAATGCTGCTGGGAGCGGTGGGATTAGTATTGCTGATCGGCTGCGTGAACGTGGCGAATTTGTTGCTGGCGCGTGCGAGCGCGAGAGGCCGGGAAATGGCGGTGCGGCAGGCGCTGGGAGCGGAGCGCAGCCGGTTGGTGTGGCAGCTGCTGAGCGAAGGGTTGCTGCTATCGCTGCTGGGCGGGATTGTGGGCATCGCAATTCTTTTCTGCGCGAAGGAATTTCTGCTGCGGATTGTTCCGGACAGTTTGCCGCGGCTGAACGAAGTGTCCATTAGCTGGCCGGTTTTGTTGTTCGCTCTGCTGGCGACGGTGATCGCCGGGGTAATTTTCGGATTGGCTCCTGCGTGGCATGCGGGGCGGGTGGATTTGAATTACATGCTGAAACAGGAAGGACGCGGCTCGACGGGATCGGGGGAACAGGCGCGCACGAGACGGGTGCTGGTGGTGACGGAATTTGCGCTGTCGTTGGTGCTGATGATAGCGGCGGGTTTGCTGCTGCGGAGTTTTGCGGATCTGTTGCAGGTGCAGCTGGGATTTAATCCGCAGAACGTGCTGGCGGTGCGGACGTGGTTGCCTATACCGAACGACCCTGCGACAGACATTTACCGAACGCCGGCGCAGGCGGCGCCGTTCTTGCGCGAAGTGCTGCGGCGCGGCAGGACGCTGCCGGGAGTGGAAGAAATCGCGATGGGCGATTCGGCGGCGCTGCCACTGGGTCACGGCCGGGAGGATCTGAACCGGTACCCGTTGCTTATGGAAGGGCGCGAGGCGCCTAGCAACGGGGCGCCTTTGGTGGACGCGTCCATTGTTACGCCGGGATATTTTCACTTGCTGGGAATGACGCTGCTGCGCGGGCGGTTGTTTGGCGAAGCGGACGACGAAAAAGCGCCAGCGGTGGTGGTGATCAACGAGACGTTTGCGCGAACGTACTGGCCGAATGAGAATCCGGTGGGGCAGCGGATCAAAATACGAATGCCGGGGGACCGCACTACATTCGCATGGAACACCGTGGTGGGCGTGCTGGCGGATTCGCGAACGGAATCGCTGACGGATCCGAGCGTTCCGGAAATGTACATGAGCTTGTATCAGCGCCCGGCGAAGGATCTGGCCATTTTTATGCGGGGGCGGCTGGACGCGGCGGCGATTCCGGTGGAATTGCGCGAGCAGGTGCAAGCGGTGAATCCGGAGCTGCCGGTATTCGGGGCGCAGACGTTGCATGAGGCGCTGGCGGGATCCCTTGCGGCGCGGCGATTTTCGATGGAAATTGTGGGGTTGTTCGCGCTGACGGCTTTGCTGCTGGCGGGGATGGGAATTTACGGCGTGATTTCGTACCTTGTGAGCGAGCGCACGCACGAGATTGGGATTCGCCTGGCGTTGGGAGCGCAGAGGCATCGCATTCTGCAGATGATTCTGCGTCAAGGACTGGGGCTGGCCATTGCCGGGGCTGCGATTGGTTTGGTTGGCGCGCTGATTGTGGCGCATTTGATGGCGGGAGTGCTTTACGGCGTGCGGCCGGCGGATCCTGTCACGTTTGGGGTGGTGGCGCTGCTGTTGATCGCAGTGGCGCTGCTGGCATGCTATATTCCAGCACGGCGAGCGATCCGGGTGGACCCGCTGGTAGCGCTGCGCCACGAATAGCTTTTTCGCGCGTAGGGCGCAGAGGAGAGGTTGACGTCTGGGCAAGCTGGGGCGCAGCGAGCAGCGCCCCTACCGAGCTGGATCGCGCGCGGCGAATTCGAGATTCAGGTCAACGGCGAGGCTGGCGCGGCAACAATCGCGCCGCACAGCCTGAAGGTTATGCCACGAAAAAGGAGTGGAGGGCTGGGATGCTTGTGGTTCGGCTAAATGCAAATTGAGGAGGGAGACTGCGATGAAAGGGATGCGAATCGTTGTGGTGGGGCTGGCGGTATTCGGGTTTTCTGCGATTGCTTTGAAATCTGGGATGCGGAGCGCGGCAGCGTCGAGTGTTCCTGCGGCGCAGGCTGCGCAACTGGCCGCGCAACCCGCGCCAACCATCGCTTCGGTGGTGGATAGCGAGATCAGCGGGATCGAAAAAGAAATTGTGGCGGCTGCGGAAGCGATGCCAGAAGACAAATTCAATTTTTCGCCGGAGAGTTTGAAGATTCCGGGGAGTGAGTACAAGGGCGTGCGCACGTTTGCCGGGCAGGTGAAGCACGTGGCCGTTGCCAATCATTTTCTTTGGGCGCCGCTTACTGGCGATACAGTGCCAGACGGTTGGGAGAAGGATAACGCACCTGAGAATTTGAAGAGCAAGGCAGAGATTGTTCAATTCCTGAAGGAGTCGTTTGCGCTGGGACATAAGGCCGCGGCTACGTTGACCGCGGAGAACATTTTGCAGAGCCCTGGGCATAGCAAATCGACGCGGCTGTTCCTGGCAACATTTGGAGTGGCGCATGCTTACGATCATTACGGGCAGATGGTGGAGTATTTGCGGATGAACGGAATTGTACCGCCAGCGAGTCGGGGAGGGTCGAACTGACTGGGAGCTTGAGTTTGCGGCGGAAGGCAAAAGATTTGACACAGAGTGCACAGAGGAAAACCGGAGAACACAGAGAAAGATAACGGAGTACTGCGAATGCAAAGGCAACGGCGCCGCTTAAGAAAAAGCAGGCGGCCGCTGCCCTTCGATCCCGCACAGCGGGCCTGCCTGGGGCAGGCTGGATCTCAGGATGAATCGCTCCCGCAGAGCGGGAGCGATTCACAAATTCAAAGACCAGGTCCGAGGGACGCAATACGGTCTGCCGCTGCGGCAGTTCCTCGGTCGGTTAGACGAGGAAGATGCCCGGCGTCACGGCGGTCTTGGCCATGTGTTCGCCCTCGAGAATGCGAACTTCATAGCAGGATTGAGCCGGACGAGCCTGGAGCACCTTCACGCGCGTGCCTGCCCGCACCATCAATAGTTTTTCCGCAGCGAACAGGAGCGACAAGCCCAGATCATCGGCAGCCGATTCGAGCTTCTGTTTCTCCATCATTGTTTCTTCGTCAATCGGCACAGTCACAAAATCTCCGCCCGTTACATCGCGAAGCACGCAGACTTTGCCGACTAAACCCTTCGGCGGCTTAGTTGGCGGTTGCAATGAAGTTGATGGATGGTCGGCGACCGAACCGACAAATCGGTAGCCGCGCCGTGGAAGGGTCTCGACGAACCGCGGTTTGCCGGCTTCGTCACCGAGTGCGCGCCGCAGCTTCTTGATAGCCGTGTTCAGGCTATGCTCAAAGTCCACAAAAGTATCTTCGGACCATAGTCTCTGGCGAAGTTCTTCACGGGTCACGAGCTCGCCGGGATGCTCGAGCAACATGGTGAGGATCCGAAAGGGTTGTTCCTGGAGTTTGATTTTGCGGCCACTCTTGAACAGCTCGCCCGCGCGCAGATCCAGAGCGTAAACGTCGAATCGTAAGATCTCTGCGCCCGGAGCTGGCTGCGGCATGAGTTCCTCGTTCCGAATATATACCACGGCAGGCTTCGCCAGGCTGGTGGACAAGCGGCCGCGATCGACCTTTACGCAGATCTTCAGTGACAAGTGATTTGAAAAGCGCAGCTTGGCGGTTCATCCGCAGTTCACTCGTAAGTCGCCGCCAGTGCATTGCGGTTTTCCGGGTGCAGGGCCAGAGTGAGCGCAACTCGACAGTGAGGCAATCACAAAAGCTGCCGGGCACGTGAAAAGAAAAAGGAGAAAGTCCATGACAAAGCAAATTCTTACCATGGCCGCTGCGCTGGCCTTTACCGCTCTTGCACCGGTGCAAAGCCACGCACAGCAGGTCACGCAGGCCAACGTTCCTTTCGCGTTTCAAGTTGGGAACAAGAGCATGCCAGCCGGCGAATATCGGATTCAGCGAGCGCTTCCTTCGAACACTGCGCTACAGCTGATTCGACGCACGGATTCGTCTGCCTCAGCATCCGTATTTACGAACGTCACGGAGAGCAGGGACAAGAATGCTCAATCCAGACTGATCTTTCACTGTTACAGCAACGAGTGTTTTCTGTCTGAGATTTGGACGGGAAACGGTCAAGGAATGAAACTTGCGGTGCCACGTCGCGAGAAAGAACTATCACGCGGCAGCTCGGAAAATGAACTGGCGGTGGTTTCTCTGCCGCTAACCGTTACGCCATAAGGATCGCCAGTGCGCGGACCCTATTGCGTCATTACGCGGTGTGATTTGACGAAAGTGGAACTGAACCTGAACCGAAATAGAGACGGGAGGCAAACGTAATGTGGTGGGGCCTCCCGTCTTCTTCAAAGGAGATTGCAATGGAAACCGTAATTGGAGTGTTCGCTTCGCGGGAACGCGCGGAAGAATGCGTGAAGCAGTTGCTGGGCAAGCACGTCCCGCAAGATACGATTATTTTCCTGACTCGCTCTGAGAGTGAAGCGATGACCCTGGGCAAGAGTCTAGGAGCATATGCAGGAGGGCTGGTGGGCGGGGCAGCCGGTCTTATGTCGGGGCTGGTGGCTGCAACGATGTTTTCGATTCCAGGAATCGGGCAAGTGTTCGCGCTGGGAATCGGCGCGACGGCTGCACTGGGGCTTGCTGGCTCCGAAGTAGGCAAAATGCTGTCAGCACGGCCAAATTTGTCATTGGAGACGGCGATGGAAACTCCTCAACCGACTCCCGGCGAAAAGGCGTGCCAAGACTTGACGTTCTTCGCAGAGGTCTTGCAGGAAGGGCGATCACTTATTGTGGTGCGGACCGATTCGCGAGAAACCGCAAAAGTGGCGGCCGGAATCCTGGATCGCATGGGCATTAGCGAGCGATGGCGCTGGAGCATAAGAATGCAAACCGTGTCGCGACAGATCGGCGACATTTCGATAGTGGATGTGCGGGGCAGGATCACGGTGGGCGAAGGCAACATCATGCTTCGCGAGGTGGTGACGGGACTAGTGGAGAACGGAAGGAAACGAATTCTATTGAACTTGCAAGGAGTGGAATACGTGGACAGCGGCGGACTCGGCGAGCTGGTCAGGACGCATACGACGCTCCAGAAGGAGGGCGGGCAGCTGAAGATGGCAAACGTCAACCAACGAGTGCAGGAGCTGCTGAAGCTAACGAGCTTGCACAAGATCTTCGACGTTCACAAGGACGAGGCCAGCGCCGTTCAATCGTTTGAGCTATTGGCTGCGGGAGCGGGCCGATAGTGGATCGATTTATCAGCGGCATTGGCAATTGAGCCAGCGGATGGGGGGCGTGGAGTTTAGTCCCAGAAGTTGATGGGGTCGTTGAACTGGACGCCGATTTGTTTGCGGCCTTCGGCGTCGCGGAGGCTGTAAACGACCTGGGCCTCGGCGCGGGAGCCTTTGTCTTTGCGGCAGAGGACTACCGTGCCACCTTTTTCCACCGGGCGCCGGCAGAGGAGCGCGGCGCCATGGCGGCTGACGCTTACCGTCCAGGTTTCTTCGTGCCAGGTTTGGTGCGGGTCTTCGCGACGAAGCCAGACCGCGATGGAGGAAACGGTGCGCGGGCTACGGCGAATGCGCTGGCTGAGTTGCGAGAGGCGCAGGAGAAAGTCCAGGACGCTGGTTTTCATCTGAGCTCGCGTGAAGCGCGAGTCTTCTGGAGTTTGTTCGACTGGTTGTGCGCCCCGTAGCGTGAGCGCGTTTGCGGCTAGCGCTTCGGCTTGCTGGGTGCAGGTGGCGATGAAAGTTTTTAGTGCCTCGGTGGCGGCTGGGTCGAAGGGGAGATTTCTGAGGCGCTCGTTGCGCGATTCGATTTCCACGATGCATGCGGGGAGGAAATGCTCGAAGCAGAGAGAGCGGCCGGCGAAGTCAATCGCAGCGGTGGCGTTGCACGACGCTGCGGCGCACCAAGTGGGCTCGTGGAGGAGTTGTAGGTCAGGCGATGATGCGATCTGATTTTGCATTTTCGCGGCTCGCGTTTACGGCTCTTGAGTCTTTTCAGAACTCGAAATTCATGGCCTCAGCGGCTAAAGCCGCTGCGAAATTGCGGCTGTCACGGCACGGCTGAAGCCGTGCCCTGACGAAAATCCAACCTCGGCACTCACTCCGAAGCCACTGCCTACAAAACTTTCCGCGTTCTCCGACTGAGCTCAGTTCCCTTTCAGGACTTGGGGCGCTTGCCTATGCCTTTGGCCAGGTCGGAGATGGAGCTGCTTACGAATTCCAAGTGGCCGCGGCTGTAATTTGTTAACTCGGCGGCGAATTCGTTGGAGGTGGCGGCGGCCATTTGCTCCAGGGATTTTTTGGCGTTCTCGGCTATGCGATCGGACTGTTCGCTGAGGCGCGCTTGGGCTTCTTTTTCATGGCGCGCGGCGGCGGTGGAAATGTTCTGTGCGGCCGAAGCGGTGGCGCCGCGGGCGGTGCGTTCGAGTTCCTCGCGGGCCTCGTCGAGGCGGGCACGCATTACGACTTCGAATTGTTTTTCCAGGCGCTCACAGGTTTGTTCGATCTTGGCCTCGGATTTTTCCTCCGAAGCAGCTAAAGTTTTTTCGATCTCTTGCTGGCGCTTGGACAAGCTACCGGCAACTTCGCGGGCATCCTGGAAAGTAGGGGCCAGGCGATCTTTCAGGCGTGTGACGATGCGCTCGACGGCGTCCTGCTGAATTGTTTCCAGAGTTTGCTGCAGGCGGTCGAGGGCGTTGGTGACGAGCGTCGTCGAGAGCATTTCGGCTTCGCGGTGACGATCTTCGATACGCTGGAAAGAGCTGCCGAGTTCGGCTTCGATCCGTTTGGTCCAGCGGGCGTGGAGGGCTTGGGCGTTTTCCTGTCCGGCGCGCTGGACTTCTTTGATACAAGTTTCAGCCCATTCCGTGGCTTGCGAGGCGGCGATTTCGATCAGGACACGCTTGGCTTCGTCGCGCAGGCCGGAACGAACGTCGTTAAGCAGCATCGCGGCTTTGTCGCGAACCGCGGCGACGGCTGCGTCGGCGATCATTTCTTCCATTTGCTGCTGGAAATCGCCCATCAGGTTGCCGACGGTACGTTGCGCGGTGGTGGCACGCGATTGCGCGGCGAGAGCGTCGGATGCTGATGCGATCTTGGCGGTCCCGGGTTTGAGCGGGGTGGTGACGGCCAACTCTGGATGCAGAACCGCGACGTGCTTCAGTTGCACGGGTTCGGGGCCGCGTTTGCGTTCGCCGTTGAACTGCAGCCAATCTTCGGGAGGCGCCGGGATCTTCCAGATATTTTGCGGATTTTCGAATTCAACCGCGGTGTATAAAGGACCGCCCGATTCGGCGTCGCGCTGGATCCACTTCACACGGCCGCGCGTGGTGATCTTGGCGGAGTTTTCTTTTTCGGGATGCAGCTCGAGGGTGACCATGGCGTCGGGCAGCACCTGATATTTGGACGGATATTTGCAGCCGTGGCAGCTGATGGTAAGCGTCGAGACTTTTTCGGTGTACGGGCCGCGGCGCGCGTCAACGCCGGAGACAGTGACCAACACCGCTTCATCGCGACGAGTGCTACGACGAGCTGCACGGTTCGCGTTGCCGGCAGCTAGAGGATTCGCCATAAATTCCCCTTGGAGGCTGGACGTATAGAATAGGGCAACCATGTTCGCAGGAGATGGGAAAGGCGGAGCGGTTTTTTCAAAGGGTTACTGTACTTATGGGCAGGGTGGTTCGAGGTGTGTTCGCCAGTGGGTGCTGAGAGGATTTGATGATGAATGATTCGCGGGCGAGAGATGGCGCTGTGCAGCCGAAGGCTTGGTTGGCTTGGAGTAGCGGGAAGGATAGCGCTTGGGCGTTGCATATTGTGCGCGGGGCTGGGTCATTTGATGTGGTGGCGTTGCTGACTACTGTGAATCGCACGCATGGGCGGGTGGCGATGCATGCGGTGCGGGAGAGTTTGCTGGAAATGCAGGCGGGTGCTGCGGGGTTGCCCTTGGTGAAGGTTGACATTCCTTCGCCGTGTTCGAATGAGATTTATGAGCGCGCGATGAGTGAGGCGATGGCGCGGGCTGCGGGCGAGGGAGTGCGGCATGTGATTTTCGGGGATCTTTTTTTGCAAGATGTTCGGGATTATCGGGAGAAGCAGCTGGCGCGGTGTGGGATGACGCCGGTGTTTCCTTTGTGGGGGATGGAGACGCGGGCTTTGGCGGGGGCGATGATTGCGGGCGGGTTGCGTGCTTATTTGACAGGTGTGGATCCGCGGCAGTTGGAGCGCGGGTTTGCGGGGCGGCGGTTTGATGCGGAGTTGCTGGCGGATCTGCCTCGCGGCGTGGATCCTTGCGGGGAAAATGGGGAGTTTCATACTTTTGCTTGTGCGGGGCCGATGTTTCGGGCGGAGTTGGCCGTGACTGTGGGCGAGATTGTGGAGCGCGAGGGATTTGTGTTTGCGGACCTTTTGCCGGGGAGTGCGGCGCGGGGTACGGAAGGCATGACGAAAATTGCTGGAGGGAAAGGCTAAGGATTTAACAAAGAGGTCAGAGAGAAAAGGCGGAGAAAAATCTGAGAAAGAAAGAAGATTCACCTCAAAGACGCAGGGCACGCAGAGAAAGGCAACGGTAACTGAGAAACACCCGCAACGCCTGCCCGGTTCGTCCCGAAAAACACGGGCCGAACCGGCCGCTACAGGTTCAAAAGCTGCGGCGGTTACTGGGCCAGGATTGTTGGGACTGCGCCTGCCAAGAACAATGTTAGGACGCGGTCGCTGTCGCTGTGGCGGGCTACTTTGAATAGGACGTCTGAGCCAGGATGGAGCTTGGCCATTTCGGCTTTGTAGTCAGCCAGGTTGTTGATTGGCGTGTGATTGATTTCGGTGATCACGTCGCCGCGGGCGAAGTCCACGTCTTCGGCGAAGCTGGCTGGTTCGACTTCGGTGACGACCACGCCGGTGATTTTGGACATGCCGAGTTTGCGCGAAAGATCAGGGGTCAATTCTTCGACGTGCAGACCCAGCTGGCCCGGCGTGTCCGACTCATCGGGCTGGTCCTCGGCGGCTTGCGCTACTTGCGGGAAAATTTTGGAGCGATCAGCGACGAGGAGTGCGACTTCTTTGGTTTGTTTATCGCGGACGTAGCGCACTTGCACCGATTGGCCGATGACGGTTTCCGCGATGGGATTTACGAGATCGGCGCCGGTGTGCACGGGTTGGCCGTTGATATTGGTGATGACGTCGCCGGGTTTCAGACCGGCTTTATCGGCGGGGCTGCCCGGCTCGACGGCTTCAACGACGATGCCGTAGGGGACGCCGAGTTCCTTCAAGAGCACGGGATTATTGCTGCGATCTTCCTGGAAGGTGATGCCGATGGAACCGCGGGTGACTTTACCGTTGGTGATGAGCTGATTGTAAACGCTGATGACGGCGGTGGACGGCAGCGCGAAGCCAACACCTTCGAAACCGCGGCTGCCCGTGTAGATGGCGGTGTTGATGCCGATCACTTCGCCGGCCATATTGACGAGCGGGCCGCCGGAATTGCCGGGGTTGATGGCGGCATCGGTCTGAATGAAGCGCTGAAATTGGTGGCCTACGTTGGAGCGATCTTTCGCGCTGATAATTCCGGCGGTGACGGTGGAATTCAGGCCGAAGGGGCTGCCAATGGCCAGGACCCAGTCGCCGACTTGTACGCCGTCGGAATTGCCGAGCTTGGCGACGGGAAGATCGTGGTCCGCGTCAATTTTGACTACGGCGAGATCCGTGTCTTTATCGAAGCCGATTACGCGGGCGCTGTATTTGGTAGCGTCGCCGTCTAGCGCTACTTGAATTTTGGTGGCTTGGTCAATTACGTGATCGTTGGTAAGGATGAAACCTTTTTTGTCCACGATTACGCCCGAGCCGAGGCTGCGTTCGGCGTCGGGGCTATTGTCAGGCTGATCGAAGAAGCGATCGAAGAAATCCTGGAAGGGATCGCCGAATTTTTTCGGGGTCTTGTTGCCGCCTTTGGGCTTTTCGATAACTTGCGTGGTGGAGATGTTGACGACGGCAGGGCCAAGTTTTTTGGAGATGGTAGAGAAGGCGTTCGAGAGGGTGATGGGATCGGGAACGGCGAGGAGCGTGGCGCCGGTGGCGGTCTGGTCGTGGGTGGCCTGCGCGTGGCCGGAGATTATAGTGCCGATCATGATGCCGATGGCGAGAGTGCAGACGACGAGGAGCGTGGCGAAAACTTTGCGGCGGCGCATCCAGCTGAACAATTCCTGAAATTCAATGCCCATTCCGGTGCTCCTTGTGCGCTGCGAAACTTTGACTGCCTGGACGGCGGAGAACAGGGACCGCGTGGATTGCGCCGAAACGAAAGTATAACACGTGATTCAAGCCGGGGATGTGCGGGGAGTTGCGGTTTTGCTCTTGGAGGTAAGGGTGGCGGCAATAGCGAAAGATTACCGCGGAGGCGCGGAGGGCGCAGAGACGGTCAAAGACAGGGTCAAAGATGCCCGCCTAAAAAAAAGCAGGCGGCCGCTCCGAGCCGTTACAAGACTCGACTGTTCCACGAAAAGCAGATCCCTGCCTGCGGCAGGCAGGCCTCTCTCCGTCCCGCGCCCGCCAAAATGCGTCGGGCAGGAAAAAGCGCGGGACTGCGTTCCCTTCGCGAAGTCACGCAGGGCAGGCGGGATGACACGCATTATTTTGTTTCACGGAAATTTGAAGGCGCGGGAGCGTTCGGAAAGTTGGAGCGTGAGGTGGAGCGGGGACACTTCGAGAGACATCCGTACTTTGGGACGGGAGCGACAGAGCGCGCGGGCTCGGGGTCGTGGGATGGGCTAGTGTTGGGTTTCGGGCTCGGTGCCGTCTTCGGGCGTGTCCAGGAATTCCGGGACGCGCAGGCCGCCGGGAGTGCCGACGCCCTCGTCCCAGGCGATGCCGTCGTCGGAGACGCCGCCGGGAACTCCATCAACTTTTTTCTCGAGGCGCCGTTCTGCCTTGGCGCGGGCTTTATCCTGACGCTTCATTTCCTTTTGCCGCTTCTTGAATGTTGTCGTCATTAAGATCTCCTGAAGGGGTAGAAGTTATGGACGAATTCGCGTCCCGCGAAATGCGCGAGATGCGGTTGTTACCAGCGAGGCTCGCGCGGCTGGCGCGCGACTTCGCGATAATCTTCGTTCGAGAATCTTTCTTTGCGGCCGCCGCTGCCGGTATTGCCACGAGGGCCTCCGGTGTTGCCGCGATTGTCATCCTTACCACCACTGCCGCCACGATCGCCGCCGCTGCCGCCGCCACGTGGGCCGCGCGGACCGCTGGCGCCGGCTTCTTTCGGCCGGGCTTCGTTGACTTTGAGGTTGCGGCCGCCGACGTCCTTGCCGTCGAGCGCGGCGATGGCTTTGGCTGCCTCGGCATCGTTGGGCATTTCGACGAAACCGAAGCCGCGGGCACGGCCGGTTTCGCGATCGGTGGCGACGTGCACGCGGGCGAGCTGGCCGAAGGGCTCGAAGAGCGCGCGGAGGTCGTCTGCCGTAGTTTGAAAGCTCATATTGCCGACAAAGAGATTTTTCATGGTGTTTCTCCCCCGAGCAAAGCACAACCGTCGCATCGGCATAACACCAGCGCAAACCCCAGAGTGAAGCTGCATTCGTGCCGCGAAAGGAAAAAGGAACGCGCGGTGCCGGGACGCCAAAACACGCTCAGGGAGGCGCGCAAGGACTGCAAAAACTCGAAGAGCGGAAGACTTATTCTAACATGATTTAATAAAGATGTCGCGGCGAAGGCGTGATGCGTGGCGAGCGGTGGTTCAATCCTCGCGCATGAGCATTGCTGGGTCGATGGAGAGGGCGCGGCGGGCTGGGATCCAGGTGGCTAGCAGGCCGAGCAGCAACATTGCCGCGACTACGCCGGCCAGGACCACCGGGTCTCTGGGAGTTGCCTGATACACGATGGAAGCCAGGACGCGGCTCGCCATGATTCCGAGGAGCAGGCCCGCTGTTGAACCTATCGCTAACAGCTTGAATGCGCGGCCCAGTGCTGCCTGCAGTACTTCTTTGCGTTGCGCTCCGAGAGCCATGCGAATTCCCAACTCGCGCAAGCGTTTGCTGACTGAGTATGCGGCCATGCCGAAAATACCGGTGATGGAGAGCATCGCGCCGATTGCGCCCATCACGCCGAGAGTGATGGCGGCAATGCGTGAGCCGAAGAGAGTGGTGGCCAGTTCCTGATTCCACGGTCCCATGTATACGGGCAGACCGGGATCGAGCGTGCGCATGGTACTGCGGATGGCTGCCGCCATTTGTGCGAGATCACGGTCGGAGCGCACCACTAGGTAGGTCTGGGTGGATGGTGATTGCAGGAAGGGGAGGAACACGGCGGGGCTGGGATCTTCGGTGAGACTCTGATATTTTCCGTTTTCGACGATGCCGACGACTTGCAGGCGTGTGCCATCGGGCCTTTTGAAGTATTGGCCCAGGGCGTTTGTGGCGGAGCCGAAGACTTTGCGCGCAAACTCCAGATTGATCACGGCGACGCGCGGCGCATTTTGATCGTCCTGCCAGGTGAAAGTCCTGCCGGCGAGCAGGGTGGTGCGCGCGGCTTGGAAATATTCGGGAGAAATGCCGTACATGAAAGACACCGCGACGGAATTCGCTGGCCGCAAGTCTGTGTCCGCGTCGCGAAATACTCTGGAGTCGATGGTGCCGCCGCTCACGAGCGGCGCCCAGTCAATTAATCCGGCGGACTGTACGCCGGGAATCGTGGCCACGGCGTCTATCATGCGTTTTTGCATTTGCAACGCGCGCTCGCCGCTGTAACCGCTCATGCTCAGATCGGTGTCGGCGATTATGGCGCTCTCCGGATCGAAACCGAAATTGCTGTGGAGCGAGCGCATTAATCCACGCACCGCAACGACGGACGAAGTGACCAGCAGGGCGCAGATGGAGATTTGGACGACCAGCGCGACTTCGCGGATGGTGATGCGGCCGCGAATGACGCCGCGAGGCGCTCCTTTGATGATTTCATACGGATTGGTGTGCAGGACCTGCCGCACGGGGACCGCGCCGAACAGGAAACCGCTGACGAGCGTCAACAGCAGCGCTACAGCGTAAACGTTTGCATCGGGATTCACGGGTAGTTGGGCGGGCCAACGGGAAAATGGCTGCCAATTGCTCAGCGCGCCCAAGAGCACGAAGCTGCCCCAGAGTCCGACAGCGCCGCCCAGGACTGAAAGCAGCAAGGCTTCGGTGAAGAGTTGGCGCAAAATGCGTGAGCGGCTCGCGCCCAAGGCGAGGCGCAAAGCGACTTCGCGAGAGCGGTCGGCGGCTCGCGCACCAAACAGGCTGCCGAGGTTGGCACAGGCGGCGAGCAGAATCAGCGCTGACAGCAGCATCAATCCCGTCATGAACGCGCGCACGGGCTTGCCCAAGTAGTCGCCATAAAGACTGGGGCGATTCAGGGTAAAAGTTCTTTGGTCATCGTCCTTGGGATAAGTTTTTTCCAGATAGGAGCCAATGGAGTTCAAATCAGCGGTTGCTTGCGCGGGTGTGACTCCTGGCCGCAGATGCCCCATCGTCATAAAGATAAAGCGGTGGCCCCGCGCGCTCAGGTCGTTAACTCCTTCTACTTGCTCCTGGTTCACGAGGGGCACGAAGAAACCGGGATTGAAGAATACCAAGGTGCCGTGGAAGCCGGGTGGCGTGACGCCGAGGATGGTGAAGGGATGTTTGTTGACCTGAACGACGCGGCCGACGACGCCTCGATCGCCTTGAAAATGGATGCGCCAATAAGCGTAGCTAAGGACGATGTAGGGGGCGCTGTTGGGTCCGTGCTCGTCTGACGCGTGGAAGAAACGGCCGAGGAAAGGCTGCAGGCGCAGCACGTCGAAATAATTTCCGCTGGCCAGAAAGATCCAGGCGCGCGATGGATTTTCGCCTGTATCGAGACCGACCAGCGCGGCGTCGTATGCGGCTATGTCGTCAAAGGTGCGGTTGCGATCGCGCAAATCGAGATAGTCTGGATAGGATTGGTACGACAATGCGTCGTTGCCATGCTGGATTCCGTAGAACGTTTCCGCCTGGGGGATGTGCAGCGGGTGCAGGATCAGAGCATTCAGCACACTAAAAACGACGGCGTTCGCGCCGATGGCCATGGCGAGAGTGGCGACAGCTACGATTGTGAATCCGGGGGATTTGCGCAGCATGCGGAGGGCGAAGCGCAGATCGCGCAGCAAATTTTCGAATGGTTGCAGGCTGCGTTGGGAGCGGTGGTCTTCTTTCATTGCTTCCACTGCGCCGAATTTCAGGTTGGCTTGGCGGCGGGCTTCGGCGGCTGACAAACCGGCGCTGATATTGTCGGCGGTTTGCAGCGCGATGTGCTCGGCGATTTCTTCTTGTAGGCGCTGCTCCTGCGCGCGACTGGTGGCGTAGCCGAATAGGCGCGCGAAAAACCTCTTCAGCCATTTGGGTGATTTCATGACAAGTCCTCCGCTTTGGCTGCAAAGAAGCGCTCGATCATCGCCGCGGTTTGTTGCCAATCCTGGGTTTCGACCTGTAACTGTTTGCGGCCTTCGCGCGTGAGACGGTAGAAGCGCGCGCGGCGATTATTTTCGGAGGCGCCCCATTCGGAGGCGATTACGCCTTCTTGCTCGAGCTTCAGGAGCACAGGATAGAGCGTGCCTTGATTCACGGCGAGGAGGTCGCCGCTGATCTGTTCGATGCGGCGGGCGATGCCGTAGCCGTGCAGCGGGCCGAGGACGTCGAGAGTTTTAAGGACCATCAGAGCCAAGGTGCCCTGGGGGACATCGGTTTTTTGCTTCATAGCGCCGCCATTTGGGTTTCCAACAGGAAAGATGACACACGTCCTATGGGAAAGCAACAGGTAAATTTTCGCGCGAAGTTAGCGGCAGTAGCTAGCTGTGGTGGTTAGCGGCGAGCTGGTACGGGTAAGGGTACGGAGACGGGGCGGTCGCGCCAGAATTTGGGGGCGGGCATGATGAATTCGATGGCTACTTGGGTTTTGCCCATGAAGCTGGAACCGAGGCAGGCTACGCGGCAGAGCAGCTCTTCCTTGGTTTGGATGTTCTCAACGCGGACGATTTGCTGCACGTTTACCTTGGTGGCAAGAAGGATGAGTGCGCCGTGGGAATTGACGATGATGGTGTGGGTCTTTTCTTCGACGGAATTCTTCTTGGAGTCCTGGAGGCGCACCAAAACGGGAATGCGCACGTGTACGCGCTTGCTGCGACGGCGATTCTGCGGCGGCAGATCGTCTGGATGGATGGACACCTGACAACGGTAGCAAGTATGTGGTGGGTTCTCAACGGTTAGCGGAGGGGTGTGCCGTTAGAGATATTGCGGAGGACGGGGCCGGCTAAGGGACAGATTCGCGGGCCTTTGGACGGCAACGGAAGGCGGGAAGCTCGAATCCTGTCTCCAAGTCCTATCATTATAGCGGGGGGCGGCGGTCAGGTATCCGGCAGCGGGATCGTGCTATTAGAACATTCAAAGGAACAGCCTAACGAACATGCCACGGAACGCGTTCGGGAACGATCCAACAGATCAGCGGGCGCGAGAAAAATGATGGCGCGGGTAATCTCGGCCTCGACAGGTTCTTGCGCCCAAGGTATCATCCCGGCATGAGAATTTCGGCACGCAACCGACTGATCGGCAAGATCGAGGAATTGCAAATCGGCGATATGATAGCCCACGTGGTGGTGTCAGTGGGCGAACACCAGGTCGAAAGCGTGATATCGCGACGCAGCGTGGAAGAAATGAATTTGCAAGTTGGCGATACGGTTGCGGTGGTGGTTCAGTCCACGGATGTGATGCTACAAAAGGCCTAGGGTTGCCCCTACCCCATTCAGGCGCCGTGGCGATTTATTTAATTGGTTGTTGCTTCGGTTGGCGCGTTTGCAGGCGCAGGCTTGCAGTCGCGGCAGTAGTAAACAGCACGGGCCATCTTTCGTGAATATTTCCACACGCCAATCCGGGAACGCGACCATTTTGGACATCAACGGCGACGTGACGCTTTATAATTCGCCGGAAATTCGCAAAGTGTTGATGGATTCACTGAACAAGAAGGGCACGCAGCGCGTGATCGTGAATATGTCCGGGGTGAATTACATTGACAGCGCGGGCGTGGCTTCGCTGGTGGAAGGTTTGAAGCTGGCGCGCACTTTGACGAACACGTTCGCGCTGTATGGGTTGAACAAGCATCCGCGGGAAGTGCTGGAATTGACGCGGTTGATCAAGGTGTTTGAGATTTATGACACGGAGAGCGAAGCGGTGAATGGGGTTGCTGCGCCGCCCGCGCCGGAAAAGAAGTAAGGTCCTCGTTGTCTGAGTGTTTGCAGTTCCCTCCGGTGAAATAATTTTGCGGTCAGATTGCGACGCGGAGAGGTGTGGGCGTCTAGCCAGGATTGGCTGTGCCACGCGGCCCAAATCACGCGTCACGGCGCGGTGAACGCGGGCACGGCAAGCAGCGCCCCTACCAACTGCAAGAAAAAATCGGTGCGGGCGACCGGCTACTGAGCATCGTTTTGTTCGATGATTGGGAGGTTGGCGGCGATTTGTAGGTCCACGATTAGCTGCAGCTGGTGTTCTACCTGAAAAAAGCGGACGGCCAGAGTGGAGGACAGGGCTTTTTTCATTGTGGCGTAATATTTTTCGCGGAGGGCCATGCGCTTTTCATCCAGTTGCATGACTTGCTGGGCGAGTTGGTCTGCTTTTTCGTCGGTCATGGTGGAGAAGTTGCGGGAGTAGTCGGCGACGAGGGCGAGTTTTTCGGCGGTGAGCTTGGACTGCTCGGACTGATAGTCGCGATAGATGGGCCAAAAGATGGCGGCCTGCTGGTCGTTGAGTTCCATTGTTTCGCGGACGATCGGTTCTTTTTTGGCGGTGAGGTCGGTATGGAGAAGCTGGATGTAGGCCTGCGTATTGAGTTCCTTGCTGCGCGCGGAATCCTGCACGTGAGTTCCCTGCGCGGGAGTTTGCTGCGCGGCGAGGCTGGTGGCGGCTGCTGCGAGCGCGAATATGAGAGCCAGTGCGAGAGAGACGAATCGAATGCTCATGGGATCCTCCGAAACTCGTTTGTCTCCTGCGTCTTTCGTCGTGGCGGACTGTTTGGCGCAGTTGCAGATGCGCCGGCGGGCCATTAAAAAGAATTAGGCAGGGCCGGGAGCGTTATCGGTTGTTGCAACGTGAACTGCAACTGCGTTTCGGCGGGGATTTGGATTTGTTTACCTTTTTGCACCACGGTTCCCACGCCGCCTGCAACGGCTCCGATGGCCGCGCCCATTCCAGCATTGCCTGCGATAGCTCCGATGGCTGCGCCCAATCCTGCGCCACCGAAGAGGCGCCACGCCGACCGGTGGGTGGAGCTTTTGCCCTCGGTGTCAAAAGTATCGGTGATGATCGGAGAGGGATTCCCGTTAATCACGAGCTGCGTGAGTTGCAGGATCAATTTCGAGCGGCCGGTGGCGCGGCCGGCGGAATTTGCGAGCATCACCTGGCCGTAGACTGGCGCGCCCTGATTGGCGACCACGTAACCATTGAAGGCGAGGTTGGTGGAGAGCGTGGCGGAAAATACCTGGCCGGTTTCGGTGTACTCGGTGTCGAGTGCGTCAGTCGTTTGGACCAGGATGACGGTGCCGGCGGGGATCGTCACCATTTGCGTGGACTGCGGCGATTGCGGCGGGGGCGCGGGCACGGGACCGAAAGTGAGCGAGGCAACCTGGTCGGGCGGGTAGGAATTGGTAATGCCGTCCTGGCCGGTGAATTGGACTCCTTGCGGAGTACGAGTGACGAATTGGCCGTAAATAACCTGTCCGTTGGTGAGGCGAAGCGTGTCGGCCGAGGCGGTGAATGCCAGTGCGAGGCCGAGAATGCTTAGGAGCAGGATTCGTGATTTCATGCGCCCTCTTTTTTCCCAACGCTTTGCCGGAGAATGGTGCGAGGGATTTTCGTGGACAATATAAACGGAAATTTGCGCGTTTCCAACAGTTGATTGATAGCTGAACGGGATGCCCGCGCGCGAACGGAATGAGGGTAACCGCGTGGGGGGTTCGTTGCTTCGCGCTGTGGATGTGGAATAGAATGCGCGCCATGGGGCCTGAAACGTTTCGCGTGGTTTCGCAGCCGAGCAGCCGTACAGGGCTGCAGATTTTGGCTCTGAAAGGCGCGTTCACATCCGGAGCGTCGGGGATCTTCGTGGAGGCGGTGGCGGCCGCGGATGCGCCGCGATTGATTCTGGATTTGACCGACGTGCCGATGGTGGATTCGATGGCGGTGGGGGCGCTGGTTCGCGCATTTGTTTCCTGCCACAACACGGGGCGGAAATTGGCTCTGGTGGGATTGAATCATCGCGTGCACAACGTGCTGCATTTGACGGGGATCGCGCCGCTGTTTGACACCTATGCTTCGGTGAGCGAAGCGGAGGTGGGGTTGGGTTAGCGCGCAGTTCCCTTGCGGCGGGCTCGCGTTTCTTGTTCGGCTTGGCGCCGGGTAATCCGCGAGCGGCGGTGCGGCGGCGACATTCGAGCATGATCTGAAGCTCACGCAAATATACCGATTCAACATTCCCGGAGTCGTATATGCTGGAACGGCGCGGGGGGCTGTACAAAGGACCAGGCCATGAAGAAAATCATGCTGATCGGCTCGAGCGGAATGATCGGGCAGCGCATCCTACATGAAGCTCTCAATCGCGGACATCACGTGACGTGCCTGGTGCGCGATACGTCTGGCACCGGGGAGCATCGCGCAGAATTGGATTATCACACGGGCGACATATTCAAGCCGGAGACAGTGGCGGCAGCGGCGGTGGAGCGCGACGCGGTGGTGAGCGCGTACGGCGCGGGCAAGGGCGACGCAAATTTGGTGGTGAAGGCAGCGCATTCGTTGATCGAGGCGCTGACACGCGTGGAACCGATTCGATTGATCGTAGTGAGTGGCGCGGGAAGCCTGGAAGTGAAGCCGGGCATGCAGTTGGTGGATGCGCCGGATTTTCCGGCGGAGTGGAGAGCGATTGCGCTGGCGCATCGCGAGGCGCTGGAGGTTTTTCGCAAAGCGGGGATGGCGGAGTTTGACTGGACGGCGATAAGTCCCGCGGCGTTGATCGAGCCGGGCACGCGTACCGGACATTATCGCACCGGGACGGATCAGTTGCTGGTGGACGATAAGGGCAAGAGCTACATTTCCGCCGAGGATTTCGCGGTGGCCGTGGTGGATGAAATCGAAAAACCTCAATTTCAGGGCCAGCGGTTCACTGTTGGGTATTGATGCGGGAGCGCCGCGTTTTTTTGTCGGCGGAGTGGCGCGACCTAGTGATGTTGAACTACGAAGTCGAGCCGGGAATTTTGCGGCAGTACGTTCCGCGCGGAGTTGAGTTGGATGAGTTTGAGGGGCGGACTTTTGTAAGCCTCGTGGGTTTTCAGTTTCTGCACACCAAGCTTTACCGATTCCTGGCAGTTCCCTTCCACAGCAATTTCGACGAAGTAAATTTGCGTTTTTATGTGCGGCGTCGCGAGGGCGGCGAAATCAGACGGGGCGTGGTGTTTGTGCGCGAACTTGTGCCACGCGTCGCAATCGCCGGGCTGGCGCGGATGATGTACGGCGAAAGATATGATTCGTGCCCGATGGCGCATAGCATCGAGCGGAATGCGGCCGGCACATCGGCGGAATACCGGTGGGAATGGCGCGGCAAGCGATTCTGGTTGAGCGCACGGGCGGACGGCGCTCCAGCGCGGGTGGCGGAAGGCACTCTGGAAAATTTCATCAGCGAGCATTACTGGGGATATTCGGCGAAGAGCGCGAACGAAACTATTGAGTATCGAGTGTCGCACGAGCCGTGGCGCGTGTGGGTGAGCACGAACGCGCGGTTTGAGGGCGATGGCGAGGCTCTGTACGGCGCGGGCTTCGGTGAGATTCTGCGGCGTCCGCCCGATTCCGCGTTTGTTGCTGAAGGCTCGCGGGTGTTGGTGCATACCGGGCGGCGAATCGAATGAAGGCATGTTAGTCCCGACCGTGGCGGACAGTCAGGAGTGCCCTCCCGCGGCGCGCAGCGCTGCGTCACGAATAATTCCTCTGCGGTGTGTTCGTTCGCGCTACTCCGCGTCCCACCTGCGGACATCTTCGCCTGGGCATGATCCCTCACTGTTGAAATAACTCAAATGTGATCAGCGCCATGCGTGGCGGCCAATTTGGAACTGAAGGTGCTCCGAACGGGGCAGGCCATTTCCCGCGTTAGCTAGGTTCGCTGAATTCTCGACCAACATTTTGGAGGCACCATGGGGACGTTGATTCAGGACATCCGGGTAGCGCTGCGGATGCTGTGGAAGAACCCTGGGTTCAGCGCGGTGGTGGTGTTGACGCTGGCGCTGGGGATTGGCGCGAACACCGCGGTTTTCAGCATCGTGAACTCGTTCCTGTTCAGCCCGCTGCCGGTGAGAGATCCGGGGCGGCTGATCGTGATGGCTTATGAGGATCCCAAAGCCGCTTTTCCGCACGAGGTCTCCAACGCAGACTTGAGAGATTTCGAAGCGCACAGCGAAGTGACTTCGGAAATGACGGCGTTTCTGGTGAATTTCGCGGGGCTGAGCACCGGCGAGCGCAGCGAACGTGTGTTCGTCACGTTTGCGAAGGGGAATTATTTTTCGATGCTGGGCGTGGAGCCGGCGCTGGGGCGGCTTTTTCTGCCGAGCGAAGGCGAGACCGCGGGCGCTGACCCGGTGATCGTGCTGGGATACGCGTACTGGAGGCGGCGGTTTAATGGAGATCCTGCGGTGGTGGGCAAGAGCGTGAATTTGAACGGGCAGCCGGTGACGATCATTGGAGTGGCGCCGAAACCATTTTTCGGCACATTTTATATTGTGGATTCGGAGGTGTACGCGCCGCTGGGGATGTTTGCGAGCAGCGCGGGGTCGGTGGGCATTCTGACAGATCGCACGCAGCGGCAGTTGCGCGTGCTGGCGCATTTGAAACCGGGCGTTTCGATTTCGCAGGCGAGCGCCTCTTTGCAGGTGATTGCGGACAATCTGGCGCAGGCGTATCCGCAGACAGATGCGGGATTGAAGATGGATTTGATTCCAGAGAGGCTGGCGCGGCCGGAGGCGGCTTCGGCGAGTTTCTGGCCGGTGATCGCTTCGGTGTTCATGTGCCTGGTGGGTTTGGTGATGGTGGTGACGTGCGTGAATGTGACCAACCTGCTGCTTTCGCGGGCATCGATGCGCGCGAAGGAAATGGCGGTGCGGGCTTCGTTGGGCGCGGGACGGTTGCGATTGTTCCGGCAATTGCTGACAGAAAGTTTGCTGCTTTCGGGGCTGGGGGCTGTGGGCGGCGCGCTGATCGGATTGTGGTTGATGAAGTGGGTGGAGAGCATTCGTCTGCCGGGAGATATGGCTTTGCGGACTACGCAGCCTTTTGACTGGCGGATGTTCTTGTTTGTCGGGTCATTGGCTGCGGTTTCAGGATTGCTGGCTGGTTTGGTGCCGGCGTGGCGGGCGACGCGGGTAGATCTGAACGACACTTTGCGCGAAAGCGGCCGCGGCGTGACGGGCGGCGCTGCTCACAACCGCGTGCGCAGCATTTTGGTGGTGGCGCAGACGGCCGGGTCGCTTGTCGTTTTGATCATGGCGGGGTTATTTTTACGCAGTTTGCAGCACGCGCAGAAAGTTGATTTGGGATTTAAACCGGAGCATTTGCTGAACTTGACGATGGACGTGCACGAGCTGGGGTACGACGAGCAACGCGGCACGAATTTTTATCGCGAACTCGCGAGCAGGGTGCGCGCGTTGCCGGGCGTGGAATCGGCGGCGTTCGCTTATTCGGTGCCGATGGGCTACTACACCGCGGGGCGCAATCCTTTGTGGAATGAGTCGCAGCACGGAGTGCCGGCGAGCCAGGTGCCGACGGTGGGATTCAACAAGGTGGATGCGGATTATTTTCGCACGATAGGGATTGAAATTATTCGCGGGCGGGCGATTGACGAGCGCGACCAGAGTTCGACGCAGCTGGTGGCGGTGGTGAACGAATATCTGGCTGCGAAACTATGGCCGGGGCAAGACGCAATCGGGCATCACTTCCGGGGCGGGATGGACGACGCGCCGGATATCGAAGTGGTTGGCGTGGCGAAATACAGCAAGCGCGTATTTATCGCGGAGGATCCAGGACCTTATTACTACGTGCCGTTGACACAGAATTATTCTTCGGTGCGCGTGCTGCATATTCGCAGCTTGCTGCCGGCTGGAGACATGGCGCGGGAAGTACAGGCGCAGGTGCATGCGCTGGATCCGAATCTCCCGGTGTTTGATGTGATGCCGATGACAGAATCGCTGGAGGGCGGGAACGGATATTTTTTCATGCGCATTGCGGCCAAGTTTGCTGGGGCGCTGGGTGGATTGAGTTTGCTGCTGGCGGTGGTGGGGATGTACGGCGTGATTTCTTATGCCGTGAACCAGCGGATTCACGAGATTGCGGTGCGGATTGCGTTGGGCGCGCAGAAGCAGAATATTTTTGGAATGGTGATTGGCTATGGATTGAAGCTGGTGGTGGCGGGGTTGGTGATTGGCGTGGGGCTGGCGGCGGGGCTTTCGCGATTTCTGGCGACTTTGCTGGTGAATACTGGGGCTTTGGATCCGCTGGCTTATGTTTCGGCGTCGTTGCTTTTGGTGATTGTGGCGGCGCTCGGTTGTTACGTGCCGGCGCGGCGGGCTGTGCGCGTGGATCCGATGGTTACGTTGCGGTACCAGTAGGGCGGTGCGTGTCGTATACGAGTTTTCTCTCCGAGTTCAGATTTACAACGGGCCAATCTGGGGCTGGGGCGTCTTGGAGAGCGGCTTATGAAGACTTTTTTGTGCGTGGGTGTGTTGGGGTTTTTGTGCTTTGGATTTGCGGCGTTCGGGCAGGGCGCTGTTGGCAGCGCTACGGCTATTGATGTGCCGGAATTTCAAGCTCGGCGGACGGCGGCGCTGGCCAAGGTACCCGATGGAATTATTTTGCTGCGCTCGGCTTGGGGAATGAAACATTGGGACGAATCGGGGTTTCACCAAGATCCTAGTTTTTATTACTTCAGCGGTTTGGCTAACGCGCACGCGGCGATTCTGGCGTTGGATGGCACGAAGAAAGAATCGTGGTTGTTTGTGCCGCCGCGGCTTCCTTTTGGCGCGGATCTGCGCGGATTCGATGCGGTGTTTTTCGATCCGGGCGCGCAGACGGAAAAGGAATTGGGAATTGACCACGTCGTGGGGTCGGATCAGTTCGTCACGTTCATCGAAGAGCGGCGGAAGGATAATCCCAAACTGGTTTTGTACACCGACCGCGGCGGGCAGACAGGTTGGATGGCTGGTGACGATAGCCTGGGAACGCCTCCGGGACTTGGTCCGACGCAAAACCCAAATGTGGTTTGGACGAATATGCTGCGCCAGCATTGGGCCGATCTGGACGTGAAGAATGCGTTCGGAATTTTGGACGAAGTGCGGTCGGTGAAAACGCCGGCGGAGATTGCGCGGATGCGGCAGGCGGCTGCGGTGACGGCGGAGGGATTCTGGGCGGGGGTGCGCGCGATCGGTCCGGGAAAAACGCAGCGGCAGGTGGAAGGCGCAGTGCTGGATGCTTGTCTGGCCGCGGGGTCGGACGGGCCTTCGCTTTGGCCGTGGGTGCGTTCGGGGCCTTACACGCTGGAAAATACTTTGTTCGAGCCGTTCGTGGATTATCACAATCTGGATCGCAAGATGCAGGCGGGCGAAGTGGTGCGGCTCGACTTGGGTTGCGATTTTCAGATGTACAAAGGTGATTTTGGGCGCACGATTCCAGTTTCCGGACATTTTGATGAAGGGCAGCGCGAGACGATGGAGCTGCTGAGCGGCGCGTATTTAGCAGGTGTGGATGCGTTGCGGCCGGGTGGCAGTTCTCAGGATGTTTTCAAGGCCACTTTGGCATACATTTCGCAGCATCAGGGTGAATTGAAGACGGCGACGGCTAAGGATGCGGCTGCGGATGCGCTGAAACGAAAGGGATATGCGTTGCACGGGCTAGGAATTGATATGGCGGAGGGTGCGCCGAAAAGTTTTCAGGTTGGGAATGTATTGTGTTACGAGCCGCAGTTGAATGCGGGTAATCAGGCTTTCTTTGTGGAGGATACTTTTTTGATTACGACTGCGGGGCATGAGGTCGTGAATCCGGCGCTGCCTTATTTTCCCAAAGACATTGAGAACGCGATGAGCCAACGCACGCATCCGGCGAAATGACTGGTCGAAGTTTGTTGAGCGCGAGGCAGGTCGTACTCAACGAGGTTGTTCGGCTGCTTTGGATTTTCTATCCAACAGCAACAACGTTGTTTGGGTAATTCGCGTGCTGCCTTCCGCGGTGCTTTCTGCTTTTGGTTTGCGTTCGTGCTTGGCTTCGCTCTTCGAGAATAGCTTCGCTGTGAGCAGCATGGCGGCGAATGTTGCGGTGAGTAATTCTACCTGGCGCCAACCGCCGATTCTGGACGCGTTGCCCAGCAGCGTGAGTCCCGCAAAGCAGCAGAGTAAGTGCACGCAAAATACCTGCAGGGACGATTGCCCCATCAGGACCAGCGGTCCGATTGCCAGCGGCTTCCAAAAAGATTGCGTGACGATCAGCAGCGCGGCGACCGCGATGAAATCCACCAGGCGCAGCGGACCCAGATGCCATTTATCGAAGAGGAATTCAGCGGGGCCGAGTTGCAAGCCGTGTTCGATGGCGCGGCGCAGCACGAAGCATGTTGCCGCGATCACTACAGCTGGAATCGCGGCGCGCTTCGCCCATTCTTCGATGGGCAGATTATTTTGCGCCCAGCGCACGCCGAGCCACACGCCGCCGATCCACAGGAATTGCCACGCCCATAGATCGAAGGAGCCCATTTCGTTCAGAGGAATATGTGCCGGGATAATTTTCGAGGCGACCTTATATGCATCGGCGCGCAGGCCGAATTGCGCGAGCGCCCAGAGGGAGAAACCTGTCCAGAGGATGGGCTTCCACCCGATTCTGCGCGCAAGGAGCAGAGCAGCGGAGGTGAACATTAGAAAGATGATGTACATGGGCAAGATATCGAGCAGCGGCGGGCGATAGATCAGCAGGAAGGCTTCGATGACGGAGCGTTTGGGGCCAGCCATGAAATAAAAATCCAGAAGATTATGCAGGCCGGGGCGATCGCCACGCTCTGCGATGGGCACTGCGACCAGAAATGCAAAGGCCAGCAGCAGCGCGTGATAACAGTAGAGACGCACGGTGCGCGACCACATTCGGCGTTCCATAGCTTGGTAGCCATCGTGCTCGGCAAGGCGGAAATAAATTCTGCCGGTGAAAAGTGCGGAGAGAAAAATGAAACCTTCGGCGGCGGAGACGAAACCGAACGGCTGATTGACGTAGGTACTGGCGGCGGTAGGCAAATGGGTGAGAGTGATCCAAACGAGCATCAGCCCGCGCGCGGCATCGAGTTCCAGACGGCGTCCCATCACTGCTTTAGACGGCGTCGTGGTGGCGGCGGTTCCCGGCTGCTCAGAGTGCATGGCTCTTGCAGCATACCAGACGCAAGGGTTTGCCGTGGTGCGGGGCCCGTCATGACGAAACTTTCCATTTGACACGGGGCATTCGCGCGGGCGATTGCAGAATTCTCGTGCTAAAGTTTCAGGCTCGGAGGGACTCGTGCCTGTTGCGTCGCGAAAACTATTTGCGCTTCTGATTTTCTTTCTTCTAATCGCAGTTCCGGCTCATGCGAAAGCTCACGAAACCGGATTTCTGGATCGCACGATCACGGTACAAGGCGCGACTTACAAATATCAGGTGTTCGTGCCGGACACATGGACGCCGCGCCAGAAATGGCCGGTGATTCTGTTTCTGCACGGGGCAGGCGAACGCGGCGACGACGGATTGCAAGAAACGGATGTGGGCATCGGCACGGCGATTCGAAGCAATCGCGGTACGATTCCAGCGATTGTGGTGATGCCGCAGTGCCGGAAAGACGTTTGGTGGATGCAGCCGCCGATGGACGAGCTGGCGATCGCCACGCTGAACGCAGCGATCAAGGAATTTCACGGTGATGTGCGGCGGACGTATTTGACCGGACTTTCAATGGGCGGCTACGGGAGCTGGTATCTGGCGGAAAAATATGGGGGGCGGTTTGCGGCGCTGATCGTGATATGCGGCGGGATTCGGCCGCCAGCGGGCGCCGTAAAGGCTGATCCGGGCCTTGCGAAATATACTCCGGCGGACGATCCCAAGAGCTATGCGGACGCGGCCGCGAAGGTGGGAAATACTCCCGTGTGGATATTTCACGGCGCGGATGATGACATTGTGCCGGTGACGGAATCGCAGCGGATGTATGCGGCAATGAAGGCGATCGGCTCCGACGTACACTACACGGAATTTCCCGGGATACGGCATGCGGCGTGGGACAAGGCATACGATCAGCCGACATTGTTTCCGTGGTTGTTTTCGAAGTCGCTGGCGGTGCAGGCGAAATAGTTTTTATGGATGGGACCATTCGAGCGCACCGGAGAAATTCGCGGTGCGGATTTTGGGGGGCACAAATTATGAAATTTGTGATCGTCGGAATTCTGGGTAGTTACGGAGATGCAGAGGATGCGGTGGAGGATCTGGAGCAGGCCGGCATTAAGGGCGGGCAAGTGGAAGTGATAAGCGATATGGACGAGGATGCGCGGACTGCCGACACCGCTGGCGAGCCTTCTACGAAGTCCGGCGAACGACGTCCGGGCTGGATTGAGCGGTTATTTGGCGCGGGCGGCGCGTTGGAAAAACGCGCAGTGCGCGATGTGTCCGGGGAGCAGCCGAACAACATCGGCGAGCAGGAATTTTACGCGAGCCACGTGAAACAGGGTGGCGCGGTGATGATTGTTCACACGACCACGGAGCAAACCGCCAATCAGGCCGCGGCGATTTTGCAGGAGCACGGCGCGCGTACACCGGGAAGCAAGGATGGGCCGGCGATTCGGCGCATTGAATAGCACGGCGCTGGTGCGGTCACCATTTCGTACGGCACAATTCCGAAGCAGAAAAGTAGGTTGTAGCAAAAGGCAGGTCAACGAAGACGAAGCGCGCGGCTGCAACGTGCTAACGCCGCAGCGCCGTGGCAAAGGGAGTGGAAGTGCAATTCCCTTCACCACGGCGCGCGGCAGGTATTTTTAGGGTTGAAAGTTGGTCAGTCCACGGTGATGCGGGTGGCGGCCGTGGTTCCTTTGATCACCTGCACGGGATTGCCGACGCCGACGAGATCGAAGACGGCAGGCCAGAGTTTGATAACGAAGTTGCCTTTGTAGGTTTTGCCGTTGGAGGCGACCTTATCCGTTTCGTCAACGGTGAAGATGTTTGAAATGCTGCCGTCCGGGGCAAACATCAGACCGATGTGGTGCAGCTTGACGCTGTCTTCACCGATGTCCTTCCAGACTCCGAAGCAGATGTTTCCACCCGCCGGGGGCAGAAACGCGTTTTCGAATTCGGTTCCGTCCGCGTGCCAGGTCTTAAAGGTTTCGACGAACTGGAAGGAGCTTGGTGGTCCGGGTGGTATCACCGGGACAGGAAGAGGGCCTGCAGTACTCTCAGTGGCTGTGTAAATCACATGCCATAAACCCACGATGGAAGCAGGTGCAGCCGTTTCAGCTGTTGGCGATGCTGATTGACAACGCCGGAGAGGTAGTGACGCGGGAGGAAATTTGTCGCGCCCTGTGGCGGACGGATACGTTTGTAGACTTCGATCACAGTGTGGCCGCCGCAGTGAACAAGATTCGCGAGGCGCTGTGCGATTCGGCGGAAAACCCGCGGTTCGTCGAGACGGTGCCGAAGCGGGGCTACCGGTTCATCGGAACGATCAAGCCTCAGGCGCCAGTGGTGACGGCGGTTGTTAAGCCAGTGCAAGCCGCGGAACTTATGGCCGTCCCCGCGGCGAAGACACGGGGCAAGAATCAATGGACGCTGGGCATGGCCGGGGTAGCCGTGGTAGCGGCCTGCGCGGTTCTATTTATCTGGTTGGCGCGCAAACCTGGGGATTCGCGGGGCAACGCGCATGTGAGATCCGCGGCGATGACGATGGTGCCGTTCACCTCGTATCCGGGACGGGAAACAACACCTTCGTTTTCGCCGGATGGTTCGCGGATCGCTTTTTCCTGGGACGACGGGACGAGCAATCGTTCCGGAAGAGCGCAGTATGACTTGTACGTAAAAGCAATTGGAAGTGAAACGTTGCTGCGGTTGACCAAGCACCCATCCGATTGGATCAGTTCGGCGTGGTCGCCTGACGGAACGCAGATTGCATTTCATCGCTTGGCCGCAGACGACAATGGCATCTATGTGGTGCCCGCGCTGGGAGGGCCGGAACGCAGATTAATCGCCACGAACACACCGTACGATGTAGCTGCTCCCATCAATTGGTCGCCGGACGGGAAATGGATCGGCTACGCCGACCTACAAATTGGCCGGCACGGCGACCGTGCGTACCTGCTGAACGTCGAGACCCTGGAAAGCCACGAGTTTCCGCATGACCCGGACTGCCGTCACGAAGGAGACTTGACGTTCTCACACAGTGGACAGGAACTCGCGATACTGTGCGTTCATAACACCGCTGAATTCGAGTATTTGATCACCGACGTGCAGGGAAAATCCAGAAGATCACTGACCACGCGTCACGACTATCCCTTGAGCGTGGCTTGGAGCGCCGATGATCGGTCTCTGATTGTGGCGGCGACTGATGCAAATAGCGATTCCGTCAATGAAATTCGGGTCAGTGATGGCGCCGTACACAAACTTCCCGTGGGGTCGGGAGAATGGCCTACGAGCAGCAACGATGGGCGCAAACTGGCAATCAGCGTGCCGGACAACCACCTGAGTATCTGGAGAAAGGACCTGGCGCATCCCGAAGTTGCCAGCGAGCGGATGTACAGCTCCACTCGCTCACAATACGCCAGCGAATATTCGCCCGATGGCAAACATGTGGCCTTCGATTCCGAGCGGTCTGGAAAGTGGGGCGTTTGGATGGCCGACAGCGAGGGGAGCAACCTGGTGCAGATTTCGCGGGAAGAACCGGCGTTATATCCGCGCTGGTCGCCGGATTCACAGAGAATTGCATTCCAGATATTCGATGAGGCCAGCGGGCTATGGGCCGTGTACACGGCGGATATTTCCGATCGCTTGGCGCACAAACTGAGGACCAATGTGCACGAGATGCAATTTCCATACTGGTCGCACGATGGAAAGTGGATCTACTTTCTGGGTTACGAAGGGAATGCTCATCAGATTTATCGCTGCCCCGCGGGGGGAGGTGACGCGACGCTTCTTCTGGGATCGATGGATTCGACGACTGCGACCGAATCCTTCGACGGGACGATTCTGTACTTCGCAAACGGGTCGGGCGACGCGGCTCTGATGATGCTGAAACAGGATCGCGCGGAAGCCACGCCGCAGAAAGTCCCGTTGATGCCCACAATGTCTGACCGAGCCAAGTGGGCAGCCGTGGCGGACGGAATCTACTTCAGCCCCCAGGACAATGCGCGAAGCGTCAACTTTTACAATTTCGCTACCAAGCATACGCAAAAGCTATTCCTAGTGGACAAGGACCTCGACGGGGGCATGTCCATTTCCCGCGACGGGCGCTACATGCTGTACTCTCAAATCGATGAGAGTAATGCAGGCATTATGCTGGTGGATCATTTCCGCTAGGCGGTTCGGATGTTCTGTCTTCGTTGAATTTCCCAGCCAAATGTTGATTTATTCAACGCGATTCGCGTTCGGGGCACGCGCGCCGCACGAATCCTGACATCGCATCCTGAACATTTCATGCGGGATGAACCCCGGACTCAAACCGCTGGACATTTGGCGTGAGAGTTGCCTATAAGGATGTACCGCCCGTGGGGGCAATTCGATAGAAGGAGAAAAATGATGGCAGCCAAGAAGAAAGCGACTAAGAAGCTGAAAAAGGCCAAATCTCTGCAGCACACCAAGCCACTTATGAGCTTGGACAAAGTCGCCAGATAATACGTATGCGGTGATCTTCGGAGGTCGCCAATCGTTCAGTGACGACCTCTGATCACCTGGCAGAATTGGTATGACTGCGAATCATCGAGTTCCGCGTCTCAACCCGAAGCTTGCTAATTTCAAACTCTGCATTGGCCGCTCTCGCATCGAACGGTATGGCGTGTTCGCGGGAGAGGCGATTCCTGCGCGCAAACGGGTGATTCAATACACGGGCGAACGGATCCGCGTGCGGGAAGCCTTGCGCCGTGCTATCAAGATGCTGTGGGCGGGCAAGGCGGGGCGGATTTACACGGTTCGCCTGAACCGGCGCTGGAAGATTGATGGATCAGTGGGGGGGAGCGGCGCCGAATCGATCAATCACAGTTGCAAACCGAATCTGACGATGCGCAAGATTCACTCGCAAATCTTCTTGTACAGCTTCAAAAAAATCCGGGCGGGAGAAGAGCTTACTGTTGACTACGGCTTTCGGTGTTCCGCGCCCTGTCGTTGTGGGTCCTCGAAATGCCGTGGAACGATGTGCCGCCTAGGGTGACTGGCGGCACGGCGCGTCGGTAACCCGCATCAGTACTCCCTACAGGAAACCTGGAAGAAATCTCTCCCCGCCAGTAGGCTAAAGGCAGTCTCAGCTTTCTTGGTTATCGTGGTTGCTTGAGGCCACAAATATGAAAGCGGCGAGGATTCATCACTACGGGCCGCCAGAGGTTGTTGCTATTGAAGAGATTCCGCAGCCGAATCCTGGGCCAGGGGAATTACTGATTCGAGTAGGAGCCGCGGGAGTGGGGCCGTGGAACGCGCTGATCCGGGAACATGAGAGCGATGTGAAGGCAACGCTTCCAATAATTCTCGGTTCGGACCTCGCTGGGATCGTTGAAAAAGCGAGCTCGGGAGTTTCCGAGTTCAAGGATGGTGATGAAGTTTACGGCGCGACGAACCCACAGTTCATCGGAGCGTACGCTGAATTCGCGATTGCGGCTGCCAATATGGTCGGGCGGAAACCGAAGGGAATGAGCGATGTGGAAGCCGCTTCGGTCCCGGTCGTCGCGGTGACCGCATGGCAAATGTTGTTCGATTATGCAAAAGCTGAGGCGGGGCAGACGGTGCTTATCCTTGGGGGAGCGGGAAATGTGGGTGCCTATGCGGTGCAACTTGCGAGCCACGCCGGCCTGCAGGTGATTGCGACCGCGTCCGCGAAAGATGCTGCTTACGTGAAAGGTTTGGGGGCTAAGGATGTGCTGGATTACCGCGGGTCGAGATTCGAAGGCACGATTTCAGGCGTGCACATTGTTGTGGACACCGTTGGAGGAGAATCCCGCGAGAGGTCCGTACGCGTTTTGAAGCCAGGTGGCTTCCTGGTTTCGGTGGTCACTCCCTTTCCTAAGAATCAAACAATTCCGGGCATTCGCACGGCATTCTTTTACGTCGAGGTGACAACGGCGAGGCTGAACGCGCTTACAGAGATAGTCGAGCATCGTAAACTTTTCACGCAGGTGGGAAACGTATTGCCGCTGGTGCAAGTGCGAATCGCGCATGAGATGCTTGGGGGAGCTTCGCACGAGCGCGGCAAAATCGTGTTACTCGTGAATGCGGCAGTTAAGTAACCGTCTCGAGGGGAAAGTCGAAAGTCAGCCCGAGCCAAACACAAGCAATTCGGGTATCGCCTGGCCGGTTGCGGCGGCCGAACGTGTGGGGCTGCGGAGCGAGGGATTGGCGGAAGATGACGGAATTGTTACAATAGGTGTCGGCCGGCTGTATGCGCCGGCTCTCATCCAGATTACCGGGACGTTGTTCCCCAGGCAGGAAACCAAACGAATGGCTGCACGCACGCTTTACGAAAAAATTTGGGATGCCCACGTGGTGCGGGAAGAGCCGGGGCAGCCTACCTTGATTTATATTGACCGACATTTGATTCATGAGGGGACTTCGCCGCAGGCGTTTGCGGGGCTGAAGGCCGCGGGGCGGAAAGTGCGGCGGCCGGAGCTGACGTTTGCGGTGATGGACCACTCCGTTTCGACGAAGAATCGCCTGCTGCCGGTGCTGGATGCAGACGCGCGCGGGCAATTCGAAGCGCTGGAACGCAACTGCGCGGAGACGGGCGTACATCTGTTCGACATGAACAGCAAGAACCAGGGCATCGTGCACATCATTGGGCCCGAGCTGGGGATTACGCAGCCGGGGCAGACGATCGTGTGCGGCGACAGCCACACTTCGACGCATGGCGCTTTTGGCGCGCTGGCGTTTGGAATTGGCACCAGCGAAATCGAGCATGTGCTGGCGACGCAGTGCCTTACGCAATTTAAATCGAAAACGATGAAGGTGGAAATCAGTGGCAAGCTGCCGCACGGAGTGACGGCGAAGGATATTATTCTGGCGGTGATCGGAAGGATTGGAATTGCGGGCGGGAACGGATACGTTTTCGAATATACGGGCGAAGCGGTGCGCGGACTTTCGATGGAAGGGCGCATGACGATGTGCAATATGTCCATCGAAGGTGGGGCGCGGGCGGGGATGGTGGCGCCGGATGAGACCACTTTTGAATATATGGAAGGGCGGCCTTTTGTTCCGCGCGGGCGGGAATTTCAGGATGTGGTGGATTTCTGGCAGACCCTGCCGACCGACCCGGATGCAAAATACGACGACACCTTGACCTTCCAAGCGCGCGATTTGGCGCCGATGGTTACTTGGGGCACGAATCCGGGGATGGTGACGCAGGTTTCTGATCGCGTGCCGGATCCGGCATCGTTTAGTGATCCGGTGGATCGCGAGGCAGCTACGCGGGCGCTAGTATATATGGATTTGAAACCGGGGACGGCGATTGAAGATATTCCGCTGGACCGCGTGTTCATCGGGTCGTGCACGAATTCGCGACTGGAAGATTTGCGCGCGGCGGCGAAAGTGGTGGCCGGAAAGCATGTGTCGAAATCTTTGAAGCAGGCGCTGGTGGTGCCGGGTTCGCGCGTGGTGAAGGCGGAAGCGGAAGCTGAGGGGCTGGATAAAGTCTTTGTCGCGGCGGGATTTGAATGGCGCGATGCGGGATGCAGCATGTGCATCGGGATGAACGACGACGTGCTGATGAGCGGCGAGAGGTCGGCGAGCACTTCGAATCGCAATTTCGAAGGGCGGCAGGGCAAGGGCGGGCGCACGCACCTGGTGAGTCCGGTAATGGCGGCAGCGGCGGCGATTGAGGGCCACTTCGTGGACATCCGCAAGTGGAATAATGTGGACGGGGCGGAGTGACGATGGAACCTTTCATCAAGCATACGGGTTTGGTGGCGCCGCTGGATCGCGTGAACGTGGATACTGACCAGATGGTGCCGAAACAATTTTTGAAATTCCAGACCCGCCAAGGTTATGGGCGCGTGCTTTTTTACGATTGGCGATATTTGCCGGGGGAGAAGCCGAATCCGGAATTTGTGCTGAACGCGCCGCGTTATAAGGGCGCTTCGGTGATTCTGGCGCGCGCGAATTTTGGCTGCGGGTCAAGCCGCGAGCATGCGCCTTGGGCGATTCTGGATTATGGGTTTCACGCGATACTGGCGCCTAGTTATGCGGACATTTTTTACAATAATTGTTTTAAGAACGGGATTTTGCCGGTGACGCTTTCAAACGAACAGATCGACGAGCTTTTTGCGCGGACGGAGAAGAAGGAAGGTTATCGCGTTACTGTGGACTTGGAGAAGCAAGTCGTGACGGATGATGACGGGTTGCGGTATGCGTTTGAGGTGGATCCGTTCCGGCGGGATTGTTTGTTGAAGGGATTGGATGATATTGGGCTTACTTTGGTGCATGAAGCGCGTATTTCCGCGTTTGAAGCTGCGAACTTGAAGCATCCGGCGATGTATGAGGCCGTGGATGTGAAGCATCACAGCGATTCCCCGCAGTCCGCACGGCATAACTGATTTTCTCTTCCTGATTAATTAAAGAAAATCAAATTTACGTTTGTTGGAATGCGGGAGCTTGCCCAATTCTTGGGCGTGGCGATCGTTCGGTCGCAGACATTGCGTTTTTGGCGCGCGTGGCAAACCTCGCGTGGGCGAACGCGTTGATGTTGCGGCTAGTAAAAGCGGCGGCAAGCCGCCGCACTCCCAGATTGCTTTGCGGCGCGGGCGGCTTTTCGGCTGTTGGATTATTCTTTGGCGCGGATTACTGGTGCGGGGGATTCTGGCGCGATTGGCGCGGGGCCTTTTAGTTCGGCCAGGAGGATGCCGGCGAAGATCAGGGCGGCGCCCAGGAGAATGCGGCCTCCTAGATGTTCGCGGGCCAGGAGCCAGGATGTGAGCGCGGCGAAGACGGGCTCGAGGCTGATGAGGATTGCGGTGTGCGTGGGCGAGGTGTATTGCTGCGCCCAGGTTTGTGCGGAAAAACCGAACGCTGTGGAGCCGAGCGCCGTGATTAGCACAGCGAAGGCTAGGGTGCCGCTCCAGACCCAGCGTGGATGTTCGACATTGGTGACAGAGAGTAATGGTAGCGCGATGGTGGCCAGAACTGCGGTGGTCGCGACCTGTACCACGGCCAGCGCGCCGACGGAATGATGCGCGATGTAGCGGCTGATGAAAATCATGTGCACGGCGAACATCACGGCGCACCCGAAGACCAGCGGATCGCCGCGATTCAGGCCGCCGAAACCTTCGGGCGGCACGGTGAGAAAATATAGGCCGGCGAGCGCGGCGAGGGCGCCGGCCCAGATCCATTTATTGACGCGGCGCTTGCTGAAAATGGCGAGCAGCAGGGGGACGATCACTACGCTGGAGCCGGTGATGAAGGCTGCCTTCGAAGGCGAGGTGAATTTCAGGCCGGTGGTCTGAAACGCGTAACCGGCGAACATGAAGAAGCCGATCTGCGCGCCAGCCCAGATCGAGGTGCGCGTGAGGCCGCGCAATGCTCGGCGAAAGAAGATCGCCATTACCACGGCGGCCAGCGCGAAACGCACGGCGATGTACATGAAGACGGAAACGTCGGCGAGCGCGTCTTTCACCACGACGAACGTGGCGCCCCAGATGAGCGCCGTGAAACCGAGAGCGAGATCGGCGCGAAAATGTTTGCTGAGCATGGACCGACGAGTTTATGCGCTGCACGCAGGGCTGACAAGATGAGAAACCGCGCCGCGAAGAACGCGCCAGGTTTATTGACCGGCGCGGCGACGTATAGTACAGAAGATGCTACCCATGCCTCGGCCATTTACCGCGATTGTATTTATCTTTGCCGGCTCTGCGATTCTTTGGGCCGCTTCGCTGCCTGGCGCGAAACATGAAATATGGTTCGAGGCGCGCAGCCCGAATTTTATCGTGGTGAGCAACGCGGGCGAAAAACAGGCGCGCAAGACAGCTATCCGTTTCGAGCAGATTCGCGCTGTGTTTCGGCGTTCGCTGGAATTTGCCAACAAACAGGAAAGCCCGGTGATCACAATCCTGGCCGTGAAGGACGAGGAATCCGTGAAGGCGTTGCTGCCGGAATATTGGGCGAAGGGCCACGCGCATCCCGCTGGAATGTTTATGGACAACACGAATCTATATTTCGCGGTGGTGCAGCTGGAAGCTCCGGGATTGAATCCTTACACCACGATTTATCACGAATACTTTCATTCGCTGACCGCGCCTTACTTTCCGAACCTGCCGGTCTGGGTGTCCGAAGGAATGGCGGAATTTTACGGCAGCACGGACATCCTCGATTCCGGAGTGCGCCTGGGACAGGCGGACCCGGAACTGATCGAGGAACTGAAGCAGGGCGGCTTCATGCCGCTGGACGTTTTGTTCAAGGTAGATCACAGCTCTCCGTACTATAACGAGCAGAATAAAACTTCGGTTTTCTACGCGGAGTCTTGGGCGCTGACGCATTACTTGATGGTGGGCGACAACGCCGCGCACCGGCCCATGCTGCAGGCCTACCTCAACGCCCTGGCGAAAGGCGCGACCCAGGAGCAAGCCGCCGCACAGAGCTTCGGCGACCTGAACAAACTGCAGGCAGAGCTGCACGCTTACATCGGGAACAACAGGTTCTATTATTTGAAAGCGGCACCACCGCCGGAAATCGCCGCCGGTGATCTGCAGGTGCGCGAGCTTTCCGACGCCGAGGTAGATGTGTATCGCGGCGGATTTGCAGCAGTGCGCGGAAAAGCGCAGGACGCGATAGCAATTCTGGAACCGGCGGTGAAAGCCGATCCGAAACTGGCGCTCGCCTATCAATACCTGGGGTTCGCGGAGTATCAGGATCAAAAATATCCCGAGGCGCTGGCCGATTTTACGCGCGCGATCGAATTGAATCCGAAAAATGCGTTGACGCGATTTCTGCGCGCGTATTTGACTTCCACGCAACACGGAACCGTGGGAGATGACACGCAGATGGAGGAGGATTTGCGCGCGGCGATCGCGATCAGCCCCGAGTTTGCGCCACCTTACGGCGTGCTGGCCGTGTTTCTGGCGAATCAAGGGCAGAATTTGCCGGAGGCGCTGAAGCTTGCTCGCCAAGCGCAGGTGCTAGAGCCGGGAAACGCAAATTATCAGATCGATATGGCGGTGGTGCTGGCACGAATGAATCATTACGAGGAAGCGCGCAATATCGCGCTGCATGCGCGCGCCAACGCCGCGAACCCTGGGGAGCGAGCGGAGGCTGTACGATTTCTGGCGTACCTCGATCAGCTGCAGCAATATTCCGCAGGCGATTCTGATGCCCCAGAGTCCGATGCGATGCACCAGTCTTCGTCCACGCCATCGGCTGGGGGTTCGACAACGGGCGCGCCCGCGAATTCGCCCAACAGCGCGCAGGCGCAGGCCGTTGGCGGCGACGCGGCAAAGAGTGGTAGCGCACCGGATGGCGGAACTTTGCACGAGGCGACCGGTACCGTGACGAAGCTTAGTTGCATGGGCGGGTTGAAATTCGAATTGAATACCGACGCTGGGAAGTTGACTTTGCATATCAAACCCGGCACGAATCTGCCAATTCGACTGACCGCGCGGCAAACCGGACCATTTAATGCTTGCACAGCGTTGCAGGGTCAACGCGTGACAGTCGCTTATCAACCAGACGACGCGAAGGGAAAAGTTGGCACACTCGAATCGCTTACGGTGCTTTCGGGAGCTGGCGACGGGGCGAGCGGTGCGACGGATTCTGCGCGCGGACGGCAACTGGGCGTCGGCACGGCGCACAGCGACCCGGTTACGACTTCGGCAGAAGGCATTGTGACGCACGTGGTGTGCAATGGACACGAGCTTACTTTGAGCCTGGATTCTGGAGCGCATTCGTTTACTTTGCATGCGCGGGACGCGACGCGCGTGCAATTCGAACAGGACGTGGCGTTTGATGCGGGAGATTTTCAGCCGTGCACCCAGTTGAACGGGCGACAGGTGAAGATCACGTTTGTGGTGGTGGGTGGCAAAGCTTACGACGGGGAGATCCAGGAAGTCGAGGTCGAGAAGTGAGTGTCAGTGCGCTTCGCGACACGATTGCCGGCTTCAGCGGCAACTTCAAAAGATTTAACACCGAGCAAACGGAGAAAACCGGCGGCAAATCTGAGCAAGCAATTCCCGGCACTAGTGCGCAGCAGGCGTTTCCGGCTGCTGATAGATGATACGGCCGCCGGCGATGGTCATTTTTACTTTCGTTGTTAGCAGGTCGCGCGCGGGGATTTGATTCAGGTTTGCGGGATACACGACTAGGTCCGCGAACATCCCTGGCGCGATTGTGCCTTTGCGTTTTTCCTCGAATTCGGCGTAGGCCGAGCCTGCGGTGTAGGCGCGTAGACAATCTTTCATCGGCAATTTTTCCTGAGGCTGCCAACTGGTGCTTCCCTGCGGCAGTTCGCGCGTGACGCAGGCGTAAATTCCACGCAGAGGATTGAGGGGCTCGACGGGATGGTCGGTGCCAAAGGCTATCCGCACGCCATTCTGTTGCATGGTACGCCAGGCGTAGCCGCCGCGCGAACGTTCGGGGCCGAGGCGATCGCTGGCCCAGCGCTCGTCATCGAGCAGGTGCGAGGGCTGCATGGAAGCAACGATATTCAGCTGGCCGAAGCGCGCGAAATCTTCTGGCGCTACGACTTGCGCGTGTTCGACGCGATCGCGGCGGTCGCGCGGGCCGTTGGCGGCGACAACTGCTGCGAAAGTATCGAGGGCGACATGGTTTGCACGGTCGCCGATGGCGTGAAATGCTAGCTGAAAACCGGCGCGGTCGCGTTCGATGGCCATAGGTGCAAGCGCCGCCGGATCCATGCGCAGAAGGCCAGTGTTGCCGGGAGCATCGGAATACGGCGCGAGCATTGCGGCGGTGCGTGACCCGAGCGAGCCATCCATGAACGCTTTGAGCGCGCCAGTTTTCAGCCACGGATCGGTTGAACCCCACTCACTGCGCAGCGCTTCGAGCTTCGCGAGCGGCAGCGTGAAATCGAGCCACTCCGTGATGCGCGCGGTGAGCTTCCCTTCCCTGCGCAGTTGCTGATAGATCCGGAAATTTTCCTTCGTAAACGCGACGTCCGTGGTGATTTCCAGATAGGAATTATCCTGCAGCGAAGTGATGCCGTTGCGCGCGGCGTCGGCGAGAACCAGTTCGATGCCTCGGCGGCGGTCTGCCGAGGATGGCGCTGCGATTTTGGCAAAAACCAGGTTCATTCCGGCGTCTTCCTGCAGGAGGCCGGTGGGCTGGTTGGTTTGCGCATCGAGAAGGATATGGCCGCCCGCTGGTTGCGCGGTGTTTTGCGTCACGCCAGCTAGCTGCAGCGCGAGGGAATTCGCGACGGCTACGTGGCCATCCACGCGCGCGAAGAACATCGGATACGCCGTGGAAACTGCGTCGAGGTCGGCGCGCGTAGGATCGCGGCGGCCGGGCCAGAGCGTCTGGTCCCATCCGAACCCGGTGATCCATTCGCCGGGGGCGCGAGCTTTTATGGCGGCGCGAATGCGTTGCTGGAACTCAGCGAGTGATTGCACGCCGGTGAAATCTACGGCGAGTTTGGCGAGCGCGGATTGGCCGATGTGCACGTGCGCGTCGTTGAATCCTGGCGTCGCGAAGGCTCCGTGCAAATTAATGATGCTTGTTTTTGGGCCCAGGCACCGCTTGATTTCGGGAGCATCGATACTTGAAGCATTTTGTGCATCGGTAGAACCGGGCTCGATGTAGGAAACGGCGACGATTGATTCGCCGCGAATCGCGATCGCGCCGGCCCTTTCGTGCGCCGGGTCCATTGTTTCGATTTGCGCGTTGGTCAGGACAAGATCCGCGGGACATTGCGCGAAAGAAAGCGTTGTCGAGTCTTGTGCGATGGCCGCGGAGCTGGATTTTGCTGCGGCAGACTTTGGGGTGGAATTTGCAGCGCGCGCGGCGATCAGAATCGCGGCGCATACGGTCGCGATGAAAAATGTCAGGAGAAACCGGCGGGACATTCTACGGTTGAACTCCGGCGAGCGCGATTGTGGCGAGGAACAGGCGCTTCAGGCCCAGTTCACGGCCGCTCGCATCGTACCATTCGGCGGTGGTGTGCGAGCCGCCGCCTTTTCCGCCGCCGCCGAGGGAAACGGCGGGGATGTTAAGCGAGAGCGGGATGTTGGCGTCGGTGGAGCTGCGCTCAAGGCGCGAGCGATTGCCGAGGAAGCGATCCACGTTGCGCAGAGTTTCGAGCAGCTGCACGTTGTCCGGCAATTTTCCGGCGGGGCGCGAACCGAGCGAACGAACGATCACGCGGAGCGTTTCGTTCTCGTCGTGCGCGGTGGACATTTCTTCGCGAGCGCCGGATTGCATGGCGTCGCGCAAGGCGCGCTCCATTTTATTTACTTCAGCTTCATCCTCGGAGCGCAGGTCCACTTTCACCGCGGCACGCGCGGGGATGGAATTCACCGAAGTGCCGCCTTCGATCACGCCGAAATTGTAGGAACTCCGGGGATCATCGGGAACCGGAAGCGCAGAAAATTTCACAATACCGCGGGAAAGCGCGGTGATGGGATTGGGCGCGCCGAAATCGGACCAGCTGTGTCCGCCGGGGCCGGTAATGGCGATTTCGAAGCGGTGCGAGGCGATACCTTGCGTGGTGATGTGTTCAGTCGAAGCGCCGTCCACCGCGATCACTGCTGCGAGGCGCGAGCCGTACGATTCCACCAGGGCGCGAATGCCGCGCAGATTGCCTTCGCCTTCTTCGCCGACATCGCCTGCGAGGACGATCGTTTTGGTGGTTTGGATGCGCGATTCGGAAAGCGCGCGCGCGATGCCTGCCAGCGCAGCGAGGCCTGCGCCGTTGTCAGCAATGCCCGGAGCTGTGAGGCGATTGCCGTGGCGTTTCACGCGGACGTCTGTGCCGGCGGGAAAAACTGTGTCGAGATGCGCGGCAAGCAAGATGATGCTGTTCGCGTCTGTGCCGGTGCGTTCGGCGATTACGTTGCCGGTTTTGTCAATTTGAACGTTTAGGCCGGCGGCTTCGAAGATTTTCTTTAAGAATTCGGCGCGCGCGCCTTCTTTGAATTCCGGCGCGGGAATTTCGGTGAGATGGATTTGCTGGTCGGTGACCCAGGCGCTGTTCTTGTCAATCCAGGCGAGCGCGCGGACGCAGGCGGGATCGTCGGCAAGCTTCTCGATCGAGTCACCGGCAGCGCGCGCGTAGAGTGTGGCCATCATCAGAAAGATACAGCAGATTAGTGTGAGTTTCACGAGATTCGTGCGGCGAAGTTTTGCGCGCTGGGTCGAAGGTCTGTGCGCCGCGCCCGTTGTACAGTTTACGCGAAAAACATCAGGTGTCATCCCGAACCCGCGGCAGCGGGTGAGGGATCTGCTTTTTCTTTGGCGTGTGGGTAAATGGGATCCCTCACCCGCTGCCAAGGGTTCCGGATGACAAACTTCACTTTCTTAGAGGAGTGGGGAGCACGGCGTGGTGGCCCGTCTGGCTTCAGCGAATCTTAGCTGGGGCAGGGGCTGCGGCGATGATCGTTTGAATTTCTTCTTCGGTCATGATGCGCTCGGCTTGTTTTGCAGCGGCGAATATGCGGTCCACTAGCTGATCGCTGGCGGTGATGCTGCGCTTTTCGAGCCAGTAGATTACGTTTGAGCGGCCGCTGAGAGGGCCGATTTCGATAATTTGCTCGAGGCCGAAGAGGTGCGAGGGGACGCCGCTGTAGATAGAATTGGCGAGTTCCTGGTCGCCCTTCTTGTACGCTTTGACGATCGCTGCGGCGTGTACGCCGGTGGCGGTGCGGAATGCGTCGCGGCCGACGACGGGATAATTCGGCGGGATCGGCGTGTGCGTGGCTTTCGAGACAGCTTCGGAATATTGCTTCAGCTTCGAGAGGTCCTGTTCGATCAGGCCTAGCAGGCGCAGGTTGACTAGCATCAGTTCCATCGGCGTGTTGCCGACGCGCTCGCCGAGGGCCAGTGCGGCAGCATGGACTTGATCGGCTCCGGCGGCGATGGCGGCTAGAGAATTCGCGATAGCGAGGCCGCGATCGTTGTGACCGTGCCAATCCACGCGAATTTTTTCGCCGGATGGTTTGACGACTTCTTCGACGACGAATTTTACCAAATTGTAGGCGCCGCGCGGAGTGGCGTGGCCGACGGTGTCGCACAGAACCGCGGCGCGCGCGCCGGCACGAATTGCGGTGGAGTACAACGTGATCACCGTTGAAGGGTCGGTGCGGATGGTGTCTTCGGTGACGTACATCACCGGCAGGCCGGCGGACGTGGCGAATTTCACGGCGTCTTCGGTAGTGCGCTGCAGATGTTCTACGGTCCAATCTTCGACGAGGCGACGGATTGGGCTTGAGCCTAAAAACGTGGCGGCTTCGATGGGGCGGCCAACTTTTTCGGAAATTTCGATGATGGGTTGAATGTCGTTCTTCAGGGTCCGCGCGGCGCAGTTGGGGCGGATTTTCATGCGCGAGGTGACGATTTCGCGCGCGAGGGCTTCGGTGTCGGCGTAGGCGCGCGGGCCGGCGCCCGGCAGGCCGATATTTACTGTGTCAATGCCGAGCGATTCCATCAGGTGCAGGATTTCGATTTTTTCGGCGACGCTGGGATCGCGGACGGAGGGATTTTGCAGGCCGTCGCGGAGAGTTTCGTCATTTAGTGCAACATGGCGCGTGGTGGGGATCTCGGCGCCGGTGTAGGTGTTCCAGTCGTGGATGAGTTCGTGTTTCATTTTGCGAGTCGGCTGCGGTAGTTCAATTCTCGTGCGCGCTGGCGGTCTGCGCGGCTGGTCCTTAATAGCGAATCGTGTAGCTGCGCGGGGCCTTTGTATGGCCGGGTTTGTAGATTGTCTGGCAAAATTCGCAGCGATAGATTTCGGCTTTTTTGCCGACGAGAGCTTCGATTTCTTTTGGGTAGTCGTACCAGCGTTTTAGGTGGCCGCAGCAGAGCTTGCCTTTGGCGTCTTTTTCATCGCAGGCGCGCATGGTGGGTTTCTTCGGCTTGATTTTTGGGCCTGTGGGGGCTTCCGGTTCGGCTGCTGGCGCAGCGGTAGCGGCCGCAGCGGCGGGTGCTGCAGGCGGTGTTGCTGGCGCCGCGGCTGGGGCGGCTGGTGGCGTTGGAGTTTCTGGAGTTGCGTCGGTCATTCGATTCGCTCCTGTGTGGATGAGATCGCAACTTCAACAGCTGAGTCAAAAGATTTAACACAGAGGGCACAGAGTAAAACCGGAGAACGCAGAGACACCGGCGCCGCGCTCCGCTCTTGCCTCCTCTTCACCCTATATTTCCTCTGCATCCTTCAATTCCCTGCCTCAATGCAACTTCAAATTCTGTCGCGGCGGAATATTACTCCGCGGGCTCCGTGTTTCTTCGTTATCGCTGAGAGGCGGCGTCTCCAGCTTGGCGCGAAAAGCGACTCTACGAAGGCGTTGGCTGCGGTGGCCAACTCGGCAGTGTAACCGAACCACCAGGATTTCGCGATGCGCGGCAGACGGTCAACATCTAGATATTTTACTCGAACCATTTCGAGCAGTCCAAGGCGGGAATGGGTATGGCCCCAGCCGCTCGCGCCGGGTCCGCCGTGCGGGGCTTCGGTGATGCCGTAGTAGCTGGCGACGTCGTTGACCATCACGGAACCGGCGCGGATGCGCGAGGCGATTTCGCGGCCGCGGCGGTTGTCGGTGGTCCACACGCTGGCGCTGAGGCCGAAGGGCGAATCGTTGGCGAGCGTGACGGCTGCTTCGGCATCCGCGACGGCGCGAATGGCGATCACGGGGCCGAAAGTTTCTTCGCGCATCAGCTGCATGAAGTGATCCACGTTCGTCACGACGGCGGGTTGCAGAAAATTCGCGCCCAGGTCGGGGCGGCGATTACCTCCGGTTAGGACTTGCGCACCGCGTTCGAGGGCATCGTGTAGTTGTGCTTCAACTTTTTCGAGTTGGGCGAGGCGGATCATGGGGCCGATTTCGGCGTCGCAATCGGTGGCCGGGCCGACGCGCAGTTTTTTCGCTTTTTCGACGCAGAGTTGGGTGAAGCGTTCGGCTGCTGGCTGTTCGACGTAGATGCGTTCGACGGAAATGCAGGTTTCGCCGCAATTCATGAAGCCGCCCCAGACGGCGGCGCTGGAGGCGATTTCGAGATCGGCGTCGGCGAGGACGATCATCGCGTCTTTGCCGCCGAGTTCGAGAACCGAGGGGATTAATTTTTTGGCGCAGGCTTCGGCGATGCGTTGGCCGGTGACGACGCTGCCAGTGAAGAAAACCTTGTCGGGGCCGGCTTCGATGATGGCCGCGCCGAGATCGCCGCGGCCTTGCAGCACTTGCACGAGGTCCGGAGGAAATTTTGCCTGATCGACTAGCTCCCCGACCAGTTGGCCGCACCACGGCGTCAGTTCCGACGGCTTCAGTAGCACGGCGTTCCCTGTCGCGAGCGCGGGAATTACCTGCGCCATGGGAATCGAGAACGGATAATTCCAGGGGGAGATGATCGCGACCACGCCGAGCGGATCGAACTCCAGCCAGCCGGATTTCGCTTTCATGGCGAGGTTGTGGTGCGGCACTTTTTCTGGACGCAGCCAGCGCGGGGCTTGGCGCGCGAGGAAATCGGCGGTGTCCAGCGCGAGGAGCAATTCAGCGAAAATGGCTTCGACTCGCGGCTTGCCTGCTTCGCGCGTGATCACGTCGGCGATTTCTTCGCGGCGCGCGAAAATCGCATCGCGCAGGTGGCGCAGCATTGCGCAGCGCTCGCGCAGAGGGCGCGCGGCCCATTCTTTTTGTGCGCTGCGGGCGCGCGCGAAAATCGCGGGCAGCTCGGCGGGCTGCGTCACGGCAAATTGCGCGTTGATGTCCTGCGTGGCAGGGTTGATCGAGTCAATCGTAGCTACCGCGCGCGAAGGAGGTGAAGCGAGGTGTGAAGGGACCGCCATTTCTTTCGTGATTGTAACTGAAATGCGCGCGGAAGGCGGAGGTTTGGTGCGTGCGGTGAAATAGTTGGTCTCCGGTAATCAAGTTGGCGGGACGCTCCGGAATCGCGTGATCGGACGCCTGTCTTTCTGGTGCAGCGCTTCTCTGCTGGCAGGACGTTCGGATTTACGTCGTTGTTGCCGCTGGCAGGATTCGAATGACCGGCGGAGCGTAGGAAGCAACGTCAATCAGGTGATTCAGGCATGTCAACTTGCAGTGCTGGATTGGCTGAGTGTGGGCGCCGGTGTCTCGTGCAAGATGGTCGAGGAAATTGGACTTGCTACAGATACGAAACAACTTGCCTTGAAAAATCTCGTCGTCGTAGCTGCCACACGATCCGGCACATTCCTCAGTCACCATATATGCGATGTACGACTCCCACATCAGCTCGAAGCTTCGACAGGATTCGGTGGTCTCTATCGCGGGTACATTTGTCACAGTCTTTTTCAGATTAGGAGTCCTGAGATCTAGATCTCGAGACGCGCCCGATGTCGTTTCGACGGCCTCGTCGACAACGAGCCGCAAGGAATTATCGCGTGGCTCCGAAATCTCTCGCAGGAAGAGGTACTTAACGGAATCAAGAGACGTTAGTTCGTGACTGACCTCCATTGATGACTCCCGTCGCACAGCGATCTGGTGCCGTCGGAATCCTACCCGATAAAGTGACACGGAACAGGCATCAATCCATCCATTCACAACCCGAGAGAACGCAACAATTCACCGCGGTCTGACCGCGGCGCTACGTGGTTCGCTCGCGGCGGCGGGTGGCGTGTTTGGCTAGGGAATCGGTGGGGTCGGGATACTCTAGGGCTACCAGGTAGAGGCCTTCGGGAGGGACTGTGGGGCCGGAGCGGGAGCGGTCGCGGGCTGCGAAAATTTCTGGGATGTCGGTGGGGGCGAGGCGGCCTTTGCCGACCTCGATCAGGGTGCCGACGATTTTTCTGACCATGTAGCGGAGGAAGGAGCGGCCGCGGACTACGTAGGCGATTTCGTCGCGCGTCTGTTCACGTTCGTGGTCGCGCTCGTGGTCGCGCACAATTTCGGAGGAATGGATTACGCGCTGCATGTCGCGATCTTTGTCGTCTTCTTCGGAGCCGGTAGATGCGGCGAAGGAACTGAAATCGTGCTGGCCTTCGAAGGCGCGGGCGGCGGCGGACATGGCGGCTTCGTCGAGCGGCCAGGGATAGTGGAACGCGCGGCGGTGATCGAAGGGCGGCAGGACTTCGCCGCGATAGATGCGGTAGCGGTAGGTTTTTCCTTGGGCGAGCCAACGCGCGTGAAAATCCTGGCCGACTTCTTGCGCTTTGACGATGCGTATCGTCGGCGGGAGCAGAGCGTTCATGCCGCGCTGAATTTCTTGAGCGTCGAGCGTGGAGTGCGTTTTGAAATGCGCGACTTGGCCGAGCGCGTGAACGCCGGCGTCGGTGCGGCTGGCGCCGTGGATGGTGATCGGTTCTTGGGTGATTTGGCGGATGGCATCGTGGAGGGCGCCTTGGATCGTTGGCAGGCCGGGCTGGAGTTGCCAGCCGTGGAAGTCTGAGCCGTCGTAGGCGATGGTTAGCTTGATTGTTTGCATGTGGCTGATGGGATTATCGCATGTGAGGGCAATTCAAATTCACCACAGATGAAAGCAGATAAGGTCAAAGGCGAAAATGGAAAATAGAAAAGAGAAAATGGAGAAAACGAAGAGCGCACCGCAAAAGCGGATTACGTGAGCGCTTCCGCGGACGCGGATGCGTTACGGCTGGGCGCGCGAGAAGCGGGAGCCGGGGCGGGTGGGCATGCCGCCAGCGTGGCATTGCGGGCAATCGTCGGGCTCGTAGCTGGGGACTTCCAGTTCGAGCAGGGCGCGGGCGGTGACGTTGAGCTCGAGGCGTCCGCCGCTGCGGTCAATGATGGCTCCGGCCGCGACGGCCAGGGCGCCTTCTTGTTCTACGACGCCGATGGTCTCGCGCGTGGAGCCGCCGGTGGTCCACACGTCTTCGATCACCAGAACGCGTTCGCCGGGCTTCAGCTCGAAGCCGCGGCGCAGCGCCATCTGGCCGGAGCGATCGCGTTCGACGAAAAGTGAACGGACGCCGAGAGCGCGCGCGACTTCGTGGCCGATAATCAGGCCGCCGAGCGCGGGCGACACGACGCAGGCGACGGTGTGATCCTTGAAACGTTCGGCGAGGGCGCTCCCGAGTTGTTCGGCGTGCTGCGGATGCTGCAGGACGAGCGCGCACTGGATGTAGGTAGCGCTGTGGCGTCCGCTGGATAGTTCGAAGTGTCCCGTGCGGATGGCGCCTACTTGTTCGAGCAGCTTCAGAATTTCGTCGCGTTGCATCGCACTCCATCCGGCGTGTGCGCGTGCGGGGGCACAGGCAGCCAGTCGCGCTAGCCTAAAGGCGAAGCGGGAAAGTGTCAATGGGGGTGAATGCTAAGGCGTGATAAGTGATTGATGATCAGTGGCTCGTGAACGGCGGAGTCTTGATGTCCGCTAGTCTGTGGTCTTCAGCGCCGGCACGTCGAGCGTGGTGTAAACGGTCCCCACGTCGCCGGAGTTCGGATCATTAACGACAATCGCGATAGCGTACGAACCGGGCCGCAAGAGAACGCTCTGGCGAAGAAGGTATAACCCTGCGGACTCTTGAGGGGCGGCATCCGCTTGTAGAACCCTCTCGTAGGACCCTTCGACTATACGTCCGCTAGCGTTGCTAATCCGACAGAATACGTTCAGTCCCAGAGTTTCGTTCGGAAGCGCTGTTTGTCGATGAAACTCGAGTTTGGGAATCTCGATTGTTAGCGACACTGCCGTCGTGAAGTGGGTGATAGGCGCGAACTCGAGGCGGTGATCGAATCCTATCGTGCCACGAACGAGATGCGCCGAAACTACTGCTTCGAGAGCTTTGAATCCGGGCACGGCATAAACGGAATCAGCACGCGCGGCAGCAACGCGGACTGTGTTCCCAGTCTTCGGCAAATCGGCGAGCGCGGTTGCCAACGCCGAGCTAACGCTCAACTGATAGCCAGGAAAGCCCTGGATATGAGTGAACCTAACTCCGACATTCTCTGAGATGCCATCAAGATACCTGTACTGCCAGATTTGCGAACTCTCGCTCGACTGCGAATCTAGGCGTGGAATGTCCCGAATCTCGTCGGGCGGTCCCCATGCAATGTAAATTCGGCCACGGTCAGTTCGCCAGCCGGGCAGGTGTGTCGAAAAATGATCGTTCGAGTAGGCGATTCGCCTGTAGTGCTCCTCCTCAAACGGATTTTCCTCGTAGCTCGGAACGGGGAATCGTCGTTGCCAGAACTGCTCGATGAACTTGTCGCGCTCTTGATCGTTCGCGAGTTGAAGAAACGCTTCACGCTCAGCGTTTGCGATTATGTATGGCACGTCCTCAGTTAACCAATATCGGTAGGGCGCGGGCAGACGGCTCAATTCAGCGTTTTCCGCCGCGGACGACGAATCAGTCTGACTTGCCGTCCGAGTGTGCGCGGCCGCGAAGGTGTCAGCGGCGAGGATGATTGCAACCAGCGTAATGATTCGCCGTGCCATTTGTGAGACCCCGCTGGACTACGCGTGCATTTCTCTCGGTTTTCTCGCCGCCTCTGTCTTGATCTGCGGGCGCATGCCCAGCCGCTCCGCATACTCCACCAGGGTTTCGAGGCTGAACTTGGTTATTTTGCCGCGCACGAAATCGCTGACTCTGGGTTGCGATTCGTTCAAGAAATCCTGCAATTCGGCCTGCGAATACTGTGATGCTACTTTGATGATCTTCGCATGCAGTTCCGTCCGCAACTTGTACGACGCCAATTTGCCGGGCGCGATATCCAGATCATCCAAGACTCTGCCGTGGGAGATGCGGCTGATGAAGCGTGGGTTTTCTCTGTGTTTTGGCGGTCGCCGAAACATTCCGGACGACATATAAGTACTTATATAACAGTCAAGCCCGGGAAGCGAGGTACTGACGCACTACTCGTCTGTTCGCAAGGTGACGGAGCCGATGCCGCCTTCGATCGTCAGGTCAATCGTTGCTGGGGTTTTGCCTAAGGCGTCGTTCACGTAGTCGTCGCCTTCGCGCGTGAGGCCGTGCGGGCTCACCGAGCCGATGCCGCCGGAGGCGTGGACGCGCACGCCAACGTCTTTCGGCAGGCGAATCACCGCGGAACCGACGCCGCCGTGAATATCCACGTGCAGATCGGATTTGCGCGGGCCGGTTAGGTCCAGGTTCATTTGCCCGACGCCGCATTGCACGTCGAGATTTTTCACGCCGAGGCCTTGCAGGCGCAGATTGCTTGAGCCTGCGCCGATTTGCACGTTCAAATCCATGGGAACGTTATCGGCGAAGCGCAGTTGCCAGTCGTTGCGCGAAGTAGCGAAGTGCAGGTGCGTCTTATTTTCCTGAGTGATGGAAAGATCGCCGTGGCCACCGGAAACTTCGTATTCCACGCGCGGCTGGCCGTCAGCTTCGTGGTAATCAAAATTGGCATTGAGCAATTCGGTGGCGCTGACGCCGCCAGCCACGTCGAGGGAGCCTGCGGGTATGTCAATATTGGCTGTGACGGATTGCGCGCCTTGCAGGCTGACGCTCTGTGCACCATGCTGAACAGGGCGCGAATTGCGTCCATGCCAAACCGCGAAACCGAAAAAGATCAGGATGATGAGTACGGCGACTGGCGTGCCGGAATGGTGGCGGGGCGCGTTGGGCTCCGAATACCTGCGGTCCATGAGCGCGTCCCACATATAGCCCACGCCAACGGCAATCAGCAGGACGGGCCAGTAACGCCTGACAATGGACCAGGCATCCAGGTCCGGATGCATATTGATGATCAGAAAGAAGATGCCGAGGGCGATTACGATGAGTGCGCCGCCAATCGAGCCGCGCCTTTTGTAGCCGTTTTGGGCCATACAGGATGTCCCCTTACCTTAGAGTACGCGCCGCGGCGCCAAATGTTTCAGGAGATTATCGAGAAGCGCGAAATTGACAGGAGCGGGCGCGTCGGATATTCTCAATAATTCGAAACAGACCACGAAGGAGTACTGAATGGCTCAGGGTACGACGATCAAGCATAAGAAGAAGACGAAATCGGTATTGAAGAATATCCGGCAGTCGGCGGCCCGGGCGGCGATCAACCGCATGAATCGCACGCGGGTGCGGACGTCTATCCGGCGGATGCGCGCGGCTTTGACGGCGGGCGACACAGCTACGGCGGAGAAGCTGGCCTCGGCGACCTTTTCGGATTTGGATAAGGCGATTCGGAAGAGGACTTTGACGGAGAATACGGCTAACCGGTATAAGTCGAGGTTGACTTTGGCTTTGAATGCTTTGAAGACGAAGAAGAAGTAAGTCAAAGACGCGACTGATTCACGCAGATTCTGAGGCGCTCCGAGAAATCGGGGCGCTTTTTTTTTCGCTTGCGGGTACACGATTTCCGCAGGAAGAGAGATCCCTGCCTGCGGCAGGCAGGTTTCACTTCGCTCCCTTCGCAGAATCACTCAGGGCAAGCAGGATGACGGCGGCTACTGAGGTGTGGCTGTAGGGGCGGGTCTGAGACCCGCCCCTACGGAAACGGCTATGCAGCGCGGGCTGCCGCCTTGGACCGCGCTTCAGGCCGCGGAGGCGCTAGATGATGCGGACGAGGTTAGGCGCGCGATTAGAAATTCCATTAGGGCGCGGGGATTTGGATTTGAAGATTTGAGCTGGTTGTCGGCATCAGCCAGAGCGATCAGGCCGACTATCAAATCTTGTTTGGGGATGCGATGCGCGTTGCGCACGGCGGCTTCGGCTGCGTCGGGGCGCATGCCTAGCGTTCGCGCGGCCTGGAAACCGCTGGTGCTTGCGGGTAGGTCGCGCGCTTCGATTAATTTGCGGTACATCCAGGCCAGCACGCCTACCAGGCCGATCGGCTCTTCGCCTTCGCGCAACAAATTATCGAGAAATTCGAGTGCGGCATCGCGGCGGCGCGTGGCGAGCATGTCCGCGAGCTGCCAGACGGTATTTTTGCGCGCGGCGACGACCAGCTCTTCGACGTCGGCGGCAGTGATGCGGCCTCGGTCCTGCACGTAGGAGGCGAGCTTCTGAATTTCCAGCTGTATGCGCGCGGGCTCGCTGTTCAAAATGTCCGCCAGCAGCGTGGCGGCGGGGCGATCAATTTCCGCGCCCAGGTCTTTGGCCATTTGCGAGGCTAGCGACGCCGCGGATTCGTCGCCGAGCGTCAGTTCGACGATCAGCGCTTTTTCGGCCAAGATTTTGTAGAGGCGCTGGCGATGATCGAGCTTGGGCACTTCTAAGACCAGCACGGTGAACGGCGCGGGCTTTTCCAGATAATCGGCGAAGGCTTTCAGCGTGTCTTTGCGCGGGTCGTCGCCGCTGCCACTGTCATCGTCGTCCGCGTCGCTCGTGTCGGCATCTTTCGCGCGGCCTTGGATGGTTTCAGCGCCGTCAATCAGCACTACCTGGCACGGCGCGAGCATGGGCATGGTTTCCGCGCGCTGAAATATTTCGCTCCAGTCACCGCCGCGGACGCTGATGCGCGCGAGCGCCCAATCGCGCATCGGTTCCGGCACGTAGGAATCAATAATTCTGGCGCGGCAGATATCGCGGAGGTAGGGATCGCTACCTTCGAGCACGATCGCGCCGACGGGCTTGCCTTTGGCCAGCTTCTCTAGCAATTTTTCGGGCGAGAGATTGGGCACTAGAAAGTCTCCAGGACATTCGAGACCAGTTGCGCGGCAAAATCGCGCGACATGCGCTCGAGCGCGGGGTCCTGCTCTTCGAAGAAGCTCTGCACGTCGCTGGAAATCTGGTACTCATCGCGAAAAACCATGTCGTTATTTTCGTAAATGGGCTTTTCGGCTTTCGCGCCAATGAGCTGAACTTTGGTGTGGACCGTCACGAGCATCATTGTTACTTGCCCGGTGGTGGCGTTAAAAAGCATCGGATCGGTCTCGATGGAAACAACTTCGCCGTGCAGTACGGCATCGGCATTCGCTGGATCTTGCACGATGCGATATTTGGTGCGCTGCACGAACTGGCGAACCACGGCCGTGGTGAAGCGCTGTTCGATTCGATATCTCGTCGTGTCGTTCTTGAAGGCGGGGACGGCGATGGTGGTCCAATCAGCGGGCAGATTGCCGGCGCGTCCGGCGACGTGGTAGCCGCATCCGGTGATGCTGGCGCTCGCGATGAGCAGCAGCGCGGCAATCACCGCTAGCTGGGTGGCGTGGTGATAATTTTTACTGCAATCGTTATTGGACCGGCGGTTCTGCAACCAGTTCCTCCGCAATGCGCACGGCGTTCACCACCGCCAGGCGCAAGTTATCGGCGACGCCCCAAATCCACGCGCCCGTCGCGACGTTCGGGTCCGGCTCAACGCGCGCCAGATGAATTTCGCTTTCACCGGCGACAGTGACGTTGGTGGGCACGGGATCTTCCGGCGCATCAACCTTCACACCTAGATTGCTGAACGCCGCCTGGAGTTGCTCGCTGGGCTGCGGCGCGGCAAATTCGGCGTAAGCGGTGAAAGCGTATCCGTAAAAGACCGGCGCTTGCACCAGCTGAATGGCCGAGGCCGGCGCGCGGCTCCCGAGATATTCCGAAACGTCTTTCGCGATCGAGTTGCGCACTTCGGCGAAGGTGGGTTTGCTTTCTGGCCCGTAGCCTGCCAGCAGGTTGAAGGCAACTTGGGCGTCAAATATCGGCTGCACGATGGGGCGAAACGAAAGCAAATTCGTGGTTTGCGCTTCGAGCTCGTCCACGCCGGCCTGATCGCGTTCGGAAACCGGAGGAAAGAGCAATAGCACGGAGCGCGACGGTGAAAATTTCGCCAGCGCCGCGGCCAACGTGCACGCGATGATCACTCCCGAGCCCGGCGACGAGTACGCGACGGCTTTTCGCGCGCCAGCGCCGCCATTCGTTGCCGTGATCTTCGCTGCGTTGAGTCCCGGGCGCGGCAGCAGCACCGTATCGAGCAGCGGAATCCAGGACGTGGACTCGCCACTGGCAGCCAGCGCGCCACTGAGATCAATCACGGTGGCGCCGGAACGCTGCGCTGCGGGCCAATTTTGCACGGCGTCCTGCTGCGAGCCGGCGAAAAATACGAAGCGCGCGTCTTCGAAGCTATCTTCAGAGAGCGCGCGAATGAAAGTTGGCTCGCCGCCGGCTTCAGTGAGCGTTCCGGCCAGCGCAGGCTCGTCGAGCAGCACAATGTCGCTCGCGGGAAAATTGCGTTCTTCCAGGACCAGTTTCAATTCCCTGCCGCGCAGGGAGGAAGCGCCAACGATCGCAACGCGCGTGGATTTGGCGGGCCCGGCGGGCATGATGTTAGGCGGGCCGCGATGCCAGGCGATGTCGCACGGTGCGCACCAACTGCATAACAGGACCGTGCAGCATATAAGCTGCGGTGAGCAACAGCAAAGTAAAGTGCGAGAAATAGACCACGGCGCCGACCAGCAGAGCGAGCAGGATTACAGCAAGAGATGGCTGGCGGCGCGTGAGCGGAATATCTTTGAAGCTGAAAAAACGCAGCGTGCTGGACATTAATATGCCGAGCAGAACGAGCAGCGCGAGCCAGATGACCGAGCCGCGATAATCTTCAATCGGCTTGCCGTGAAAAAAATGCACGGTCGCGGCAATCACTCCCGCTGCAGCCGGCGTGGGCAAGCCCGCGAAATAACGATTGCCGCCCGGCGCCATGCCTTGAATATTGAAACGCGCGAGGCGCCACGCGCAGCAGGCCACGAAAAAGAAACCGACGAGCCAGCCACTTTGAGTGAGGTGCAGCGCTTCGGGCGAATTAGCCGCGGCCATGGCGCGAATTCCCCAGGCGTATGCCAGAAAAGCTGGGGCGATGCCGAAGCTGACCACGTCCGCAAGCGAATCGAATTCCCTGCCGAAGGCGCTTTCGGTTTTCATGGCGCGGGCGATGCGGCCATCCATCGCGTCAAAAAGGTAGGCGACGCCGACGGCGCACGCGGCATTATCGAAATCGGTAATTTTTCCGTCGAGAGTGGCGAGAATCGCGTAATAGCCGCAGAGCATATTGGCTACGGTGCACGCGCTGGGCAAAATGTAAACACCGCGGCGCAAACGATGGCTGCGGAAATGACGGCGTGGCTCTTCTTCTTGTCCGATGGGATCTATGTCGTTGAATTCCATTTCGCGATTACGCTCTCGCCGCCTTTTACGTGCTGACCGCGCTGGACGACTACTTGCGTATCCAGCGGCAGCCAAATATCCACACGCGAACCGAAACGAATCAGGCCCACTCGCTCGCCTATTACGACTTCTTGGCCTTCTTCTTTCCAGCATATCACGCGACGCGCGATTGCCCCGGCGATTTGTTTGAAAATGACACTACCTTGCGGCGTGTGCAGATAAATAATGTTTTGTTCGTTTTCGCGCGAGGCGTCGGAGCGAAACGCGGCGTAGAAACGGCCGGGGCGATACACCACGTCCGCGATGCGGCCAGCGGCGGGGGCGCGCTGCACGTGCACGTTCCAAATGGAAAGAAAGATGCTGATGCGATGGCCCATCACGGAGTCAAGCATCTCGTCCACAATTTCGACGACCTTGCCATCCGCGGGGGAAATAATAATCTCGGGAGTGGTGGGAATTACGCGTTGCGGATCGCGAAAGAAATAGAAAACGAAAAGGCCGAGGAAAATCAGCACGGCGCCGAAGATTCTCCATCCGGGGATGAAGCAGAGCAGACCAGCGATGAGCGGCGGCAGGGCGAATCGGTACGCGTCTTTAATCATGGATCTGGGCGAAATCCTTTGCTCGCGAGTATTTGCGGCGCGTGCGGGCGCCGCGGCGAGATGGGTAGCGGATTAAGAATACGGCGAATGCACCGGTATTGTACGACAGAAGTGCGCGTACTGCGCGGGCCCTGGCGGCAAAAATTTAGTGATGGACCATCTCATGATCGTGCCGGTAACGCGCCACGATCATTTCCATCAAGTCTTTCAGACGCAACTTCATTTTCTTCAGGCCGATTTCCAGTTCCATGTCTTCGACGTTCCAGTAGGATTGACTAACGAGTTCTTGCAGCTGGGATTCACAGCGGGAGTGTTCTTCGAAGAGCCGGCGGTATTCCTGGTTCGATTCCAACAGGGACTGCCGGATATCATGCGTCGTGATCGGCATCCATTCCCTCCAGGGGTGCAGAAGCGTTCACATAAGCGTAACAATTATCACAATTGGGCTGTGGAAGCCAAGCGGCAAGAAGTGCCAGCGCGAAATCATTCCTCGCGCGCAATTTCAGTATGCGGGCCGGAACATCGTGGAGCGTCGCGCTCCCGGTTGCACGATTCACAAATCTTTGTTGCCTGCGTGGTATAGTTCGGCCGTCGGAGGCCTCCCGATGCGCATCTTCAGTGCGGTTTTGCTTCTTGTATTCGCGAGCCTTCTGTTGGTTTTGCCGTCCGCTCAGAGTAGCCGTTCGAGTTCCACCAGATCAGGGCAATCACTTACCGTAGTTGGCGCCTGTGCCGAACAACAAGCATTCCAAGTAGACGTTCAGGCCGACACAGGAGGAGGCCCACACCTCACTGTGAGGAATCTCTGCGACGAATCGCTCACTGCGCTTTATTTGCAAAAATCCGCGCCGGGAGATGGGAAGGTCGAAAGCGGGCTGTTGTGGGACGCAGTAATACAAAATCAACCGTCGGTGCCGAAAGACGGAAGCCTTTCACTGCCGATCCCTCATAGGGAAGGTCAGCCATTATCGGGCAAAAGTGAAGTAGGGGCGGCGATATGGGCCAACGGCAGCACATTTGGTAATCCCGAACAGCTGCGGAAAATTCTGTCCAATCGCACTGCCGCGATGTGGAATTACACTCGCGCGATTTCTGTACTGGAAAAGGGCCTGAAGCAAAACTGGACGCGTGATGAGTATCTCGCGGCTTGGGTTGAACAGAACAAGGGCGCACCGATGACCAGCGCAGCTGCGATGATGGAAGCTAATCTACGGAGAAATCCGAGTGCCGATTCCCCTGATGCCCTGAAGCGCGTAATGCACAACGTGCTGGAAATGTTCATTCAGAGGCGCGATATATTGCGCCAATCCAAACCGGAATTGGACCCAGTCGGCAATCCCGACTGAAAAAGCGCCATCGTGGGAGAACGGCGGCGCGATCAACGGGGCAGAACGCCGTCGGCGGCGTTGGACAGGATCGTGTAGATGCGGTCGAGCCAGTCGCGGTGTTCGGGCTTCATCAGGACTGAGCGGAGGCAGAGGACTGTGTCGGTTGCGGCGGCTTGCAGGTTGTGTTGGGCGTTGAACAATTTTATCGGGACGCGGATCAGGGCTAGGTGCAGGTTTTGTTTGGCTGCTGCGTCGAAGATGCGCTGAGATAGCGCGGAGATTTCGGCGACTGTTTTTGCGCGCGGCGCCCAGACGACGATGTCGAGTTCGGGCGCAACCGGAAGCAGCCAGCGTTGGTCGTTTGCGACGCGCACCGCGAACTGCACTGCCGCATCGCGCGAAGCTTCCAGCGTTGCGGCGAATTCCCCTTCCTGGACTAGCGGCAGCAGGCGCTGTGTCGCCCACAGCGCGACGGCGGAAGCGCCCGGCCGCGAACATTCCAAACTGATTTCGCCGAGGTGAAGCTCCGAAGAAGTGAAATAGGTGTACGGCGATTCGTGTTTGTAGATTGCACCGACTTGCGGATCGCGAAACAAGACGCAGCCGCAGCCGTAGGGCTGCAGGCCGTGCTTGTGCGGGTCAATTACGATGGAATCGGCGCGGCCGATCAGGTCAAAACAGGCGCGCGTTTCCGCGGCGAGATTGGACGCGAGCGTGAAATACCCGCCGTACGCGGCGTCCACGTGCAGGCGAAAACCGTAACGCTCGCGCAGGCGCAGGATTTCCGGCAGCGGGTCCACGGAGCCGGTTCCCGTGGTGCCTTCTGTCGCGACCACGCAGCCGACATCACCGGCGGCTAGCATTTTTTCTAGCGCGCTTGGGTCCATCCGGCCGCGATTGTCTGTGGGCACTTCCGCGAACGGCAATTGCAGCACGGCGGAGATGCGTTTGTGGGTGTAGTGCGATTGATCGGAGGCGACGATTTTCTTTCCGGGATGCAGCTGGCCTGCGACCCAGAGAGCTTCGAGGTTCGCCATCGTCCCGCCGCCGCACAAATGCCCAAGGTGTTCCTGCCAGCCGAACATCGCGGCGATCTGGGCGACGGCTTCTTTTTCGAGAGCCGAGCTCGCGCGGCCACCGTCGAGTGCATGGTTATTTGGATTGATCCACGTGGCCAGGGCGTAGGCGGCACGCGCGATCGGGTGCGGAGGCTTTAGCATTTGTCCCGCGTAGAGCGGATGGAAATATGGGTAGTTGTCCTGGAGTTTGGTGGCGACTTCGTTCATCACGGCGCTTAGGCGCGGGTCCGGCGGCGCGGGATTTTCTGTGATCGCGGGCAGCGTGTCGAATCCGGTGTCGAGTTGCTTCAGTGAATCTTTCAGGAGTCGCAGGCTGGTTTCTTCGAGATGCACGTTTCCCTCGTACAAAGTGATTTTGGCCTGTAGGGGCGGGTCTGAGACCCGCCCCTACGGAGTCGGATCCGCGCAGCGCTCGTTCGATTCCCGCATAGCCGACGCTGCTACGTGAGTATCGCCGTCAGCAGCAACGCGTCTTCGACTGGGGCTGTGTAATAGCGCGGGCGGCGGCCTACTACTTCGAATTTGTGGCGCTCGTAGAAACGCAGCGCGGCCAGGTTTGAGGCGCGCACCTCCAGAATGGCTTGCGTGGCCTGGAATGTTTCCGCCCACTGCAGCGATTCCTCCAGAAGCGCAGCGCCGATTCCGCAGCGGCGCGAATTAGACTCTACCGCGAAATTTAGGATTTCGAGTTCCGTGCTCAAACGCCGCGCGACCAAGAATCCGGCGACTTTGACAGCGTCCTCGTCGGCGATTTCCGCGCCGACATTCGAATTCTCTGTCGCAACCCAGCCGGCCATTTCGCCGCGGGCCACGCGGTCGTAATCCCACGAAGTCCACTGCGCGATTTCCGGGCAAGTGGCTTGAATGGCAAGTATGGCGTCCACATCACGAGACTCCAGGGGCCGAATCGTCAATATTCTTAACCGTCCTTCCATTTCATTTCGGCGTCGGTGCGCCGTACGTAGTTTGCATCGAGCACCAGCGCGTCGCTCACGTCGCCACGCAAAGCTCGCGCGTGGGCGATGCGTCCGATGGACGGCGCGAGGACGCTGGAAACGATATCGAGGCCAGCGAACTCCGCGGAAAATTGCGGCGTCAAGCGCGAGACGAGTTCCACCACGGACGCATCCGGCGTGACGATTGTGAACACGCCGCCACTTTGGCCGCCATCGGGGCCGCCGGCGATAGCATCGTCGCCGCCGTCGTGCACGCGATTGTGACCGTGCGCCAACGTGCCAAGCTTCTCCACGAACTCCCCAGGCGTAACCACGAATTCCTCGCCGTCAAGCGCGAGCCCCTCCGCCGTTGGCCGATAAACACCAAAATAAATTTGCCCGCGCCGCGCGTCCAGCGCCGGTACTAAAACCGTGTTGCCGCCGCGCGCCTGAACCGCAACAGCTTCCAGCGCGCTAACTCCAACCACGGGCTTGCGGTAAACTTCCGCCCAACCCTTCGCCGCCGTCAATCCCACGCGCAATCCGGTAAACGAACCGGGCCCGGCGGACACCGCGAACCCGTCGAAATCGTCCAATTTCAACGACAAATCGCTTAGCAGAAACTCCAAATGGCGGAACATGCGCGAAGAATAGTTCTCTTCGGCGCGCGTGGAGATGACGCCGAGCGTCAAATCGTCACGCAAAATTGCGACGCTACCGGAGGGCGAAGAAGTGTCCAGGGAGAGGATAAGCACGTGCACCAGTATAGGGCAATTTGGGGGCCAATCTTACTGAAAACATTCGGTTTCTCAGCCTTGAGACGTCCCGCCAATCCACCCATTTTTCTTGACGTTTACAGCCCATGTGCCTAAACTTTCAATATGGCTTTTCGGGGAGGATCTTGCATCCATGTCCTGTGAATTTAAACTCGGCGAAAAGGTTGTGTATCCGAACCACGGTGTTGGAGTAATTGAGCAGATCAGTTACGGCTACGTGAATGGACGATCGGAGCGATTTTATATGCTGAAAATCGTTTCGAGCGGTTTGAAAGTGATGGTGCCGCAGACGAACGTGGATTGCGTTGGCCTGCGCCCCATCATTCGCAACACGCAAGCCGGCGCGGTGATTTCTTTTTTGGAAAAAGGCCGCTCCGCTTCCCACCACGACTGGAAACACCGCTTCAAGGAAAATTCGGATCGCATGCGGACGGGCTCGTTGATGGAGGTCGCCGCAGTGCTTAAAGGTCTGGTGGCCCTCAGCCGGACTAAGCCGCTTTCCTTCCGCGAAAAGAAAATGCTGGAACGTGCAAAGTACCTGCTGGTAAGTGAACTCGCTACCGTGCGCAATACGTCCGAATCGGCTGTGGAAGCAAACTTGGTGAAGGCGCTGGCCAAAGCCAAGTTGCAGATGCCGGAGGGCGCGCCAATTCCCGAGTAAATTTTTCGAATCAACCCTGGCGGGCACAATCTGCGAAGATTGTGCCCTTTTTTTTGCGCTGCCTCGCTGTCCTTCCTACTTTCCGTGATTCTTTGCCGGCGCCACAATGCGCTCGATCTGTTGCGTGTGATTCAGGTCGTGGCCGGCGATTAGCGTGACCAGGCGCTCGATCGTCTCTGCGCCGCGCTCGGAGTGCATACCGTGGTGTTGCCATTGCTCGGAGGCGAGCGACTTCAGCAGCGCCAGGTTTGCTTCGCGCAGGACGCGAAATGTCTCGAGCGACTTGCGTGCGTCGCGTTTGTCGTAACGGCCGGACTTGGCCCACGCGTCCTGGTCATACGCAGGGATGGGCGCGCCGGGCGTCCCCAGGATCTGCCGCAGGCGGAAGCCGGTGACGATTTCGCTGTCGGCCAGATGCGCCATGATTTCCGCGACGGACCATTTGTCCGCTGCCGGACGCTTGCGCAGCTTCGCCGCCGGGAGGCCTTTCAGCAGGCGCTCGAGCTTTTTCGGGCTGGCGGCTTGGATTTTCAGCGGCTGCTGGCCTTCGGCATATCCGAGAATTCGTTGCATGTACTGCGGCACTGTTTCGCTCATGGAGTTTGCTCCCTTCGTTAGCGTTTGGATGCGGGTCAACGCAGAAAGACTCGCACAAATGAAAAAGGATAGCGAGGCGCTGGGAGCGTTGCGTGCGCGGCCAAGTCGGCGGGCGGGATTGGCAGAAACGGACGCGGCGTCGCGTTCGGGTGAGGCGGCCTGTACCAACGTACAGTTTTCATCTTCTGGAAACCGCTGCTGCGGAAGCCCTGCCCGGAAATTGCACGCGCCTTACAATTTAGGAAGCGATCCCCTCCGGCGCTTGGGAACTTGGGAAACACTACAAACGCTCGGCCGTGAATCGGGTCGCGCAGCTCTCAGAGGCGAAGCGTATGGCGCTGAAGGCGACGGACATCCCTGCCGCGAGCCCGCGTGTTGACGCGGCTGGAAGACCAATTCCTTCCTCGGCGGCTAACGGTGCGTCGCATGCGGCCTCCAATCCAACGCAGGCGTCCGCGTCAAATCCCGCGCTAAGTCCGCACCTAAACCCAGAAGAGCAGGAACTTGCGCGTAAACGCGAAGAGCAAGCCGCGATCGAAAGCGAGCTGGCCGAGCGCGAGCTGCGCTCCGCAAATTTGCGCGCGGAATTGGGCGCGTTCGAGCGTCAATATTTGCACCACGTCGGCTCGCGCTACGCGGAGTTGGACGAATTGAAAGCCGCGGTGGCCGAGCGCCTGGCGCAAGACCAGCCTGCGAACGAGCGCGCGCAACACGCCGCGCGGGAGGCTCGCGCGCGCGCCGCCGAAACGCAATCCACCGCGGGAGAAAAGTCCGAAGCCACGCCGCGCGCTTTCGAATCTTCGCCGGAAATGAAGCGGCTATACCGGGAAGTCGCTAAACGCGTTCATCCCGACCTGACTTCCGATCGCGCCGACCGCGCCAAGCGCCAGCAATTGATGGCCGAAGCCAATGAAGCCTACGAGCGTGGCGACGAAACCAGGCTGCGGAAAATTTTCACGGAATACGAATGGAGCGCGGAGGCCGTGCAAGGCGAAGGCCCCGGCGCGGAATTAATTCGCGTGATTCGGCGCATCAGCCAGGCGCGCGGGCGGCTGGCTGAAATCGAAGCGGAACTGCAGGAATTGCTGCGTTCGGATTTGTATCAGCTGAAAGTGCGTCTGGACGAAGCGCAGAGCCACGGGCGTGATGTGCTGAAAGAAATGGTGCAAAAAGTGGAAGACCAAATCGCGCACGCCAAGCGGCGGCTGGAAAATCCGCAGGGGCTGGGCCGCTGACCATGGAAACGCGCGAAAGATCGCCGGAATCGCAGACTGCGCAACACGGTGGGCAGCAAATTGTGCCTACTGCTTCGCGCGGGTTGGCCGTGCGTTCCGCAGCTTTGGTGGTGCGCGGCTTGCGGGACATGGCGCGCGATTCGAACTGGCTGATCAAGAAAGTTTTTCCAGGATCCACGCCGCGCCTGGCGATTTCGGCGACTGGCGCTGTGAGTCTGATCGCTCCTCCCGACCACGGCGGTTCGCAGCGCGTGGTCTTGTATGACATTGAACGCACCGGCCCGACGCTGGCGCTGGCTGTGCCGCAGGAAGCGGCTGGTCCGGCGGCTGGCGTGGCAGCGGCGCAGGATTTTGCGGCGGCATTTGCGTGGTCGACATCGGCGCGTCATCTGGTGGCGGCGTGGGGCGCGTGGCAACCGGCGCTGCACATTTTTGATCTGCAAGGAAAAATGCTGCTGGGCACTTTCGGTGAATTCAAGAATTTTCCGGCGTGCCTGGTGTGGTCTGGCTCGGGGAATTTTTTTGCCGCGGCATCGGCGGGTGGCAAAGGTGCGAGCTTGCGGCTGTGGGCTGCGCAGGCAGGCGCGTTCCCGTTCGCGCAGTCGCCGACCAAAGATATGGGAGTGCCGGACGGCTTCGAGCGGCAAACCTACGAAGCGGAATTCGGCGAAGAAGGCGCGTTCGGCGGATACGGGCGCACGGCTTTCAGCCCTGATGAAAAAATCCTCGCCAGCGTGATCGAAATTCGCGGCGACTGGGCCGACGATTCAATCGTGCTCGCAGACGTCCCGGCGCTGCGCACACAAAATGTGTTTCAAGCGCAGGGCCACATCACAGATCTCACATGGACGCCCGACAGCCGCCAAATTATTTATTGCGCTGCGGGGCAGGCGTACAGTCTCGACGTGGAGAGCCTGGCGTTCGAGCCGCTGCCCTTCGGTGCGGAATTGTGCGTGTGCCATCCGCACTTGCCGCTGTGCATCTGCTACAGCTCGTGGCTTAAGAATTCAGCGAAAGGCCGGCTGTTTATCGTGGACCTGAACCGCCAGACCATGTTCGACGATTACGCCGCCGAAGGGATCGTCGACCTGCGCTGGAGCGTGGACGGCTCGAAAGCCTACGCCATGACGCGCGACGGAATGGCCTACATTTACGAACCGCCGCTAATTTAGATTGTTGGCTCGATCGTTGAAACAAAGGCTCCGACAACTTCATGAAAAATGTTCCGCACAATCTCGACGTGACGCACGATGGGCCCCGAGCAATATTGCCGGGAGCGTTACGATTGACTCGACAAGCGCATCCCGACTGGATCTATTTTCTGCCGATCCTGCATTTCTGCGCCTGCCTGATGAGCACGCTGCGCTTCTTCGTCCCAGGATTGCAGTACCTCAGCGTCATGTGGGACTTCGTGGTGCGCGCCGACTTCCTGGTTTCGCTGGTCGCGGACGCGTTGGGACCGCATTACAGCACGCTCGCCGCCATCTGGATCGTCGTGGCCGGCACGCTATGGTGGTACCTCTTGAGCCGCGGATTGGAACTCATAATCGTTAAGTTGAAACCCAATCGGACGCCGGCCTAACGCAGTTCGGCAGGAAGCTTCGTGGAGTAGCCAATGAATGAGATACAAGCAACGAGGCCGAGAGAATCCATTGCGCCGTGGCTAACACGCGGTGCGCTACGCGATGGGGCGCACTCATTAACGGCACTAAGACTTCGTAACAGGGCGTGGTATCCCTTCATTCTGTTTACCTTTTTTACCGCTGCCGTCGTCACGTGGGTTCGATTTCCACCGATACGTCGACCAGAACTGTTGATACCCACACTCGGTGGCTTCCTTTATTTTCTCGATCAACAGCATCTCAACGAGACGAAGTTGTTCAAGGAGCTGTTTGTCGACTTTAATCATCGCTACGATGAATTGAAGGATGATTTCAACGCGATCTTATTTGATCCGTCCGAGGGAGTGCCGCTTCCCGACCAACGGGAAAAGGTTTTCAACTATTTCAACCTATGCGCGGAGGAGTACTTCTTCTATAAGGCTGGTTATATTGATCACGATGTTTGGAGATCGTGGTGTCGAGGCATGAACCTCTTCTTCGGTCACCCAAGAATTCAAGGCCTGTGGGAACAGGAACGCAAGGAATCGTATTATGGTTTTCAGCCGCCGAAGTAGACGGCAACGCAGCACCCGCGTCATGCGACCAACCCCGCAGGCGCTCGCTACGCTAGCGGCAGGTTTGGTTCGGCATTGAGCGTGGCGTCTTCGTGCTGGCCAGCGACGAAGCGCGGGTAGCCCGCGGCCGCGATCATCGCGGCGTTGTCTGTGGAGAGCGCGCGGCTGGGGAAAAATACGGCGAGGTTGTGGCGCTTGGCTTCGGTTTCGAATGTAGCGCGCAGCTCGCGATTGGCGGCGACTCCGCCGGACACCAGGATTGAGCGCACGCAATTTTGCCGGGCGGCCGCGATGGTGCGCCTCACCAGATCATCCACCACGGCGCGTTGAAAACTCGCGATCAAATCTAGCGTCGCTGCGCTGGCTAGCTTTCGCAGGGCGTCCGCGCTGCGTTCGCCGCGTGCCAGCGCTTCCTTGCGCGTGTCAATTTCCGGCTGCAGCTCGGGATGGCGCTTCAAGTGGTACAGCACTGCCGTCTTGATGCCGCTGAAACTGAAATCGTAGGGATTGCCTTTCATTTTTGGCTCGGCGAAACGAATCGCGCGCGGGTCGCCGTGCTGCGCCAACTGATCTATCACCGGGCCGCCGGGATATCCCAGCGCGAGCAGGCGCGCGACTTTGTCGTAGGCCTCGCCGGCCGCGTCGTCGCGCGTGCCGCCCAGCCGTTCGTAGGAAAAATGCGCCGCGCCGTTTTGCGATTCAGACTTCACCGAATAAATCACCGTGTGGCCGCCGGAAACAATCAGGCAGGCCGACGGCAATTCGGGCGGTGGTAGTTTCGCCGCATGCGCTTCCAGAAAAACCGCGTGGACGTGGCCTTCCAGATGATTTACGCCAATGAGCGGCTTGCCCAGCGCCTGGGCCAGCACTTTGCCGTAGGTGATGCCCACCAGCAGCGCGCCGACCAAGCCCGGACCACGCGTCACCGCAACCGCGTCCAAATCCTGCAGCGTGATTCCGGCCTGTTCGAGCGCTTCGCGCACCACTGGAACGATCTGGCGCAAGTGTTCGCGTGAGGCCAGCTCCGGCACCACGCCGCCGTATTTCCGGTGAATGGCAATTTGCGATGCGACGATGCTGGAGAGAATCGTATCGCCGCCGGAAACAACGGCAGCGGCAGTCTCGTCGCACGACGATTCTATCCCCAAGATGATTTTGCGTTGTGCGGTCAAAAAATATGCCTCGAATCTCGATGCGCCAGAGTTCGCAATGATTATGGTAGCATAGCGGTGCGAGCGGCCTTTCCGTGCGCAGCGCTTTGCGCGAAAGCGTTTGGCGCGCGAGGCCGTCGCGCTTACCGTTTCCGAAGCCGTTGCATTTACGAACTCCGGCGCTCGCGCTTCCCCAGCCAAGCCGACTCCAGAGGGTAAAATAAATTCGATCTGGCACGCCTGCCCTGTTTAGGCGACCGGCCGCAATCCACTAAGCATTCCATTAAGAGGACTATGAGCTCCGAACGAAAACGCGTGCGTAAAGCTGTGCTGCCCGTGGCCGGACTGGGAACGCGCTTCTTGCCCGCCACCAAGGCGATGCCCAAGGAAATGCTGCCGGTGGTGGATAAGCCGCTGATTCAATACGCGGTGGAGGAATGCATCGCGTCTGGAATAGAAAATGTGATTTTCGTCACCGGGCGCCGCAAGAGCGCCATTGAAGACCATTTCGATTTCGCGCCGGAGCTGGAACATTTCCTGGAAGACCACGGCAAACCGGAACTGGCGCAGATGGTGCGCGACATCAGCGGCGGAATTCATTTCAGTTACACGCGGCAGAATGAAGCGCTGGGCCTGGGCCACGCGGTGCTCACCGCGCGCGAGTTAGTGGGCGATGAGCCTTTTGCGGTGCTGCTGGGCGACGTGATCATGGAAAGCCCGGTGCCCGCGACGCGCGCGCTGATTGAAATTTACGAAGCTACGGGACAAGGCGCGATCACCGTGCAGGAAGTTCCGCGCGAGGAACTGCAGTTTTATGGAGTGATTTCTTCGAGTCCTGGAAAGATTGCGCGCTGGGGCGATAGTGTGCTGCGCCTGAACGATATGGTGGAGAAGCCGAAGTCGGACGAAGCGCCTTCGAACCTGGGCGTTTCCGGCCGTTACGTGCTGCCGCCGGAGATTTTCGATTATCTGGATCAAACCAAGCCCGGTGCGGGCGGCGAAATACAGCTCACCGACGGGTTGCGCGCGCTGGCCGCGAAAGAAGGCCTGTGGGCGCACGTGCATCAGGGAAAAACGCACGATGCCGGGAACAAGCTGGGCTTCTTGAAAGCCACCGTGGAATTGGCGCTGAAGAATCCGAAATTCGGCAACGAATTCCGCAGATATTTGAAGACGCTGGAACTTTAGAGTTTGCATGGTGCCATGAAAAGTCGTACCTCAGCGGCTAAAGCCGTCGCTGTCTTGGGGAGCTGATGTCGTGGCTAAAGCCACGACCTACAAGCACTCTTGAGGGTTCACGCGGGTTGTGTAGCGCTTCACTTCTTTTTCTTGGACGAGCTTTTCTCGCTGGACGATTTTGAGTCGCCGGATTTAGCGCTGCTGGATTTCGCTTCGCCGGTCTTCGCGTCGCTCGATTTTGAGTCTGGCGATTTTGCGTCTGAGGATTTGGAGTCCGACGATGAATCGTCGGATTTTCCCGCAGCGCCGTCGCCGGAACCTTCCACCGACGTGGCGCCGGAGTTTTTACCTTTGTAATCGGTCACGTACCAGCCCGAGCCTTTGAACTGAATCCCCGCTGCGGAAATCATGCGCGCGGCTTTTCCGCCGCACTTGGGGCACTTCTGCGTCGTCGGCGCGTTATGCTTTTCGATTTTTTCGAATTGATGCGCGCACTTGACACATTTGTATTCGTATAGCGGCAATGCGGAAGTCCTCCCTGCTCTGAGTGTAAAGAAAATAGTAACATGCTTGCGGCTGTGGGCGCAGTGCCGGCGCACACCCGCAAATAGCCGGAAGCGCACCTGAGCGCTTCGTGGTGACCTTCAAGCATATGCGAATATGCGATGTGCTAAACTGCGTTCGTTCGCTGCTTTCACGAATTTATCATGACCAAACCAAAACCAAACGAACCTGGCGCGGGGTGCCTGTACGTGGTCGCGACGCCCATCGGCAACCTGGAAGATATTTCTCTGCGTGCCTTGCGCGTGCTGAAGGAATCGGACGCTATCGCCTGCGAAGACACGCGGCAAACGCTGAAGCTGCTCTCGCATTTCGACATTCAGAAGCGCCTCGTGAGCTACCACGAGCACAACGAAATCACGCGCGCGGCGGAAATCGTGATCGAACTCGAACAGGGCGCGCAAATCGCGCTGGTCACCGATGCCGGCACGCCTGGAATTTCCGATCCCGGCGGCAGGCTGGTGAGCCTAGCGCTGCGTCATGGAATTCAGGTGGTGCCGCTGCCGGGAGCGTGCGCGTTCGTGGCGGCGCTGGCAGCAGCGGGAATGTCCAGTGAAGAATTTACGTTCATCGGATTTTTGCCGTCGCGGCCAACAGAGAGGCGCAAACGATTGCGGGCCCTTGCCGCCGAACCGCGCACGCTGGCTCTGTACGAAGCGCCGCACCGGCTGCTCGATACTCTGGAAGACGCGCTGGAAATCCTAGGCAACCGTCCAGCGGTGGTGGCGCGCGAATTGACCAAGGTGTACGAGGAGTTCGTGCGCGGCCATCTGGAAGATTTGCTCGCTGCAGCGCGCGCGAAGCCGCCGCGCGGGGAAATCACCCTGCTGATCGGCCCTGCGGACGGCGAGGCGCAGCACGCCGCGGCCGAAGATGCGCTCGCGAAAATTCCGCTGGCGCGTCGCGTGGCGGAAATCATGCAGGAACGCGGCGTGGACAATAAAGCCGCGCTAAAGCAAGTCGCGCGCGAACGCGGACTCACGCGCCGCGAGGCTTACAAGCAGCTCCTCATCACTCGCGAGGAGTAACCCGCGGCTGCACGAAAACTTAATCGGCGGCCGGTGCCGTACTCTTCGCGAAGAACGCATCCACTTTGTCCAGGATTTCCGCAGCCGCATGCGCATGATGCACTGCATACCGCAACTCGCCGCCGTTACGCACGCCATGCGTGAACAAGCTCGCGAACTGCTTCATCTTGCCAATCGCGTCCGGCATTTCCGCCGCAATCAAGCTGCGAAAATATCCCGATAGCAAATGGTAGCGATCCACGTCGGTCGGTTCGTCGTAACGGCCTGTAGCGATGAAATCCGCAATCTGCCGGAAAATCCACGGGTTCGACGAAGCCGTGCGGCCGATCATCACCGCATCGCAACCAGTTTCCGCCACCATGCGCACCGCGTCCTGCGGCGTGCGAATGTCGCCATTGCCAATCACCGGAATCCCCGCCGCCTGCTTCACCGCGCGAATCACGTTCCAATCCGCCGAGCCGCTATAACCCTGCATGCGGGTGCGCGGATGCACGGCGATGGCCTCAATGCCCACTTGCTCCGCCATGCGCGCCACATCCACCGCGACAATATTATTTTCGTCCCAGCCCGAGCGAATTTTAATCGTCAGCGGAATCTTCACCGCCGCGCGCACCGCCCGCAACAATTTTTCCAGATGGACCAGATCGCGCAGCAACCCAGAGCCGCCGCACTTCACAACTTTTTTCACCGGGCAGCCCAGATTGATGTCCACTTGATCGAAGCCCAGATCTTCGGTGAGCGCCGCCGCGGAAGCCATCACCTGCGGGTCGGAGCCGAAAATCTGCGCGGCTATGGGGTGCTCGTCCGCGTCGAAATACAGATAATGCAGCGTGCGCGCGGAATTGCGCGTCAGCCCCTCGGCACTAGTGAATTCCGTCATGATCAGCCCGCAGGAGCCGAGTGAACGAATCACGCGGCGAAATACCGTGTCGGTAACGCCGGCCATCGGCGCGAGAATCGTTGCCGGGCGGATCACGTTGTCACGAATTTTCAGTTCAGCGGGAATCATCTCGTCTCTTCGCCGTGATCAGCTCTTCGGATGATCCATCATTCGCGGAGCGCGCCAGCCCACCGGACGACGCCACAGTCGCCGCCACCGCCCGCGCGCGCGGGCCATCACAATTCAGCTGCGCCAGCAGCGCTTCTTTCGAGCCGGCGAAAAAATTCTCGATTACTTGGTCCAACGCGTGACCGCGCGCTTCTTCGGCGCTCAAATTCGGACGATACATGTAAGCGCGCCCAACTTTGCGCCGCTCGACGATGCCTTTGCGCGCCAGCCGATCCATGATGGTCATAATCGTGGTGTACGCGCGCGGTCGCCGCGGCGCCAGACGGTCGCGGATTTCGCGCACCGTGCCCTGCCCCATCGGCCAGAGCGTGTTCATGCAGTCCAGCTCGAGCGGCGCCAGGTCCAGCAGCGCCCGTCGCGGCGATGAGGTTCGGATGTTGAGCTCAGTCATGAATTATCTTTCGCGCCAGCGCTCTCGCTCGTCTGCCCGCAAACGTTCATCTCGCGCCGCCGGAATTGCGCGGTCCACCCGGCACCGTGCGTTGCGGCGAAGAATCACCCGCCGCAGCCTCCGCCGGATGCCCGGAATCCCCTCCGCCCAGGAACTTGTCGGTGCGCAACAGCGCCCGATGCAGTGCGGGATTTCGCTCAGTCCACTCTTCCCCGCCCGACGCGCCTTGCAGCGTCGCGCGCATCGCCGCCATCTTCGAATCCATGTCGTCCAGAAAATGCAGCGCAATGGCCTCGCGCGTCTGCGGCAAAGAAGGCGAGCCAAACTCGTACGTGCCGTGATGGCTCAAAATCAAATGTTCAATCAAAATCGCCAGCGGCTCCGGAAAGCCGGGAATCGCCTTGATCTTCTCGCGCACCAGCAAAGTTCCGATCGTAATGTGCCCGAGCAAGCGTCCCGCTGTGGTGTAATTCGTCGCGCGCTCGTAGCTGAGCTCATCGATTTTCCCGACGTCGTGCAGCACAATGCCCGCCAGCAACACATCGGCATCCAGCTCTGGATAATGCGCTACGATGGCGCGGCCTAAAGAGATCAGGCTGACGGTGTGCTCGAGCAATCCGCCCACAAACGCGTGATGCATGCTCATCGCCGCGGGTGCGCGCTTCAGTTTCGGCACGATCGCCGGATCGTTCACCACGCTTTCCAGCAGCCGCTTGATCCACGGATTCCGCACAGCGCCGACGGCCGCGCCCAGCTCCGCATACAGTTTCTCGACGTCGAACTTCGTGTGCGCTAGAAAATCCGCAAGATCGTAATCCCGCGCCGCCACCGAAACGATCTGTTCCAGCGTCATTTCCTTCTGCCCGTTATACAGTTTCACGCGGCCGCGTATCTGTATTACTTCGTTCGCTTCGAATGTTTTCGCCAGCGCCTCGAAGTTGTCCCACATTTTTGCGGGGATCGAGCCGGTACGATCGCGCAGCGCCAGTTCCAGCCAGGATTTCCCGCTGCGCTGCGATGTGCGGATTTCTTTCGCCGCGACGAGGAACAACGAAGTGACGGCTTGCCCGTCCTGCAAATCGGAAACGTAATGCGACTTCATTGACCGTTGACTTTAGGCAGCGGCAGCTTCTTCTTGTCTTTCTTCTTCACAGCCACGTCCGGCGTCGGCTGCACTTCCTGAATCACGCTGGCTCCAGCTACCGCGGCAGTGTCCGTGTATCCCGGCTTCACCATCACGTAGCTTTCTTCGCGCAACTGGCCCAGGTAATCGCGCATCTGCGGTTGCATTTTCTGCATGTACAGCCGGTTCATAATTTCATTGTCCACCTTGTCTATGGGCTGCAATCCGGCCTTGTAATGATTCTCGACTTTCAGCACTTCAAATCCGGTTTTGGTCTGGATCACGTCCGTGATCTGTCCCTTGTCCATTTTGAAGACTACTTCTTCCAGCTGCGGCGCCAGTTCGCTCTGCTTGAACGTGCCTAGATCCCCGCCGTCTTTCGCGGTGCTGCCTTCGGAATAGCGCTTGGCGATTTCGTTGAAATCGTCGCCCTTCATCACGCGGTTGCGGAAATCCTCGGCCTTCTTCTGCACCGATTCGATCTCTTCCGGGCTCTTGCCTTCTGTGCTCAGGAAAATTTCGGACAGCACCACCTGCTCGGGCCGCGTGAATTCCTGCGGATGCGCGTCGTAATATTTTTTCACTTCGTCGCCGGGAATATTGATGTGCGAACCCACCTCACGCCGCACTACTTCCTGCGTCAATAGGCCGTTGCGAATTGTCGTCTTGTAATCTTCCCAAGCCAGGCCGGAACCTTCGACGGCCTTTTCCAAGTCTTCCATGCTGGCGAGCTGGTTCTGCTTGCGCACGTCGTCCAGGCGCTTGATCACGTCCGATTCCACGCTGATGCCCATGTCTTTCGCGCGTTGCACCATCAACGATTGGTCAATCAGCCCGCGCAGCAAATCCTTCTGCTGCTCCTTGAACTCCGCCATGAGCTTATCCTGCGGGCAGCCTTGGCAATCATGCGCCACTTCCTCGCGCAGCTGCTCATCGGCCTTCTGATAATCGGACATCGTGATCACATCGTTGTTCACGCGCGCGATAATCTCTTCCACCACCACGGATTTGGCTTGCCCGCGCGCTACGGAAGGGAGCAGCGATCCGGTCAGCAGCACGGCGCCACTAAGCGCCAGGACAGATGCAAAATTGCAATTTTTCATGGGATTCACCCGCCTCAAATTTTATCCCTACGATTGTAGTTGTAGCAATACGTTTCTGGTGGCGCCCATCGGCCCGCCTTGGATGCTCTTCCAATCCAGCCACAGCACGCCGCTTGGGTCCAGGCGCATGCCCCGGCGCTTGCGCAACAGTTTTACCAGCTTTTCCGGCCCGATCGGCGTGTCGTCGTAGAACTTGATCGCCACCTGATCTCCGCGACGGTCGATCGAGGCCACCTGCAGTTTTTCCGCCAGCGCCTTCAACACAGCGTAGTCGAGCAAGTTCTCCACCGACGGCGGCAGCGGGCCGAAGCGATCCTCGAGTTCCTGACGAACTTCCGCTCGCTCGGTGTCGCTCGTGACGCTGGCGATGCGCTTGTAAATCCGCAGGCGCAGGTTCTCGCTATCAATATACTCAGGCGGGATGCGGATTTCCTGTCCCAGGTTGAGTGTGGCGCGGCGTTCCGGCGTCAGCGCCTCGCCTTTGCGCTCCGCCACAGCGCGCTCCATCATCTGGCAGTACATATCGAAGCCGACGGCCTCAATGTGGCCATGCTGCTCGCGCCCTAGCAAATTCCCTGCTCCGCGTAGCTCGAGGTCAAGCGCGGCTATGCGGAATCCGGCGCCGAGGTCGCTGAACTCTTTCAACGCCGCGAGCCGCTGCCGCGCGATTGTTGTCAGGGTGGTGTCCGGGGGGACGAGCAGGTAAGCATAGGCGCGCTGATTAGAACGCCCGACGCGGCCTCTTAATTGATACAGCTCCGAAAGGCCCATGCGATCCGCGCGATTGATCACGATTGTATTTGCGCGTGGAATATCCAAGCCGTTTTCGATGATGGTGGTGGAGACCAGTACATCCGCTTGGTCGCGTATGAACTGCAGCATCACTTTTTCCAGATCGGCCTCGCGCATCTGGCCGTGACCCACCACCACGCGCGCTTTCGGCACCAGGCGCTTGATCATCGCGGCGAGGGAAATAATGGACTCGACACGGTTGTGCACGAAGAACACCTGCCCATCGCGCGCCAGTTCTTCTTCGATCACCCGCTGCACCAGAGTCTCGGTGAATGGCGCAACGGTGGTCTGAATCGCCAGGCGATCCTTCGGCGGCGTTTCGATCACGCTCATGTCGCGGAGTCCCACCAGCGACATGTGGAGCGTTCGCGGAATCGGTGTTGCGGACATGGTCAGCACGTCCACATTTTTGCGCATTTCTTTCAGCCGCTCTTTGTGCGCCACGCCGAAGCGCTGCTCTTCATCCACCACCAGCAGACCGAGGTCCTGAAACTTCACGTCTTTGGAAAGGATGCGATGCGTGCCGATCAGGATGTCCACTTTGCCGGCTTCCACTTCCTCCAAGACTTTCTTCTGCTCTTTTTCCGTGCGGAACCGGCTGATCATTTCCACGCGCACAGGAAAGGCCGCGAACCGCCGCTTGAATGTCTGGTAATGCTGGAATGCCAGCACCGTCGTAGGCGCCAGCACCGCAACCTGCTTCGAATCGGCTACCGCTTTGAACGCGGCGCGCATGGCCACTTCCGTCTTGCCGTAGCCCACGTCGCCGCAGAGCAGCCGGTCCATCGGCAGGTTCGATTCCATGTCGCGCTTCACGTCTTCGATGGCGCGCTGCTGGTCGGCGGTTTCTTCGAATTCGAACGCATCGTCGAATTCGTGCGTCCAATTCGTGTCCACTGGAAACGCGTGCCCCACCGCCAATTTTCGCTCGGCGTAAAGTTCCAAAAGCTGCTCCGCCATGTCGCTGACGGATTTTTTCACGCGAGACTTGCGCGTTTCCCAAACCGTGGTGCCCAGGCGGTCGAGTTGCGGTTCGACGCCGCCCAGCGACGTGTACTTCTGAATCAGGTCAAGGCGCGCGAGCGGAACGTAGAGTTTGGCGTCTCCTGCGTAACGCAGCAGCATGAACTCGCCGTTCGCGCCTTCCATCGCCACTTGGCGCAGACCTTCGAATTGGCCGATGCCGTGGTCCACGTGCACAACATAGTCGCCGGGTTTCAGGTCGCTGAAATCGCTGAAGAAACTCGCGGTTTTGGGCCGTGCGCGCGAACGTTGCGAAGGCGGCGGCAGCGTTTCGAAGAGATCGGCGTTGCCATAGAGAACTACTTTCGCGTCGGTGAAGACCACGCCTTCGGACAGCGGCGCTTTCGTCAGCAAGATCGCCGAACCCGGCGCGTTGCTGCCTTCTTCCGCGAGGCGCGTGACCGTGGCGTTTTCTTCCAGCTCGCCCATGCGATACGGCAATTCAAATTCGTGGCAGATGTCGGCGAAGCGCTCGAGCTCTCCAGTGCTGGCAGCGGAGACCATCACGTTTTCGCCCGCTGATATTCTGTTGCGCGCTTCCGCGATGAACGCCGCCACATTTCCGTGGTAGCGCGTAGTCGGTTGCGTATGCAAAGTCCGGATAGGTGTTGCATTTGACTCTGTAGCGGCCGTCCCGCCGTTTGCGGGACGGGCGTCTTTGCCGTCGCCATCACCACTACCGTCGCCTACTTCCGCCGCCTCGACCCCCAAATGCTCAATCGCCAATCGCGGCGCCATCTGCAACGCGAGATTCCACTCTTCATCGTCAAAAATGAACTTGTCGGGCGGCTCGGCTAGCGGATCCTCGGCGGCGTCAAACGCTTCCGCCAGCTGCGCGCGATATTTCTCGATGGACGCGGCCAGCAACGAGGGCTCGTCCGCGATAATCAGCGGCTCGACAGTGAGATCGAACAGCGTGGATTTGCGATTCTCGCGCAGCGCCTCGCGAAATTCCCAGCCGGGATAAAACCCGCCCGGCGCCGCATCATCTTCCCGCCCCGACGCAACAGAAACCCGCGCGCGCTCCAGCACTTCAGCATGTCGCGGATATTCCGTCAGAGGCAACAAGGTCGCGCGCTCCATGGGATTCGTCGAACGCTGCGTATTGGGATCAAACGCGCGGATGGATTCGATGGTGTCGCCAAGCAGCTCGACGCGCACTGGCTGCGGCGATTCCGGCGAGTAAATATCAATGATGCCGCCGCGCACCGCGTACTGCCCTGGCATCTCGCAGGTGATTTGCTTGTCGTAACCGGCGCTGGAAAGAAAATCAATCAACTCTTCGTGCGGAATGGATTCATCGCGCGCGATGGTGCGCGCCAATTGCGAATAAAATTCGCGGTCGCGCATGCGCCACACTGCGGCTTGGACCGGGACGATCAGCAGATCCGCATCGCCCGTGGCAAAGCGCCACAACGCCACAGCTCTATCTTCAGAAATTTCCGCGTGGGGCGAACGATTGTCGTACGGCAGCACTTCATGCGAAGGCAAATGCGCCACGCGCCGCCCGGGCTTGCCGGTGACCGCGCGATAAAAATAACGCACCGGCTCGAGCAACGCTTCGGCGCGCTGATTGGTATCCACCAGCAGCACCGTCGGCCGGCCCAGTTCAGCAAACGCCAGCGGAATCAGCAGCGCTTTCGCGGAATCGGTGAGGCCAGCCAGGCGCACTTCACCGCCACTGCGCCTCAGCGCTTCGAATGTTTCCTCGACAACCGGGCGGCGTGCAACCCGCGCGAGAAGCTCGCTGACCAGGGGAAGAATCATGCTTGAAGTTCGGTAATGCGTTCGACCAGCCGCGAGGTTGAGTAGCCGGGCTCGAGCGGTAGGCGCACCACTCGCCCGCCCGCTGCTTTTACTGCGTCGTCATCCGCGCAGTCGTTTGCGCTTGAGTCGGCTTCGCCGCCTTGCGCAAACACATCCGGCGCCAAGCGCGCGATGAATTCGGCTGCGGTGGCTTCGTCGAAGATCGCGACGAAGTCCACAGCCACGAGGGCCGCCAGAATCTCAGCGCGTTCGGCTGCAGGCGTGATCGGCCGCGCGGGAGGCTTTCCGGCATGCGCGGGTGCCGGTGCTGGGGATTGAGCTGGAGCGCCGATCAGTTTATCGGCCTGCTCCGTCGCGATACGCACGCTTTCGTCGCTCTGCAGCGTTACGATTAATATGTCGCCCAGACCGCGCGCCTGCTCCAGCAATCGAACGTGCCCCGGGTGCAACAGGTCAAACGCCCCGGCCACGCACACCACGCGCTTTCCGTTGCGTTTCCAGTCCTGACGTTGGAGAATCAATTCGGATTGCGAGACCACTGCCAATTGCCCATTCCTCATTCCGCCCGAGCGGAAAAACGCAAACAGATCATTCTATCATGCCGCTCGGAAATGCCGCGGAGCGCCCAGTGAAGCTCTGGCAGATTATTCTCGCGATCATCGGCGTGGTATTTCTAGCGCTTGGCTCGCGCTGGATTCGCGTCGCGGAGCTGCCGAAGCAGGAACTGTGGCTCGACGCAGGCGGCTGCCACACGCCGATGACAGTTCTCGACCCGCCCGCCGATGTAAAACCCGCAGGCAGCGTCGTGCTGCTGCACGGGCTTTCAGCCAATCGCCGCCTGATGATGTATCTAGCCGAAGATTTTGCCGGCCACGGTTTTCGCGCGTATGCGTTAGATCTCCCCGGTCACGGCGATAGCCGCGACGCATTTTCGTTCGCCCACGCACAGGATTGCGCCACCGCCGCGGTCGAATCCTTGATTCACAGCGGCCAGCTCGACCCTAAAAACACGATCCTGCTGGGTCACTCGATGGGCGGCGCCATCGCCATCCGCATGGCCGATCGCGATCCTGTAGCCGCGACCATCGCGCTATCGCCCGCGCCGATGACTACGCCGCAACGTATGCCCGCAAATTTGCTGGTGTTCAGCGCCAGCGCGGATCTGGGCATCCTGAAACGCGTGGCGCAAAGCCTCTCCGACGCAGCCGGCGGCGAGCGCATCGCTCCTGAAGATTTCGTGCAGCAACGCGCGTTCGAACTGCGCCGCCTGCCGCGTTCGACGCACACCAGCCTGCTTTCCGACCGCCGCGTGGCGCACGACTCCGAAAAATGGGCGATGGAAACGCTGTTCCCCGATATTGCCGCGGACACGCTCACGTTGAATCTCGATCTCGCCACCTACGAAACTTTCGGTAAAGGACGCAGACGCCTCGCCGGTGGCGTGCTCGGTTTCCTCGGCATACTGCTGCTGTTTCCGATGGTCGTAAGCCTGGCGTCAAAACTCGCACCGCCCTCAGCCGCGACTGCCAGCGCCGCGCCGCAAATCGAATCGCCAGGGAATCATCCCTCTGCTCGCCTGCTTCTCGGCGAAGGCGCACTCTGCGCAATGGTCGGCGTGCTTGTGCTGGTCCTCGGCGTGCCGCTAAGGTTCCTGCATCTATATACCGGCGCATACCTCGCGTCGCTGCTGCTGATCGTCGGTATCCTGCTGCTCATTTTCAATTTCGGCTTTGCGATGGAATACGCATCCCTGCACATCAAGCCGCTCGCCGTCGCCGCAATCTTAGCCTTCGCCACGTTCCTCGCCATCGGCGCATGGCTAAATTGGCAGCTCGACGACGCATGGCTCAACGCCCCGCGCTGGCTCCGCTTCGTCGGCTTGCTGCCAGTCACATGGATTTACTGTTTCGCCGAAGAAGTCGCGTTAGGCCCCGTGCATCACGGACTCGAACGCACGGTACGCTTCGCAGTTTTCCTCCTCCTGCGCCTGGAACTATTCCTCGCCTGCACCCTGGCCTGGTATCTTTTCGCCAGCGGACAGGTGCTAATCCCGCTTCTTTTCGTGTTCCTGGCGGCGTTTTCGATCCTGCAAAGGCTTGCTACCGATGCGTTACGGGTGCGCACAGGCTCCGCCACAGCCGCGGCAATATTTGGTGCTATACTCGCTTCCTGGTTCATTGCCGGTGTTTTCCCTCTAACTTGAGCCAGGTCACAGCAGGGGACATGAAAGAAATAGCGATTGTCGGCGGCGGTCCTGCCGGTGCGCTTTGTGGCGAACGTCTGGCCAGCGCCGGTTTTCAGGTGACGATTTACGACGAGCGTCTCGCATGGGAAAAGCCCTGCGGTGGCGGCTTAACTCATAAAGCCATCGAAGCTTATCCTTTCCTGCTCGATTCCCCACAGCCTAAAAAAATCGTGCGCAAAGCCGAACTGATTTCCAGCAGCGGCCACCGCGCGCAATTTGAAATGAATCATCCGATCGTGATTTACGCGCGAAAAGTCCTGAACGGCCTGCTGCTCGACCGCTCCATCGCTGCGGGATGCACGGCGGTTTGCTCGCGCGTGACCAACGTCAACACCAGCGGCGCGCGCGTCAGCCTGATGGCCGCGGGCGAAGAGCGCTTTTCGGATTTTATCGTGCTGGCCGCCGGAGCGCGCAATCAATTGCTGCCGGAAACCACTGCCCTCGGCGCAAAAGATCTGGAAGTCACCATGGGCTATTTCGTGCCTACCGAAGAAGACATCATCAAAGTGAAATTTCTCAAACAGTTCGAGGGCTATCTGTGGTCTTTCCCGCGCGCCGATCATCTTTCCGTGGGCATCTGCGCGAAAATGGGCCAGACTTCGACGCCAGTTTTGCGTCGCCACTTGGATGCGTTCTTCGAGGAAGAAAAAATTCCACGGGCGGGCGCGCAGTTTTACAGTCACGTGCTTCCTTCGCCGCAAGCCAAAACCATTCGCAGCCGCAAAATCATGGGACGCAACTGGGCTATGGCCGGAGACGCGGCTGCCACGGTTGATCCCATCACCGGAGAAGGATTGTATTACGCGTTGCGCTCCGGCGATTTGCTGGCGCAGGCCATCGCCGCAGGTCAGCCCGAACTTTATCCCGCGCAATTGCGCGCCGCCTTCTCTGCGGACTTGGAATTCGCCGCCAACATCGCGAGAAAAGTTTTTCGCGGAAATTTTCTGGGCAGCGCCATCACCACGCGCATGGTGCAACTGGTGAATTATTCACCGGCATTTCGCGGTTTGATTCGCGACGTCTTCAGCGGCTCGCAGGATTATCGCAGCTTGAAGCGCCGGCTGTGGGCTCAGCTGGGCATCACCGTCGCGGAATTCACGCGCAGCTTCCTTGATCCGCGCACGATCGTCTGTGGGCGAGGTGGCGCACCAACTCCTGCCAGCGACCGAGAACCTGCGCAATGACGCAATGAAACGTCGAGTGAAACCACGCAAACGCAGCGCCCCAGCGAAAAAAGCAAAACGCTCCGCGATTTCGCATGCGCCAGTCGCAGGAATGCCGCGCATCGGTCTGGAATCCTCCGTACAGCGCGTGGTGCCGCACGAGTGGACGATCGCCGCGTTCGATCCGCGCCTGCCACCCGTGCTTTCCACTCCTGCGATGATCGGCATGATGGAAATCGCCGCATTGCAGGCCGTGCAACCGGAACTGCCATCCGGCGCGATCACGGTCGGCACGCGCATCGAAGTGGATCATCTGAAGGCGGTCACCGATGGCGCCACCGTTCGTGCTGCCGCGAGGCTGGTCGGCTACCAAGGCCGCTTTTTGGTCTTCGAAGTGGAAGCGCGATCCGGCGATTTAGTTTTGGGGCGCGGCAAAGTTTTCCGCGCGATCGTTGATAATCGAAAATTCGCGCAGCCTGCGGACGAAAAATAATCTCAGCCGGCTTCTGATTCGAATCCGGCGACGGGATGGTCGTGCATGAAACTTCTAGCAGCTTTCTTGTTCATCCTCGCCGCACTCTTCCCGCACGCGACCTCGGCAGCAACTACGGCGGCATCCGCTGCGAAAGCTCCACTCGAAGTTGTGGTACTCGGCTCCGGCGGACCGCGCCCCTTCGGCCGCGCGAGCGCGAGTTACATCGTCATGGTTGATGGCACGCCGCGAATCCTGATGGACGCGGGACCCGGCGCTTTCCTACGCATCGGCGAATTGGGTTTGGACCTCTCGAGCGTGGATACCATCCTGCTGACGCACCTGCACATTGACCACAGCGGCGATCTCGCGGCCTTCTTCAATGCGCGTGCTCTCTCGAGCGACGGCCCCATCACCTACCGCATTTTTGGCCCCGATGGCGGCGGGCTTTTCCCCAAGACATCGCGCTTCGTGGACCTGCTCGTAGGCGATGGAGGCGTGTTTCCGTATCAAAAGACTTTTGGCGCAGACGAGAAGTTCATCGTGAAGGATCTGGCGATCAATCTGGATTCGGCGCGAACCACGATTCTCGATGATCATGGCCTGGTAATCGAAGAGGTCGCGACGCACCACGGCGATTGCCCGTCGGTGGCGTACCGCATCACGTATCAAGGCGTCACGCTGGTTTATTCAGGAGACATGGACGCCTCCGCGCTGCCGAATCTGGTGCGCCTCGCAAAGAACGCAGACCTATTGATATTTAATTGTGCAGTGCTCGATCCACCTCAATCGCCCGAGCCGCTGTACGAATTGCACACTCCGCCCCGCAGAATCGGCGAGGCCGCGCACCAAAGCGGCGCGAAGAGCCTGCTGCTCAGCCACACCGCGCCAGACGTCGAAGGCCGCGAGACCGAGGTGCGCAGTTCGATTCGCGTGAATTATTCCGGCCCGGTAGCGTTCGCCACCGACCGCCTCCGCGTGAAAGTCGGCGGCAGTTGAGCCAGACCAAGCTCGCGTGTTACTCTGCCTTTCTGCCTGAGTGCTCGAGTGGCGGAACTGGCAGACGCGCCGGACTCAAAATCCGGTGGCCGCAAGGCCGTGTGGGTTCGATTCCCTCCTCGAGCACCATTTGTACTTTTGCGCCAGCCCATCGCGCACAAAGTAATTCCCTCCTCCACGGAGCGCAGCATGAAAAACTCCACGCCGGAAAGTAAAAATCAAGAACCGAACGAAGGTTTGACGCGCCGCCGCTTTCTGGAGAGCACGGTCGGCACCACTGTCGCATCCGCGATGGCTGGTGGTTTATTAACGCACGCCAACGCGAATACGCATGCACCCGCTGCGGACGCCGACGTGCGGAACGGCATCCCCTACCGCACGCTCGGCAACACCAACGAAAAGGTGTCCTGCGTCGGCCTCGGCGGATATCACCTCGCCCGGCAAAGTGACGTGCAGGAAAGCGTCCGGATCATCCGCACCGGGCTCGATGAAGGCATCAATTTCCTGGACAACTGCTGGGACTACAACGGTGGCGAAAGCGAAATCCGCATGGGCAAAGCGCTGCAGGATGGTTACCGCCAGAAAGCTTTCCTGATGACCAAGATTGACAGCCGCACCAAGCAAGGCGCAACCAAGCAAATAGACGAATCACTGCGCCGCCTGCAAACCGACCACGTGGACCTTCTGCAATTTCATGAAGTGATTCGCAATACTGATCCCGATGCTATTTTCGCCGCGAATGGCGGCATGGAAGCAGCGGTCGCCGCGAAACAACAAGGTAAGTTGCGTTACATCGGATTCACCGGACACAAAAGCCCGGAGATTCACCTGAAAATGCTGGACGCAGCCTTCGCCCACAAATTCACTTTGAATTCCGTGCAGATGCCGCTGAATGTGATGGACGCGCATTACGACAGCTTCGAGAAATTAGTGCTGCCCGTGCTGCTGGCGCACAACATCGGCGTGCTGGGCATGAAACCGATGGGCGATGGCCTGATTCTTCAAACTAAAACAGTGGAAGCGGTGGACTGCCTCCGGTACGCGCTGAATTTGCCCACCAGCGTGGTCATTACCGGGTGCGATTCACTTCCCATTCTGCAGCAGGCGCTGCAAACCGCGCGCGCGTTCCGCCCGCTGAGCCAGGAATACGTGGCCGCGCTGCTGGCAAAAACCGAAAAAGTTGCTCAGAACGGCGAGCACGAGCTATACAAAACCGCCCACAATTTCGACGGCACAATTCAAAATCCGGAGTGGCTCGACTAACTAACCTCCGCTGCCGCCGCGAATCAGACGAATTGCTTCTGGCAGCGCTGCAGCTTCTGTTGGCGATCCGCCACCCGGGCCGCCGCGCGGCGCGGCTCCATTTCCATCCTGCGCGTCCGCTGATCCATCGCCGCCTTCACCCGGCGCGAGAAACAAATTCGATTCCAGCCCATGCTGCTTCGTGTACAAATCAAAATACCGTCCGTGCGCCGCGTACAACGTCGCATGCGTGCCGCGCTCGATAATCCGCCCAGCCTCCAGCACCAGAATCTGGTCCGCGCGCCGCACCGTGGATAGCCGGTGCGCGATCACAAACGTAGTCCGTCCGCGCATCAGATAGCGCAAGCCTTCCTGAATGAACGCCTCCGATTCGGAATCCAGGCTCGAAGTCGCTTCGTCCAAAATCAAGATGCGCGGATCGGCCAGAATTGCGCGCGCAATGGATACGCGCTGGCGCTGCCCGCCGGAAAGTTTTACGCCGCGCTCGCCCACCACCGTGTCGTACTTCTTCTCGAATCCTTCCGCAAATTCATCCACGCGCGCGATGCGGCACGCCGCCAGAATCTCTTCCTCCGTCGCATTCGGTCGCGAAAATCCCACATTCTCGCGAATCGAGCCGTCGAAAAGAAAAGTCTCCTGCAGCACCACGCCCAGCTGCGTGCGGTAGGAATTCAGGCGCACCTTCGCCAGATCCACGCCATCCACCAGGACGCGTCCGGCCGTCGGCACGTAAAACGCTGCAATCAATCCGATCACCGTGGATTTTCCCGCGCCCGAAGGACCAACGAGTGCCGTCACCGTTCCCGGCTGCGAATTAAATCCGATCTCGTGCAACACTTCCTTGCCAGTGTCGTAAGAGAAACTCACATTCTCGAAAATCACTTCGCCGCGAATGCGCTCCAGCGATTCGCGCCGATTAGGATCTTCGTCTTCTGGATTCTCGTTCAATACCTCGCGCGTGCGCTCCAACCCCGCCAGGGCCTCGGTGATCTGCGGCCCGATCGCCACGATCTGGAAAACCGGCGCGATCAAAAATCCCAGAAACAATGTGTACGAAAAGAAAGTTCCAGGGGTCATGGTCCCAGCGAGAATCTGCCGCGCGCCCAGGAACATAATCATTGCGCTGACGATTCCCATCAGGCTGGTGGCCGAAAGGCTCATCAAAGAAGTGGCCGTAAGCGTTTGCAGCACATTGTCGAGCAACCGCTGCACTCCCTCGCCAAAAACTTTCTCCTCGCGCGCTTCCGCGTGATACCCCTTCACCACGCGCACGCCGCCGATGGATTCGGTGAGCCGGCCGGTCACTTCAGCGTTGATCTTCGGCCGCGCGCGAAAAATCGGCCGAATGGTCTTGAACGCCCGGTTCAGCGTCACTCCAAAAATAAAAAGTATGACGAACGCGAGCGCCGTCATGCTCACGCTGGTGCGCAGCAGGTACACCATGGCGAACACTGCCGTCAGAATGCCGCCCGCGAATTCCACCAGCCCCGTGCCGATCAGATTACGTACGCCTTCCACGTCGCTCATGATGCGCGAAATCAGTACCCCGGTCTTGTTCGCGTCGTAAAACGACACCGGCAGACGCCCGATGTGTGCCTGCACTTTTTCGCGCAGCTCAGAAATCATGCGCCAGGAAGATTTGGAGAGCAGTTGCGTCAGCGCGTAGGAAGTGAGGCCCTGAATAACCGTGGCCGTCACCACCACCAGGACGATCACCGGCAGCAGGCGCGCTTGGCGTTTCAGGATTACGTCGTCGAGGAAATATTTTGTAGAAGCAGGAAGCACCAATCCGGAAACGCGATTGATCACCATCAGACCGAAGCCCGCAGCCAGCACCCAGCGCCTCGGCTTGATCAGCGCCAGCACGTCCGGCAGCAGCTTCCAGTCGAATTTCGCTTTCGCCGGCTTGCCGTCGCCGCTATTCTTCTTTTCCTGGCGCTCCATACGATTGCCCATGCGTTCCACGCCAGGACTGGTTTGTCTTCCAAGCATCCCTAACTATACCTTGAAATTCTTTTCACCGCCTGCGCCGCCCAACCTTCGCCAGAATCGCTTTCTCTGTGTCCTCCACCGTTCTATAAGCTCTCGATGTTAAACCTTTTGAGGTTGCCACCAAGCCTCGCCCCAGTTGTCTCGCCCAAGCACGGATGATAGACTCACCGCATGGCCAAGAAAAAACCCACACGCAAAAAGAAATCCGCGAAGAAACCAGTTCGCCCCAAAAAGAAAATAATCCTGAAGAAAAAGCTGGCCCCGGCAAAGAGCGCCACCAAAAAGAAGCCCGCACGCGGCAAGAAACCCGCGCGCCGCACGCCCGCCGACATTTCCAATCCGATTTCCTCGCCCCGCGGCCGCGGCCTGGGCCCAGGCGCCGGCGGACAATCCGGCGACAACCAAGGCCTCTCGCGCCGGGAAGTAGCAGACTCCGAAAGCGTGGAAGAATTGACGGAAGAAGGTCAGGAATACGAGGCCGAAGTGATCAGCGGCGTGGAAAACGCCCCAGACCCCGACCAGGGTGAAGTGACCACCAAGCAAGTTCCCGAAGACGACGTGCCCAGCGAATACGACGACCAGGACCAGTAGCGAAGACCAGGAACCAACGTCAGTAGCGAAGATCAATTACAAAGTTCAAAAGCTAATCCGCAAGCGCTCGATCCGGCGCAACCGCAACAATACTGCCAGGACTCCGCCGCTCGGCCCAACACCACGGGCAATCCTGGGTCGTCCGCAGTGCTGGGTCGAGTCGTACGAAGTCATCTTTGGCCGCGCCGTAGGCGCCCAACCACTTCCTCCAGCTTAGTTCCCTCCCGCCGTATGGCTCCGCGCGCGTCCGCCGCGCTCCTCGCCGTACGCTTCATCCGGGTCTCGAATATTGTGCGCAGGTTGTTCGTTGAATGTCCTCATGAACGCGTCTACCTCCTCGGAAGCCTTCTCCTTGGCGACGCCGTAGCGTTCCTGTATGCGCCCGATCAACTTGTCGCGCTTGCCGCCAATCACTTGCAGGTCGTCGTCGGTCAAGTGTCCCCATTTTTCGCGCACTTGTCCCTTGTACTGTTTCCACTTCCCTTCTAATTGTTCGAAGTTCATAGATGGTCTTCCCCTTTGCGACCTGATTCGCGCCCGCTCGCCCCTCGCGAGCCACTTCCCATGATCGCGTTTGAACGTCCACAGCGTACCCACGCAATGCGCTTGCCAGCGCCTCCGCCAATCTTGAAGTTGAGCCGGGAGAGCGACATCCGCCGCTCCGCAGGCCTGCCCTGCTTGCAGCTGTCCGGCGAGCCGCCGTGTAGTTTTGCCGCAGCTTGGCCCGTTTTTCCCCGGTGCGCCGCCAGACTCGGAAGGTAGGCTTTCCCGTCCAGCCACAATCGCAGCGCCTTGCCGGACCGGAAAGGCCCGTACCTTTTCCGCGTCTTCACTTGTTAGAAATTTGTCACATCGGATTGGCCCAGGTAACCTTGCTTGCTACGATCGCATCTGCTACACATGCGTTAAGCCAAGCTCCAAACTTTTTCACTTTAATTTCGCATCAAAAGCTCGCGGCTCGGGTTTGCAGACGGTAAGGCACAAAATTCCCCGGTGCGGTCACGCCGGATGGCTGTTTGGCCGATAAAAGAACTGAATGGTAGCTACCACGGGTGAATTCCACTTCTGATGGAAGGGATAATTCCATGATCAAGCGTGCCTGTCTGTTGAGCATCCTGGTGGTGGCCGCGGCCATGACGATAGTGTCCTGCGGTGGCGGTGGTGGTAGCACCCCGCCCCCGGCCACAGTCACTGTGTCCATCACTACAAACGTCATGAATATCGAGACCTTCCAGACCGTGCAATTCGCCGCCACCGTCACTGGCACTACGAATACCGCCGTCACCTGGCAGCTCAGCTGCAATACGACTCCGGCCTCAGTTTGCGGCACGCTGTCCGCCAGCGGCCTTTACGTCGCGCCAAACACCGTCCCGACGCTTGCAACCGCCGACAGCACCGATCCCGCCCAATTGATCGTCACCGCCACTTCGCAGGCCGACTCCAGCGCTTCTGCTACTACCGGGACGTTCACCATTGACTCGCTCAACATGCAGCCGCTGATGGCTCCCGTAAAGCTCGGCTCGTCCGGTTCGAATGTGGACGCGATCTGCCTAACCCCCGCGCCTGGATTTTGCTTCGGCGGAACGCTGGGTTCGTTGGTTACTGGTGGCGGGAAAACCTACGTCCTGTCGAATAACCACGTCCTTGGTCTCAGCGACGGCGGCGCCAACGGCCAGGGCGTGACGCAACCCGGCGTCATTGAAACGAACTGCTCAACCACCGGAACGATTACTGTCGCGAACGTATCGAACATCATCAATCTGCAGACGCAACCGATCCCGGCGTTTCCCGTGGACGTGACCACCGCGCAGATCATCAACGGACAAGTGGACCCCAACGACAATATTTTGGAATTGGGAACGCTCAGCATGGTCAACGGCGTGCAAGTGCCGCAGCCCGCTCCGCCAGTCGCAGGTTCCGGCATGGCGGCCACGGTCGGCCAATTATTGGCGAAAAGCGGACGCACCACAGGCTTGACGTGCGCGACGGTCGAGGCCATTGATGCGTCCATGATCGAGGTCGGCTATTCAATTGGCTGCGCAACCACCACTTCCTTCAACGTCACTTACAACGACGAAGTCGTGGTCGGCAACATGACCAATGGCCAGAACTTCATCGGCGATGGCGATTCCGGTTCCCTCGCTGTGGACGCAGCTACCGCGCAGCCTGTGGCGCTAATGTTCGCGGGCAGCGACACCGACGCCGTTGGCAATCCCGTCGGCGACGTTCTCAATGCTCTGAAGAGCACCACTGGAGGAGCGACGTTCACATTTGTCGGCGGCGCCACGCACACGGTACCGGGATGCTCGCTGCCGGGCCTTAGCTCAGTGACGGTGACGCCACAATCGGCAGCCGCGACTCTTCCCAACAGCGCCTCGCAGCGCGCGCAAACAGTCGCCAGCAGCAACAGCACGCAAATTATGAGTACGCCAGGCGTCTCGGCATATGGCGGAGGCGGCAGCCTCGATGCCCCGCAAGAGCCGGCCGTGATGATCGTCGTCGCGCCGGGAGCATCGCACGCCGGAATTCCCGCGACGATCGACGGCGTGCGTACGCGCCTCATCGAATCGAACTCCCCAACCGCGCACGGTCCTTTGACCCCGCAACAGACAGCGCAACTCGCAACGGAATCAGCGCAGGCGCAGACCATCACCATCTCCGACGCCGCCATCGCGCAGACCAAATCCATCAAAGAGCAGCATGCGGCGGACCTGATGAGAGACCCCGCGGTAATCGGCGTTGGCGTCAGCGCCAGCCTCGATGGCCCCGGCGATCCGGCACTGATAGTTTACGTGCTGAAAGGCAAAGCGCACGGCGCCATCCCCGCGACGATTGACGGCATCCGCACCCGAGTAAAAGAAACCGGCCCGTTCCGCGCCAACGTATCCCATCCGCTGAAGTCCACCACCGCAGCCGGCTGCCGCGTGCCGAAGACCGCGCCAGCCACCACGCTGAACGCCGCGCCAGTCCCGCCAGCGTCGCGTAACACCGGTGAGTAGTTCCTTTTGATCCTATAGCGTCCATCCTGCCGTTGCGGGACGGACGTATTTGCCCTGACCTTTCGCTGGGTGCACTGCGTCGGAATCCGTTTCGATTTCCCAGCTTCGAAGTGAACTCGCTCGCCGCTTCCATCCGCCGCAACTAATGATATCCTCCACCTCGACCTGACATGGCGCCCCGGAAGCCACCTACTCTGCAATACATCTGCCTGGCAATCCTCTTCGTGCTCGCCTGCGTCTACCAAACCCGCGCGATGCTCTACTACTTCCCCGATATGTTTCACCGGACGGCCGGCTGGCCTTTCGTTCCCGCATATAACGCCGGCGAGCCGCACCTGAATTTTGTGCAGCCCAACGCGCGTGGCGCTGGAATAAAGGAGAACGACGTCCTGGTCGCCGTCAACGGACGACCCGTTACCGGCACATCCGTGTTCGGCGAAGCAATCGCACGCGCCAAAACAGGCGATACGATGCAAGTAACCGTCCGCACGCCCGGTGACGCCACTCCGCGCAACGTCAACGTGACCATCGAGCCTCACCGCCTCGATTTGAGCAGCGCCGTCACGGTGACGGCTGTGATGCTGAAGATTGTCCTGCCGGTGTTTTGCATTCTGCTGGGATTCTGGGTGGCGGCGGTGCGCCCGCGCGATCCATCGGCGTGGCTACTGGTGCCGGTGCTGCTGTTTCTCTCAACGCTCTACGGTGCCGGAATCGAAAGCTGGGGGCCCGGGATTCGCGACCTGGCGACGATCTACCGCGTCGGACTCAATTCCGGCTGGCCGCTATCCATGTTCCTGTTCGGCCTGTATTTCCCGGAGCGCGCGCCGGAGCGGAAAGATCCTCGCTGGTGGCGCTGGACCGTGACCATTTTTATTCCCACTCTGATCCTGGCGGCGGTCCTGACGATAATCGAACAAGTCGGCGAAGTCGAGAATTTCGCCGCGGTTGCGCGCCTGGACGCGGTCTTGGAGCGCATGAACCCCCTGATTTTCCTCCTCACGTTCGCTGGCGTGGGCAGCTTCTTCGCGTCCATGAAGATCAAATCGAGCCTGGCGGCATCGCGCGACGTGAAGCGCCGCTTCAATCTGGTTTATGCCGGCGCGACGGTGGCATTGACGCCGCTTTTCATCCTCTCCGTCGTTCAGTCCATCAGGAACCGGCCGCTCGAGCAGATTTTTCCGGGATGGCTGGTGCTGGGCTGCCTGCTATTGCTGATGTTTTTCCCGGCGACGCTGGCTTACGCGATCGTGGTGCAGCGCGCGATGGATGTGCGTGTGGTGATTCGCCAGGGCCTGCAGTACGCGCTGGCGCGGCGCGGCGTCCTGGTTCTGCAGATCATCCTCACCATCATCATCGTAACGGCGGCGGTCACTCTGGAAAGCGGCGCCGAGCGCAGTCGGCCGCAGAAGATCGTGATCATTTCCCTCAGTTTCATCGCCATCTTGTGGCTGCGCCGGTTATCGGTTTCTGTGCGCGCGTGGGTTGACCGCCGTTTTTTCCGCGACGCCTACAACGCCGAACAGATTCTTGCCGGCCTCAGCGACGAGGTCCGTTCGATCGTGGAGACCAAGCCACTGCTAGAACGCGTGGCGCAGCGCATCGCTGAATCCCTGCATGTGCCGCGCGTCGCTGTGCTGCTGCAGGACGGCGCTTGGTACAAACCCGCTTACGCTATGGGCTATTCACCAGCGCCCGACGGCATCCTGCCGGATTCCGCCGCAACCATTCAGCGCTTACGCCAGGCTTCTGACCCGGAGCGGATTTATCTCGAAGACCAGGATTCCTGGATCAATTCCTCCGCTGTTTCGGATGAAGAACGGCGCACGATCACCGATCTTCGTCCCCAGTTATTGCTGCCGCTTTCGATGAAGGAAAAGCTCCTGGGCCTGATCGCACTCGGCGAAAAACGTTCGGAAGAGCCTTATTCCGGCACCGACTTGCGCTTGCTGAAATCCGTCGCCACGCAAACCGGGCTTGCGCTCGCCAACGCGCAGCTAACCAGCGCTATCGCTGTGGAAGTGGGCCGCCGCGAAAAAATGAACCGCGAAATCGAAATCGCTCGCGAAGTGCAGGAACGCTTGTTCCCGCAGAAACTGCCCCCTGTTGCCGAAGTGGATTATTGCGGGCGCTGCCGCACGGCGCTGGGCGTCGGTGGCGATTATTACGATTTTCTGGCGCTACCGGGAGGAATGCTCGGCGTCGCTCTCGGTGATATTTCTGGCAAAGGGATTCCCGCCGCGCTGATGATGGCCAGCTTGCAGGCTTCGCTGCGCGCCGAAGCCATGCGCGCCGGCAACGAGATAGCCGCGCTGATGTCGCGGGTCAATCAGGCTTTGTACGAAGCTTCCTCGGCCGATCGCTACGCCACTTTTTTCTACGCGCAATTCGATCCTGCTTCGCGCCGCCTCACCTATGTGAACGGCGGCCACTGCGCGCCAATGCTATTTCGCTCTGACGCATGCGCGGGAGCCGCCGGACCCGCCGGAATCGAGCGCCTCGGCAGCAAGAAAATCGAACGGCTCGACGAGGGTGGCCCCGTCATCGGATTGATTCCGGAGTGCGCCTACCTGCAAGCGGAGCTTACGCTCGCTGCCGGCGATCTACTGGTGATTTTCACCGACGGCGTCAGCGAAGCCATGAATACCGCGCTGGAAGAATGGGGAGAAGAACGTTTGATCGCCACGGTGCGCTCTGCACAAGGCTGCGACGCTTCCGAAATCATCATCCGCATCATGCAAGCAGCAGATCAATTCGCAGCCGGCGCCCCACAGCACGACGACATGACTCTAATCGTCCTGCGCTTCTGACGATGCGCCTGGCACCGTCCCGCCACCCAAAGATTCTCAGTTGCTTTTCCGGCCCAGCCGCAGCTATAAGTGGATGACGCCAGCCCAAACTAGAGAGGTTATACAATGAAAATCCAGACCGCAATTTTCGCCATAGCTCTCTGCAGCAGCACCATCGCGCTACCATCCGCATTCGCGCGCACCACGCCCACCACGCCACAGAAATCATCCGCGCAAACGGCCCAATCCGCCCACGCGGACATCGTCAACGCCACCGGCCAGAAAATTGGCACGGCCACATTTTCCCCAACCTCTGGCGGCGTGCGCGTTGATGTGGACGTGACGCAACTGCCTCCCGGCACGCACGGCATCCACATTCACGCAGTGGGAAAATGCGAAGGCCCCGATTTCAAGACGGCGGGCGGACATTTCAATCCAGCAGGAAAAAAGCACGGCAAGGACAATCCGGAAGGCGCCCACAACGGTGATCTGCTGAATCTGGAAATCGGCGCCGATGGCCACGGCACCGCGTCTCTGCTGGACGCGAACGTCACGCTCGGCGACGGCCCCACTTCGCTCTTCCAGCCCGGCGGCACAGCGCTCGTCATCCACGCCAGCGCGGACGATTACAAGACCGACCCCGCCGGAAATTCCGGCGCGCGAATCGCCTGCGGCGTAATTCAGAAATAACGGTCCAGAAGTTACGGTCCAAAAAATATCGGTCCGGAAATAACTCGTCGCGCGCAGCCGGGAGGCGTTGCAGAATTACTGCGTATCAATCGTGCGCAGCGCGGTCTGTTCATCGGGAAAATCGGTGAACACCGTGTGCAGATTCGTCATGTGCAGAATTTCCCGCGCTCGTGGGCTCAAATCCACGGCGTGCAATTCCGCATTATTCTTGCGCGCCGAATACAGTCCGCGAATCAACTGGCCGATCCCGGAGCTATCGAGATAGGACACGTCGCGAAAATTCAGCAGCACGCGCTTGCGTCCGTCCTCGAACAGGTCCAGCAGCAGTTCGTGGACCGCTTCGCCCTCGATCAGCGTAAATCTTCCGCGCACATCCACCACCGTAACGCTACCCAATTGACGGGTACTAGCACTAAACCCCACTAATGGCCTCCGCACAGATGCAGGCCGTCATCTTACCGCAAGCGCCAGCAAAACCTGAAATCGGGGCAACGGCCAACAGCGGGTCAGTTTAGGGAATTCGTCCAGTTATTCTGCCGGATCACTTCCTCAACGATTACGGGCCGCTGGAAATGATTTGGAAGTCCAACTCGTCCTACTCTTTAATCTGTCGTAGAGGAGAGGGTTTAGTTTCACAGCCGTCGGAAACGTGCACGCACCGATGGGGCCGTTTCCCCTAAAGCGCTAGCGCCACACTGAGTCATCCTTGCCAGAAAGGACCCTGTCCAGATATGTCGCGGTGCTGATCAGAGCCAGATGTGTGAATGCTTGTGGGAAGTTGCCGAGGTGTCGCCCGCTTGGACCAATTTGCTCCGAGTAGAGCCCAAGATGGTTCGCGTATCCCAAAAGTTTCTCAAACAACAATTGAGCCTTTTCCAGCTCTCCAGCGCGCGCCAGGCATTCGATGTACCAAAACGAGCAGGCAGTGAAGCTGCCCTCGGCGCCCGGAAGCCCGTCCACGTGGGTGCGTTCCGGCTCGTAGCGACGGACAAGGGTATCTTCGACGAGCCGTGCTTCAATCGCTTTCATTGTCGAGCGCCACATCGGATCGACCGGGCTAATGAACCGCATGAGTGGCATAAGCAAGACCGACGCATCCAGGTCCCTGCCCCCCTTCGACTGTACAAACGACTGCAAATCGTCATTCCAGAAGTTCGCAAAGATGTCCTCTCGAATCGCGTCGCGCGTTCGCAGCCAAGCGTCGAATGGCCCGGACAGGGAGCGTTTCTGTGCAAGCCGCAAGGCTCGATCGAAAGCTACCCAGCACATCAGACGGGAGTGTAGGAACTCTCGCGCATCGCCGCGAACCTCCCATATGCCTCGATCGGGGCGTTGCCAGTTCTTGCCCAGCCACTCCAAGATGCGCTGAACATCCCGCCAACCTGCGTTCGAAATCGAGTCCCCGTATTTATTTGCGAGATAGATGGCGTCCATCATTTCGCCGTAAATATCCAGCTGCAACTGCTGATAGGCCGCGTTCCCGATGCGCACGGGCCCCGAATGTTCATACCCCTGCAGATGATCAAGCGTCAGCTCATCAAGCTTCTGCCTGCCGTCAATCCCGTACATCACCTGTAATGGTCCCCTTTCCGCATCGTCGCCAAGCCGCTCCTTCAACCAGTCGATGAACGCCTCGGTTTCTTCGACAAAACCTAGTCGGATCAGCGCGTAAAGCGTAAATGTCGCATCTCGCAACCATGTGAAGCGATAATCCCAATTGCGCACTCCGCCAATTTGTTCCGGCAGGGAAAATGTCGGCGCTGCGATCAACGATCCATGCTCCCGGCTGATCAGCAACTTCAACATTAAGGCCGACCGGTTGATCATCTCGCGCCAGCGACCCTTGTACTTTGATTTCGCGATCCATTCCTTCCAGAAACGTGATGTCTCCTGGAAACGCTGCTTCACGAACTCCATTTCGGGTTGCTGTCCTTGAGGGCGAACTCCACCAAAGACAAACGTCGCCTTCTGGCCCGCTCGAAGTCTGAATTCGGAGGTTACATCCTGGGAGTGCTGTTGCAGGGCAATGGTGGAGTACAACGCCAGCGGCGCACAGTTATCGCTCGCTGGCGAGAAAATCGCGCACCCTTCCTCGATTTTCACGGTGTGGTCACACATCCCATAGTTAAATCGTGGCTGGCACCGCATCTTGAACTCGACCTCACCCCTGATCACGGTTAGGGTACGGACAATCTCATTCGGTTCTTTCCCGTCGGTCCCGATGGGCATGTAGTCAGTCAGTTCGGCCACGCCCTCTTCCGCAAGAAATCGCGTGAGCAGAATGTTCGTATCGGGCAAATATAGCTGTCGAACCTGCGTTTTTCTGAGTTGCGGCTGAATCTGAAAACAGCCACCTTTCTCATCATCGAGTAGCGCTGCAAACACGGTGGGAGAATCAAAATTTGGATAGCAGAGAAAATCGATTGAGCCGTTTACGCCGACAAGCGCAATCGAGCGCATATTGCCAATCACGCCATAGCTCTCAATCGGTTCGAAGCTCATCGGTGTGGGTCAGATCCGGAATGAATTCTAGCTGATCCGGGGCAGGTCGTTCAAACCGTGAAACTCACTGGCTCTAGTGGTGGAATTGCGCCCGGGTGAGGTGCTATTCGGAAGTTAAGGCGGAGGTATTGCTACCGAGAAACGCGCTTGTGTTTACCGATTGAATTCCAGTTGCCCGGTTAGTCGCGCGACCCTCCATATCAAGTAGCACTTCACTTTTCAGGTTTCCGCACTACGCGGGCGCTGTGACGAGACTGCAGCTCAAAGGCGCTGTGTCTCGTAAATTATTTCGAGGCTGGGCGAGGAGCACGCCAGCGACGCGCCAGCGCGGGAATGATTACGCCGCCGAGATTGGCGAGATTGGCGTCGGGGAACGGGGCGCGCTCTGCTCGGGGATTCAGCGAGCGGAACAGGGTTTTCAAGAACCGCCCGAACGCCTCAAGTCTTTCTCGAAAGCTGAAATGTAGGGTGCGGCCATTGGCGCGCACGACGAGCAGGGTTACATCGTCGGCTGCCAGATTTTGCGGGAATCGCTCGCCGATTTCCTGCAGCAGCGCTGGGATTAGTTTCTCCCCAGGGACGTTTCCCAGCAGATTAGCGATGCGCAGCAGTCCTTCTTCGCCCAGCATCTCGCCGTCGGCGTCGCAGGATTCCATCAGCGCGTCGGTATAACTGACCAGGCAGTCACCGGGAGCGAGTTCCACATCAAGCTGCTCGTAATCGGCAATCTGAAACATTCCCAGCGGAATGTTGCTCAACGCTTTCTTCTCCGGGTGGTCGTGGCCATGACCGAGAAGCGACCAGCGGCCCTCAATCGCGCTAAAGAGAAGCGGGCGCGGATGGCCTGCATTGCAAAGTGAGAGCCGCCGAGTGGGCGCGAAAAACGTAGTAAGAACCGCAGTGGCAAAGCTGCCGTGGCGGGAAAGCGATGTGAACTGCTCATTCAGAAGGCGCACGACTTCTTTCTGGTCCAGTCGGTTCACGAAGCGGCGCATCAGCGTTCGCAGGTCCGCAGCCGTGGAAGCGACGGATTGGCCGTGGCCGGAAACGTCGGCAAGAAGCAAACGGCTGATGCGACCAGAGGCGCAACTGGAAACGTAATAAACGTCGCCGCCGCGCTGCGCCTCGCCGAATGGCTTGCTGTAAACCCACACATCCAGCCCACCCAGCTCGACACCGCTCGAGGTAAGTTGGCTGCCGCCCCAGACCTCCATGCACTGCATGTGCTGCGCGGGCGAATCCGTCATGCAAACATTATAACGGCTCAGAGGAAATTGACCGGGTTCAATGTTTTCGCCTGAAGTCGCACGATTCTACGATTGGCGGGTTGATCACGGGTTGGGAACGAACTCCGCACTGATGTAGACTTGGAACCCCGAAACGATTTCGGACTGCCAGCCGATCGTTTCGTCAGAGGACTTACAACATGCGACTAAAAGTTTCGTGCCTCATGGCGTTCATCTTGCTTTCCTCAGCAAGTCGAGCACAGGCACCTGCGGACGTTCCCGTTTTCGAAGTCACACCACCCGCCGGCGGCTTCAAGATTACTTTCAACGTGAAGGCCTCCGTGCCTATCGAGGGAGTTTTCGAGAAGTGGGAGGCCACTCTGAAATTCACGTCTCCAGATGTCACCACCGGCGCTTTGGACATCAAGGTGGACGCCGCCAGCGTGAATACCGGCAGCGGCCTGAAGGACGGCAAGCTGAAGGGCAAAGATTTCTTCGACGCCAAAGACAATCCGTACATTACATTTCATTCGTCGAAAATTGAACAGACGGGTCCCACCACCTTTGATATTCCCGGCACGTTTACAATTCGCGGAGTGTCGAAACCAGAGACGCTGAGCCTCACGTTGTCCGGCAAGGGTACGGGCACCGGCAATATCAAGGGCTCGATGGCCTTCGATCGCAAGCAGTACGGGATGAATAGCGGCATTCCCTTCATAAAAATTGCCGACCGCGTTGAGGTTGATGTCGCCCTACAAGCCAAGCAAATTAGTGGACCCCGCGTAGTTTATAAGCAATAGGCGGTTCAAGCGTCGTCCCGGCATCCGCTTCACAGGCAACGCGCGTTTTCGAACCTTGCGGCCGCCGCGTGCGCCCGACCTCCTCTTGACAATGCGAATGACCTGAGTAAAAGTCGCAGCCGCTCGAGTCAAATAGACTGTATCCTCCGCGCCGTCTTCGGCATCCCAACCAATGAACCGCAGCATAAACAAATACTCCCAAGGCCCACTAGCGATGGCCATGAACGCAATGTAACGACCCAACTCGGGAGGCAAATATGAGCACGAACGCAGCACCTGGCATCAACCCCACCGCCGCGACGGGCGACATGAAGTTCGAGATCGTCGTCATCCCCGTCTCCGATGCTGACCGCGCGAAAGCTTTCTACACCAAGCTTGGCTGGCGGCTCGATGCCGACTTCGATAACGGCAAAGACTTCCGCGTGATTCAGTTCACGCCGCCCGGCTCCGGCTGCTCGGTCATCTTCGGTCAGAACGTCACTCCGGCGCCGCCTGGCTCCGCGCAGGGCTTGTACCTGATCGTCGCCGATATCGCGGCCGCCCGCAAAGCGCTGCTCGAACGCGGTGTCCAAGTCAGCGACGTCTTCCACAACGCTGGCGTATACGCGGGCAAGGACGAGACATACCTGTTTGGAAGCGTCCGCGTCAGCGGCCCGGATCCCGAACATCGCAGCTACCGCTCGTTCGCCTCCCTCAAAGATCCAGATGGCAACGGCTGGCTGCTCCAGGAAATCACCACGCGCCTGCCCGGTCGCATTGACGCCGCGACGACAACCTTCGCATCGGCGAGCGATCTGGCGAACGCCATGCGGCGCGCCGAGGCCGCGCACGGCGAGCACGAAAAACGCACCGGCGCGCGAGATGCGAATTGGTCCGACTGGTACGCTAAATATATGGTGGCCGAGCAGGTCGGAACAGAGTTGCCGAAGTGACTGAACGCGTGACTGCGAAGATGAAGGAGTGGTGCTCAAAATCCTGAACGGAGGAACACTATGAAACAGATCGGTTTTCTTCTGCTCGCGGTCGTTTTCTTGGCCGGCACTATTGCTCAGCTACCCCGCGCATCTGCGCAGTCGGACGGAGACTCCTCCCCGATCTACGGAGTGAAAATCCCCGCCGGCTACCGTGATTGGAAAGTGATCGCCGTAGCCAACCTTCTAATCCCACCCAAGACCGACCAGATACGCGCTCAACTCGGCAACGATATAGCGATCAAGGCCTACAAGGAAGGGACGCTCCCGTTCCCTGATGGCAGCATCATTGCCGCGATTCATTGGAATCGCGTCTCGTCGGAATTCAACGACAAAGTCCTGGACGGTCCGTTCCCCGGCGCTCAATCTTTCGTCGTCAGCTCCCGCAGGAATGTTCAGTTCATGGTGAAAGACTCAAAAAAGTACGCCGGGACCGGCGGCTGGGGATTCGCTGACTTTACGGGCGAAAAGCCGGGCGACAAGGCGCTGCACGAAACCTGCTTCCCCTGCCATGTTCCCGTGAAAGATCGCGACTACGTCTTCACGCGTTACGCACCTTGATAGCGGAAACGAAACGCTTGCGCCCGCGCCAGAATCCAGCTAGAAGCGAGCATGGATTCACACTAGCGTATCGAAAGGACGAAAGGAGACTCACATGAAAACGGTTCGAATCTGCGCAGTAGCGTTGCTGATCGTCGCAAGCGGCTCGGCGCTGCGCGTGGCGCACTCGCAGCAGACTGCCATCAAGCGCACCGAACTCCAGCGGCACGATCTCAGCATCCCCGGACGCGAGGCCATCCAAGTGCGCGGGGATTTCCCCCCGGGGGCGGCGGTCCCCAGACACACGCATCCGGGCGAAGAGATCGTCTATGTCCTGGAAGGCACGCTGGAGTTTCAGCTCGAGGGCCAGCCGCCGGTAACGCTGAAGCCTGGCGAAGTCTTGTTCGTCCCGGCCGGAACGATCCACACCGCGAAGAACGTCAGCGGCGGCAACAGCGCGGTGCTCTCCACCTACATCGTCGAAAAAGGCAAGCCGCTCCTCACGTTGGTCCAGTAAGCGCCGAACGGCTCAACAGTCGCCATAGGGCTAACTCCCCAGCGGTCGCGCAATCGGAAACTGAGGGTGAGTTACCGGCAAAGACGTCAACCACGCGTGTGGATTACTTGCGATTGGACGCGAACGAAGTCGCTGTCCGCGCCAAACCCGGCAGCCACGTTCACGTTCGATGTCGCGCTGGACTTCTCTCCAGGCGACATCGAACGACGTCAGCTGTCCCTAAGCACTAGCAGCAGCTGCTTCTTCAGCGACCTTGTTGCAAACGATCGTCAGCCCATTCTTGTTGGCGTCGAATCGTTCTTTCCGATCCAAGCTCTTCAAGAATTCTCTGGTGGCCTTGCCGATCGCCGCGGCCATTGAACCAGTGTCAACCTGTATCGTTCGTCCTTGCGGACCATTCGTTCGGTGCTGATATTCCAGTTTCACTGCGTACATGGATTCTCCCTCCGCTTATAGAATAACCGAACATTGGAACCGGTGTTTCACTTTTCCAGCAAGGGCGCCAATCAGGAGTTTTACGCCGTACGAATCGGCGCTGGCGGCACAACGACCTCAACAAGTCCGGTCGCCACGTCATACACCAGGCCTGATAGTATCCACGCGGCCGCCAATACGGGAATCGCCCGAAGCGCAGCAACGTCGCCGGCAACGGCCGCGCGCGGATCGGTGACCGTTTTAGCCTTAAGCTCGGCTTCCGGGATTTGAAAATAGTGCGCCAGCAAGGCGGGGTCGCCGGCCAAGCGAGCCATGCCGCAATCGGTGTGCTGCATCACGATGAGGTGAATCTCCCCGCCGCCTCCCGGAGCCGCTCCGGCAACCGCACCGATTCGCCCAAGTAGAGCCAACTCCTCCAGCGCCTCCGGAGTGAAGCGTCCGCCGATGTTGCGCAGTACGGCGGCCTCGCCCGGTTTAATTCCCAGCACATGAGCCGGATCTGCGCGCATATCAGCACAACTGATGATGATCGCTTTTACGTTGGTCATCGCCCGCGGAAACGAGGGCATGAGTGTGCCCGCGGCAGACTGCTGAGCAGCGAATTCTTTGTTGCGTTGCAGCAAGTTATCTAGATTATTCATGCCGGTTCTCCGTGAGGTTGGTTCCTACAGCGGAATTGTAAGGCATGGCGGGTCACAATAGAAATTCAATCGAGGTAAAGTCAAATTTAGGTCCCGCAAGTCGCGCGATTGGAAGCTGACTCACCAACTGGCGGCTGCAGCTCAACCTGCTCGCCGCAAATAAACCTGACGCGGGGAAACTACGAGGATATTTCGGCCAGCCAAGTATCCAGCAGCTGCAACTGTTCCGGTGCGGGATTTACGAACGTCACGCCCATCCCCATGCCGGGTTGCACGTAAACGATCTTGCCCTTCGTCTCGAAGACGCCCTGGTCGCGCGAGATGCGCACGTCCAGGCCGGTGCCCTCCGGCAATGTGATCAGCACGTCCACATAACATCCTTTGCGGCTGATCTCCGAAATCCGCCCGGAGATGCGCGTATCGGTCTGCGGTTCGCGCAATTCGATGCTGGCGATCAGCGTGAAGCGCGGTACTTCGCGGTGCTCGCGATAAGGTCCGCCGGGGTTAACAGGTGCACCGGAGAATCCGCCCATGAACTTTTCTCCCACCGTGCCGGAGCCAATTCCAGAACTCATACCCACACTCGTGCCAAGACCAGTGCCAGAGTGGCACAGGCCCGCGCCCCCTTCCACCTTTCTCTGTCCCGCCTGACGCCAAAAATGAACCCTCGCTTTCTATTCGCCTGCTCCGATGATCGGGGACCGGATGATCAGAGGACCAGAATACCTGTCGCTCGACCGCCCGCGTTTCGCCATGCGCTGCAGCCGCCCCCGCAACTCTACGAACGAACCGGTTATATCGTGATACTATTACTAAAGCGTAACGGCGTATTTTTTCCGACCCTCCGTACTTATACCGATGCCCGCCGCGGCTGTTTTCGCTTCCTCGACGGCCCGCTATTGGCTCCGGCGCGGACCTGCGTTAATCTAGGGCTCAGGTTGGTGGATTCGCTGCTGCCGTGCCGGCGGCAGTTTTTGGGGCTGCGGATTCTCCATGATTTCGGAAGAATATTTTGCGCGAAAGGGAAACTGCTTCCAATTGAAAGCAAGCTTTCGTGTTTTGTGATTTTCGCCGGTGTTTGCACATTCCGAGGGCGGAAAAGGCAAGCCACCGCGGACCGTTGCGCATGTCCCGCGGCCATTATGGTTAACAGCATCGTTCAGCAGGCGGGCAGCTTCATCCCGCCGCACCTTTAGGTTGCCGGAACTGCCGAGTTCCGGAGAGAGGTCGCGCAAATGGAGCCAGCAACCCGTTCAGGAAACCAGCTTCGGGAACTTCGGAGCCGCCTGGGCGTAACCACGCGGGAAGTGGAAGAACTGAGCAAGAAGATTGCCCTCGAGTCGGAAAACGAGGAGTTCTACATCTCCAACGCCTGGCTGACGCAGATCGAGAACCGCAACTCCGTCCCCAGCATCTATAAATTATTCAGTCTCAGCGTGATCTACCGCACCAAATTCACCGATCTGCTCGCCGCCTTCGGGGTCCTACTGGACGAAACCATGCGTTACCAACTCTCTACACCGCTGCAGAATACGCACTTGGCCACACTGGAGGCGCCCGCCGACGGCAACGTCGTGAACTTCCCGGTGCGTTTTGACCGCGGCTTCAACCTGGAAAAGACTAACTTGCTTTCGCGGATGGTGGAGCTGTGGGGCGAAGTTCCGATTTCGTTCCTGCAGAAGCTGGATCTGCGCCACTGCCAGTACGGATATATTGGCACCGACGATTCCTCGATGTATCCGCTGCTTCGTCCCGGCTCGTTCGTGCAGATTGATAGCCATGTGACCCGCACGCACCCCTCGCGCTGGCGCACGGAATTCGACCGGCCCATTTATTTCATCGAATTGCGCGATAGCTATGCTTGTTCGTGGGTGGAATTGCGCGGTTCCGAACTCACCTTGATTCCGCACCCTCTTTCCGGTTCGGCCATCCGGCAATTCCCTTTCCCGGATGAAGCGGAGATTATTGGACAGGTAACGGGTGTAGCGATGCGCCTGGTTTCGGCCGAGCCATCAGACGCTCCTCCAAAATAGCCAGGGCCACTTTCAAGTTGGAAAATACCAGTTCGCTGGCTAATGAATCGATTCCCACCGGAACTGCCACGCGGTACGGTTCCAGTCCCTTCCATGCCACGATGAAATCGCCGGCCGCCACGCGCGTGCTCTTCAAATAGGCTTCCAGCTCATACACCAATTCTTCCAGCGAGGCGGCCACCAGTTCCTCGAACGCTTCGCGGTGGCAATCCGCCAGCGCTTCGCACGCGGCTTCTTCTGAAAAACGCAACGCGAGTCCCTGGTGATAGTACAAACCGGTGTTGTAATCGCGTGTGGAAGCCAGGTAGATCAACCGCCCGAGCGGCTGGGTCATATCCGCCAGCGTGCGGCGCCGCAGATCGTCCGCAGCAGCCAGCACATCGGTGTGTTTCGCTGGTGTGTTCATCGGCTAAATCGCTGCCCCGTGCCCGGCCGAATCGCGGCGGAACGATTCCAGCGCCGGGGTATTCAGAAATGCCAGCGACTTTTCCGACGCCGCGCATACGCGTCCCGCGGTAGCCGTCAGCACACGCACCATGCTTCGCGCGCCATACGGTCCGCGCAAGTACAGAAGAATCCGCATCGCGCGGCACGCCATTAGCAATAAAGCGAAATCCAGCGCCAGCCGGATTTCCGTCAGCAGGCTCAGCTTCGCGTGCAATCGTGAATAGGCCAGGTGGAAATGCATTAGATTGCGTATTTCGCTGCGCACCCGCCGCACCCACATCAATGAAATCCTGGTGCGCTCCTGCAAGAACAATTCGCCAATTTTCCCCGAGCTCGCCGCCGTCACATAGCGAAAATCTTCCGGATCAAATATTCGCTGGATCAAATTTTCCGGCAGCAATCCGAATTGCAGCGTTCGCAAAGCTTGCCGTGCCTCCACGAACTGTCGCCCGCACCCTTCCACCGGCGCACCTTTCCTGCGCGCCAGGGCCCACAAGAACACCAGCAGTCCGATACCCAGAGCCAAGTAGAGGAGCAGGCCGACCATTAGCGCGCCACCCCGCCCAATTGCGACCGCACCGATTCCAAGCGCGCCCGTGTGCCGTCCACCAGCGCGTCGTATCCCCCTCCGCCGCCACCCCCACCGGGAGGATCGGGGTTCGGGCTGTAAGTCCATAGCGCGACCGTCCATACGATCAAAGCAAAGAAATACGATGCCGTTTGCAAATTGCCCCAGCCGGCGTTGAAGCGCGGCCCCACAAACGCCCGCAGCGCCAGGCTCGCCACACTTACGCCCACGTACGCGCCAAAACCCACAATCATGCCGGTGACATTCTTGCCCAGCTCAATTCGATAGTAGAAAACGATCGCCATCACGGTGGCCAGCACCAGCGCTTCGATCACCCGCAGATCACGCTCCAGCTCCACCGTTGCGTTCGATGTGGACCATACCGTCCGCCGCGCCACGTGCCATTCCACGTAACAGAATGTCGCCGCGAACACCACCCAGCTTGCCACCCGCGCAAATCGCTCTGCTCCGGGATAAGCAGCCAGCGCTTGCCGCACGATTTCCAGCACCACTGCGCAGCCCATCGCCAGCGTGGCAAACTGCGTCGGCCAATACCACGCTTCGTAAAATTCCAGCCTCGAGTGCCCGATGAACAGCCCCGCCGATACAATGAAGACACAGGAAATGTATGCGTAAAAATAGATGTACTTGGTGAACGTCTTGGTCTGAACGGAACGCACCAGCAGCAGCAATTCAATCAACAATCCGGCCGGCCACAGCAGCAAACTTAACATGTCTGTCACTAGCGCAAATCGTAGCACAAAACCGGGAGGAGAATTAGCGCTTTCTCCCCCCGATCAGCGCCTTCCTTTCCGCCGTTTACTCCACCGGCACTGCATCGAACCCCTCGCTCAGACTGCCGCCGCCATCGCCTTGGGAGGCACCGGCGGTTGCGTTCCATCGAACATCCAGGCGAACGTGCCGGTCATCTTGGGCGGCACCGGCGGCTGCGTCCCATCCGGCTTCCCCGCGAACGTGCCCGTCATCTTGGGGGGAACTGGCGGTTGCGTTCCATCCAGCATACGAGCAAACACGGCCATCATTTTGGGCGGGACCGGGGGTTGTGTACCGTCGAAAAACGCCGCCTTAGGCGGAACCGGCGGCTGCGTTCCATCAAGCATAGCCGTCAACGTATTGTGGGAAGACAAGTTGCCGGGCACCAGGCTCGCCGCCAAGCCAAGAATCACCAGCAGAAATACCACTGCTCTAGCTGTCGGGTTCATCGCGATCTCCTCTTTTTGGTTTCAGGCGCGTTTAAGCGCGCTGCGACCGTACAGGGGAGGCGCGGCCAGAGCGTCGCGCGGCGCGAAATGCTTGGAATGCAAAGCAGGAATCGCGGCAATATGTAAATCAGGCGGGAAGTATCGGCACAACCAAGAACGGCTAACCGCTTCGTCACCTCCGTGGCGCTAGCGACTGGCCCGTAGGTACTGCGGACCAAACCAGGTTAATACTGTCGTTACTAAGCCATTATGCCGTTACCACAATGGAACCCCTGCGGCACATACGTATATCCACCCCTTCCCGCCTCTGGCATCCTGTGTCGAGTTATTCACCAGTGAGGACCTATGCCGGATATTCATGCTCACGCCGAGGCGCCGACGGATCGTCCGGCCGTCCCGCACTTTGAGCCGGAGCTGATCCGCGAGCATTTGCATCTTCTGGATAAAAAGCAATGGTGGCTGTGGTCCACCACCGTCGCCGTGATTCTGTTGCTCACGCTCGCCGTGGCGTCTTTCGCCTTCCCCGCCATGCTCACCCGAGAGGAAGCGACTTATTCGTTTTACCTGAACCAGGCAGTTCGCGCTCTAGTGGGGCTCGTTCTGGTATTCAGCGTTTATTTGGTCTATCAGCAAGTCCAGCTCAGTCGCCTTCGTCTGGAGGTGGCTGATCAAATGCAATCCCTGGCAAAAGTGGAAACTCTGGCTTCAGAGGTTTACAAGCTCGCTGCTCTCGATCAGCTCACCGGTCTTTACAATCGGCGCTCCGGCGAACAGCGCCTGGCTCAGGAAATCAGCCGCGCACAGCGTCACGGCCGCCCCCTCACTGTTCTGCTGATGGATCTCGATGGGCTAAAACAAATTAATGACCGCCACGGCCACGCCGCCGGCGACACCGTGCTGAAAGGTTTCGCCGATCGCCTACAACGCGCCATTCGCGGTTCCGACTTGGCCGTTCGTCTGGGCGGTGATGAATTCATGGCGCTGCTTCCGGAATGTCGCGCCGAAGAAGTCCGGCACGTCCTGGCCCGCCTCGAAGGCCTCGAATTCGAATTCGATGATCAGAAGCTGCGCCTGCAATATTCCCGCGGCTGGACAGATTATGCCCCCGGCGAAACGCCACAGGAGCTCTTGAAACGCGCCGACGGTGCTCTCTACGAGAATAAACGCGCCGGAAAGCGCAAGGTTGTAGCCCCACTGCAAACTCCGGTTGCGCAGTCCTCGATTTAGCAGCAACGACAGCGTCTACAGAGCGTGGCCCGGCAGCCCAGCCAATGCGCCGGCGGTGCGGCGTGGCAATTCCCTTCGCGAAATTTTGCAACCAGAAGGCGCTGGCGCCCGTTTCAATGACAGGTTTCATCGAAAAAATGTTCCTGTGAGGAACAATATTCGAAATATCTCTTGCGCCATTTCGAGGGTTACTCGTAAGATACGTCCTAGTTAGAGGAAAGATACCATGCCCAAAGAGAAACCAAAGGTTAACATCGGGGAAGTGATCAAGTCCTATCGCGCCGACCGCGGCTTATCGCAAGGCGATATCGAACGCCGCACCGGCCTGCTCCGTTGTTACCTCTCGCGCGTCGAGAACGGCCACACCGTTCCCTCGCTCGAAACCCTCGCCAAAATTGCCGAGGCCATGGAAATCTCCCTCGCCGACTTTTTCCCCGGCAGCGATACGCCCGGAGACCGCGAAACCCGCAAAATGCTCGGCGAACTTTCCGAAGAAGAGATCCGCTTCCTCGCCGACATCAAAAAATATTCCACCACTTTATCCGACGATGACAAGAAACTCGTCCTGGCCATGATCCGCAAAATGGCCACCATCACCCCGCCCCCATCACGCGTAAACGGCAAATCCGCCAACATCGGCCGCCGCCCCGAGTATTAGATCGAACTCGCGGTGACTCTATCTGCCGTCGTTTTATCATCTGCCTTTATCAGTGTTCATCTGCGTTCATCAGTGGTGATTTTGAACTCCCCACCACTTCCGCCAACAGCCGCTAGCAACAAACCGCATCAATTCGATACAATGGTAAAGCCATGACACAGAAGCGTCACAAAACCGTAGGTGTAAAAGTCGGCAAAATCCAAGTCGGCGGCGGCGCACCCGTAGTCGTCCAGTCCATGACCAACACCGACACCGTGGACATCGCCTCCACCACCCAGCAATGTCTGGAACTAGCCCAAGCCGGCTCGGAATTGGTCCGTATCACCGTAAATATTCCCGAAGCCGCGGCCGCCGTCCCTGAAATTAAAAAGCGCCTGCTCGATGCCGGCTGCGACGTCCCGCTAATCGGCGACTTCCATTACAACGGCCACGTCCTGCTCACGAAATATCCTGCCTGCGCCAGCGCGCTCGATAAGCTGCGCATCAATCCCGGCAACGTCGGCGCCGGCCAGCGCCGCGACGAACAATTTTCCACCATCTGCAAAGTGGCGCGCGACCATAACAAACCCGTGCGCATCGGGGTCAACGGCGGCTCGCTCAATCAAGAACTGGTGATGCGCAAGATGCAGGAAAACACCGACAAAGACCTCGGCAAATCCTCGGAAGAAATTATCAACGAGTGCATGGTTCTATCCGCGCTGGAATCCACCGCTCTCGCCCTGGATTGTGGCCTGCGCAAAGATCAAATTATTATTTCGTGCAAGGTATCTCGCCCGCACGATCTCGTAGCCATCTATCGCGACCTGGCCGCGAAAACCGATCAGCCGCTGCACCTTGGCTTAACCGAAGCAGGAATGGGCGCGAAAGGCCTCGTCTGGTCCTCTGCATCCATGGGAATTTTGCTCGATGAAGGCATCGGCGACACCATCCGCGTCTCGCTCACACCGCGCCCCGGCGGCGATCGTCGCGACGAAGTTTACGCCGCCTGCGAACTGCTGCAATCGCTCGGCCTGCGCAGCTTCGCGCCCAGCGTCACTGCCTGCCCCGGCTGCGGACGCACCACCAGCACCACTTTCCAGGAATTAGCGGAAAGCATTCAAGGCTACATTCGCGACAAAATGCCCGAGTGGAAGCGTTACTACGAAGGCGTGGAAGACATGAAGCTCGCCGTGATGGGCTGCATCGTCAACGGCCCCGGCGAATCCAAAGCCGCCAACATCGGCATCAGCCTCCCCGGCACAGGAGAAGCTCCCCGCTGCCCCGTGTACATCGACGGCAAACATTTCAACACCCTGGAAGGCAACTACGACGAACTCTCCGCCGCATTCCAAAAACTAGTGGACGACTACATCTCCACAAAATACGCCAAGCGCGAACATCCGCTCCCAGAAATAAGCGTCCCAGTGCCAGCCGCGACAGCCGCCGCAAAATCCGCACTCCGCGTCCTGGCGTAAGGCGTTTGGGTTGAAAGTTGTGTTTTGCGCTGACTTATTGTGAGAAAACACCACCGCATTGCTGCTTCTGCACACGTCTTTTCGTGAGGTCAATTGAATAACACCGCGACTTTTCATCTCTGACGAAAAGCGCGTTGCCCGCGAGCTTGAGGTCCGTGATGAAGACCCACTTTACGTCTTCCTCTACCCAGGGCTCGATGTGGCTGTGAAATACCTTTACCCTCCACAACTCGTTCCCGCTGGACAAGTCCGCTGCAACGACATACTGATCTCTGCCATCGCCCTGTGCTGTGTACCGGATACCGGCGAAGGTAACCGGAGCGACCGGTTTTGGGTCCACGCGTTTCGCAGGCGCAGACACTGCGAGGAAAGCGAGCACAACGGATGTAATCGCTGAGTTCCGACGGAACGTACTCAGTGTCCGGAGCCTTCCGACCACACGCTACGATACCCCTGGAGAGCATGGCAATTCAACGGCAGGCAATTCCAGGTTCTCACTCATGCCGCAGCGCATGCAACGGGTCCGTCCGCATCGCCCGCCGCGCCGGAATATAACTGGCCGCCAGCGCCACCCCAGTTAGCAGCAGCGCGACGCTCGCGAACGTCACCAAGTCCGTCGGCCGCACGCCAAACAGCAAACTAGCCATCAATCGCGTTAATGCCAAAGCCGCGACCACACCAATC